>Ga0136640_10000988_pt1 | contig 11205 bp, 9 predicted proteins | sample AntDrymUQ8642106_2_FD_105498 | JGI IMG/M metagenome (GOLD analysis project Ga0136640, IMG submission 105498) | Polar desert sand microbial communities from Dry Valleys, Antarctica - metaG UQ864 (21.06) | ecosystem: Environmental > Terrestrial > Soil > Desert | place: Antarctica: Dry Valley...
GGGCTCAACCCGCTGCTGCGCCATCCGGCGATGATGATTCACCCGCCGATGCTCTACACGGGCTACGTGGGCTTCTCGATCCCCTTCGCCTTTGCCATCGGCGCGCTCATCACCCGGTCGACGGGGGCGGACTGGATTCGAGCCACCCGGCGATTCGCGCTGGTGGCGTGGATCTTCCTGGGCACGGGGATCATGCTCGGGGCGCTGTGGTCCTACACCGAGCTGGGCTGGGGCGGCTATTGGGGATGGGACCCGGTGGAGAACGCCTCCCTGCTGCCGTGGCTCACCGGCACCGCCTTCATCCACTCGATCATGGTGCAGGAGAAGCGGGGGATGCTGAGGGTCTGGAACGTGTCGCTGATCATCGCCACGTTCGTGCTCGCGCTGGTGGGCACGTTCCTGGTGCGCTCGGGCATCCTCGAGTCCATCCACGCGTTCGGCGCGTCGACCATCGGCACCCAGTTCCTGACCTTCATCGCCGTGGTGATCGTGGGCTCGGCCCTGCTCGTCGTCTCCCGCCTGCCTGACCTCCAGAGTGATGCCCGGCTGGACTCGCTGCTGTCGCGGGAGGCCTTCTTCCTGCTCAACAACGTCGTGCTGGTGGGCCTCGCCCTGGTGATCTTCTGGGGCACGTTCTTCCCGCTGATCTCCGAGGCCGTGGGCGCCGAGCGCAGCGTCGGTCCGCCCTGGTTCAACCGCATGACCACCCCGCTCGCCCTCGCGCTGGTCCTGCTGATGGGCATCGGGCCCGTGGTGGCGTGGCGCAAGATCACGCTTGCGGGCCTGCGCCGGGCGCTGCTGGTGCCGGTGGGCGTAGCCGCGGTGGTCCTGGCGGTCCTGGCGGCATTCACCGAGGCGCCCGAGAGCATCCCGGCACTGGTCATGTTCTGCCTGGCGGCCTTCGTGCTCGGGGTGGTGGGCCAGGAGCTCTGGCGGGGGGCGTCGGCCAGGAGGGTGATCACCGGCGAAGGCCGGCTGCGGTCGCTCTCCCAGCTGGTGGGTCGCAACCGCCGGCGTTACGGCGGGTACGTGGCCCACGCGGGCATCGCGGTTCTGTTTCTCGGCGTGGCAGCGTCATCGGCATTCGTCGAGCAGAAGGACGTGCGCCTCTCGCCGGGGCAGAGCGTGCAGTCGGGCGGCTACACCGTGACCTACGTGCGCCCGACCGCGACGCTGGGCCGCGACCGCGCGGACACCGGTGCGCCCATCTCCTTCGGCGCGGTGCTGGAGGCCAAGGGCAACGGTAAGCGGTTCACCCTGCATCCGCAGCGCAACTACTACCCGACCCGCGACGCCTCCAAGGGCGCGATCGGGCGCTTCTTCGAGGGTGAGGCCACCAGCGAGGTGGACGTGCGCTGGGGGCTGCGCAGCGACTTCTGGACCGCGGTGCGCCCCGACATCAGCGCACTCGCCGGGCCGATCAGGGAGGCCAACCGTAGGTTCGAGGGCTCCACCGGCAACGTCCAGGTCGCCGTGATCGAGTTCCTGGTCGGGCGCTACCGCATCGACCCGCCTCCCGCCACCTTCCGCACGATCGCCTCACCGCTGGTCTCCTGGATCTGGATCGGCGGGGCGATCGTGCTGCTCGGCGCCCTCATCGCGGTGTGGCCGGCGCCCGAGGCCCGCGTACGCCGCGTACGCAGCCTCTACTCGGCCCGTCTCGGAAAGGACCTCTCGGAGGATGGCGTCAAAGGCGGGCACCGCCCCCCTTTGCAACCGATGGCACCTCCGTAGGGTCGCGGGCGTGGAGTACGCCCTTGCCCTGATCGTGCTCGCCGCGCTCGTGGCGTTCGTGGTCGTCGGGCCTCTGGTCCGCGGCGAGCGCGACGACGTGGTCGACGGAGTTCGCAAGGCCGAGCTGGAGGCGGCCAAGGAGGCCAAGTACAGAGAGATCCGCGATGCCGAGATGGACCGCGAGATGGGCAAGCTGTCGCCCGAGGACCATCGCGCGGTGGACCGCGAGCTGCGGGCAGAGGCGATCGAGATCCTGCGCGCCCTCGATGGCCTCGAGGGCAGGTCTCCAGAGGGCTGACCCGGTTGCACTAAGCTGCGCGGCCCATGGAAGCGATTCTCAGCGGCCTCCAGATCATCCTTGCGGTGGTCGTCATCGTGCTCATCCTGCTGCACTCGGGCAAGGACGCGGGCCTATCCGGCGCCTTCGGGATGGGCTCCGGCGGCGGCCCCTTCGGCGGCGGCTCGCTGGTCGAGCGCAACCTCAACCGCTGGACCGTGGGATTCGCGGTGGCCTTCGTCGTCAACGTGATCGCGCTGCTAAAAGTCGCCTCCTAGGGGCACGCGCCCGTGGCGTCTGGCGCCGCGGGCGGCCCCCAGGTGGGGCGGTTATTGATGCGCGGGCCCCTAGGACCACCACGTCCACTAGCCCGACGCGGCGGACCCCGTGAAGCGCACCGCGCCCGCTCGCAGCGGCGGACACACCGAGCCGCTCGCGAACCGGCGCCCATAGAGCTCGCCGTCGGAGGTGAGCACCGACCGCGCGCCGAGCGCCTGCACGCGCGAGAGCACCTCCAGCGCCGAGTCGGTCACGCGCATGTCGGCCACCGGACGGGTCACGTGGCCGTCCTCGATCAAGAACGTGCCGTCGCGCGTGACGGCCGTGAACAGCGACTCCTCGGGGCGCAGGATGTTCGTGTACCAAAGGCGGGTCACGTAGATTCCGCGCTCGACCGGGCCGCACAGCTCTTCCTCGTCGGCGGCCCCTCCGCCGGCCATCACGAGGTTGGCCGGCAACGGGCCGGGCTCGCCGCCGCCGGCCGCTCGCGCGTGCGCGGTGGAGGACGTGCCGGCGATCGCGGCGGAGCGCACATCGTGCACCACGCGGTGGGCCACGCCGTCCTGGATCAGGGGCAGCGGCGCCTTGGACACCCCTTCGGGGTCGAACGCGCGGGGCAGGGTCGACGCGTACCGGGGCGAGTCGGAGAGGTTAATCGCCGCCGACACGACCCTGGCGCCGAGTCGGCCGGCCAGGGCGCCCCGGCCCTCGACGTGCGCGAGGCCGTTGAAGGCGGCGCGGCCCAGCACCCACAACAGCTCGTGCACCGCGTGGCTCTCCATTACGACGGCGTACTCGCCCGGCTCGAGCTCAACCGGTTCGGAGGAAGCGGCTGAGGCCTTGGCCGCGGCACGGGCGGCGACCGCGCGCGAGTCGATGGCGCGCAGGCCGACCGCGGTCCGCGCGGCGTACCCGCTGCGTGCCCCCGGGCCGAAGGCCACGACCTTCATGAAGGCGTCGGTCACCCGGTCGACCAGCACCGGGCCGGACGCGGTCGCGATCGCGGTCTCCACCTCGCCGGCGGTCCACAGCCCGCTGGCCTGGGTCCCGGTCTCGGCGGCCACTTCGAACGCCGCCGAAAGCGCCTCGCCGCCTCGCTGGGGATCCAGGCGCGCGGTCTCGGGATCGTGGCCTTCGTGGGTGCGCACGGCCCCCGGCTCGGGAAACCCGGGGTAGACGCCGGGACCCGCGGCCCGCGCGGCGGTCTCGGCCGCCAGGACGGCCGCGGCGGCGCAACGGCGCAGCGCATCCGGCTCGACGTCGTTGGTGGCGGCGCGGCCGACGTGGCCGTCCCTCGCGGCGGCCACCTCGACGGTGAGGTCGTCGATTGAGGTGGCCTGCGTGGGGCGAGAGCGCGCGAAGCGCAGCGCCAGCGATCGCTCACGGGTCACCGTGGCCAGCGCCTGCACGCCGGCGGCGCCCTCCAGGGCGCGCTCGGCCACCTCCCGAGGCGTGTGGGTGCTCATCCCGAGCCCACGAGCACGTCGCCGAATCGGGCGGGGGCGGATCCGTGCGACACCGAGGCCAGCTGCCCCGGCTCGCCCTTGCCGCAGTTGGTGACCGACACCAGACTCCACTCGGAAGGCGAGCACACCGCGTCGAGCCCGCCCCAGAACCGGGGGGTGGTGCCGGCGTAGACCGGATCGCGCAGCATCCGGCCCAGCCGGCCGTCCACGATCTCCCACGCGGCTTCGCCAGCGAACTGGAAATGCAGGCGCCGGGAGTCGATCGACCATGACCGGTTGGTCTCCATGTAGAGCCCTCGTCGCGTGCCTTGGATCAGCTCCTCGAGCGTGCCTGCCGTGCCGGGGTCGAGGCTCACGTTGGTCATCCGCACGATCGGCTGGCGCGCGAATCCCTCCGCGCGCATGCAGCCACCCGAGCACTCGAGCCCGACCTCGGCCGCGCTCTCGCGCGAGGAGAGAAAGCCGCGCAGCATTCCGTGCCTCACGAGCGAAACGGCCCGGCCCTCGACACCCTCGTCGTCCCAGCGAAAGCTTCCAAGGGCGCCGGGTAGCGTGGCGTCGGCGGTCACGTTCATCAGGTCCGAGCCGAAGCGCAGCGAGCCGATGCCGCTGGCGGGCACGAAGCTAGTGCCCGCGTAGGAGGCCTCGCCGCCCAGCACGCGGTCGAGCTCCAGCGCGTGGCCTACCGACTCGTGGATCTGCAGGCCGAGCTGCTCCTTGGCCAGCACCAGGGTGGTGTGACCCGACGGGCACGCCGGCGCGCTGAGCAGCGCCGCGGCGTCGGCGGCCACCCGCGGCGCGTTGCCTGCGAGATCCAGCTCGGTCACGTGCTCCCAGCCCGCCTGGGCCACGTGGCCGGAGTGCGAGCCGGGGTAGGAGCGCACCTGTGTGCCCGACTCGCCCACGGCGACCGCCTCCAGCCCGCCGCCGCACTCGGTGAGCCGCTGGTGGTACAGCGCGCCGTCGCTGGAGGCGAAGGTCTTCTCCTCCGAACGGGAGGACACGTGCGCGCGCGCGACTGCGACCAGAGGCTCGGCGCGCATGGCGACATCGGCCTGCGCCAGCAGCGCGAGCTTGTCGTCGAGCGAGACCGCGAACGGGTCGATCTCGCAGGGGGAGGCGTGCGAGCCTCGCGCCGGGGCCCCGGGGACGAGCGGTCGCTCCCCACCGGCGGAATGTGGCTGGGCGTCAGCCAGCGCGAGCGCCCGCGCAAGCGCGTCCTCGCCGGCCGCGCGGTCCGAGCCACGGGCCGCGGCGAACCCCCATGCGCCTCCAGCGCGCACGCGCACCCCGATGCCCTCCTCCTCGCGGCGATCGAGCACGTCCAGTTCTCCGTTGCGCAGCGCGACCTCCTCGACCAGCGTGCGCACGTGGCGCACATCGGCGTACGCGGCCCGCGCGGACGCGGAGTCGATCAGGTCCTCGAGCAGCTCGCGCAAGCCGGTGAGGCTAGCGCCGGCCCCGTCGAGGGCCTCCCGCGTTCTCAGGTCCGGCCGGGCGCCTACTCCGCCCGGCGCTCGGCCTCTTCGCGCTCCTCGAGCTTCTCGCGCAGGTACGCCGACTTCTCGGCCCGGCGGTCGTGCTGGGCCGTCTCCTCGTCGGAGTCGGCACGCTCGGCGGCCCTTCGGGCCTCGGTCTCGCGGGAGACCTGTACCTTGCGCAGCTCCCCGGTGGTGGGCTCGTCGTCCGTGTTGGCCATCGCGTCAACGCTAGCGCGTGAAGACGGTCGAGTGTGGAGCACGAGCGGTGGACCCGCGGCTCGTCTTGCGGTTTCGAGTCTCCGTGCCGGGTAGCTGTCACACATGTTCCAAGCCAACGTAGTCGAGGGCGTCCATCGCATCGAGGACGCGTACACCAACTGGTACCTGCTCGAGGAGGACGGCCGCTTCACGGTCGTCGACACGGGTGTCCCCCGCTCGTGGGAGTCGCTGCTCGACGCGCTCGCCCAACTTGGCAAGAGCACCGACGACATCGAGGCGGTGGTGCTCACCCACGCGCACTTCGATCACATCGGCTTCGCCGAGAAGGCGCGTAACGAGCTGGCGGTCCCTGTGTGGGTGCACGAGAACGACGTGCCCCTGACGCGCCATCCCACCCAGTACTCACACGAGCGGCCGCGGTCCTACTACTTCGCGACCCAGGTGAAGGCGATGCCGATCGTGGCGGCCTTCGTGAAGGCGCGGGCCTTCTTCCCGACACCGATCAAGGAGGTCACGCGCTATGTGGAGGGGACGCTGCCGGTCCCGGGCTCCCCGCGGGTGGTGTTCACGCCTGGACACACGCTCGGGCACTGCTCATTTCACCTTCCCGAGCGCGACGCCGTGATCGCCGGGGACGCGCTGGTCACCCTCAATCCCTATCGGGGTACGACGGGGCCCCAGATCGTCGCGGGCGGGGCCACCGCCGACAGCGAGCGCAACCTCGCCTCGCTCGACGCGCTGGTGCAGACCGGCGCGACCACCGTGCTGCCGGGACACGGCGAGCCGTGGCGCGAGGGAGTGGAGTCGGCCGTGGCGAAGGCCCGAGCCGTGGGGGCCAACTAGCCGTCAACCGAGGGGACTACCTTGGCCACCGCACCGTCGCCGCCGATGGCGACCCACACCCCGCCCTCGCCAACGGAGATCCCCGTGGGGGCGCCTGGCAGGGGCGTCACCGACCCGACCCGCCTGCGCTCCTCTGGATCGAGACGGGCCAGGGTGCCTGACCGCGCCCCGGCGGAAAGGCTGGCGCCGCCTGCCTGTGCGACCCAGACCCCACCGGCGCCCGCGGCCAGCCGCACGGGCAGCCCGGGGCGGCCGAGCTGCACGAGGTCGCCCTCAGGCTCGGAAGCGTCCGGATCGATCCTCAGGATCTCGATCCGATCTCCCCGGAGCTCGTCGCTGGCCGCTACCCAGACTCCATCCTCGCCGTAGGTCAGCGCGAATACCTGACCCTTGGCCACCTTGATCGGGTCTCCAGCCTCCCCGGAGTCCGGGTCGATCCGCGAGACGGTGCCGTTCATCTGCTCGCTGTTGGCCACCCACACCCCGCCTCCGCCCACGGCGATGTCGGTGGGTTGGGGACCTACCTCGATCGCCCGGCCCTCGCGGCGGCCGGTGGCCGGGTCGAGTCGCGTGACCGTGCTCTCGGACTGGCTGGTGACCCACACCGAGCCCTCGCCGACCGCCACCCCTGCGGCACCGGGCACCCGCTCGGGCTCGCCCGTGGCGAGCCCGCTCCGGGCGTCGTAACGTCGGACCGTGCCGTCGGCGCTGGCCACCCAGACCGCGCCGGCGCCGACTGCGACCGCTACTGGCCCCTGGCCTGCTTCAGCGCTTTGTTTCACCCGCCGTGCGCGGGGATCGATCTTCAGGAGCTGGCCGCGCAGGTTGTCGGCCACCCAGACTCCGTCGAGCCCGGTTGCAACCGCAGCCGGGCTGCCGCCCGTCCGAATGGACCCTTCGAGCATCGGCGCGGGCCCCGGCGCCGGGGGAGGCCCGAGTCCGCGTTCGTCCTCCCCGCCACCGCACGAGGCCAGAGCCAGGCTCCCGATCAGGGCAGCTATAAACGAAATTCTCTTCATCGCGGCCTCGGATGTTCGCAGCGACCCGGCTCTCCGGATCAGCGGCGAGAGTTGCGAGCCACTTGCACCAGCGACTTACACTCAGAAACTGTAGATTTGCAGGTATTCTTACTGTGCCGCCCGAGTGATCCGCTAGGTACAGTCCTCCGCAGACCTTGTCAGCAGCACGGACCGGATCGGACCGGCCGCGCGCCCCCACAGGAGGAGTTGGATGAAGAAGCTTTCACTGTTCGCGGCACTCGTTGCCACCGGGATCGCGGTTTCCTTGAGTAGCGGTTCGAGCCACCGTGAGGCGCCGAACATCATGCTCGACCCGAGCGCGGACAACACCGACACCTACGCTTTCACGGCGAGGAACGCGCCGGGTGAGCTCACCGTCGTGGCCAACTGGATCCCGGGTCAGGTGCCGGCCAACGGTCCCGAGTTCTTCCGTTTCGACGACCGGGCTCGCTACTACGTGAACATCGACAACACCGGTGACGGCAAGGCCGACGTTCGCTACCGCTGGCAGTTCAAGACGACGGTGCGAAACAGGAACAGGACCGTTTACGCGCTGCCGGGCGCCACCGGCTTCAGCGATCCCAAGCTGAACGTCATCCAGCGGTACAACTTGGTCCTCGAGAGGATCAAGCGTCGCCGCGGCCGCGAGATCACCAGGACGAAGACGATCGCGCGCAGCGTGCCTGTCCCGCCCTCGAACGTCGGGCCGAAGACGTTCCCGAACTATGAGGCGTTCACAGGCCCGGCTATCCGCAAGCTCGCGGGTGGTGGCCTTACGTTCGCCGGCCAGCGCGACGACCCGTTCTACCTGGATCTCGGGGCTACTTTCGACTCCCTGAACATCCGGTCGGGCACGGGCAACGCGGGCGGAGGCAAGGACGACTTCCAGGGCCTCAACACCTCCTCGATCGTGCTCCAGGTGCCCGAGGGCCAGGTGACGAGGAACCGCAAGAAGGTCGCGGCACCGGAGGCGAACAACGCCGTGGTAGGCGTGTGGGCCTCCACCGAGCGCCGCAAGATCGAGGTGGTGAACGCCAATTTCAACCAGCTCCCACCACGCTCGATCCGCGCGGGCAAGGGCAGGCGCCGCGGGCAGAGTCCCAACCAGTTCGTGCAGGTCTCGCGCCTCGGCGTGCCGCTGGTCAACGAGCTGATCATCCCGATCGCCCGTCGTGACCAGTTCAACCGCACCACGCCGGATGAGGACGCGAAGCGCTACGGGGCCTTCGTCCTCAAGCCCGAGCTGGCGGCGATCATGAACCAGCTGTTCAGCGTAAATGCTCCGGAGAACGACCGCACGGATCTGGTGCAGGCGCTGCTCCAGGGCCTTCCCGGCCTGAACGAGCACAAGGGCTTCGCCAAGGGCAAGGCGCCCGCGGTGGACACGCTCAAGCTCAACCTCGGCACGCCGCCCGCGGCGACCGAGAATCGCTTTGGCGTGATCGGCGGCGATGTGGCCGGCTTCCCGAACGGGCGGCGCCTCGGCGACGACGTCCCGGACATCGCGTTGCAGGTGGTCGCCGGCTTCCTCAAGGGCAACAAGGTCCCCTTGGGAGACGGCGTCGACCGCAACGATAAGCCGTTTCTGGACACGTTCCCCTACGTGGCGTCACCCGATTCGGGCTTCGACTCCAAGCCGAGCCAGCGCTTCGAGCCGCCACACGCGCCAACCCCCGCGGGAGGTTCGTAACCGTCCGGTAGACGTCCGCAACAGCGGGAAGGGGCCCCACTCGGTGCCCCTTCCCGCACCTGCGGTGGCGGCCCGTGGCGAGCGCAAGCCACACTGATCCCGATGACCGCGCGCAGGAGAGCTCTGATGCTGAAGCTAGGTGTTCCGGCGCTCGTGTTTGTCGTCGTGCTCGGTGCGCTCGGCTTGATGAACCGCTCAACCGATCCCTCCGCGGGCGCCAGTACGGACCCGGCCGCCGACCTCGGCGCGCCCCCCCGCAATACCGAGGAATCGATCGAGAGCCTTCAACGGCGCGTCACGGCAGAGCCTCAGGAGGCCAGCGGCTACGCCGAGCTCGGCGACGCCTACCTCCAGCGCACGCGCGAGACGGGCGACTTCGGCTTCTACGTCCGGGCCGAGCGGGCCTTCGACGAGGCGCTTCGACGCGATCCGGACAGCGTGCAGGCCATCGTGGGCACGGGCACGCTGGCGCTCGCCCGGCACGATTTCCCCGAGGGTCTGCGCCAGGGCCGACGGGCCCTGCGGTTGGAGCCTGAGACGGTGCGCCCCTTTGCCGTGATCGTCGACGGCCAGATCGAGCTCGGCCACTACGCGGCCGCCGGGCGTGCGCTGCAGGAGATGGTGGACCTGAAGCCAAGTCTGGCCTCCTACTCGCGCGTCTCCTACTTCCGCGAGCTGAACGGCGATATTCCGGGCGCGACGGAGGCGATGCGACTGGCTGTTTCCGCGGGGGGTGGCACGCCCGAGAACGTGGCCTTCGTGCAGACCTTGCTCGGTGACCTCCTGATGGACGCGGGCCGGAAGGGCTCAGCACGGCAGGCCTATCGCGAGGCGCTGGCGAGCGAGCCCGGTCACCTGCCCGCGCGTGCGGGACTGGCACGCGTCGACGTGGCTCGCGGCAGGCTCGCCGCGGCCGGACGAAAGCTGCGGCGGGTGGCCGAGCGGTTGCCGATCCCCACCTACGTGACTCCGCTCGCCGAGATCGAGCTCGCCCGCGGCCGGGATGCACAGGCCAAACGGGACTTGGAGCTTGTACGTGTCCAGCGGCGCTTGCTGCAGGCTGCGGGCACGCGCACAGACGTCGATCTCGTGCTCTTCGAGGCCGATCACGGGAGCCCGGCACGCGCCGTGCGCTTTGGCCGGCAGGTCTTCGCCGCGGCGCCCAGCGTCCGCTCGGAGGACGCCCTCGGCTGGGCGCTCACCCGCGCGGGGCGACCCGAGCAGGGGCTGCGCCACGCGCTCCGGTCGCTGCGCCTTGGCTCGGTGGATCCCTCCTTCCACTACCACGCCGGCATGGCGGCCGAGCAGGCGGGTAAGCTCGTTCGGGCTCGCCGCGAGCTGCGCCGGACACTGAGGCTCAACCCGTCCTTTTCCCCCTTCCACGCCCAGCGCGCTCGCCGGACGCTCGAGGCGCTGTCGTGAGAGCGCGTCGACCGCTCCTGGCCGCCCTCGCCGTGGCCATGATCCTCGGGATCTTCGCGCCCGGGGCGGCGGCCCACCCGCTGGGCAACTTCACGGTCAACCATCTCAGCACCGTACGGATCTCCGACGACCGCGTGGAGGTCCACTACGTGCTCGACGAGGCCGAGATCCCCACCGTCGAGAACCAGCGGCTCTCGAACACCGACCTGATCCGCCAGAAGAGCGAAGCGATCCTGGAGGGGCTCGAGCTGACGGTGGGCGGGGGCCGGGTGGACCTGCGAGTCGACGGCACACCGAAGCTCTCCTACCCAGCCGGGCAGGCGGGACTCGACACCACCCGGCTCGAGCTGGACCTGCGCGCGGCGGTGAGCGACCCGAGACTGGTCGAGCTGCGCGACGGGACCTTCCCGAACCGTACCGGGCTCAGATCGATCGTGGTCGAGGCCGGCGACGGCACGGCGGTGCGCACCGAGACCCCGGCCAACGATCCCACCGAGGGCCTGCGGCGCTATCCCCAGGACATCCTGAAGAGTCCGCTCGACCGCACACGGGCGAGCTTCAGGGTGCAGGAGGGCGACGGCACACTCGTCGCGCCGGTCATCGAAGGCGGAGATCTGTCCACCACGAGGGACTCGAGTGGGGAGGGCTTCGCCTCCGTGTTCGAGGACGCCTCGGCCGGTGAGGGGGTGCTCCTCTTCCTCCTGCTCGCCGCGTTCGGCTGGGGCGCACTTCACGCGCTCTCTCCCGGCCACGGCAAGGCGATGGTCGCGGCCTA
>Ga0136640_10000989_pt1 | contig 11197 bp, 8 predicted proteins | sample AntDrymUQ8642106_2_FD_105498 | JGI IMG/M metagenome (GOLD analysis project Ga0136640, IMG submission 105498) | Polar desert sand microbial communities from Dry Valleys, Antarctica - metaG UQ864 (21.06) | ecosystem: Environmental > Terrestrial > Soil > Desert | place: Antarctica: Dry Valley...
ATTAAGAAGAGTCGATTTTCCCGCGTTCGTGTAGCCCACCAGCGAAATGATGGGAAGCTGCTTTTCACCGCGAGTTTTCCGACGCTCGTGGCGCTGGCGGCCCAGATCATCGACCTGCCGTTCCATCTGGGCGATGCGATCGCGCACGCGGCGACGATCGGTCTCAAGTTTTGTTTCTCCCGGGCCCCGTCCGCCGATGCCGCCGGCTAACCGCGAGAATGCACTCGTCTGCCCGATCACGAGCCTCGGAAGGAGGTATTTGAGCTGGGCGAGCTCAACCTGCAGTTTACCTTCACGGCTCTGTGCCCGCTGGGCGAAAATATCCAGGATCAACTGGGAGCGGTCAATTACCTTTAGCTCGGTCGCGTCGCTCAAGATTCGCACTTGCGTCGGCGAAAGGTCGGCGTCAAAGATGATAAGGTCTGCCCCGAGACGCATCGAGCGAATTAACAGTTCGTCGAGTTTTCCTTTCCCTAAAACGGTTTTCGGATCAATCTGCGGTCGCCGCTGCAGGATCGTCTCGACAACTGCGACGTCGGCGGATTCCGCAAGCTCTTTCAATTCGGAGAGCGACTCGGCGGCGTCGTCCACATCTCCTGCGGTGACACCAACGAGAATAGCCTGATCACCGCCGCTGCGGCTTTTTGCCGTGGCCAGCCGAAGCCTCGTCATCTCGGCTTCGAGAGACTGAATTAAAGCCCCAAAATCGGTGTCGAGGTGCGCCGGAATCTGAGGGTCGAGAAACGCGAATGGCTCACTTGCGTCTTCATCTGTTACCTCAGGAACGAGATGTGCGGTATGCACAACGCCCGGCAATCCGGTTTTCCGGTCCACTTCAATCGCCGACATGAGATCGAGGCGCAAGAGCGCGAGATCGGTAAGGTCATCCTGTGTAAGTTTTTCGCCCATTAAGTGCGTGTGGACGCAGCGAAGTCCGCGAAAACGCCCCTCAGCGACACGTCCTCGGCCAAAGTCGGGCAGCTCGATCTGTTTTGCGGTACCGACCATCACATACTCGACCTTACCCTTGCGATCGATCAGAACACCGATTTGCCGGTTCGTCTCATGCGACAACTCACTCATCTGCCGAGCAAGCTCCGGTGAGACGATCGCGTCGGACGCAACCCGTCGAGTCCCGAGCTTTTCGATTCGTCGAATCTGGTTATGCTTAAGTCCGCGTGTAAATCCGGTGACGTTGCTAATAGTGAAAGCCTCCTGGCGCGAGTCCGATTATAGCAAATGGAGCCTCACTCTCAGCCTACGTTCGGTTGTATCGCCCTCCGTTTTTCGTCATACTTTTCGCATAGGTAATCGATTGCCCGCCGCCGCCACGCGGGGGCATTCGTGCCTTATATATGGCCAATCGACCCACCCCGAATGCCAGTTACAGCCTCACGCTCCGGGTTCGTATTCAGAATGATCCGGGCAAGCTTGGTGAGATAACGACCGCTATCGGACGGGCCGGCGGTGACATCGAGGGCATCGATATCGTCAGCGTCGGGAAGGATTTCCTAATCCGGGATATCACCGTGAATGCTGCGAGTGAATCTCACGACGAGGAGATCGTTTCGTCGCTGCGTGACATCGATGGCGTCGAGGTTGTCAACATTTCGGATCGAACGTTCCTGATGCACCTCGGCGGCAAAATCGAGACGGTCTCGAAAATACCGCTAAAGACGCGAAGCGATCTTTCGATGGCGTACACGCCCGGCGTGGCGCGCGTGTGCGAGGCGATCCGCAAAGACCCGGAAAAGGCTTTCAATCTGACGATCAAGAAGAATACGGTCGCGGTCGTGTCGGACGGTACGGCCGTCCTCGGCCTCGGCGATATTGGTCCTGCGGCCGCAATGCCCGTGATGGAGGGCAAGTGCCAGCTCTTCAAAGAATTTGGAGGAGTGGATGCGTTCCCGATTTGCCTGAATACAAAAGATCCACACGAGATTGTTCAGACCATAAAGAATATCTCTGTCGCATTTGGCGGCATCAATCTCGAAGACATTTCGGCGCCTCGCTGCTTCGAGATCGAGGAACGCCTCAAGGAAGAGCTCGACATTCCCGTTTTTCACGATGACCAACACGGCACGGCCGTCGTGGTTCTCGCGGCATTGATCAACGCTCTCAAGATTGTCGGGAAGAAGATCGAAGACGTAAAGGTCGTGGTCAACGGCATCGGCGCTGCGGGCGTGGCGTGCTCGAAGATCGTAATGGCCGCGGGCGTCACCAACATCGTCGGATGCGATACCACAGGTGCGATCTATGAAGGACGTAAGGAGAACATGAACTGGGTCAAGGACTGGTATGCGCGAAATACCAATCCAAAGAACGAGAAGGGAGACGTTCACGATGTAATCAAGAAGGCCGACGTATTCCTCGGACTCTCGGCCCCCGGGATCATCGACCAAAATGATCTCAAGAATATGAACGAGGCTCCAATCGTTTTCGCCATGGCAAATCCTATTCCCGAGATTATGCCTGAAGACGCGGCCGGCCTCGTTGCCGTAATGGCTACCGGCAGGTCGGATTATCCAAACCAGATAAATAATGTGCTGTGCTTTCCCGGCATCTTTCGCGGAGCCCTCAACTGCCGTGCTTCACGAATCACCGAGACAATGAAGCTCGCGGCCGCCGATGCGATCGCGGGAATCATCGCCCTCGACGAACTCCATCCTGACTACATCATCCCCTCCGTCTTCGACCGGCGAATTGGTGACGCCGTCGCCGCCAAGGTTGAAGAGGCGGCATACGAAGCCGGCGTCGCAAGGCGTGAACGCTCGAACTCCGATTCGCACTTCGACGAGATCGGGATATAGAAACAATGAAAAGTGAGGTCAAGGTGGGAACGTGCGGGTTCGGGCGAATCAAGCGACCCGATTACTTCTCCCGTTTTCCTGTCGTTGAAGTCCAGCACACCTTCTATCAACCGCCTCAGGTCAAGACGCTTGAAAAGTGGCGTGCTGACGCCCCGCCGGACTTTGAATTCACCCTCAAGGCCTGGCAGATGATCACTCACGAATCATCCAGCCCAACCTACAAGCGGCTCGATCGGCCGTTGACTGAAAAAGAGATCGACGAAGTGGGTTTTTTTAAACCAACGGATTCTGTGCGCGAGGCGCTTAACTATACCCTTGCGTGCGCCAAGGCTCTGGAAGCCCGTACGATTCTCTTCCAATGCCCCGCAAAGTTTCAGCCCCTTCCCGAGAACGTGCTCAACCTAAAACGCTTCTTCGCAAGCTTTGATCGCAAAGGCCTCAATTGCGCGTGGGAGCCTAGAGGGAAACTTTGGGAGGACGATTTGATCCGCGAGCTATGCGATGAGCTTGATCTCTGGCACGCCGTCAATCCTTTTGAGCGGCAAACGATGACGCCGGACAGATGTTATTACCGTCTGCATGGCCGGCCGCGCTGGCGTTATACGTTTGAGACGGACGAGCTCGAGGGACTCACGACCCTTGTTCAGCACGATCGGCTTGGGTACGTATTCTTTAACAACATTACGATGCACGACGACGCCACGCGATTTCTGAAGATAATCGCCGACGCCTCTACGGATGCCTTCTCACTTTGAAACAATTGCCGCGATCACGGCCCGGCCCGCATCGATCGCACCTTTAATGTGACGCTGATTAGTGAAATGGCCGGCAACGTAAACGCCGGTAACTGTAGTAGCGAACGTGTCGGGATCGTACGCCGGGACCTCGCCGTATTTGCCATTCTCTGTCCCGACCCCGAGACTTTTCAGTAGAGAAAGATCAGCGTCGGAACCGATCAGCACAAACACCGCATCGTTTTGAAGCGTGACGCTTTCACCGTTTTCGTTCTCAAGCTCCACAACGCCTTCGCGAATCTTGACGACGCGACCGAGGAAAAATAGGTTTAGGCAGTGCTCGCCGAGCTGCTGCTCGAGCGGCTGCTTGACCCAATACTTTATACAGCCTTGCTTCGGATCGGTATTTTCCCAATTGTCCCGATAGATCGCGAGGGTCGCGTCGACACCTTCCTGCGCCAGGAAGAGCGCCGCCTCTCCCGCAGAGTTGCCGCCGCCCACGATCAACGCCCGTTTCTTTACCCACGGATACGTCTCGCGAAAATGATCGAACACATGCGGCAGATCTTCGCCGGGAACATTCAGCTTTCGCGGGTAATCCGTCGCACCGTGGGCAAACAGCACGTTCTTCGCGGCGTAAGAGGATTTATCAGTCGCGATTTTGAATACGAGCGCATCTTTGCAAACAACGCTCAGCACAGTCTCCTCAGTGAGGACGTTTAACTCGTTATCAAGGACAAAGCGGACGTAATAAGAAAGCAATTCCTCGCGTGTAGGTTTCTCACGGGCAGGATCCAGACCACCGGCTGCGAACTCGAGCTCATCCGTCGTAGAGAAGACGGTCAGGCCGACGGGATAGCTGTAGATGGTATTTGCGATCAGGCCTTTCTCAATTACGACGTAGTCGAGGCCGGCTTTTTTCGCTTCGAACGCCGCTGCGATTCCGGCCGGTCCGGCTCCGATGATCAGAAGATCAAGCATTCTCAAGATTTTTAAGGACTTCGGTGAATTTCTCTATCTGATCAGGGACGCCCTGCATATTTCGTTTGGATTCGAGATATTTTTCCCACTCGCTGGTCATCGTAAGTGCTTTGAGCGTGTCTTCGTCGAGTGAATGCGACATCACTACGAGCAGGTCGCTGAGCGCCTCATGCCCGTCGAGAAGCGATTGAATGATGGTGTAAGCGAGCTTTGCGTTGGGCAGATCAATATCGTTTTCGTCCATATTGCGGTCGGTGTTCATCTGATGAAAGGAAGTTGGGTGACGGTCGTCGGCGTGCCTCCGACTTCTAGTTCTGTTCCGGCGGCAAGGTAATCGTATCGGACGTACGCGAGTGCGATCGTACGCTCAAGTCGCGGCGAATAGGCGACCGACGTGATGCGGCCGGCGTTTTTGCCCTCGACGGTGGTTAAATCCGTCTCCGTAATTTCCTTATCCACGACCAGACCTGTCAGCCGTTTCGCCACGTGGCCCCGGAAATGAATTCGCGCAATGATCTCCTGTCCGATGTAACATCCCTTTTTGTAAGAGATCATTTCCTCGAAACCGAGCTCGGGGATGATTGTCGTCTCATCCATATCGATGCCGTATTTCGGAATGCCGTTTTCGATGCGGAGCGTGTCGTAGAGGTCGTGTGGAATGTTATGGATAGCGTCGACGTGCGAGACCATCTCTGGCACGGGCACGAACTGTCCAAGCGAGAACTGTCCGGTAAATCGTACGCTGCCAGGCATTGCAGGCGCATCCAAATTGAAAAACTCGAAGTACCGATACCCATCCGATAGGTCCTCGACAAAAAAATCTCCGGCAAAGGTAAAGCGAAACAGATTCTGAAAAACTTTTTCCCGGGTCGCGTCCTCAGTCTCGACCAGGAATCGATCACCCTGTCGTAGAACACGCACGACGGCGGCCAGTCGCCCCTGTGCATTCGGAAACGCAGCAAGCATTTCCTGTCCGTCCCCGAGAGTCTTGACGTCATTCGTGATCATACCGTCGAGGAATGGCACGGCTTCCCTGCCCCATACGGCAATCAGAGCACGCGGCAATTCTGTATATCCCGGGCTGCCGGAGCGAATTTGCTGGTAAATTTTGGTGTTCGCCTCATCCATCTATTCACTAACCGTTATACGTCATACGTTATTTCGGAGCCAACCGGCGTTTGGTACAATCAAGTTTTTCGTAATGAATCAAATATCAGAACAACTCATATTGGACTCGCTTTCGCAGATTATCGATCCCGATCTTAAGAAAGACATCGTGACCCTCGGATTTGTGCGCGATCTCGAACTCAAGGACGGGAATGTTTCGTTTCGCATCGTTCTGACGACGCCAGCATGTCCTGTTAAGGAAGAGATGGAGTCGCAGGCAATCGGGTTAGTGAGCGCCCTCGAGGGCGTCGCTGCGGTCAACGTCACGATGGACTCCGAAGTGCCGCAGGGCCGAGGCATCGCAAGCAGCGTTTCGATCCAAGGCGTAAAAAATATCATCGCGGTCTCGAGCGGCAAAGGCGGCGTCGGCAAATCAACGGTTGCCGTGAATCTCGCAGTGGCACTCGCACAGGACGGTGCAAAGGTCGGGATAATGGACGCGGACGTCTACGGCCCGAACGTACCGCTGATGCTCGGAACCGGCTATGGCCAGCCTGACATTTTTGAAGGCAAGCTCAAACCGATCGAGGCTCACGGCGTGAAAATGATCTCAATGGCCGTACTCGTCCCGCCCGACAAGCCGATGATCCTGCGAGGGCCGATGCTCCATGGCGTCGTGCGGCAATTTTTGACGGACGTTAATTGGGGCGAACTCGATTATTTAATCGTCGATATGCCTCCCGGAACGGGCGATGTACAGCTTTCGCTGGCCCAACTCGTGCCCGTTCAAGGCGCCGTTGTCGTTACGACGCCGCAGGAAGTTTCGCTATCAGATGTGCGACGCGCGGTAAAGATGTTTGAGACCGTGAACGTTCCTGTGCTGGGCGTGATCGAGAATATGTCGTATTTCATCGCTCCCGATACCGGGATTAAATACGAAATCTTTGGTAAGGGCGGCGGGCAGAGAATCGCTGATGAATATGGCCTGAATTTCCTAGGCCAAGTGCCGCTCGGAATGGAAGTCCGCGAGGGCGGCGACAATGGCATTCCCGTCGTCGTCTCGGCTCCCGAGTCTCCACAGGCAATTGCATTTCACCACGTGGCCGAAGAGGTCGCCCGCCAAGTCTCTATCGAGGCGATGAAGCCGGAGCTAACGGTCATCACGCGTGCAAATTAAACCCGGGTTCGCGCCTTTTGAAGACGATGCGCGATTTCGGTATAACCCTTTCTATTCGAAAACTTCTGGATTAATTTTCGGGCAAGTTCATCGCGTCGCTCACATAGATCTCGAAATTTCCTTCCCGCTTTCCGGAAAAGACATATCGTTTCTTATCGGGGAGCATTGCGTGAAAACACTATTCGTGCCCCGTCGGGAGAAAAATGCGCCGGACCATATCTTGAAAACGCGGGTCCCGGCGGAAGCCTTCGTCAAAGTCTAATGCTGACTTCAAGAAGACCATCGCATACGACCGCTCATCGTAAGCCCTTTCGAGCGATTCGAACGCCGTCGTCCTCTCACCCAGATTTGCGTAGAGATATGCAAGCACGTAAGAGCTTACGTGCTGGTGCTTTTTCATTTCGAGCAGCTCATCCAAGATCCGACGTGCGTCGCCCGTTCGTCCCGCACGAGCATAAACACGGCCAAGCGCCCCAAGAGACGTCGCGCTGCGGCCGGCTATGGCGATCACCCTTTCACATTCCGCGATCGCGGCGTCGTTCATTCCCTTCGCGCTATAGGCCGAGGCAAGCCGGCGTCGCGCAAACATAAAATTCGGGTCCAGCTCGAGGGCGCGGTTGTATTGCTCGATCTCCTCGTCGAATTGGCGGGCAAAGTGAAGCATCCAGCCGACGTTCTGATTGATGTGAGGCGACAGCGGGTCGAGATCGCGGGCCCGGTACATCCGGGCGATCGCCTCTCCGATGCGGCCCTGCGAGGCAAAGTAAAGCGCGTACCACGAGTGGGCGGCGCCGTAATTCGGGTTTAGATCGAGCGCGCGCTTAAAGCCCTGCTCAGCTTCCGCTCCGTGCCAGCTGTATAGCCTGATAACGGCCAGGGCAGTGTGAGCTTCGGCAAGCGTGCCGTCGAGCTCGACGGCTTTCAGAGCAGCAGCCTCGCCCTTTGCGAGTGCCTCCGCGGGCGCCAAAGCCGCGACAAGTTCAGTGCCAAGGGCAAAATAGGCGTCGGCCAAAAAGGCATACGGCAACGCGAAGTCCGGGTCATTTGCGATGGCAGCGTCGAAGTGTGTGATCGCGGTCTTAATGGCCGGCTCGTTTCTCTTGTTCAAGTAAAAACGTCCTAGTAGGTATTCCTCGTACGCTTTGGGGTCAACCGGTCGAGAACTTGAAAGCCGTTCCCACTCTTGGGGCGTTAGCTTGATGCTGATCTCGTTCGCAATGTCCCGCGTCATTTCCCGTTGGAGTGACATGATGTCGCGCTCCGGCCTCTCATAACTTCGCTCCCAAATCAGGCGGCCCGTCGGCGCGTGAATGAGCTTTGCTGAAAGCCGGATGAGGCCGCCTGTGCGTTGGATGGCAGCTTGCACTACCGCTTCGACATTCAATTCCTGCGCGATCTGCGGCAGGGGTTGTTGCCGTGACTTGTACCGCATCGTCGAAGTTCGAGCGATAACACGCAGGGCTCCAATTTGCGACAGATCGTTGATAAGCTCCTCGGTCAAGCCGTCGCCGAAATAATCCTCTGTCTGGCCGTCGGTTCCAACAGTCTCAAGCGGAAGCACTGCGATATTCTTGATCTCAGGAACGGCAAAAGTTCCACGGAAGGCGGGGATGTATACCAACGCGGTCGCCGTTGCCGCCAATAAAATTATAATGGCCGCCGGAGCATACCGCATGACGCGGGATCTCTTGACGGCCTCGGCTGCGGCAACGCCGTCGCGGATAGACCGCTGTAAACCTTTTAGATCGTCCAGAAGCTCCGCGGCCGACTGGTAGCGACTCAGGGCGTCGCGTTCGAGGCATCTGCTAATTACACGGTGAAGCTCGCCGGCCGCTTCGGAATTCCCAAGCTGAGAATTGGACAGGTCGAGGACGTCATGCACGGCGCTATCCAAGGGCGCATGGCCGGTCAACATTTCGTAAAGAACGATTCCCAAACTCCATGCATCCGATCCGGCATCGGCGGGCTGTCCACGAAGCTGCTCAGGCGACATATATTTCGGCGTGCCTGCAGGGAGAGAGCCGTTGGTTTCGATTAGCGACGTGATTCCGGCCGCGACATCCTGCGTATCGGCGAGCTTGGCGATACCGAAATCGAGAACCTTGACCAGGCCGTCGCGGCGAATTACTATGTTCTCCGGCTTTATATCGCGGTGAATAATTCCGGCTGCATGCGCTTCGGATAGGGCGGCCGCGACTTGCGCGGCAATATCGATCGCCTCCGCCAATGGCATCGCGCCGGCGGCGATGCGTTGCCGGAGCGTGACGCCGTCAACAAATTCGGTTGCGATAAAATCGATAGGATCAATATGCCCAATCTCGTGGATGGTCAGAATGTTCGGGTGATTTAGGGCAGAAACCACTCGCGCCTCCCGGCGAAAGCGGCTGGCGGCGGCAGACCGGTCAGCGAATCCTGACGGTAGAATTTTGAGGGCGACTTTGCGCCCAAGCTCGTTGTCCTGGGCAAGATAGACCGTACCCATCCCGCCGCGTCCTAATTCCCGGATGACCTCATAATGTCCGAGCCTTTGCCCCGGTGTGAGATCCGGAGCACGTTCCTCAACGGGCAACGTCCCCATTACTTGCAAATAGGCCGGCGTCTCGATGAAATTTCCGATGTTCTCGTTAGTCGCGAGAAGCGCGCCAACCTCATACCGTAACGACGCGTCGTCACCACATTTTTTGGCCACAAATTGCGCGCGTTTTTCCGGCTCGGTCTCCAGAGACTGCTGAACAATCGTCTTGATTTGTTGCCATTGCTCGGACGTCATTGCGATATTGGACCGGTATATGGAAACACGTGACGCGACCGACGGGATTCCTTGCGCAAATCCGGTGGAGCGCAAAAAAGTTCTGTTCCATTTACTAATGCGTAGAAAACAATCCGATCAGATCAAACCCTATGTCGCTGACCCTCTGCCCGAAATCTCACGGTGCAGCCAAAGGCGGGCCGTTGTCCATTCGCGCTTGATGGTCATCGGCGATGTAGATAAGGCTCGTGCCGTTTCTTCGATCGTCAATCCGGTAAAATACCGGAGCTCGACGATGCGTGCCGCAAACGGGTCGAGTTCGGCAAGCTTGTTGAGTGCTTCGTCGAGTATCAATAGGTCTTCGTCGCGTTCGACCTTGACGCCCAAACCGTCATCGAGCGTAACAGCCATTCCTCTGCCGCCACGTTTTGCGGCACACGAGCGGCGGGCGTGGTCGACTAGTATCTGCCGCATCAGATTGGCCGAAATGCCAAAGAACTGTTCGCGGTTCTGCCATTCCAGACCTTGAGTCTTCACGATTCGCAGATATGCCTCGTGAACCAACGCCGTGGCCTGTAATGTATGTCCGGATGACTCGCGTCGGAGATAACTGTCCGCGATGCGGCGCAACTCCTTGTAAACGATGGGCAGCAGCTTGTCGAGTGCGTCGCCATCACCCTCGTTCCACCGCTGGAGAATCTCGGTGACCTCTCCCGGCGGCTGGGGCTGGTTTTTACTCTCGTGAGATTCCGCCACCGCAGGCTCCTTATTCAAAGCTTAACATTCGGAAATATAATAGTTTACCTCCCTTTTTGAAGCAATAAATTTCCACGCCGCGTCCCAGGATAACTTGTCCACTCAAAAAATTTTTCCGCGTCTGGTCTGATTTTCTCCGCTACTCCGCATTACTTATTGAAAGCACAAATTTAGAAGATCTGAGTATTGTGCTTTTTGCACCTCATATTCGCTGGTTCTACGACCGGACCTTATCTGAACAAAGTTCGGGTACCGATCGATGAATGCCGCTTAGACGGTTAAATATGGCGAATGACCTGACAAACTCAATCGGATTCAAGACGTGACGTTAAAAAAACGTCAATAACTAGCAGAGGGAGAACACAATGAATCACTTAGTCGATCGAAAAAACATCGTTGCAGTATTTGTACTGTCGGCGGTTTTGTTTATTACAAACTCGTCCGCCGTCGCGCAGCGATATACGGCGTGGACAGCGCCGGAAAATCTCGGCGCGACCATCAACACAACTGCTCTCGAAGGCTGTCCATTTATCGCGCCGGATAATCTGAGTCTTTTCTTTGCTTCCGACAGAGCCGGAGGCTCAGGTCTGACGGACATATTCATTTCAACCCGCGCAAACGCCAATGGGCCGTGGGGAACGCCGGTCAATCTCGGCACTAACGTCAACAGTTCCGGCGCAGATTTTTGCCCAACTATAACTGCCGACGGACTTAATCTGTTTTTCGTTAGCGACCGTGCAGGCGGCTGCGGCGCCGCTGATATTTATGTTTCACACCGTTTGAATAACCAAAGCGGATGGGAACCGGCAGTCAATCTGGGTTGTCAATTCAACAGTCCGCAGGTCGATATTACGCCTTCCCTGTTCACCAATAACAGCGGGAC
>Ga0136640_10000991_pt1 | contig 11187 bp, 10 predicted proteins | sample AntDrymUQ8642106_2_FD_105498 | JGI IMG/M metagenome (GOLD analysis project Ga0136640, IMG submission 105498) | Polar desert sand microbial communities from Dry Valleys, Antarctica - metaG UQ864 (21.06) | ecosystem: Environmental > Terrestrial > Soil > Desert | place: Antarctica: Dry Valley...
GCGCGCCTCGATCGGGACGCGGAACGGCAGCGTCGCGAGAGCGGCCAGCGGCAGGGCGGCGCGCCGGCGCGCGAACAGCAGCGCGAGCGGCACCACCACCAGCGCCGCGCCGGCAATTGCTGCGGCGAGCGCCGGGAGCGTGTGCTCGCGCACCGGCTCGAGCTGCGGGGTCTCCCAGATCGACAGCACGAGCAGCACGGGCGTGAGCACGAGCGCACCCAGCATCGCCCACGCGCGGCCGCGCGCCGTGGGCGCCAGGATCGCCGCAGCGGCGAGCGCGGCCGCGATCACCATTCCGGCCGCGCGCACGACCTCGGGGCCGGCTGCGGTGTCCACCTCCACGGGCATCGCCTAGAACGTCCGGATCGCCGGCGTCGTGCCGCGCAGGATGTCGACGATGTTGCGCGTCAGCTGCTGGACCGGCTCGGAGCCGTCCTTCAAGCGCGCGCCCCACTCGGGCAGCCCGACGCGGATCACGAATCCCTTGCCGACCTCGGTCAGCGCAAGCGCCGGCCGGCTCGGCGGGAGTTGCTCGCCCGCGGCCTCGGCCGCCTCGATCTCGGCCATGTCGATCACCGCCAGGGCGGCCCTCACACGCTCGGACGGCTCGGACTCCTCGAGCGCCGAGAAACCGGCCAGCTCGTCCACACCGGTCAGCAGGCCGAGCTCCGGATCGTCGGCGACCGGCTGCAACGGTTGCGACCCGCCCGCGGGCTCGCGCAGCGGTCGCAACGTGGCGCCGAACGGGTCGGCGTCGGTCGGCGGCAGCGGGCGCAGCAGCCGGTCACGCGCGACCGAGACGCCGCGGAGCATCGACTCCGCCCCGAACGACGCGAGCCGGCCTCCATCGGTGACGTAGCGGCGCAGCCTGCGCGCGACCTCCGTCGAGATCCAGCGCAGCGGGCCGGCGAGCAGCACGCCGGCGCGCTCGTTCGACAGGCCGGCCCGGGAGGCCGCCAGCGTGAGGTCGGTGGTGACGTCGTAGCCGATCCCCTGACCGTCGAGGAACGCGAGCAGCGGCGCGACCTGTTGCGTGAAGCCGTCGGGCAACCCGTCCGCGAGCAACCGCGGGTAGGCGGCGGCGCTGCCGTTCGCGAGCGTGTTCGGCAGCCCGTCGCGGTCGTCGTCGAGCGTGTCGAGCCCGAACCACGTGATCGCCGGGAGCACGACCAAGAGCGGCGCGGTCGTCGCGTCCTGGACCGCGAACGGGACCCGCGTCGTGCGCCTGTTCGTGCGCACATCGAGCACGTAGAGGCCCGAGGCGCCACGCGGCGTGCGCAGCTTCAGCTCGCCGCCGGACGACCTGCGCCCCTTGCGCCGCGCCTTGGGCTCGCCGGCGCGGAACATGCGCCAGCGGTACGGGCGCCCGCGCGAGTCGACGGCGAACGACGCCTTCTCGCCGGCGCGGACCGGATCGGCCGGTGGGCGGGCGATCAGGCCGCGCACGCTGACGCCCGGCCGGCCGCGCACCGTGCCAGGCCTGGCGCCATCCCCCGCGGAGAGCCCCACGTTGCCCGACACGTCGCGCACCGCCGCGACCACCTGGTAGGTGCCCGAGGGCGCCGGCGCGGCGCCGGCGCGGCCGTCCCACTCGCCCTCGCGCTCGCCCGCCGGCAGCTCGAAGGCGCTCACCTGCTCGGGCTCGCCGATCCCTGTGCGCAGCACGCGGATCTGCGTCGGGAAACGCTCCGAGACGATCCTGACCCGGAACGGAACGCGCCCTGCGACCGGGCCGGTTATCCACTCGCTCCCGTCCGGCCCGCCGGCGAAGACGCTCGGGCGCGGCGCAGTCGTGTCGAGCCGCACCCCCGCGCTGAGCGTCACGGCCCGCCCGCCGCGACGCAGTCCCACGCGCACGCGGTACACGCCCTCGGGTGCCCGGACGCCCTGATCCGTCCTGCCGTCCCAACGCACGAGCACGGACTGCCTTGCGACTGCCGGCACGTCCTCGGCGAGCCGCCGGACCTCGTTATCGGCGGCGTCGACGATCGTGATCGTCACGTCGTCGTCCTTGCGCACGCGCACGCGGATCCGGCTGACGTCGAGCCGGCCGTCGCCGTTGGGCGAGAAGTGCTGCGTCACGCGCTGGATGTCAGCCACCAGCGGCGCGCTCTTGAGGCGCTGGGCGACGAAGAAGGCCGCGAACGTCGCGGCCACCAGGAGCACGAAGACGGCGCGCGCGGGGAAGCTCACCGGGCGGGGCTAGGGCGCCCGGTCGGCGCCCGCGAGGACGACGACGTCGGCGTCCGGCGCGAGCGACCCCGTGTCCTCGTCGATCGGCTCGACCGCGGAGATCGAGAGCAGCCCGGCCACCTTGCGCGCCTGCGAGCGGAAGCCGTCTGCGTAGAACACGGTCGACGACTGGAGCGTCTGATCGCGCGTGTTGGTCTCCGTCGCCCCACGCTCGTAGCCGCCCTCTCGGGAGATGCGATCTGCGAGCTGGCCCGCGAGCCCGGCGAACGTCGTCCCGTTCAGCACGGCCACGTTGGTCTCGGCCGCCGGGGTCGCCCCGCCCGCGTCGTCGGTCCCCACGTCGGGATCGCCGGGAGCCGGCGCGGCGCGGTTGGGCGGCGGCGGCGTGTCCTCGCCGGCGAGCTGCGACACGAGGAACGTGCCGCCGCCGAGGATCAGCACGGCGAGCCCGACGAACAGCGCGATCGTGCCGGCGGAGCGACCCTGGCTCGGCGGCGCGGCGGCAGGCCGGCGCGCGGGCTGGCCTGGCGCGGCGCGCGGGGCGGGGCGGCGTGGCGCGGCGGCGGACGGCTGGCTCTGGCGCAGCGGCATCGGAGCTGGGCGCGGTGTGACGCCGACCCGTTGGGCGGGCGTGACCCGCGGGACCGGCGCGGACACCTCGCCGGGACTCGCCGGCGCCGGGCGCTCAGCCTCCGTGGACTCTGCGCCGCCAAGGCGCGGCGCGTCTGCGTCGCCGCCGCTGGGGCGTGGCGCGGGCGCATCGTCGCCGGTCGCGGGAGCCTGGCCGCCGGCTTCCGCCGCGCCTTTCGCGGCAGCCTGGTCGCCGACCTCCGCGGCACCGCCCCCGGTGCCGCCGGCTTCCACCGGCGCTGAGCCCGCTCCGCTCGTGATCACCGCGGCGGCGTTCGAGCCCGCCGCCCCGGGCGCCGTGTCCGCATCCACGTCGCCCGCCGCGATCGCCGCCGGCGCCTCGCCCTCCGCAAGCGCAGCGCCGCCCGCCTGCTGCGCCGTTGCGTCCCCGGCGCTGGTGGCGACCTCGGGCTCCTCGTCGCCGCCCGCCTGCTCCGTCGGCTCGACGGCGTCGTCAACGTCCTCCGCGGGCGGCGCGGTGCCGTTGCCCGTGCCGGGTGGCGCGGCGGCGGCGGGGGCGGGGGCCGCCGGCACGTTGCCGTTGGTCGCGGGCGTGCCGGCGGCATCGTCCTGCACCGCCTCGGCAACCCCGGTCGACTGCACGCCCGCCGCGGTCTGCGCGCCCGCCGCCGCCGCCGGCATCTCCGCCAGGCGCCGCGGTGGCGCGATGCCGGCCTTGACAGGCGACGCCGGCGCCGGGCGCGCGGCTGCGGCCGCCTCGGCCTCCGCGACCACGCGCTCCTCGAGCTCGCGCGCGCGCTCGGGCGCACGACCCGCCCACTCGCGCAGCCGCTTGAGCTCGCGTGCCTGCGAGAAGTAGAGCAACGAGAGCACGGCCAAGCCGAAGAAGGCGGCGACGCCGACGTACACGCCGTACTTCTCGACCTGGCCCTGAAAAGAGAGCGCGAGCAGGACCATATGGAACGAGTCGCTGATTCTAGGCGCCGTCCCGGCTGGCAGGCTGCTCGACCGGCGCCGCCGCGCTCGGGTCGAGCTCCGGCGGGACCTGGCGGACCGCCGACAGCTCGGCCACCTTCTCCGCCAGCGCGGCTGCGTCGCCGTCGAGCACGAGCCAGCTCACCTGGTCGAACGTCTCCTGCTCCCAGGACGGATCCAGCCGGGGGTGCTCGGCGCGCAGGATCTTCTGCGCCGGCGTCGGCTGCGGACGCTCGTACGGGTTGAAGAGCTCCTCGTGCAGCTTCTCGCCGGGACGCGGGCCGATCACCTCGATCGCGATGTCGCGCTCGGGCTCCAGGCCGGAGAGCCGGATCATGTCGCGCGCGAGCTCGATGATCTTCACCGGCTCGCCCATCTCGAGCACGAACACCTCGCCGCCGTCGACGAGCGACCCCGCGCGGATCACGAGCTGGACGGCCTCGGGGATCGTCATGAAGTAGCGCGTCATCTCGCGGTGCGTGACCGTGACCGGGCCGCCCGCGGCGATCTGGCGCCGGAAGATCGGCACGACCGAGCCCGACGAGCCGAGCACGTTGCCGAAGCGCACGACGCAGAAGGCGGTCTCGGGGAAGCGCTGCTCGGCCGCCTCGACCGCCCACTCCGCCAGCGCCTTGGACGCGCCCATCACCGTGGCGGGCGAGACCGCCTTGTCGGTCGAGACGAGCACGAAGGTCATGCAACCGGACTCGCCCGCCACCTGGCACATCAGGCGCGTGGCGACCGCGTTGTTGCGCACCGCCTCGACCGGGTTCTCCTCCATCAGGTGCACGTGCTTGTAGGCGGCCGCATGGAAGACGATCGCGGGGCGATGCTCTGCGAACACCTCGCGCATGCGCTCGCCCTCCTTGCAGTCCGCGAGCACCGCAACCGTGTTGAGCACGTGCCGGTCCTCGACGAGCTCGCGGCGGATCTGGAAGAGGTTGTCCTCGGCGTGGTCGAGCAGCACCAGCTTGCTGGGACCGACCCGAGCGATCTGGCGGCACAGCTCAGAGCCGATCGAGCCGCCGGCACCTGTGACCAGGACCACGCGGCCTGTGAGATAGCCGCCGACGCGGTCGAGATCCATGCGCACGGGCTCGCGCCCGAGCACGTCCTCGACCTTGACCTGGCGCACCTGGCGCAGCAGGCGGCCGCTGGTCTGCAGCAGCTCGAACACCGTCGGCATCGTGCGCACCGGCACGCCGCGCTCGCGGCATGCGGCGACGACGCGCGCGCGCATCGTGCCCGGGGCCGAGGGCACCGCGATCAGCACCTCGTCGGGCTCGACGTCCTCGAGCACCCGCGGCAACTCAGCGGTCGTCCCGAGCACGGAGAGCCCGCGATCGATGCGCGCGTGCTGCTTGCGCGGGTCGTCGTCCACGAACCCGACCGGCCGGTAGCCGAGCTCGGGGTTCCGCAGGATCTCGCGCAGCAGCAGCCGGCCGCCGTCGCCGGCCCCGACGATGATCACCGAGCGCGCGTCTCGGCGCGCGCGGAACCCGCGCAGCGGGCGCTCGTAGAGCAGGTGCACCAGAAAGCGCGATCCACCGATGAAGACCAGCATCAGGAGCCCGTAGAGCACGAGCACGCTGGCCGGCACCCCGACGGAGGTGAAGCGCGTCCCGTTGAACTCCAGCCGCGGCTGCACCACCGCGACGTAGGCGACGAGCGCGAGCGTCGCAAGCACGCACGCCTGCGCGATCTGCAGGTAGTCGCGCTGGCTCGCGTACCGCATCCAGTGCCGGTAGAGGCCGAAGAGCGCGAACACGAACACGCTGCCGACGATCACGAACGCGAGCGTGCGCTCGAACAGGTCGGAGTACAGCCCTGGGACGTCGCCGTCGAAGCGCAGCAGGTACGCGAGGTGATAGGCGAGCGCTACCAGCCCGGCGTCCAGCGCCACCTGGGGCAGGCTGTGGCGATGGAACGGGAGAGCGGCCGCCGAGCGAATCAGCCGGCGCATCCGGTGATTCTACCTGTGCAACGGCGACGCAGCGTGCACGACACCGTCCACGAGCAGGTCCGTGAAGACCTCCGGATCGCGGCGCACGCGATCGCGCCATGGCGCCTCGCCGGTGCGCTTGGCGACCTCGACGTCGCCGGCGCGCGCGAGGCGGCGCAGGCGGCCCTCGGCGATCAGCCGCTCGTCGACCGCCCCGAGCCGGCCCTCGAAAGTCGTCCAGACCGGCGTCCCGAGCGCCACCGCCTCGCGGTTCATCGTCCCGCCGGCCGACACGACGACGTCCGCGAGCGCGACCAGCGACTGTGCGTCGACGGCGCGTTCGGGCACGACGTAGCCGCCCGCGGCGGCCAGCTCGGCGCGCTGCGCGGGCGTGCGCGGGAGCACCACCACCTGCGCCTGCTCGCGCAGGTGCTCGAGCAGGCCCGCGAACAGCGGATGCTCGAAGCGGTGATACAGCGACACGGCCGGCGGCGTGCGCACGACGGCGATCGGGTCGGCGGCGTCGAGCCCGAGCTCGCGCAGCACCGCGGGCTCGGGTGCGAAGTCAGCGAGGTAGTACTCCTCCTTGAGTCCCGGATAGCGGCGCAGCTTGCGACTCGTGGCGCCGTAGCGGGCGAGGCGCTCGGGCGGGATCGCGTCGGGCACGACGACTCGCCGGGCGAGCCGGCAGTTGACGCTGTGCTGGACCGTCGCCCACTCGTAGTCGAACGTCGTAGCGCTCGGGATCCCGAGCAGCTTGGCGGCGAGGCTGACGTCGTTGGAGCCGTGTCCGAGCGCTGCGTCGAAGCGGCGGCCCTTGGCCCAGTTCGCGAGCGCGAGCGAGCGCGACGCGAGCCCCGCGCCCTTCGCCGCGAGCCCGCCGCCGCGGTGGCGCCCGATCGCCGTGTGCGCGATCCCGAGCCGGTCGCAGAGGCCCAGCGTCTGCGCGAAGTCGCGCGCCGTCACGAGCACCTGCGCGCCGCGCCCCTCGAGCGCGCGGATCACCGGGCGCATCACGAGCACGTGCGGCGAGTTGGTCAGGTCAACCCAGATCCGCATCGCGCACGACCGCCACGACCTCGGCCGCGTGCTCGCGGCTGAGCACGGGGCTCATCGGGAGCGCAAGGTGAGTGCGTGCCGCCTCGTCGGTCCCGGGCAGGTCGACGTCCGACCACGGCCGCATCGCCGCCTGGCGGTGCAGCGGGACGCTGTAGTAGGCCTTGCAGCCGACCCCGGCGGCGCCGAGCGCGGCGGCCAGCTCCTTGGCCCGCCGGTGCCGGATCACATACAGGTGCCAGGCGGGGTCGCAGCCGTCGACGGGCTCGGGCAGGCCCGCCAGCTCGCCGAGCCCGGCATCGGCATAGTGCGCGGCGGCTGCGCGGCGCCCGTCGCACCAGGCGTCGAGCTGAGGCAGCTCCAAGCGCAGCAGCGCGGCCTGCAGCTCGTCCAGGCGCGAGTTGTGGCCGACGAGCTCGAACGTCACCTTGTCGCGCGAGCCGTGGAAGCGGAGCATCGCGACGGCCTCCGCCAGGCCCGCGTCGGCCGTCGCGACCGCGCCGCCGTCGCCGAAGCCGCCCAGGTTCTTGGACGGGAAGAAGGAGAAGGTCGCGGCGGCGCCGAGCGCGCCGGCGTGGCGCCCGTCCGCCGTGCGCGAGCCGGCCGCCTGCGCGGCGTCCTCGAGCACCGGCACGCCGAGCGCCTCGATCGCGGCGACCGGAGCGATGTTGCCGAACAGGTGCACGGCCATGACGACCTTGGTCTGCGGCGTGAGCGCCGCGCGGACGGTGTCGGGCGTCATGCAGAACGTCTGCGGGTCGACGTCGCAGAACACGGGGTTGGCGCCGATCAGCGCGATCGCCTCCGCGGAGGCGTAGAAGGTGAACGAGGGGACGACCACGTCGTCGGACGGCCCGACACCCATCGCGCGCAGCGCCAGCACGAGCGCATCGGTTCCGTTCGCCACGCCGAGCACTGACGGCGTTCCGAGGTACTGCGCCAGCTCGCGCTCGAACGCGGCGACCTCCGGCCCGAGGATGTAGCTGCCCGCGTCGAGCACCTCGCCGAGCTTTGCGTGCAGCGCATCGCGCAGCGGCGCGAGCGGCGTCCTCGTGTCGAAGAGCGGTACGGCCATCCGCGCGGGCACCTTAGCCTGAGAGCGGACATACTCGAGGCCGATCCGCATGTTCACCTCGCAATCGCTGCGTTCCGTCGTCGGACCGGGGGCCATCGCCGTACGCGAGCTGCGGCTCGACGACGCCGTCCACCAACTCGAGGTGCGCGGGACGCTCGACAGCGCAACCGTCGGCGAGCTCTCCCGCCGCATAGACGCGGCGCTGGCGGCCGGCGTGCGCTGGCTGATCATCGACATCGCCGCGGCCGTGACGGTCGCCGACGAGGCGCTGGCGGTGCTCGTCGGCGCCGGTCGCGAGCTGCGCTCGCGCAAGGGCGAGCTGATCGTGGCCGGCGGACCCGGCGATGCCGCGCAGCGCCTTGCCGCGTTCGACGTCGCCCACCGGCCCGCGCAGGCGGCCAGCGTCGACCAGGCGATCATGGTCCTGAAGCTGCTGCGGCCGAAGACCGGCACCCAGCGTCGGCAGCCGCGCGCGAAGCAGCGCATCACCTCGCTGACGCTGCCGCGCATCGAGCCGACGGCCTCGCCGCGGTCGCCGGACCCCCGTCATCGCGCCAGTGGCCGTTGACCGCCGGCCGTTCGGCCGGCGGTTGCTTGACCGCCGCCGGCGCCCGCAAACCTTCTTCTACCCTGAGGCGCTCGCGTGCTGGTGCTCGCCTCCCTCACCGACCCGATCGTCGAGTTCGCGGTCGATGTCATCGACGCACTCGGTCTGCCGGGAATCTTCCTGCTGATGGTCGCCGAGAGCGCATGCATCCCGATCCCGTCCGAGACCACGTTCCTGTTCGCCGGCTTCAACGTCGCGCGCGGGGAGTACTCCCTGTTCGCGGTCGTGGCGACGGGCACGGCCGCGAACGTCGTCGGCTCCTGGATCGCGTATGCCGTCGGCTACTTCGGTCGCGTGGACATCCTGGAGAAGCACGGGCACAAGCTGCACATCAAGCCGTCGCAGCTGCGGTGGGCGGACGACTGGTTCGCGCGCTATGGCTCGGCGACGGTCTTCTTCACGCGCATGCTGCCGATCGTGCGCACGTTCATCTCGCTCCCCGCCGGCGTCGCGCGGATGCCGTTCTGGCGCTTCACGATCCTCACCACGCTCGGCTGCATTCCGTGGATCCTGATGCTGACCCTGATCGGGCGCGAGGTCGGCGACAACTGGGAGCAGTGGAAGGACAGCCTGCACTACGTCGACTACGCGATCGCCGCCACACTGGTCCTCGGCGTGCTGTGGCTGTACCTGCGCCGGCGGCGTGGCCGCGGCGACGCAGGCGAGGCGACCGGGGAGCCGGCCGCCGATGCGCCGCGCTGAGGCCGAGGCACTCGCGCTCGGACTGCTGCACGGGCCGGCCGAGCTGCTGCCGATCTCCTCCTCCGGACACGCAGCGGCCCTGCCGTGGCTGTTGGGATGGGAGATCACGGGATGGGACGGCTCGCGCCGCAAGGAGCTCGCGGTCGCGCTGCACGCGGGCACGGCCGCGGCCCTGTTGCTCGTGTTGCGGCCGCGGCGCCCGCGGTTGGAGCTGTTGGCCGCCGCGGTTGGCCCGCCGGCGATCGCGGGGCTCGCGCTGGAACGGCGGATCGAGGAGCGCCTCGACGGGCCGGCGACGCTGGCGGGAGGGCTGCTCGCCGGCGGCTTCGCGCTCTTGCTCGCCGACCGTTCGACAGCGACGCGACGCGCCGCCGACGCGGGCGTGGCCGACGGCCTGGCGCTCGGGCTCGCGCAGGCAGCGGCGCTGGTTCCGGGCGTCTCGCGCGGCGGTGCGACGCTCGCCGCCGCCCGCGCACGCGGCTTCGGACGCCCGGACGCGTCCCGCTTGTCCTGGGAGGTCGGGCTGCCGGTGCTGGCCGCCGCGAGCGGGTTGAAGGCGCTGCGGCTGGCCCGTTCCGGGACGCAGCGCGCGCGTCCCGCGGTTGTCGGCGCGCTGGCAGCCTTCGCCTCGACGCTGCTCGCTGCGCGGGCGATCGGCGTCGAGCGCCGCGCGGCGCTGTGGCCGTGGGCGGCGTGGCGGGCGCTGCTCGCGGCCGTCATCCTGGCAGTGCGCCACAATCGCTCCCGATGAGCACCGAACGACCTCCGGCCACGGACGCCTACGCCGGCGCGGGCGTCGACACGGGCGCGGCGGACCGGGCGATCGGCGCGCTCGTCGCCGTGTTGCGCACGGTCGACACCGGGGGCCCCTCCCGCACGGTGCCGTTGCCGGGCCACTATGCCGCCGTGCTCGAGGTGGCGCCGAACCTCGGCATCGCCGTCGGCACGGACGGCGTCGGCTCCAAGCTGATCGTGGCCGAGATCACCGGGCGCTACGACACGATCGGCATCGACTGCATCGCGATGAACGTCAATGACGTGGTCTGCGTCGGCGCGGAGCCGATTGCGGTACTCGACTACCTCGCCGTCGAGCGTCCCGACCCGGAGGTGTTCGAGGCGATCGGGCGCGGCCTGAAGACCGGGGCCGAGCAGGCCGGCGTGGAGATCCCCGGCGGCGAGGTCGCCGTGCTGCCCGAGCTGATCCGCGGCCACCCGTCGCCGGGCGGCTTCGACCTGACTGCAGCCTGCTTCGGGACCGTCGCCCTGGACCGCATCGTGAGCGGAGCCGATTGCGCGCCGGGCGACGCGCTGATCGGCCTGCCGTCGAGCGGGCTGCACTCCAACGGCTACACGCTGGCGCGACGGGTGCTCGAGCCGCTGGGGCTCGACCACCGTCCCACCGCGCTGGGCGGGGCGTCCGTCGCCGACGCGCTGCTCGAGCCGACCGTGATCTACGTACGCGCGGCGCTGGCGCTGCTGCGCTCCGGGATCCCGGTGCGCGGGCTCGCGCACATCACCGGCGGCGGGCTCGCGAATCTGTTGCGGCTCTCCGCCGGCGTCGGCTTCGCGATCGAGGCGCCGCTCCCGGTGCCGCCGGTCTTCGGTCTCCTGCGCGAGCACGGGGCGATCGAAGAGCACGAGCTGTGGCGCGTCTTCAACATGGGCTGCGGCTTCGTCGCAGTCGTGCCGGAGGCGATCGCCGACGAGGCCGTCGCGTTGCTGGCGACGCACCATCCCGGCAGCGCGCGGATCGGGACCGTGACCGCGGACGCGGGCGCAGTCGGCGTACCGCCGCTCGGCGTCGCGCTCTGAAGGACACTAGTCCGTCTCGTGCGGGTCCGGCGGGGGGAGCTCGTCGTCGCCGCCGGCGTCGGGGTCGCCGGCCGCGCCCGGCACCGCCGGGTCGGCCACCTTCGCTTCCCAATCCTTGCGCGCCTCGTCGATGTGCTCACCGACCTGCTGCGAGCGTTCCTCCATGTCGGCGAGCTCGTGCTCTGCCTCCTCCGCCTGCTCGCGGTAGTCCTCGGTCATGCGTCGTCCTCCACC
>Ga0136640_10000992_pt1 | contig 11184 bp, 12 predicted proteins | sample AntDrymUQ8642106_2_FD_105498 | JGI IMG/M metagenome (GOLD analysis project Ga0136640, IMG submission 105498) | Polar desert sand microbial communities from Dry Valleys, Antarctica - metaG UQ864 (21.06) | ecosystem: Environmental > Terrestrial > Soil > Desert | place: Antarctica: Dry Valley...
ACCGCGCTCAGGTGGTCTTCGACGCCAGCATCCGCGCCACACTTCACCGACCGTCGCCGCCCGGCCCAGCGCCGTAGGTTCGAAGTGATGGGACGTCGGATCACCTTGGCCGCAACCGCCTTGGCGTTGGCGATGGCGGGCCTGGCGTGTGGCGACGACGAGGCCGCCACCGAGGGACCCCGGTCCGGCGGCGAGGTGGAGGCGCCCGACGGGTTCCGGATCAGCGAGGTCGTAGACGGGCTGGACGGGCCGACCCAGATGGTGCTCGACGCCGACGGTGCCCTCGTGGTGGCCCACCTGAACGGCGCGGAGGACGGCGGCGATGGTCAGGTGCTGCGCATCGACCTCGATCGCCGTGACGCCGAGCCCGAGGTGCTGTTCGGCGGGCTCGTGAGCCCCACCGGCGTGGCCGTGCTCGACGACGAGATCTGGGTGATGGAGGAACGCACGCTGTCGAGGGGCCCCATCGAGGGGGGTGAGCTCGAGGTGGTCCTCGACGACCTCCCGTTCAACGGGCGCTCAGAAGGGACCCTCACCGCCACGCCCGACGGCGACCTCCTCTACAACACCTCCGGCGCGCTCGACGGCACCTCCGCGGCCGAGGGGTCGGCCACCCTGTTCTCCCTGACGCCGGGGCGCGACCCCGTGCCGCTCGCCACCGGGTTCAAGCACGCCTACGCCCGGGTCCTCGACGCCGACGGGACGCTCTGGCAGACCGAGGTGTCCGAGGGGAGCTTCGGCGGCGACCCCATCCCCGACGAGCTCGTCAGTGTCGAGCCGGGCGACGACTTCGGCTGGCCTCGTTGCGTCGGGGATCGGGTGCCAGTCGAGCTCAACGAGGGAACCGAGGAGCTCTGCGCCGACACCCCGCGGTCACACGTGGTGTTCGAGCCGGCCGCTACCCCGACGTCGGTCGAGGTCGCGCCGTGGGACCCTGACCTGTTGGTGGTGGCTCTCTGGGTCGAGGGCCGGGTCGTGACCGTGCCCCGGCAACAAGGCGAGGGGCCTGTCGAGCCCACCACCTTCGTGAGTGGCATCGAGCACCCGCAGCACCTCTTGGCCGACGGCGACCGGCTGCTCGTCTCGGACCACGAGACCGGCCGAATCCTCGCCGTCGAACGAGCCTGACCGAGGGCGGCCGAGGCGGTGGGGTCGGGTCAGCCTCGGCGGGCGGCGTCGAAGAGGTCGCTCAGTCCCTCTTCGCCCTGCTCGCCCGAGGCTCGGGCCACCACCTCGCCGTCGGCGTCGACGGCCACGAGGAAGGGCAGGCCGCTGAGCCCGTAGGCACCAGCCGCCGTGGGCAGCTCGTCGCCGGAGGTCTCGCTGTCGGCCAGCACAGGGCCCGTCCAGCCCTTGTCGGCCAGCCAGTCACCAGGGGGGAAGGTGTCATCCACCCGCTCGTCGCTGCGCGTGGCCACGCCAACCAGGCGCACACCGTCCACCTCCTCGCGTCCGTCGGCCAGCTCGACGAGGCGGGGGACCTCGGCCTGGCAGTGCGGGCACCAGTTGGCCAGGAAGGCGATGACCATCGGGCCCTCGGTCGGGTCGACGGTGAGTGCCCCTCCGGCGGTCGACATCCCCGACAGGATCGGCGCCACCTGGCCGACGGCGGGGTCGTCGCCGTCGTCGAGCTCGGGCAGGGCGTCGCCGTCGACGGTGACGTCGGAGAAGGCGGTGTCGCCTGCCGCAGCGGACGCAACCCGCTCCGTCACGGTCGCATTGGACGCGTCGGCGTCGTCGCCTCCGGCCAGCCGGAGGGCCACGACGGCTGCGATGGCCAGTAGCACCACGACGCCGATCGCGACGGGGACGACGGGAAGGCGGGGCTCGGCTCGAGCGGCCTCGACGCGGTTCGAGCCCAGCGGCCTGCCCTTGGTCGGCGTGGCGCTCATCGACGGTGGATCGGGGCTAGGGCCCATCGGCCGAGGGGGTCGATCGTCATGAGAGGGAGTCCTCCAGGGTTCGTGTCGAGGGCCCATGGGCGAGGGTCGCGGTCGACCGGTGAGTGGCGAGGTCGTTGGCGAGGGTGATGATCACCAGGGCGAAGGCGACGGTGGCCATGCGGGGGATGGTCCAGAACCCGAGCTGCTCCACCCACCGGATGGAGCAGGGGTTGGTCGGGTCGCACGCCGCGCCTTCGAGGCTGGGCCGGATCTCCACGGCCACGTGCCACAGGTTCACGACCAGGCCGACGCCGGCGAGCACGAGGCCGACGACACGTGCGGCACCGACGCGCCCCAGCCCACCCAGGGCCAGCAAGACGACCAGCGGGTACATGGCCGCTCGCTGCGCCCAGCACAGCCGACACGGCGGAAAGTTCGCGACCTCCGAGAGGTACACGCTGCCCAGCGTCGCAGCCGCGGCCACGAGCCAGGCCAGCGCCCATCCCTGGCCGGCGAGGGCTGTGCGCACCGCCGGTCGGGTGGCGGGCACGAGCAGGGCGGCCAGGAGGCCCACGACCGCTAGCGCCCCCGCCGTGGCGAGCACGGCGAACACCGTGGTCACCTCGTCGACGGTCACGGCGGTGGCGCAGGGGTCAGGGAGCCAACCATCACCTGGCCGAACCTAGGACCTGACCGGCGCGCGAAGAGTCGCACCCCCGAGGTGGGTGCCAAACGGACGGTCCCAGTGGTACGAACGACACCCACTTCGCCTCGGGTGCGGGCCGTGATCAGCCGTCGGAGAAGAAGGTGTGGGTACCGGTGGCCGAGACCGCATCGGCGATGCGCTGCAGGGCTACCACGTAAGCCGCGGTCCGAAGGTCGGTGTCGAGCTCGGTGGCCTGGTCCAAGACGTTGTCGGTCTCGCGCCCCATGACCTCGGCGAGGCGGTCGTTGACCTCGTCGAGGCCCCACGCCAGGCCGTTGCGGTTCTGCACCCACTCGAAGTAGCTGACCGTGACGCCTCCGGCGTTGGCCAGGATGTCGGGCACCAGGGTCACGTCTCGCTCGGCCAGGATGGCGTCGGCCCGGCTGGTGGTGGGGCCGTTGGCCACCTCGACGATGGTCGAGGCCCGGATGTCTGCGGCGTTGTCGGCGGTGATGACGCCCTCGAGGGCGGCCGGGATCAGGATGTCGACGTCGAGCTCCAGCAGCTCGGCGTTGGTGATGTCGTCGGAGTCGACCATCTCGCAGACCGAGCCCTTGCAGTAGACGGCCCTGAGCTCGCGGCTCTCGTTCTTCTGGGTGATGAGGCTGGGCACGTCGAAGCCGTCGTTGGAGAGGATGCCGCCCTTGGAGTCGCTGACCGCCACCACCTTGTAGCCGTCGGCGTGCAGCAGCCGGGCCACGTGCTGGCCGGCGTTGCCGAAGCCCTGCACGGCGACGGTCGTGTCGGCGGGGCGCCATTCGCGCCGCTCCTCCAGCCGCTTGATGGCGTAGTACGCGCCCCGGCCGGTGGCCTGGTCGCGGCCCCGGCTGCCGCCGAGGGCGAGGGGCTTGCCGGTGATCATGGCCGGAACCCGCCGGCCGTGGGCCTTGGAGTACTCGTCCATCATCCAACCCATCACCATCTCGTTGGTGTAGACGTCGGGCGCCGGGATGTCGGTGTCGGGCCCGATGAAGTCGCCGAACGCCGACACGACTCCCCGGCTCAGGCGCTCCAGCTCCAAGCGCGACAGCTCCTTGGGGTTGACGACGACGCCGCCCTTGGCCCCGCCGAAGGGAATGTCGACCACGGCGCACTTCAGCGTCATCCACAGGGCCAGGGCCTTGACCTCGCTGAGGCTCACGTCGGGGTGGTAGCGAATGCCCCCCTTGCCGGGGCCCCGGGTGTCGTCGTGGCGCACCCGGTAGGCCTCGAAGGTCCGAAGCGAGCCGTCGTCGAGGCGCACCGGAACCGCCACCTGCAGGATCGCCCGGGGGTGGCGGAGGCGCTCGATCACCTCCTCGTCGATCTTCCCGAACTCCGCCGCGTGGTCGAGCTTGCGGAGGGCGTCGGTGAAGACATCGCCGTCGTCGCTTCCACTGATGTCACCCTGCTCGTCAGGCACGCGTCGCCCTCCAAAGTCTCGCCGGAGGCCGTCCCCGGTGCTCAAGCTGCGGCGCCCGAGCCGCGGCGCTGACAGTGTGGCGCGTCGCAGCGGACGGTGTCAGGCCCGGTCGTCGCGCCCATATCCTCCGGAGGTGTCGATCCACCACCTGCAGCTCTGGGTGCCCGAGCTGGAGCGGGCCGAGCGCTCGTGGGGATGGTTGCTCACCGAGCTCGGCTATGAGCCAGGCCGGACCTGGGACCACGGGCGGGTCTGGCGCCAGGGCGCCACCGCGATCGTGATCGAGGCGTCGCCCGACATGGTCGACGGCATGCTCCACTCGCGCCTACGCCCGGGGATGAACCACGTGGCCTTCCACGTCGACGGCACCGACGCGCTCGCCCAGCTCGTTGCAGTCGCCTCCGACCACGGCTGGACGCAGCTCGCCAGCGACGGCGACCGCCACCCGCTGCCGACGGCGACCACCGTCGCCTACCTCGAGGACGCCGACGGCTTCGAGGTCGAGCTCATCGTTGCCGACGCTCCGTAGTGGGTGTGTCAGAGCACGCCCGCGCGTCGTCTCGCACACCTGCTTGCGGAGGGGCGACGGCCGAACGGGCTCAGGAGATGCTCGAGGCGCTGGCGGGCCCCGAGGCGCGCCTGCGGCCCGAGCAGCTCGCCGCCATCGAGGTCGTGGCCGACCAGCACGGTCGGGCCCTGGTGGTGCAGCGCACCGGGTTCGGCAAGTCGGCGATCTATTTCATCGCCACCAAGCTGCGGCGCGACGCCGGCGCCGGCCCCACCCTGGTGGTGTCACCCCTCCTGGCCCTGATGCGCGAGCAGGTCGCAGCGGCGGAGCGCCTCGGTGTGCGTTCGGCCACCATCAACTCCACCAACATCGACGACTGGTCGGCCATCGAGGCGGAGGTCGCGGCGGGCCAGGTCGACCTGCTGTGCATCAGCCCCGAGCGGCTGAACAACCCTGGCTTCGTCAACCGAGTGCTGCCCGGCCTGGCCGCCGGCCTGGGGATGCTGGTGGTCGACGAGGCCCACTGCATCAGCGACTGGGGCCACGACTTCCGCCCCGACTACCGCCGCATCCGCGACGCCGTCGCCGCCCTGGCCCCCGGCACCCCCGTGCTGGCCACCACGGCCACGGCCAACGAACGGGTGTGCGCTGACGTGGCCGAGCAGCTCGGCTCCGACGTCACCGTCATGCGCGGCGGCCTCGACCGGGAGTCGCTGCACCTCGGCGTGGCCCGACTCCCCGACCTGGCCCACCGGCTGGCCTGGCTGGCCCAGCGCATCGGAGTCGTCGACGGCACCGGCATCATCTACTGCCTCACCGTCGCCCAGACGACCCAGGTGGCCGCGTTCCTACAGGTCGAGGGCATCAACGCCGTCGCCTACTCCTCCGACACCGACCCCGACGATCGGCTTCGCCTCGAGTCGGCGTTCAAGGCCAACGAGGTGAAGGTCCTCGTCGCCACGTCGGCCCTCGGCATGGGTGTCGACAAGCCCGACGTCACGTTCGTGTTCCACCTCGGAGCTCCGCCCTCGCCGATCGCCTACTACCAACAGGTCGGACGGGCCGGCCGGGCGGTGACCCGAGCGGAGGCATGGCTGTTGCCCGGCGAGGAGGACCGGGCCATCTGGTCGTGGTTCGCCGGCGTGGGGCTACCGCCCGAGGACCTGTGCCGGCGGGTGCTCGACGCCATCGGCGAGGCCGGCGGAGCGCCGGTCGGCGTGGTCGACCTGGAGCGGTCGGTCGACCTGCGCCGAGGGCGACTCGAGGCTCTGCTCAAGATCCTCGACGTCGACGGGGCGGTGGCCCGTGAGGGACGGGGCTGGGCCCTAACGGGCCAGCAGTGGCACTACGACCACGATCGGGTGGCCCGAGTTCGCGCCACCCGAGATGCCGAGGCCGACGCCATGGTCACCTACGCCGAGGGCCGCTCGTGCCTGATGACGTTCCTGCGCACTGCGCTCGACGACCCCGACGTGGCGAGCGAGGCCGGTGCCGACGGCCAGGCCCGCTGCGGGCGGTGCTCGGTGTGCACCGGAGAGGGCGATCCCGTCGAGCTCGACCCCGGGGTGGTGCGCCGGGCGGTCGAGCACCTGCGCGGCGCCGACGTGCCGATCGAGCCCCGCAAGCAGTGGGCCCGGGGCCTGGCCGATCCCAAGGGCAACATCTCCGTCGACGCCCGGGCCGAGCAGGGGCGAGCGCTGGCTCGCGTCGACGACGCCGGGTGGTGGCCGGTGGTCGCTCGCGCTCTGGCTGCCGGGCAGCTCGACGACGAGCTGATGGAGGGAGTGGTGGGTGTCCTGAAGCGCTGGCCCTGGGAACGCCCGACCTGGATCACCTGGGTGCCGTCGGCCAGGCATGACCCGCTCCTCTCGGCCACGGCGGCTCGCATCGGCCAGGTCGGCCGGCTGCCGGTGGCCAACGCCGTCCTCCGTCGCCGCACGGGTGCGCCCCAGGCACACCAGCAGAACTCGGCCCACAAGCTGGGCAACGTGTGGGGGGCCTTCGCAGTGGAGACGTCTGAGCTGCCCGCAGCCGACGTGCGGATCGGGCCGGTGCTGGTGCTCGACGACCTGTGGGACTCGGGCTGGACCATGACCCTCGTCGCCGCCCAGCTACGCGAGGCCGGGTCGGGCCCGGTGCTGCCGTTCACCCTGGCCAGGAGATGACGGGCGAAACCCTGCACAAGACCCCAGTCACCGCCCCGGGCCTGCGTCCCGGGGCGGTGTCGCGCTATCAGTCAGCGGGGGTTCAGGAGCGATCAGGCATCATCACCCACACAGACCGACCCAGGAGACCGCCATGCGCACCCGAACCAAGATCATCGTTTCCGCCTCCGCAGCCGTCCTCGCTGCCAGCGGCGCCGGTGGGGCCGCCGCAGTGGCCGGTGGTGGCGGCGACGACGCCGAGGCGCCCATCGTCGGAGATGCGCTGTCCCAGGCCGAGGCCGCAGCGCTCGAGCACACCGGTGAGGGCAGCGTGACCGAGACCGAGGTGGGCGACGAGGAGAGCCTCTACGAGGTCGAGGTCACCCTCGACGACGGCAGCCAGGTCGACGTCCAGCTCGACGAGGACTTCAACGTCGTCGGCGACGAGGCCGATGGCCCCGGCGAGGACGAGAACGAGGGTGAGCACGAGAACGAGGGCGCCGAGGGCGGCTGACCGTCGGCCGGGCCGAGCCCACGCCGTGCGTCGATAGCGACTGAGGAGCGTCGGCGGTAGGCCACCGGCGTGACCAGTCGGGGTGTGCGGCGATGGAACTCCGCGGGTGTTCGAGCACAGCCAGGTCGCCGCTCGCGTGCGGCGAGAAGTGGCTTCGGTGTAACGGCGTGGCTTCGCTTCGCGGATGCCGGGAAGTAAGACAAGGTTCTCCTTGTTGAACCCGGCATCTCGACGAAGGAGCCCACGATGTCGCTCTCACCCCCTCCCACCGCGCTGATCACCGGCGCCTCGGAAGGCCTGGGCCGAGCCCTGGCCCGGGGCCTGGCCGTGGTCGGCTGGCAACTCGTGATCGACGCTCGCCGCCCCGCGCCCCTAGATGCCGTCGCTCGCGAGCTGCGAGCCGGCGGGACCACCGTCGAGGCCGTGCCGGGCGACGTGGCCGACCCCGCTCACCGGGCGGCGTTGGTGGCCGCAGCCGAGGAGCTGGGAGGCACCGACCTGCTCCTCGCCAACGCCGGCACGCTGGGCCCCACCCCGCTGCCGCCGGTGGCCACGTTGTCACTCGACGACCTGGAGCGGACCCTCGCCGTGAACACGGTGGCCCAGGTCGGACTGATCCAAGGAGCGCTGCCGAGCCTGCGGGCCCGCCGCGGAACCGTCGTCGCCGTCACCTCCGACGCCGCCGTGGAGGGCTTCGAGGGCTGGGGTGCCTACGGTGCCTCGAAGGCCGCCTTCGAGCAGGTAGCCCACGTGCTCGGGGCCGAGGAGCCCCAGTTGGCGGTATACCGGTTCGACCCCGGGGACATGCGGACCCAGATGCACCAGGACGCCTTCGCCGGCGAGGACATCTCGGACCGTCCCGACCCGACGACCGTGGTGCCGGCCCTGCTCCGCCTGATCACCGAGCGTCCGGCCTCCGGCCGCTACCGGGCATCGGAGCTGGCGGCCGAGGTCCAGGCATGACCGCCGTGGCCATCGACGACCGCAGTGTGGACGCCCGGCTGTCGTTCGACCTGCCCCCGGCGCTGGAGGCCGGCGAGCCCCCGGAGGCGCGTGGGATCAAGCGCGACGGGGTCCGGCTCCTGGTGGCCAACCGCAGCGACGACCACCTCGTGCACTCGACGTTCTCGACCCTGCCCGACTTCCTCGACGCTGGGGACCTGATCGTGGTCAACACCTCGGCCACCAGGCCCGGCGCGTTCGACGCCGTCGCCGCCGACGGCACGGGCGTCGTGGTGCACCTCTCCACCCGGCTCGACCTCGGGCGCTGGGTGGTCGAGCCCCGTCGGCGGCGTGGCCGACGCGGCGCCAGCGAGCGCTGGTCCGGACCTCCGCCCCCCGGCCCGCTGGCCCTCGACGGTAGAGCATCGCTGCAACTCGTCGAGCCCTATGGGGACGGCCAGCGGCTGTGGGTGGCCGACCTCGCCACGCCGGGCCCGACCGCCGACTGGCTGGCCGCTCACGGTCGACCCATCCGCTACGGCTACGTCGAGCGGCCCTGGCCGCTATCGGACTACCAGAACGTGTACTCGATCGTCCCCGGTTCGGCCGAGATGCCCAGCGCCGGAAGGCCCTTCACCGCCGAACTCATCACCCGGCTCGTCGCCGGCGGCGTCGGCGTCACACCGGTCGTGCTCCACACCGGCGTCGCCTCGCTGGAGGCAGACGAGCTGCCCTACCCCGAGCGGGTGACGGTCCCCCCGGTCACGGCCGACCGCATCAACGCCACCCGGACCGGCGGCGGACGGGTCATCGCCGTGGGCACGACCGTGGTCCGAGCCCTGGAGTCAGCGGCCAGCCGATCTGGTCGCGTCGCGCCGCTCGACGGCTGGACCGACCTGGTGATCACCCCTGAGCGCGGTGTGTGGGCCGTCGACGGTCTGCTCACCGGCTGGCACGAACCCGAGGCGTCGCACCTGCTGATGCTCGAGGCCGTGGCCGGGCCGGATCTGCTCCGCCGCTCCTACGAGGCGGCCATCGCCGAGCGCTACCTCTGGCACGAGTTCGGCGACTCGCACCTCACCTTGCCCTGACGCTTGGCACCCGAGCCCGGGTCACGCCGACTCGGTACGGGGCGGCACGGCGTGGGCTCGGAGAGCGGAGAGGTCGATCCACTCCAGGGAGGCGAGGTGGGTGGCCTCGAGCACGACGGGTGGAGCAACGCCTGCGTCGAAGGCCTCCCTCCAGCGAGTGGCACAGAGGCACCACTGGTCGTCGGGTTGCAACCCGGCGAAGCCATGCTGCGGCATCGGGGTCGACAGGTCGTTGCCGGCTGCGGCGGAGAACTCGAGGAACTCTGCTGTCACACGGCAGCACACGGTGTGCACGCCGACATCGTCGCCCCCGGTGTCACAGCAGCCGTTGCGGTAGAAGCCGGTGAGCGGATCGGTACCGCAGGGCGTGAGCTCGGTGCCGAGCACGTTGCTGGCCATCTCGACCATCGCAGCACATCGGAGGCCGGCTTGGCGATCCGGGCCGAGCCGGCCACCTCACCCGATCGCTTCTGGCGTACCTGCTGCACCTCCTCGGTGCACGAGGTACGCCAGAACGGGAGGGTCGGTCAGTCGTAGCGCAGGGCCACGGCGGCCTCGGGCGAGGGAGCCCGGAAGGCGACGCTCTCCTGGACCTCCAAGGTGACGGTGTCGGCGTCGTGGGCCCGATAGGCGATGGAGGTGTCCTGGCCGACTGTGAGCTCGAAATCGGCGCCGCGCTGGCTGAGCACGACGGCCCCGTCGACCGCCGGGCCCCAGATCACCGGACCACCGAGGATCAGGTGAAGGTGCTGCAGCAACGGGTAGCCGCCGCGCTCGGTGGTCTCGATGACCCCCTGATAGCAGCGCGGTCCGAGAGCGATGGCGTAGGGGCCACCCACGCCGGCCGCCTTCAGGGTGGCGACCGCCTTGGCCACGTGGTTCGGGTACTGGTCGAACTCGTCGGACAAGGCGATGGGGTCGTGCGGGCTGGCGTCGACGATGCCGGTGATGCCAGCCCCCGGGTAGCCGTCGAACACCAGCCCGTCCTCGGCCAGGGCCAGGTCACGGCTGGCCTCCTTCAAGGGCTCGAGGTCGATGTCGGTGGCGCCTCGATCGATCGCCTCGAGCTCGGACCGGGACACGACGAAGGGTCGGCGCAGTTCGACGAGGGGCAGCACCCGCCGCTGAGCCACGGTGACCTCGGCGAACGGCGAGTCGTCGAGCTCGTCGGCCCGGCCCAGGCTGACCGCAGAGTGGGCCCAGCCGCACGGCCCGATGAGGTCGACCAGCTTGCGGGCGGCGAGGAAGTGGGTCAGCGTGTTGGTGGCCTCCTCGTCGATCTCGGACCAGGCGGCGTCCGAGACGGGGGCGAGTTCACGGAAGAGGCGGTTCACAGGGTGGTGCTCCAGGGGTCGCCGGGGGTCACAGGGAGAAGTCGTCGTTGCGCAGGCTGCCGATGCCGAGGCTGCCATCGCCGGCGTCGCCCTCGCCGCCGGTGGCCCCGTCCTCGACGGCGAGGATGGATCCCTCGGTGAAGAGGTAGGTCCGCAGGTGCTGGTCGAGCGTCGGGTCGCGTCGTCGGAGCCACTCGAGGGTCATGGCCGCGTGCTCCTTCTCCTCGTCGCGATTGTGGGCCAAGACGGCGGCCAGCTCCTCGTCGTCGGTGGCCTCGGCCCGCTGGTGGTACCAATCGACGGCCTCCAGCTCCTCCATGATCGAGGCGATGGCCCGGTGGTGATCGAGCACCGAGTCGCTGAGGCGGTCGAGCGGTTCGTGGTAGCCCTCGCTGGTCACAGACGATCCCTTCGGGTCCGCACCGGGGTGGCGTTTCGACCCGGCCGGGCGCCGGGGCGGGGCGAGTCTTCTTCCCGACCGGCGTCCCCGCAACCAAGAGCGCAGCCCTAGTTGCCGAGATCCCCAGGTCCCGAGCAGCCCGCCGCCGACGAAGGAGGCGGCAAGAGCGGACCGAACGGCTGGCTGGGTCCGAGGCGCCAGCCGAGGACAAGGGCCTCGCCCGCGACGCAGCCCTAGTTGCCGAGATCCTTAGCGCTCTC
>Ga0136640_10000993_pt1 | contig 11181 bp, 10 predicted proteins | sample AntDrymUQ8642106_2_FD_105498 | JGI IMG/M metagenome (GOLD analysis project Ga0136640, IMG submission 105498) | Polar desert sand microbial communities from Dry Valleys, Antarctica - metaG UQ864 (21.06) | ecosystem: Environmental > Terrestrial > Soil > Desert | place: Antarctica: Dry Valley...
GATGTCGAAGAGCAGATAGGTCACCGGAACCCGCTCGACGAGGTGGGTCAGCGTGGCGTGCGCTGTGACGTGCATCCGTTGCTGCAGCTCGCTGAAGCTGGGACGCCCTGCCGCATCGAACGCTACGAGCTCGCCGTCGAAGACCGTGTCCTCGAACACCGTGCCTTCTCCGGCTGCCGAGGAACCGAGCCCCAGCACCTCGGGGTAGCTGACGCTGATGTCACGGTCGTTGCGGCTCACCAGCGTGAGCCGGCCGCCATGGACGTGCCCGAGCGCCCGGACTCCGTCCCACTTGAATTCGTATCCCCAGAGCCGATCCTCGGACGCTCGGGGCAGCGCCATGGCAGCCGTGGCCAGCATGGGCCGCAGCCGCTCAAGCTGCCGCTGATGCGTCAGGTGAAAACGCTGACGCCGATGGTCCAGGAGATGGCTGCCACGTCGTGAGCTTGCCTCAATCGTCGCGACACCACACCCCGGCGGGGTTCCACACTTTGGCGTCGTTGCGGACGGCACTTGTCGCACGATCCTTGCGGTTTGGTGATCGTTCGAGCTACTGTCGGTTTGGGCATGCACACCGTGTCCGAAGATCCCGGCCATGACGCGGCCGGTGGATGTGGCCTCGGGAATCAACGGAGGTCGGCAGGGCGAAGTAAATGCCCTGCGCCTGGTCGGCTCGCCAGCCGGCCAGCGCCGCAGCCCGCTTTCGCCCCAGCTTCGGGTCCGACGAGCTACTGCCATTCACGGTGTCGATCCGCCTGGAGGCCTTCCATGACTGCTGTACGCGAACGTCCGATCACTACTGACGGAGACGGTAGCCAGCGCCGGATGGACAAAGCGCTGGTCCGGGACCTGCTGGTCGAACTCAAGACCCTGTCCACAGACCCGCAGCGACGATGTGCAGTGCGCGAGGATCTCGTGCGGTTACATCTGTCCCTGGCCGACCACCTGGCGCGGCGATTCCGTAACCGCGGGGAGCCACTCGACGACCTCGTTCAGGTGGCCATCGTCGGTCTGCTCAAGGCCATCGAAGGATTCGACCCCAAGCGTGGAGTCGACTTCTCCAGCTACGCGATCCCCACGATGGTGGGGGAGATCAAGCGCCACTTTCGCGACAAGGGGTGGAGCGTTCGGGTGCCCCGGCGGCTCAAGGAGATGAAACTCGACATCACCAAGGCGTCAGGGGCGCTCACCCAAGACCTCGGTCGCACGCTGACAGATACCGATCTCGCCGACCACCTCGGCGTTTCCGAGGACGAGATCCGCGAGTGCCAGGTCTCCGCCCGGGCATACTCGGCGCTGTCGTTGTCAGCCCCGCTCGGCGAGGATGACACCGACAGCACGCTGGCCGATGTGATCGGCGGCGCGGACAGGGGGATGGAAGCGGTCGAGGACCGCGAGTCGCTCCGCCCGCTGATAGAGGAACTGCCGCCCCGTCAACGCCGGATCATCGCGATGCGCTTCTACGGCAACATGACCCAATCCCAGATCGCCGAACGCCTGGGCATCTCGCAGATGCACGTCTCCCGGCTGCTGGCCCGCTCCCTCTCTCATCTGCGAAAGGGCATGCTGATCGGCGCCTGAGTCGACGCCTGAGCAAACCTACGCGCACACTGTGCGGATGACCGACCAGGCCGATGCCATCGTGATCGGCGCCGGGCACAACGGCCTGGTGGCGGCAAACCTGCTCGTGGACGCCGGTTGGCGGGTAGTCGTCCTGGAAGCCACCGCACACCCCGGCGGAGCGATCCGGACCGCCGATGTGGCAGCACCGGGCTTCCACAGCGATCTCTACAGCGCCTTTTATCCGCTGGGTTTCGCCTCGCCGGTCCTGACTGCGCTGAGCCTGGAGGAGCACGGCCTGCGGTGGCTGCGCAGCCCCAGCGTGCTGTCCCATGTGCTGCCGGACGGCCGTACGGCGACCTTGTACACCGACGTGCAGCGCACCGCCGCCTCAGTGGACTCCTTCGCCGCCGGCGACGGTGTCGCCTGGCAGCAGATGTACGACGAATGGCTCCGCATCGGCCCGGCGCTCGTTGACGCCCTGTTCCGGCCGTTCCCACCGGTCCGGCCGGCCGTCGACCTGCTGCGCGCGTTGGGCTCCAGCGCCGAGCTGATCCGGTTCCTTCGCTTCGCCGTACTGCCTGTCCGCCGCCTCGGGGAGGAGCGCTTCGGCGGCGAAGGGGCCAGGATGCTGCTGGCCGGGAACGCGTTGCACACCGACTTATCCCCGGACGCTGCGATCAGCGCGGTGTTCGGCTGGCTGCTGGCCATGCTCGGTCAAGAGGTCGGCTTTCCCGTTCCCGAAGGTGGTGCCGAGCGGCTCGTCGACGCGCTGGTCGCACGGCTCGAAGCCAGGGGCGGTGAGGTGCGCTGCGCAACTCCGGTGACGGCGGTGATCGTGCGTGACGGTCGGGCGCGAGGCGTCCGGACGGCCGAGGGGGACGAGGTGAGGGCGCGGCGGGCGGTGCTCGCCGCCGTCCCCGCACCGATCCTGTACGAGCGACTCGTCGCCGGTGAGCACTTGCCGCCACGGTTGCATACCGATCTGAAGAACTTCGAGTGGGACAACGCGACGATCAAGGTGGACTGGGCGCTGTCCGGGCCGGTTCCGTGGACCGACTCCAACGTTGCCGGATCGGGAACCGTCCACCTCGGTGGTGACATGGACGGCCTGACCCGCTACGCCGCCGATCTGGCCACCCGGACTGTTCCCAGCAGTCCATTCCTGCTTTTCGGCCAGATGGCCGCCGCTGACCCATCCCGTTGCCCCGCTGGTACGGAGGTGGCCTGGGCGTACACCCACGTCCCCTGGCAGGCCGGGTTGTCCGCGGACGTGGTCGCGGAGCAGGTCGATCGGATGGAGGCGGCGATCGAGCAGGCAGCGCCCGGATTCCGCCGGCGTGTCATCGGCCGGCACGTCGCTTCCCCGCAGGACCTCGAGCGCGGCGATCCGAGCCTCGTCGGCGGTGCCATCAACGGCGGTACGGCGGCGCTGCACCAGCAGCTGATCTTCCGACCCGTACCCGGTCTCGGCCGGCCCGAGACGCCGGTTCGCGGTCTGTACCTCGCCAGCTCCTCGGCTCACCCCGGCGGTGGCGTGCACGGTGGTCCAGGAGCGAATGCGGCGGCGGTTGCCCTGCGGCGCTCACGTCCGCAGGGACGCCTCAAGGGGGCCGGGACAGATTGGGCCCTGCGCCGGCTGTATCGCTGAGCCGGCCGGGATCGGTGGCTGGGGTTACTCGGCTGCGGTCCGGTGCTCGGCCAAGGCCGCTAACCGGTCCAGCGTCGCCACGTTCCGCGCGTGCAGGAGAGAGTCGGTTACTGGCCCCAGCAGCCGCCACGGGCCATTGACCACGGTCTCGGTCATCGTCACCTCGCTGCCGATACCACCTGGCGCCGGCTCGATCACGAACTCCACATCGCCCTCCCCGATTGGCCACATGCGTGCGCGCATGAGCAGCCGACGCCCAGGCGTCACCTCGCTGAGGGTCGTGCTGTCGCGGATGATCAGCGGCCACGGCCCCACTGCGTGGTGGATCCGGCTGCCGGCTGCCGGCCAGTGCGGATCGACCGCCCGGATATGGGCAGTTCCGACTACCCACGCGGCGTACGTCCAGCCGTCCGCAAGGATCTCGAAGACCCGGTCCGGTGGAGCTGCGATGTGCCGTTTCACCTGCGCCATGCCTCGACTATGCCGGTTCGGCCAGCGCTTCGCCCCCCGAACCGGTCGGCCGAGCAGTGGTTCCGCGCTGCACGATTCCCGTCCCACCTGGATGATCCCGCTATGGGCAGCGACCTCTCCGCCTCAGCAGTGCCCGATCAGCCCCGCCGCGACATCGTCGTGGTGGGAGCATCCGCGGGCGGTGTGCAGGCCCTCCGGGTCCTGCTCGCGCGCCTTCCGGCCGACTTCCCGGCCGCCGTGTTCGTCGTGCTGCACCTGCCCGAGGGTGCAAAGAGCCAGCTGGATGCGGTGTTGCGTCGTACGTCGACGCTGGCCGTGCAGACCGCCCGGGAGGGCGACGAGGTGCTCCCCGGCCGAGTGCTGGTTGCCCCGTCAGGGCGGCATCTGTTGCTGCGCGGCGCCGGCGTACAGGTGCGCCAAGGCCCCAGGGAGAATGGGGTGCGGCCGTCCGTGGACGTCTTGTTCCGCTCTGCTGCGCTCATGTACGGGTCCCGGGTGATCAGTGTCGTCCTCACCGGGCTGCTCGGCGACGGCGCGGCCGGCACGCGCGAAGTGCTACGTCGCGGCGGGATAGCCGTTGTCGAGGATCCCAGCACCGCGGAGTACCCCTCCATGCCGAGACATGCGATCGAGGCAGCCCCGGTAACCCATGTCGCGGAACTGAACCGACTCGCCGGTCTGCTGGCCGAGGTCGTCAATGCCACCCGACCGGTAGGACCGGTGTTGCCATACTTCGGGTAGCACTTCTCACTGCCCAGTGAATCGGACTGCCGCTGTGAAGATGGCCCGCTGGAGCCCCCCGTCGGCGAAGGCTGACAGGGCAGTACTGACGATGTCGAGTGCGTCTTGAGCGGTGCCTCCGGCGGCGCGGGCGAGGGCGATGGACAGTTGACCCGACTGGCCGAAGCCATCACCGACGCTGTTGTGGGTATCGAAGAGTGCGTTGTTGTAGAACAGCAGTAGATCGCCCGGACCCAGATCGGCAACGGCGCTGTGCACCACCGCGTCATCACTGCCATTGAGCGGTTGGCCACCCCCATCCGTGCGCTGCACCCGACCGTCGGCAAGAAGTGTCAGCGAGGAGCGGTGACCGGCACTGGCCAGCCGAATCTGTGCCCTTCCAGCGGTGGTGGCGAAGTGTGCGGCCATTGCCGAGACCAGATGATCGGACCCGCCCAGGCGACGCATGGCCCAGTTGAGTTGTGTGAGCATCGTGCCCGGGTCGTCACCGGTCAGGGCGAGCAGGTTGATCCATTGGCGGAGCATGGACAGGTAGGCGGCGGCCGGCTCGCCGCCGCTTGGTGTGTCGGCAAGGAAGGCGCCCCAGCCGTTCATACTGGGGAAGAACTCGAGGAAACCGGTGGATACCGCTCCGTCCGGATCCGGAGATCGATGCAACCATGCCACGTCCAGATCGCCGGGCGGGGGCAGGGCGCGTGGTGACACGGGCTCGCGCAGGGCTCCCGATCCGGCTGAGCGGCGAGCCAGCCGTCGCTCGGAGCGCAGCGTCCGGGCGAGCAAGCCGGCGACGTCTTCCATGGCAGCCTGCTCCGACAGGCTGAAGGGATCGCTGTCGCGTTGACGTAGTGCGGTGATCGCTCCCATGCTCTGATCGTCGGCCTCGATCGGAACGCAGAGCGCGGAGTGCGCGCCCATGGCGCTGAGGAAGGGAACGTCCCGCTCATCCTCGCCGAAGATCGACGCATCCTCGAGGTGTGCATAGAGCCGGCTTTGGCCGTTCTTGATCACCGCGATGGGGAGCTCCGCCTTGTCCACGACCGCTTGTTCCAGACCGCTGATCGTCGACAGTGACGCGTCGTCAGCGGGTCCGCATACGGCGGCACGGGTCAACTGGCCGTCGCGAATCAAGTCGATGATCGCCCACTCCGCAAAGGTCCTGCATAGCAACGTCGCCACCGCGTGCAGGACAACGCCCTCCGCGCCGCCCCCCTCGTCGAGAAGCAACCTGGCCGCCTCGGTGACCAGGTCCAGTCTCCTGGTGGCTGCCCTGACCGCTTGCGGCCGGTCCATCCAGGGTCTCGATTGCGCCGGCCCGGTCGACGGGGTTGCCTCTCCGGACAATCGTTTACCAGCCGATGGCGCTCCGTCGGCAGGCAGTACCAGAGCGATGATGACCGGCCGGGAGTCGGCGGGCATCTGCACTGTCGAGAAGACCAGTCTCACCGGGATCGAACTTCCCATTCTGAGCAGGCTGGTTGTCACGACGTGCTCGTCCTTCCCCCGAATGACGGCGGCCAGGTGGGAGCGCAGGGCGGCCCGAGCCGGCAGGTCGACGAAAACGGGGAATGGCTTGCCGGACAAGTAGTCGGCGGTGACCCCCAGGAGGTCAACGGCGCGCTGGTTGACCCGTCTGATCCGTCCAGAGCGGTCCAGCAGTATCACCGCGGCAGGCAGATCTTTGAAGATCACGCGGAGGAGGTCCCGGTCGCGGTCGTGTGGGGCCCGCCGCGCGAGTTCGTTGCCCGTTGCCCACAGTTCCTCATGCGCCACCCGCAGTTCCTCGGCGGCCGTCTCGAGCTCCAGGAATGCCGCGGCGGCGGCCTCGTCCCCACTCTCGCCGCCATCGAGCACCCGCCGGGTCCGCAGTTCCTGCAACCGGACTTGGAAAGCCGCGACCTCGCGGTCGAACTCCTCGAAGGACACCCGCTCAGTCATCACGATCCCCAGGCTCACAACGGTTTGAGTGCCCGACCGGCGGGTCGGACCCTTCCTGCGCGTGGGCGCGTGGTCAACATAGCCGCTCACCCACGCCGGCGGCACGGCTGTGGCGGACTACGGTGACGACGTGGCTACTGAGGTGATGCCGGAGGCGTCGGCGACGCTGGCGTTGCGAGACATGGTCGACGCAGCCGCGGCCAGCGTGCCAGGGTGCTGTGGAGCCGCTACGTCTGTCTGGAGCGGTGGGCAGCGGCTTACCGATGTCTGCTCGCACCCTGACCTCGGCCTGCTCGTGCACGAGGAGATGCAACTCACCGACTCTCCGACGCGGATGGCCCTGGGCACCGGAGAGCCGACGACGATCCGGGACACGATGTACGACACCCGCTGGCCGCGCTTTTCCGCGCAGGCTTTGCGGGTGGCCGTCCGCAGTGTTACGACGGGTGTTGCGACGCTCGAGGGCCAGACGGTGACGTGCGCACTGTATTCCTTGCGGCCCGATGGTCTACCCGCCGGTAGCGCCGCGGTGGCCACGGCGCTGATCCGGCAGAGCGTCCTGGCCACTACGCAGCAGGACGCTTACGATCGCGCGCAGCAGGAGGTGCATCACCTCACCGAGGCGATCGCCACACGGCGGGTCGTCGAGCAGGCGAGGGGCATCATCATGCACGCCCTGCACTGCGATGAGGCGATCGCCTACGAGCACCTGCTGCAGATGTCTCGGCAAGAGCACCGGCGGATCGCCGATGTGGCCCAGACGCTGGTTGACAGCCATCCGGCGACCTCAGCCGAGGTCAGCGAGCACGTGCTCCGTCCTGCAACACGTCATTCATGAGCAGGATCGCCCCGTTGACCGTCGCACCGTCACGCAGCTGACACAACTGCACGACCAGCCGCATGCTGCGACCGCGGCGATTCACCGCGTCGACCTCGACTTCGGCCATCCGGGCCGAGCCGGCTCCGAGAACCTGGCGCAACGGCGTTGCGAGCCGCTTCACCGGCAGGCCCATGTCCAGACCAAGAAAGTCTTCGTTCTCCACTTCATCTGCTCGCAGGCCCCACAACTCCTCCGCACTGGCGCTCCACGCATGCACCTTCAGCTCCCCGTCTACGACGATGACCGCTTTGCCGAGGCCGGACAGTACGTTCTGAAGGAACGCGCTGGTCTGGTTCAGTTCCCCAGTCCGAAGCTCCCATTCGTCGTTGAGGGTATGCAGGCCGTCGTTGGCCGACGTCAGCTCCTGGTTCATGCACTCGAGCTCTTCGTTCGTCGAATGCAACTCCTCGTTCGTGGTCTGCAGTTCCTCAATGGTGGATTGCAGCTCTTCATTTGTGGTCTCGAGCTCTTCGTTCGTGGATTGCAGTTCCTCATAGGCGCGCTCGACCTCTCGATGCGCGGCTTGCAGTTCCTTACGCAGCCGGCGCTGCTCGGTGATGTCGACGAAATTGATGGCGACACCAACAGGCGAGGAGTCCGGCGCGGACAACGGGGTCACTGTCACCTGCAGGTACATGGGCGGCTGTTCCGGCGCCTGGAACCACTCCACCTCCGTGACCTCGGTAGCGGTTCGGTCGACGAGCACCTGCTCGATGAGACTGCGTAGTTCCACCGGCCGGTAGGACAACTCCAGGTCGTGAAACACCCGCCCAAGGTCGCGGCTGTGCAACTTGAGCAACGACTCCGCGCGCAGGTTGACCATCGCCAGTCGCCCCGCGGGGTCCACAACGATCTGCGCAGTGGGGGCGGCCGCGAACGCGGCCACGCCTATTGCGGAGTCGGAGCCACCGCCCAACGCGACCGGCGTCCGGCCGGGGCGGTCTAGCGGCAGCCGCGCGGGGGTGAGCAGCAGTTTCTCGAACAACCGGTTGGGCAGATCGAAGGGCAGGAAGAGCTCAGCATGTGCCAGCACCATTTCGGCTCTGCCGAGAAAGAGGAAGCCAGCGTCGGACAAAGCAAAGTGGAAGCGGCGCATGATGCGACCCTGAGCTTCGGCCGTGAAATACATGAGGGTGTTGCGGCAGACGAGAAGGTCAACCCGGCTTATCGGCGCGTCGGTTGTGAGGTCGTTACGACCGCAGATCACCGACCTCCGGAGGTCGCGCCGGAAGATTCGGTTCGGTCCGAGCGGCTCGAAGTACTTCTCCAGCAACGCGGGGGGTACGGAGCGTAGTTGCCGCTCGGTGTAGACCGCCGCCCTGGCCTTGGCCAGGGCGCCTTCGTCGACGTCCGTGGCGTAGAGCTTCACCCGCCGGCGGAACTCGGTCTCGCCCAGCGCCTCGGCAAAGAGCATCGCCAGGCTGTAGACCTCCTCCCCGGACGCGCACCCGGCGCTCCAGATCCGGATACTCGCCTCCCCTGCCTTGGAGTCGAGGATGGCCGGTATCACTCGCTGGGCGATCTGCTCCCAGGCCGGAGCATCGCGAAAGAAGCCGGTGAGGTTGATGAGCATCGTGTCGAATAGCGCGGTGAACTCCTCGGCATGCAACTCCAGTCGGTCGACGTACTGGGCGAACGTCTCGTCGCCCACTTCGGCCATCCGGTGCCGCACCCGCCGCATGAGGCTGGCGCGCTTGTAGCCGGTGAAGTCAAAGCCTCGGCTGCGCTTGAGTACGCCGAGCAGCTCCTCGAACTCCGCTGCGTGCTCCGGGCTCGTCCCGTCATCCACGGCGACGCCCCCTCTGGTGATGGTCGGACTGGATCAGACCGCGCCACCTGTCAGATTAGTCTCCTCGCGCCGCAGCAGTTTCTCGCGTGTTCGCCTTGTCGATTGCGGTGATCAACTCTGCTTTCGTCATGCTGCTGCGTCCACGGATCTGCAGTCGCCTGGCGATGTGGAGCAGGTGCTCCTTGGTCGAATTGCCATCTACGCCGCCGTACGTCGAGCGAGGCCGCTCGCGGCTGGCCTTGCCACTCTGCGCCGCCTGCGGATCCGACGGGCCCTTGTGGTCCTTCGGCTCCCAGTGGTCGCCCACCTTCTCGTGTGTGTGCTTCAGCGCGGAGAACGCCGTACGGTGCGCCCGCTCGCCCTCGCCGTACTGCTCCACAGCCGAATCGTGGGTCTCACCCCACGTCCCCTGCGCCTTCTTTCCCGAGCGCTGCAGGGTCGACGGCAGATCCTTCTTCGCGGGCACGACAGCGCCTCCATAGGGTTGAGACCGTGGTCATCCGCGGGGTGATCATCGACCCTTGGGGGGCCGTGGCGGCTGGTAGGGCTCAAAGATCGTGCGCGCGTCGGTCGAATTCTCGGCTGCGGCGACCTTTCTCTCGACGGCTGCGAACGACTCCGCGGTCTCAGCGCTCCGGCGGGAGTGGTCGGCCCTGTCGGCGTATCTACTGTCGGTCGGATGGGACGCGGCCAGTGCCTCGTGCACTGCGGACGCATGGCGTTCGGTGTTCGCCAGCTGCTCGGCGACATCGGCCGCCATCAGCGACAGGCGCCGGCTTTCTGCGGTCATCCGCCGGCAGCGCTCGGCGTACAGGTGCTCCGCGGAGGAGGCGTCGTCATCCATGCAGCGGGGCATACCCATAACAGCGGAAAGATTCCTGCCGGTGGTCACGGGGTCGGGTCAGGCGCGGGAGAGGCGAACGCCGCGCGGCCTGCGCATGCATGCGGCAGCATGGTGGCAACGAGGAAGGCCCGACGATGACTGGAGGCAACACGATGCTGGATAGCGGAAGCTCGGATGATCTGCTCAACGCGACTGCGTACGACACGGACGACAACAAGATCGGTCGGGTGGGCCGGGTATACCTCGACGATCAGAGTGGTGAGCCCGAGTGGGTAACCGTGCAGACCGGTCTGTTCGGGACCAACGAGAGCTTCCTGCCGCTCGGCCAGGCCCGGCTCGACGGCGAGCGGCTCATCGTTCCGATTGCGAAGGACGCTGTGCAGAACGCTCCCCACATCGATGCCGACTCCGGTCATCTCAGCGTCGAGGAGGAGCAGCGGCTCTACCAGCACTACGGCCTGAGTCACGGTGCGGAGACTGCCGATCCCGCGGCGGAGACCCGATCGCCGATGGGGGCGGACAGCCATGAGACGGCGGCAGCGGGGTCGCCGGACTCCTCGGACCAGCAGACCGCAATGCCGCCGTCCGGGATGCGGCTGCGTCGGCATCTGGTGACCGAGGAGCAGCAGATCACGGTGCCGGTGGTGCGCGAGGAGTACATCCTTGAAGACGATGCGGGGGCGAGTGGAGACGCCGCTGACGAGTCGGGCGTCGAGCGATCGCCGCATGACGGGCCCGGGCGCTGATGGAGCGCAGCAGCATGCCGGAGGGCCTGTCCGGTGCGGAGGTGAGCCGGACCATGAGATTGCGGACTGATCGGAACGGGTAAGTTAGGTCCTATGTGGCCTTTCAACCAGATTGACCGACTGGAGAACGCGCAACCGCTGGATGCGGTGGCTGCCAAAATCAAACCGCTGGTCGAGAAGGCGCTGGTCAACCGCAGGGTGACCGATTTCCTGCACGGCGTGTGGCTGGGCCATCCGTTGCATCCTGTTCTGGTTCAGGTCCCGGTCGGTGCGTGGACGTCGGCGGCCATCCTGGACTCAGTCCCTCGGGCGCGACCGGCGGCCACCCTGCTGATCGGTGTAGGGATAGCAGGAGCGATTCCGGCGGCGGCCACTGGGGTTGCGGACTGGTCGCAGCAGGACACTCAACAGCAGCGCACCGGCCTTGCCCACGCGATGGGCAACGTCACGGCGCTGGGCTTGTACGGCGCGTCCCTGCTCGCCCGCAGCCAGGCCAGGCATGGGCTCGGTCGAGCGCTCGCGTACGCCGGCTTTGCGGTCGCCGGAGCGTCGGCAACTGTCGGC
>Ga0136640_10000994_pt1 | contig 11180 bp, 11 predicted proteins | sample AntDrymUQ8642106_2_FD_105498 | JGI IMG/M metagenome (GOLD analysis project Ga0136640, IMG submission 105498) | Polar desert sand microbial communities from Dry Valleys, Antarctica - metaG UQ864 (21.06) | ecosystem: Environmental > Terrestrial > Soil > Desert | place: Antarctica: Dry Valley...
CACCGCCTCGGCGATGCCCACCGGCCGCGAGGACGTGGTGGGCGGCGCCGGACGGTCGACGCTCGGGGTCGGCTCGCGCGTCACCCGGCGGATGGCTCACGCGTAGGCCGGCGACCCGCCTCAGCGTCCTCGGCGAGGACTAGCGACGACGCGACCGAGGGCTTCCCCCCAGACGCCGCCGTATGAGTGGTGGCAGCACCACGATGAGTACGACACCTGACGGTGGTCAGCGGGTGGGGTGCTTGACCCCACCACGGTCACAGACCGTCCGGCGGGGCGGCTCGGGCGAGGATCTCGGGCCACGCCTCGTCCACTCGGTGGGCCAGCGCAGCGCGGTCACCGCTGTTGTCGATCACGAGGTCAGCCCGGGCCAGACGGTCGTCGCGTGATGCCTGGCGGGCCATCCGGGCCCGGGCGTCGGCCGGGCTCATCCCGCGGTGCCGTTCCAGGCGCTCGACGGCCACGGCGGGGTCGACATCGACCACCACCAGCAAGGCGAGATCACTGCGACCGGACTCCACCAACAGCGGCACGTCGAGGACCACGACATCGTCCGGGTGGGCGGCGTCGAGGCGCCGGGCGATCTCGGCTCCGACCGCAGGGTGGACGATGCCGTTCAGGGCGGCCAGGGCGGCGGGGTCGGCGAACACGACGTCGGCCAACGCCTGGCGGTCGAGTCCGCCGTCGGCATCGAGGATCGCGGGCCCGAAGCGCTCGACTATGGCCCCGAACACCGACGTTCCCGGTACCTGCAGCTCTCGGGTGATCGCATCGGCGTCCACAACCGTCGCCCCCTTCGCCGCCAAGAGCGCCGACACCGTGGACTTGCCGCTGCCGATCCCGCCCGTGAGACCGACGAGGATCACCGGTCGAGCACGGTACCAGCGGTTCGCCTGAGAACTTCCCCGGTCGCGGCGGGGGGCCAGCTCGAAGCGAGCCGGCGGGCCTCAGCTGCCGTCGACCGGTGCCTCGGGTGCGGGCTCGCCCTTGGGGGGCGGTGCGTCACCGTCGGGGGACGCCGAGGCGTCGTCGCCGGTTGGAGCGGCGGCCTCGGGCGCCGGTGCACCATCTGCGTCCGACGCGGGCGCCGGTGCGGCAGACGCCGGCGAGCCGTCGGGGGTGACGCCTTGCTCGGCCTCGTAGCTGGCCCACGCCTCTTCTACCGAGGGGTCGTCGGCCCACTCGGTGCCGATGAAGTTGCCCTCGGCGTCGTAGGCGTGTTCGCCGAAGTGCTCCTGGTACTCCGCTGACACCACTCCGCCCTCGGCTGCCTGCTTGATCGACAGGCTGATGCGGCGGCGCTGGAGGTCGAGGTCGATGATCTTCACCCACAGCTCCTCGCCGGGGGTGACCACCTGCTCGGGCAGGTCGACGTGGTGCGCCGACATCTCAGAGATGTGGACCAGGCCCTCGATGCCGTCGCCCACCTGGACGAAGGCGCCGAAGGGCACCAGCTTGGTGACCCGGCCGTAGACGAGCTCACCCACGCGGTGCGAGGTGGCGAACTCCTGCCACGGGTCCTGCTGGGTGGCCTTGAGCGACAGGCTGATGCGCTCGCGATCGCGGTCGACGTCGAGCACCGACACGGTGACCTCGTCGCCGACGGCCACGACCGACCCGGGGTGGTCGACGTGCTTCCACGACAGCTCCGAAACGTGGATCAGACCGTCCATGCCGCCCAGGTCGACGAAGGCCCCGAAGTTCACCACGCTCGACACCACGCCCTTGCGGACCTCGCCCGGCTTGAGGTTGTCGAGGAACTCCTCGCGCTGCTCCTTCTGGGTCTCCTCCAGCCAGGCCCGGCGCGACAGCACGACGTTGTTGCGGTTCTTGTCGAGCTCGATGATCTTGGCTGTCAGGTCCTTGCCCACATACGGCTGCAGGTCGCGCACCCGGCGCAGCTCCACCAGGGAGGCGGGCAGAAATCCTCGCAGGCCAATGTCGATGATCAGCCCGCCCTTGACCACCTCGATGACCGGCCCGGTGACGACGCCCTCGTTCTCCTTGGTCGTCTCGATGTCGCCCCAGGCCCGCTCGTACTGGGCCCGCTTCTTGGACAGCACCAGCCGGCCGTCCTTGTCCTCCTTGGTGAGGACTAGGGCCTCGATCTGATCGCCGAAGCTGACCAGCTCGGACGGGTCGACGTCGTTGCGGATCGACAGCTCCCGACTGGGGATCACGCCCTCGGTCTTGTAGCCGATGTCCAGCAGGACCTCGTCCTTGTCGACCTTGACGACCTTGCCCTCCACGATCTGGCCGTCCTCGACGCTGACCATCGACGCCGCGATGGCTTCGTCGAAGTCGATGTCGAGGTCGTCGAGGGCGATCGTGCGGGGCACGTACTCCTCCTCGGCACCGACCAGGTCGGGGGCGGGCATGGTGATCGTCTGTTCGGACACGCAGGCTCTTCTCGTGGGACAGGGTCAGGGAGGGTGGATAGGGACGTGAGCCCGGCGGGCACACAGGGCCGACACGCTACCGGTCGTGCTCGCTGGGGCGACAGTCCTGGTCACCGGCGACGTGCGACCAACAGATGCTCGGGGTGGTCGAGGTCGGGCGGGCGGCGGGAATAGCGACCGGGCTCGACCGACCAGACCGCCACGGCCTCCAAGCCGGCCCCTGTGGCCAGCAGCCGCAGCTCGCGCGGCGTGAAGCACGTGGTCCACAGATGGCCGTCGGCCTCGACACCGCTCTCGTCGCGGATGGTCGTCAGCTCGTGTGCCACCCCGGCGTCGGCGTCGAAGGTGGTCGGCGCGACGAGGTGGCGGACCTGGAAGTACGACGAGAAGGCAGAAACAGCTGCCACACCGCCGGGGCGCAGGGCCCGTCCGATGCCAGCCAGCACGGCTGCGTCCGTCGTCGGCTCAGCGGCGCCGGCGTCGGCGGCGGCCGGCCCTCCCTGCAGCCCGAACGCCCCCTGGCAGAGTGAGATGGCGGCGTCGAACTCGCGGTCGAAGGCGAGGGCCCGGGCGTCGCCTCGCTCGAAGGTCACCCCCTCGGGAGCTCCAGCCCGGGCGAGGGCCACGAAGCGCTCGCTGATGTCGACGCCGTGGACGACGATGCCCCGCCGGCCCAGGGCGTGGGCATGGCGCCCCGGTCCGCAGCCGACGTCGAGCACCCGCATCCCTGCCTCGAGGTCCAGGGCCTCGACGAGGAACCCGACCTCCTGCTCAGTGCCCTTGGTGAAGGAGTAGCGCAGGTAGGCCGATCCCAGGTGGTCGGCCAGGCCCTCGAACCAATGCTCCACTACGGGGCGGTTGGGTCGGTCGGTGGGTCGTCGGCCGGGGCGGGGGCAGCCACCTCGGTCGGTGCGTCGTCGGCCGGGGGGAGTCCCTGCTCGTCGCGCAGGACAGCGTCGAGGGCGGCGCGGTAGGCGGCCTCGACCTCGGCCCGGGCCTCGGCTGATGCCCCTCGACGCCGAACGTCCTTCAACCGCCGGGCTGCCGCGTCCTTGGCCTCGCTCAGCTCACGCCGTTGCTTCTCGCGCGCGGCCGCCTCGCGTTGGACGCGGGATCGTTCCCGTTGCTCCTGCTTGTCTGCCACCTGTCGGTCGGCGAACACCTTGGCGGCGTCGTGCTGGGCCGTGCGGCGCCCCGTCCGCGTCGAGAGGTCCGGCGTGGGGTCGACGCCTCCAGGGTGACGACGGCGACGAGCAGGCATGGCGATGTCTCCCAAGGTGACTGGAAAGGTGCTTAGTGTGCCGTCAGGGGATTCGTCGAGCGCCCATGACAACAGCACACGAGAGGCGAAGCCTCGACCAGATCCTGGGTCGCGTCGAGTGCCCGGCGTGCCACGCCCCCCTCGCGGTCGTCGAGGTCGGGGAGGTCGGACCGTTCGTGGTTCGCGTGCGCTGTGCCTCGGCCGACGCCCACGAGTTCCCGGTGGTGGCTGGCATCCCCGTCCTCCTTACCGACGACGCATCCTTCCGTGCGGCCGACGTGGCCGGCGCCGCCGACACCACCTACTTCGCCCGCCGCGTGCGCGAGAGCCGTCTCAAGGCACGCCTTCGCAAGGCGCTCCCATCGCCGGGCCTGGAGCTCGGAGTCGCACCCCTCGACCAGCTCGTGTCCCGCAGCCTGCCGCCGGGCCGCTCCCCCTGGGCGGGCTTGATGATCGGTGCCGGCACCCACGCCGAAGATGTGCGGGGGCGCATCCCTGGGGTGGATTGGCTGGTCACCGACATCGACACCGCGTTCGGGGCGGATGTCGTGGCTGACGTGCTCTCACTGCCCGTCCCCGATGCATCGATCGACCTCGTCGTGGTCGAACACGTCCTCGAGCACGTCGTCGATCCGATCGCCGCAGGGAGGGAGATCGAGCGGGTCCTGCGCATCGATGGGCTGGTGCTGGCCAAGGTGCCCTTCACCTTTCCCTGGCACGGGGGCTACGTCGACTTCTTCCGCTGCACGCCGGCCGGGCTTCGTGCCCTGTTCGCCAGGACCGACGTCCTCCACATCGCGCCCAGCATGGGGCCTGCCTCCGCCGTGGTCTACGCCTGCCAGGCCCTCCTGAGCGTCCCGGCCCACCGGCGAGGGTCCAAGGTCGCCGCCCTCGTCGCGGGCCGGGTTGCGCTCGCGCCGTTCAAGCACATCGATCGGGCCTTGATCTCCCGCCCCGACTCCGCCGTCGCGGCGGGAGCGATCGCCTACCTCGGGCGTCGCACGACGACGCACCGCACGGCCGCGGAGCTGGTCAGCGACGCCCGAGCCATCGGGCGTGGAGATCTGGGCCGCCCGAAACCGGCTACTTCGCCGCCGCCCACGTAGGGCCGAAGGCGACGTTGACCTCGAGGGGCACCCGCAGGTCCGCCGCACCCCGCATCACCTCCACGGTGAGGTCGCCGACCTCGTCGTGCTCGTCGGGCTCCACGTCGAGGATGACCTCGTCGTGGACCTGCAGCGTCACCCGGCTCCGGGCGTCGCGGTCGGCGAGAGCGCGGTCGAGACGCACCAGGGCGACCTTGAAGATGTCGGCGGCCAGGCCCTGGATCCCGGCGTTCATGGCCTGGCGCTCACCAGCCATGCGGATGCCCCGGTTGTTGGACTGGAGCTCGGGGATGGGCCGGCGGCGGCCGAACAGCGTCTCGGTGTAGCCGCGCTCGCGGGCCTCGGCGACGGTGCGGTCCATGTAGTCCTTGACCGAGGGGAAGGCCTCGAAGTACGCGGTGAGGATGAGCTTGGCCTCGTCGACGGAGATGGCCAGCCGCTGGGACAGGCCGTAGGACTCCATCCCGTAGGCCAGCCCGTAGCTGACCATCTTCGACTTGGCCCGCTGGGCCGGGGTGACGTCCTCGGCGGCGACCGAGAACACCCGGGCCGCGGTGGTGGTGTGGATGTCCTCGCCGTGGGTGAAGGCGGATACAAGGCCCGGGTCGTCGGCCAGGTGGGCGATGCAGCGCAGCTCGATCTGGTTGTAGTCGGCGACGAGGAGGTCGCAGCCCGGGGCCGGCACGAAGGCGGTGCGGAAGGCCCGCCCCTGGTCGGAGCGCACCGGGATGTTGTGCAGGTTCGGGGCGTCGGACGACAGCCGGCCGGTGCGGGCCACGGTCTGGTTGAACGTGGCGTGGATGCGACCGTCGGCGGCGACCTCGCTGAGGAGCCCCACGCCGTAGGTCGACCGCAGCTTCTCGACCTCGCGGTAGGCGAGCAGGTCGTCGATGATGTCGTGGGTGCCGCGGAGCTTCTCGAGGGTCTGGGCGTCGGTGGAGAAGCCGGTCTTGGTCTTCTTCCCGGGCGCGAGCCCCAGGCCCCCCGGTTCATCGCCGTCCCCGGGCGGGTCATAGAGCACGGATCGGAGCTGCGGGGTCGAGTTGACCGTGAACTCTCGCCCGGCGTGCTTCCACACCGCCTCCTGAAGACGCAGGACCTCGGACTCCATGCGGTCGCTGATCTCGGTCAGTCGGGCCCGGTCGACGCCCACGCCAACGATCTCCATGGCGGCCAGCACGGCGACCAGGGGCGCCTCGATCTCGTCGTGCAGGGCGCGCAGGCCCTGAGCGTCGAGCGCGGCGCCGAGCGGCTCGACCAGGTGGGCGACCCCAAGGGCCTGGCGGGCGGCCGTGCGGGCGGCCCGGGCCTCCTGGTCGCCCTCGCTGTCGAAGTCGAGTTGCCCCTCGGGCGCGGCATCGTCGTCGACGGCCAGCTCGGCCCGGGCGTACTTGGCCAGCAGCGGACCGAGCTCGTAGCGGCCCTCGGCCGGATCGATCAGGTAGGCGGCCAGGGCCGTGTCGAGGGCCAGGGTGGCCACCTCCGAAGCGGCCCGGTGCTGCGGGTCGGTGCGGGCCAGCCATCGCAGCACCGGCTTGGCGTCGTGGGCGGCCACGGGTCGCCCGTCGGGGCCGGCCAGCAGGTCGGCCACCGCATCGCGCACCCCCGGGTCGCGGAGGTCGGCCGCTCCCAGCCACAGCGCCTGGCCGCCCTCGGTGTCGGCGACGAGAGCCAGCCCGACCGCCTCGGACTGCCATGTGGGCGAGCCCGCGAAGGCGGCGGCCACGGCCAGCGGACCGGCGCCGCCAGCCAGCGCGCCCAGGCGGACCACGGCACCGGCTGCGTTGTCGGGCTCGACCACCTCGGCTTCGAGGACGGCGGTCTCCGCCCCGAGGGAGCCGAGGTCAGATCCGAGGGCCTCGATGAGGCGATCCCACAGCGACCGGAACTCCAGGAACTCGAAGAGGCGCTTGACCTCGTCGACGTCGGGCTCGCCCATCTTGAGGTCGTCGATGTCGACGTCGATCTCGACGTCGCGCAGCAGCACCATGAGCTCGGCGTTGGAGCGCACCTGGGCCTCGTTGTCGGCCAGGTTCTGGCGGAGCTTGGGCGTCTGGTCCTCGACGTGGGCGAACAGCTCGTCGAGGTCGCCGTAGGCGTTGATGAGCTTGGCCGCCGTCTTCTCCCCCACCCCGGGCACGCCCGGCAGGTTGTCCGACGGGTCGCCGCGCAGGGCGGCGTACAGCACGTAGAGGTCGGGGCGCACGCCGGTGCGCTCGGCGATGCCGGCCTCGTCGTAGAGGGCGTAGTCCGACACCCCGCGCCGGTTGTAGAGGACCTTCACGTGGGGGTCCTCGACGAGCTGGTACACGTCGCGGTCGCCGGTGACTATCAGGACGTCGCGACCGGCGTCGCGACCCCGGGTGGCCAGGGTGGCGATGATGTCGTCGGCCTCAACCCCCACCTGCTCGACGGTGGGGATGGCCAGGCTGTCGATGACCTGGCGGACCAGGCCCATCTGCTGGCGTAAGATGTCGGGCGCCTTGGCCCGCCCGGCCTTGTAGGTGGGCGCGGCCTTGTGGCGGAAGGTGGGTTCGGGTCGGTCGAACGCCACCACCAGGGCCTCGGGCTGGTGGTCGCGCAGCAGGTTCACCAGCATCGACGTGAACCCGAACACGGCGTTGGTGACCTGACCCGAGGCGGTGGCCAGATCGGGGGGCAGGGCGTGGAACGCCCGGTAGGTGAGCGAGTTCCCGTCTATGAGCATCACGGCCATGGGGGGAACGGCCGATCAGGGCTTGGGTACGAGGTTGCCGGCGAGGACCTCGTCGGCCACATCGCGCATGGTGCGCCGCTCGCGCATCGCCGTCTTCTGGATGAACGAGAACGCAGCCCCCTCGGTGAGGCCGTGGTCATCCATGAGCCGTCCCTTGGCCCGGTCGACCGACTTGCGGCTCTCGAGCTGCTCCTCGAGGGAGGTGGCCTGGTCGTGCAGGGCCTTCATCTCCTTGAACCGCCCCAGCGCGACCTCGATCGCCGGGAGCAGCTCGGCTTTCTGAAACGGCTTCACCAGGTAGCCGAGGGCGCCGGCATCGCGGGCTCGCTCGATGAGGTCGCGCTGGCTGAACGCAGTGAGGATCAGGACCGCGGCCAGACGGTCGCCGGCGATCTCGCGAGCGGCGGACAGACCGTCGAGGCCCGGCATCTTGATGTCGAGGATGGCGATGTCGGGCTCGTGCTGGCGGACCAGGCGAACAGCCTCGTCGCCCCGGCCGGTCTCGGCCACCACCTCGTAACCCTCCTCCCGCAGGGTTTCGGACAGGTCAAGGCGGATGATGGCCTCGTCCTCCGCGATCACCACTCGGGTCGACATCGTCGGCTCCCCTCGTCGTCGCTCATCGGGCCAGGATGCCAGGCGGACGGGGGCGGGATCGGCGTCGGGGTGAGCGTCACGCCCGGCCGGCCTGGAACCGGTCGAGGAGCTCGTCCTGGGTGCGCTCGAGGGTGGCGATCTCGGCGACCACGGAGCTGCGGTGGCGGCGCATGGCCTCGGCGTGGCCCTCGGCCTCGGCCCGCTCGCGCTCGGCGAAGGGGGTTTCCGACACCAGGGCCCGGATCCGGGCGTCGTCGGCTTCGTCCGCGAGCTGGAGCAGCTGCTCGTCGGTGACCTCCAGCTCCTCGCGCAGGCGCTTGATCCGGGTGCCGACGTCGCGGAGGCGACGCTCGACGAGGATCTGGGCCATGGCCGGCAAGTCTAGGAGGACGTAGGAGGGCGCCCGTCTGGCTGCGAGGATGCAGTGGTGCCCCGACTCCTCGCCCTCAGCTTCATCTGGGGGTGGTCGTTCCTGTTCATCCGGGTGGCGGGCGAGGCTCTGACCCCGACGGCGGTGGCCGGCGGCCGCACCCTCCTCGGCGCCGTGGTCCTCCTGGCCTTCCTGCGGATCCGGGGCATCCCGTTCCCCCACGACCGCAAGATGCTCGGCCGCTTTCTCGTCATCGGCGCCGTGGGCTCTGCGATTCCGTTCACGTTGCTGGCCTGGGGGGGCCAGTACATCGACTCGGGACTCAGTGCCGTGCTCAATGCCAGCACTCCCCTGTTCACCGCCGGCCTGGCCGTGCCCCTGCTCGGTGAGCGCCTCCGGCTGCGTGTCGTGCTGGGGCTGTTGATCGGGTTGGCCGGGGTGGCCGTGGTGGCTGGCGTGGGGGGCGCCGACGTGTCCGGCGCCGACGCCCTGGCTGCGCTGGCCCCGGTCGCGGCGGGCGCCTGCTATGGGCTGACGTTCTGCTACGCCGCCCGTCACCTCCTCGACCTTCCGCCCGTCGTGGCCGGGGCCGGTCAGGTCCTCGGCGCGACGGTGCTGCTGGCCCCGGCCGCCATCGTCACCACGATCGACCACGGCGAGATGCCCAGCGCCCGCCAGGTGGGTGCCCTGGTGCTGCTGGGCGTGCTGGGCAGCGGGGTCGCCTACGTCCTGAGCTTCCGGATCGTTGCCGACATGGGTCCGACCGTGGCCTCGCTCGTGACCTACATCATCCCAGTCGTGGCTCTCGGCGTCGGCGCGCTGGTGGTCGATGAGTCGATCACCCTGCGGACCGTGATCGGTGGCGCGATCATCGTCGGCTCGGTGGCCCTGGTGACCCGCGCTCGACGGGCCGGCGCAGCGAAGGCCCTGCAATCGGAATCGGCGGCCGACAGCCTGCCGGCTCCTGACATCGCGCCAGCGCCCCAGGTCGGGCCGTCACCTCCGTGACGACTGCCCGTCGCATGACGGTGGCTCTCCTCACGGTGGCCCTCCTGATGCCCGGCTGCGGGGGGAGCGGCGATGACGGGCCGTGTGGCCCGGTGCGACGCGAGCCGCTCGACCCCCGGGCGGTTCACCTCGTGCCGGGGGCGGACCCGCCGGAGTACAAGACCGAGCCGCCCACATCGGGGCCCCACTTGCCGTCGCCGTCGACCCAGTCGGTGCGCGAGGAGCCCATCTCCTACGCCGTGCAGGTCGGCCTGCTCGAGGAGGGCATGGTGCTCCTGCAGCACCGGGCCCTCTCCGGCGATGACCGGTCCCGGATCGAGGACCTGGCCGGCGATGCCGTCACCGTCGCCCCGGCTCCCTCGCTGCCCGACGACGCCAAGGTGGTGGCCACGGCCTGGGTGACCAAGCAGGTGTGCGACCGGGTCGACGTCGAGGCCCTGCGCCGCTTCGTCGATGACAACCGCGACCGCGGCCCCGACAGCCACGGGTAGCCGGCCGACCCAGGAACGCGGCCATCTCGCCCATCGGGCGCACGGCTACGCTCCGACGGCTGGCCCGGATGGCGCAATCGGCTGACGCGGTGGACTCAAAATCCACTGTCCGCAAGGACATGCGGGTTCGAGTCCCGCTCCGGGCACCCTCCCCGTGGGATCGGGCCGTAGGGTCTGGCCAGTGCCGGATCCCGTCTCTCTGTCGATGCCGCTGGTTCGGCGCCTCCGCCATGTGGTCCTTTTGGCGGCTGCCCTGGCGGCCGTCGCCATCGCCCGCGACCGCATGATCTCCGACGCCGAACGCCGCGACGCCGAACGCCTCGGCCTGAAGGGCTAGGGGCGCCGCACCTGGGCTGTTCCATGGCGGCGGCCGTGGCCGACCCGGCGACTGCCGCTCCCCGTCGTGCGAGGACAGAATGGCGATCATGCTGACGACGACGCGGCAGGGTCTGGGGTGCATGGGGCTGCGGCCCGGCGACTCCGACGTCATCGATCGGGCGCTCGACCTCGGCATCACGCTCCTGGACACGGCCGACATGTACGGCAGCGGGGCCAACGAGGAGCTGGTCGGGCAGGCGATCCGGAACCGCCGCGACGAGGTTGTGCTCGCCACCAAGTTCGGCGTCATCTGGGGTCAGGACGGCACCTGGTCAACCCGGGGCGACGCCGCGCACGCGCGGGCGGCGTGCGAGGCGAGCCTGCGACGGCTCGGTGTCGAGCGCATCGACGTCTACTACCTGCACACACCTGATCCCGACGTGCCGGTCGAGGAGTCGGTCGGCGCGATGGCGGAGCTGGTCAAGGCGGGCAAAGTCGGCCACCTCGGCCTGTCCAACGTCACCGCCGACGAGCTGCGCGCCGGCCACGCGGCGCACCCGATCGCAGCGCTGCAGCCGGAGTGGTCGCTCGTCAACCGCGAGGTCGAGGCGATGGTGCCAGTGTGCGCCGAGCTCGGCGTGACGGTGGTGCCTTACAGCCCACAGGGGGCCGGGCGGTTGGCCGGAGACCCGGTGCCGGGCCACGGGGCTGTGTGGGAGCTAGCGCGGCGGCGCGGTGTGCGGCCCGGGCAGGTCGCGCTCGCCTGGGTGCAGCACCGGGAGCAGGTGTGGGGCCTGCCGGTCGTCCCCATCCCGGGCACCACCAACGTGACGCACCTTGAGGAGAACGTCGCCGCCGCAGATCTCGTGCTCGACGACGAGGAGCTGGCCCAACTCGACGCCGCGTGATCGCCG
>Ga0136640_10000995_pt1 | contig 11178 bp, 8 predicted proteins | sample AntDrymUQ8642106_2_FD_105498 | JGI IMG/M metagenome (GOLD analysis project Ga0136640, IMG submission 105498) | Polar desert sand microbial communities from Dry Valleys, Antarctica - metaG UQ864 (21.06) | ecosystem: Environmental > Terrestrial > Soil > Desert | place: Antarctica: Dry Valley...
ATATAATCTTCGACGACTAAAATTATTTTCGACATAAGACCACCAGAAAACTAAAATCAAACTATATTAAATAACATACAAAATAGAAGCGTAAATTTCAACATATTTATTGCCGGCAAAAATGGTCGAAAATTATTTTGGCGAATAATCCTTACCCGCGGCTGACAAATTCGTTATTTTTTATCCAGAAACGCCAGGGCTTTTCGGCAAATTCTTCAGCGTAGGCAATGCCGACGCGCTTCCCGCATTTAATTTTATCCGCCGAAAATACTTTTCCGTCTTCAATCCAGACACGTCCGCCGAGAAGACTTTCATTATTAAAACTTTTATCAATGCCAAAGGCGATGCACAGCTTTCCGGGACCGGAAGTTAAATTTTGATCAGGCATTTTCAAAGCCGCGTTTTTACTTTTCGCCCTGCGCCGCGCGCGCATCATTTCAATGTTTTCGATCGGTTCAACCGCGCGAATCAAGATAGCGTGCGGCGTGTCAACTGCGCCGACTACGACATTAAATTGAAAATACATTCCGTAAATAAAAAAAATGTAAACCGTTCCGCCGCTGGCAAACATTGTTTCGGTTCGTTTCGTGCGCCGATTCCCAAAAGAATGCGCGGCTTTGTCCTCCGCGCCAAGATACGCTTCGGTTTCGACAATCATTCCGGCGACTCGCGCGCCTCGTTCGTCCGGCACAATCATAAGTTTACCGAGCAGATCCCGTGCAATCTGCAGAGTGTCTTCGCGTATATAAAATTCGCGCGGAAGTTTGCTCATTTTGAAAATCTGAGAATTGTCAGAAAAATTTTATCTTCCGTTAAGCATTGTAATCAGGCGGATAATAGATTAGTTCGACCACATTTTCGCCGACGCCTCTGGTATAAAAAGACACGGTTCTGTCCCGATGTTCTTTGAGCGGACGGCTTTCTTTTTCGGCGGCGGATTTTAGTTCTTCGAGCGTTTCAATTTTCAAACCGATGTGTTCGGGATGTTTTGAAGCGGGCGGAAGAAGCGCGATTCCGAATCCGCGCGCGTCACGCAGCATTGCCCAATCTTCGTAGAGCGATTCAACCGTAAAACCCAAACGTCTGTATTCTTCAACATCTCCCGCCAAATCGTCAGTTTTCACCGCCAAATGATCGACTGTTCCCGCAAAACGTAAATCTTTTTCATTTTCCATATTCAACTCCATATCTGTAAAATTTTAACAATCCCACAATTCTTTTTAAACACCGAATTTATAACTTCCCATCTGACGAAAATAAAAATGGACAATGCCTGCAAAAAACATTATCCATTTTAAGTTTACAAAAAGTAAAAATTTAGCTTTTCTTGCGAGCAGCAGGTTTAGCGATTTTCTGCGGCGCGACACTTTGTTCTTTTTTTAGTGTTTCAATCAAACCTTTCGCGTCCGTTTTATACTTATGCGAATCAGGAGCGAGGTCTGAAAATTTTTGCAGATAATTAGCTCCCTGCTGAAATTTACTTTTATCGCTGTTGATGTAACCAACGTTGACCAGACTGAATCCGGCGCCCGCTAGTGCTTCGATGTTGTCGGGCGTCTGAACCAAAACTTTTTCAAATTCAACAATCGCCAAATCGAATTCCTGCGAATCCTGCAAAGCTTCGGCAAGCGCTAACTGAGCGTCGGATTTTTTCTTCGCGTCAGTTTCAAGCGCGATATATTCTGAAAAAGCAGTCAGCGTTTCTTTACCTTTTGAGCGGTCAGCGCCGGTTTTAGTCATCAGGCGATAAGCTTCTTTTCGATTAGCCAGAGCTTGAAATTTAGTCGCGTCATAATTTTTTTGAACTGTCGCGTCCGGCGCGGTCGCGCCCGTCAGAAGCGTAATTGATTTATCAGAAGCGATGATCGCATTCGCATAATCAGCTTTCACCGAATCCATCGCCGCTTTTTTTGCCTCTGCATCCGGATTTTTGACGGCTAGGTTGTAATTGATGGTTGCGCGATTGATTAAAACCGAAGATTTGTTATTCAGCAAAACAGGCGCGGTGCCCGCAAAATCAGGGTCGGCGTTGTAACCTTCGTCAAATTTGGCAATCGCTAAATCGTAATTTTTAGCTTCAAAAGCTTTGCTGCCTTCTTCGAGGGAAGTTTTAATAATCGTTGTTGACTGCTCAATTTTTTTATTCTTGGATGTTACATCGGCAACCTGTTTTTCATATTCTGCCTGCTGTTTCTTTTGTTCGGCAGTCAATTCGGCAGGCTTCGCTACACCAGCGGTTGCGGCGGTTGTCGCAACTCCGGTTGCAGCTGTCCTGACTTCTTCTTCAGCCAAACGCTTGCCGTCGCCCTCACTGACCGTAATTGTGATATTTTCCGAACCGGCTTTAACATTAGGAAGAAAGTCGGGTTTAATGCCCTGCGCGCTGACCGACAATGTAAGCATTGAGCCGATCGGTAAGCCCGCAAAATTAAAATTACCTTTTTTGTCTGTTTTGGCAGCCGGGAACTTAGCTTTGATGTCAGTACGAAAAACTTCAATCATCGCGCCAGCGACCGGTTGAGTTGTGCCGTCAGCCTTTTTTAACTCGACTCGCCCGCTGATCGGCGCGGTTTGGGCAAAAACCGCACTACTGCCGGTTAAAAATAAAGCGATTGCTAAAAGAGAAGTGAAATAATTTTTACGAAACATTAGAAAATCCTCCAAAAACCGAAAAATATATTATTGAAAACCTTTCCTTGAGATGTCCGAGCCAAAAAAAGAGTTGTTACGTTTAATGTCTATCTTAACTCAAATTTGACCAAATTTTGAAGACGAAAAGTTTATTTATCAAAATTTGTTAAAAATTTTAGCTGTGTTATCTTAACTTTATATAATTTAATACAAGCTTTGACAAGGAAAATCAATGACGAAAAAAGTTTATAATTTCAGTGCCGGTCCCGCCGTTTTGCCGACCGATGTACTGGAAAAAGCTCAAAATGAATTGCTTTCGCTGGACGGAATCGGAATGAGCGTAATGGAAATCAGTCATCGCTCGAAGCATTTTGAAGCGATTTTGAGCAGTGCGATTAGCGGCATCCGCGAACTTTTAGGTGTTCCCGAAAACTATAAAATTTTGTTTCTGCAGGGCGGCGCCAGTTTGCAGTTTTCGATGATTCCAATAAATTTTTTGGCTAAGAACGAAACGGCGGATTATATTGTGACCGGAACGTGGGGCAAAAAAGCGGTTAAGGAAGCCAAGCGCTGCGGCAGTGTCAATACGGTTTTTTCAACTGCTGACACAAATTTCAAATCCGTCCCGGCTCAAAATGAAATTCACTTTTCCGAAAACGCAAATTATGTTCACTACACTTCAAACGAAACAATCGAGGGCGTGGAATTTAAATATGATTTGGACGGACAAGGCGTTCCGGTCGTTTGCGACGCTTCTTCAAACATTCTTTCAAAATTAATCGATATCGAAAAACACGCGCTTATTTACGCCGGAGCGCAAAAGAATATCGGACCTTCCGGCGTAACTCTGGTCATTATTCGTGATGATTTAATTGAAAAAGTTCCTGAAAATCAACATTCGATGCTTGATTATCGTGCGCTTGCCGAAAACAATTCGATGCTCAATACGCCGAACACCTGGGGAATTTACATTATTAATCTGGTTTGTGAACATCTCAAAAAACACGGCGGACTCGCCCGAATGGAAAAGAAAAACGAAGATAAAGCAAAACTTCTCTACGAGGCAATTGACGGCAGCGACGGCTTTTATCTCGGACACGCCGATAGAGAAGCGCGGTCTTTAATGAATGTTACGTTCCGCTTGCCGTCCGAAGAACTCGAAAAACAATTTGCCGACGAAGCCGCGGCACGAGGTTTAGATGGACTAAAAGGACACCGCTCAGTCGGCGGCATTCGGGCATCAATTTACAATGCTTTTCCAAAAGAAGGCGTTGAAGAACTTATCGAGTTTATGAAAGATTTCACGCAAAGAAACGGATAGTTGAGCCGTTACTTATGCGAGTGTCAAATTATTTTCATTTTCTTTGATTTCGGTTGTGATGCGCAATTTACGGTTAAATTAATTCTAAAATTTTTGAAAGTTCAATTTCTTCACTTTCAGAAACCGTTCGTAAATCGATTAAAACTCGGTCGTCTAAAATTCGCGTAATAACCGCCGGTTTAGAAAGTCGCAATTCCTTTTCCAATTTTGCCACAGAAATCTTTTCGTGGCGTAGCGCAAGCAAAGTTGTTTTTATCTTTATCATCGGCGCGGAGCCGCCACCGACAACTGAATTCCCTTCGATAACTGCCAAATGCAAAAATTCATTTTCCCTGCGTCTTTGTTGCAAATTTTGAACAAATTTTTCGATTCTTTCCTTGATTTCAACTTCGGTCATCGAGAGCATTCGCCACACGGGAATTTCTTCCAAAACGGTTTCGCGGCGATAAATTTCCAGTGTCGCTTCAAGCGCGGAATAAATCATTTTATCAACACGCAAAGCGCGATAGAGCGGATGTTTCCTCAACTTTTCAATCACTTCCCGCCGCCCGACAATTAGTCCTGACTGCACGCCGCCGAGAAGTTTGTCGCCGCTAAAGGTTACAACGTCCGCGCCTTTGGTTATTGATTGGCTGATAACCGGTTCATCCTCCAAATTATACTCGCTCAAGTCGAACATCGCGCCCGAGCCGGCATCCTCAAAAAGCAAAATTTCGTTGCGGTGTGCTAATTCTGCCAGTTCCGTTAAACCCGGCATTTGGGTAAAACCAATGATTCTGTAATTTGACGGATGAACTTTTAAAATAATTCGGGTATTTTCGCTGATCGCTTTTTCGTAATCAGAAATCTTTGTTCGATTTGTCGCGCCAACTTCTCTCAGGATCGCGCCGGATTGTTCCAGAACCTCCGGAATGCGAAAATCGCCGCCGATTTCAACCATCTCACCGCGTGAAATTATCGCTTCTCCGCCTCTCGCCAGGGCGCTTAAAACTAAAATTGTCGCCGCCGCGCAATTATTGACAATCAAAGCGCTTTCCGCGCCCGTCAGTTCGGCTAGAAGTTTTTCGGCGTATGCGCCGCGCTGTCCGCGTTTTCCGGTTTCGAGATCGTATTCGAGCGCGCAGTAACCGGATGCTTCTTCAAAAATCGCCTTTCGCGCAGCATCGGCAAGCGGCGCGCGACCTAAATTTGTATGAATAACCACGCCCGTCGCGTTGATAACTTTTCGAAGCCGCGCGTTTCGAGATTTTTTCCAACATTCTAAGAGACGTTTTTCGCTTTCTTCGAGCAAATCTTCACGCGAGAAAAGTGGCGCATCTGCTTGCGAAGAATTTTTCCGCATTTCCGTTCGCAGCTGTTCCATCACTTGACGCGCAAGTACGGACATATATTTTAACCCGGCTTCGGGGAGAATGATTCGCGCCGTCTGAGAGCGGAGAACTTCGTCAACCGAAGGTAAAAATCTTAAATTCATTGCCTGATTGGTTGTTTCCCGAGTTTTCATAAAATTATCTTAACTGAATCGGAATATGAATAGAGAATTTATTTGTAATTGTTACTTTGTTTCATTTGAAAAAAATTATTCGTAAAACAAAAAAAGCGACTCATCACAAGCCGCTTTTTTTCTGTTTTGAAACGCTGCCCGATCTTTGTAAAAAATCGGAAGCATACAAAATGGTTAAACTTCAGTCTCGACACGCAAAACGTTTTCCGCCTGTGGACCCTTCGGTCCGGTCGTTACCTCATACTCGACATCTTGTCCCTGCATTAAGGTTTTATAACCCTCACCTGATATTGCGCTGTAATGCACAAAAATATCTTGTTCGCCGGGCTGTTCGATAAAACCGTAGCCTTTTGCGTTGTTAAACCATTTGACCTTACCAATTGTTTTTGACATTTTTTCTAATTCCTCCTACAAACTTCAGTGAATTTTTATTTTTTGAACATTTTTCAGATGCTCTTCCTCTAAGTTCTAAGCCGAGCGCGTCTTAGTTAAAACGCAGGCAAAAAAAAACAAGTTTACGCCACACAAGGCTGAAAAAATCAACTTTATTCGGCATAAATTAATAGATTTGAAAGAAAATTCATTTTCTAACAAGTGAAAAACCTTAGACTGCAAGATTTCTGGGGTAAATTTTGTATTTGTTTTTTGGTAGAACGAAGGGAAATTTAGCCGAAAACACTGTCTGCTGTCAAGACATTACTTAACTTTTTTGCATATTCTTTCGATAAAATAACAAAATTGACATAAAACTATTGATCAACGAATATAAAACGTAAATTTCCACAAGCACTATTGATAAAATTTCGTAAAATATTAAATAAATTATCAGATAAAATAACAATCAAAAAAGTTTTATTTCTGATTTCAAAAAATATGACAAACTATGGTGGAACACCCCAGCTTTCTTATAATAAATACTTAAAAGTTCAAAAATTAATTGAACTTCAGGAAAAGCTTGCCCTGCCGGAAAAGCACGACGAATTGTTGTTTATTATTATCCATCAAACTTTTGAGTTGTGGTTTAAGCAAATTCTGCACGAACTAGACGCGACAATTTCCTATATTAAAGAACGCCGCATTATGCGGGCAGTTCGAAACATCGAACGCGTCTGCGAAATTGAAAAAATTCTGGTTAATCAATTTAAGATTTTGGAAACGATGACGCCGCACGATTTTCTTCTGTTTCGGGAAGAACTCAAACCGGCGAGCGGTTTTCAATCAACGCAGTTTCGCGAAATCGAATTTCTTTCAGGCTTAAAAGATGAAAAACTGATGCGCTTTTTTGACGAAGAGTTTGCGATCGGGCGATTAAATAAGCGGTTCGGCGCGGAAACTCTACACGATGCATATTTCAATTTTTTACGAGAACGAGGTTTTGCCGTTGATACTTTTGAAACCCGTGTTGAATCAATGGTCAAAATTATCCGCGACATCGAACAGCACTCTGAAGAATTCGCGCTCCAGGAAGCGCTAATTGAACACGACGAACTCGTTTCGCACTGGCGTTTTCATCATATAAAAATGGTCGAACGAACTGTCGGTGGCAAAATGGGAACAGGTGGTTCCGAAGGTGTCGGTTACTTGCAGACAACGCTTTCAAAGCGTTTTTACCCCGAATTTTGGGAAGCGCGGACTCGTCTGGAAATCGAGTAAAGCTCGATTAGTGGTAAGTAGTAAATAAAGAATTTTTTGTATTTCACTTACCGTTTACTACTTGCCACTATCACCGGGAACTACAACTTCGACGCTTGCCCGCGCATCAAACCTTTCGAATCAACTGATTCGAAAGGAGTTTTTATGCTTTGGTCGTCAAACAGAATTTTGCTGTTAATCGTTTTTCTCTCCATTTCTTTCGCGGCTGCCGTCAATGCGCAAACGCCGACTCCGACGCCAATCCAACCCGACGACACCGAAAAAATATTTACCGAAGAAATTAAACTTAATGTTTCCGCTGTTGACCGAAACGGCAAATTTGTTGCGGGCGTCAAAAAAGAAGATTTGGTAATAATGGAAGACGGGCGACTTCATCAGGCGGACAGTATAAGACGAATTCCCGCAAATGTTTTAATCGTAATGGACACCGGCGGCGAGATGCGGCAAGCGAAAAGTTTTGACCAGACTAAGAAAACGGCAGAAAATTTAATTGCTGCGCTTCAACCGGAAGATTCGGTGGCAATCATGCAATATCACGATAAAGCTGAGATTATTGCCGAATGGACAATCAGTAAAACTGAAGCTCTGAAAATATTAAAGACAAAAGCAAACTTCGGCAAGCGTTCCCTATTTTTCAACGCGCTCGAAACCGCCACAAGATTTTTGCAGAAAAGCAGGCTCGACAATCGGCATCTCGTTCTCATCACTGACGGAACTGATACTTTTAACAATAAAATTCAAAAAGATGCGGCGATGCAAAATCTTCTGGCAACCGATGTTAACATTCACGTGATCAGCTACACGCAGCTCGAACGTGCCGACATCGAACCGCGCACCAAAGGAATTTCCAGTTCGCCGATGCCCAAAATAATGCCGAGGGAAGTCGCCGGGCAGATGCCGAACGGAGTCCGCGACATAGCTATCACGGCAAATATTTTGACAATGAACACTGACCGTGCGTTTCTAAGGAAAATGCGCGAAAGAAAGCAGGAGTTAATCGACGGCGAAAAATATCTGGTGGCACTTTCCAAAGATACCAACGGCGAATTTACCCTGCCCGAATCAAAAGCGGAAATGCTCGACAAACCCGCGCTGATTGCTCGCATAATTGATTCGAGCTATGTTGTAACTTACGCGCCGAAACGCTCCTTATCAGAATCAGAGGCGGGAGAAGTTCGCATTATCGAAGTTTCTTCACGCCGACCGAATCTACAGGTTCAAGCACGCCGAAAATTAATAGTCAACGGTAAACGGTAAGTGGTGATTAAAAAATCATAAAGTATAACTTACAGAGTTCTTCGATAATCATTCACCGCTCATATTTCAGCACTAACTAAAACGCCTGGGCAAAGCGGAAGTGAAGTTGTCCTTGTCTGGGTTGAAACGTATTGTTTGTGCCGTTTGGCTGCGGAATTAGAAATTTGGGCGGGTTGAGTAAATATCCGTAATCGACGGCGAATTCGCCGCCAATCGGCGTTTTCAGGCGCAATCCAAGCCCCAAAGTATTTGACCAGACCGAGCGCATATTCTGCCGAAAAACATCGGTGCTCACCTCATCAGCTTTTTTGAAAATGTCTCCGACGCGGCGGAAAACATTGCCGCCGTCATAAAACGGCACGACGCGAACCGACTCGGTGAACGGAATACGGGCTTCAAGGTTGACGATTGCCAGAGCGTTGCCGCCGAACGGAACCGAAAAAGGACTGATCGAAACGATTTCGCCTTTCTGATTTCTAAAAATCCCCTGCGGCACAACGATAACGCGCGGTCCGGCTTGTTCAAACTCAAATCCGCGCAGGGTTGTCGAACCGCCTGCAAAAAATCTTTCGCTGATCGGCAGAATGTCTTCAAGGTCAGGAAACTGCGATGAAAACTCCTGGCTTCTGGAAAATACTTTTGCCAAACCGAGAATTGCGCGTCCGGCAAGCGTCGTGTTTTTCAGGCGCGGAAAAGTGTAAAAAGTGTTGTATGAACCCTGAAACTTTTGAAAACCGACATTCGCGCCAAGGACGGGCAGCGAAAAATTATAATCCGCCGTCAAATAACTGCCGCGCGTCGGGTCGCTCGGACTATAGCGGCACGGGTCGCCCGGATCGCCTTTGGCAATGATGTCGAGAATCGTATATTTCACCGAACAGTTTTCGCGCGTATCAAAAACAAAATTCGCGCCCAAACCCGAAGTGCGAATTCTTGCATCGGGGCGCAGAAGTTCTTTGATCAGAAGACTTTCGATTTCAAATATGCGCACGTCTTGAAATCTGTAACGGACAAATAAAATACTGCGGTTTTTTCGGCTGATGGTGCGGCTCGTTTCGGCGGAAAGCGTCAGCCGATTGATTGTCGGATCGCTTGTTTCTACGCCTAATTCATCAATCGGATTGCCTTCCTCGTCAACGCGCTGGACGATACCGGATGTTCCTCGATCAAATGTCGAGCGGAAAAAGCGCGTGACGGTCGAATCGCGCTGATACTGCGCGGTAAAGGTCAGGGGCGAATATCTGATCGCTCCGCCTTCGGTTTTTCCGTCGTTTAAAAATCGCGGATTGATATAATCAATCTGCACATTCTGTTGCAGACGACTGGCGCGGACGCGCGCGCCGCCCTGCTGCAATTTGCCGAACAGATTAAAGTGTCGAATATCAAAAAATCCGTTTGCTCCGATGTCGGTCGAATAGCCGCCGCCGTATGTAATCAGGCGCTGTTTTTTTTCGGTGACATTGACGATAACGTCGGACAGACGCCCGCTGCCATCCGCCGTTTCGCCCGCCGGTTCGGGCTTAATTTCGACTAAACTAAACACATCGCTCGAATAAAGGTTTTGTTCGCTGGTAAAAATATCGACCGCGCGCAGAACGTCGCCGCTTCGCAAATTGATCGCTTTCAAAATTGCGTCGCGCTCGGTAGTCTCGTTGCCATTGATTAAAATACGATTAATGAAAACCTTTCTGCCTTCATTTTCGACGTTATAGACAACTTTCACCGTGTCCTGCGTCGCGCCCGGCTCTTCCGATAGTTCAACAATCGAATAAGTCACTCGCGCGTCGTAGAACCCTTGCTGCGAATAAAACTGAGAAATTTCTTTAACGCCGTTCCTGGCTCTGGCTCTGGAGAAATTTTTACCGATCAAACTTGGCAGCTTTGCTTTGAGAGCGTCGTCGGAAAACATTGTATTGCCTTCGATGTCAACATCGGCGATGCCCGTCGGAATGCCTTCGACGACAACAAACGTAATAATCAAATCTTCGCCATTTGGCGTCACGCCCTGTTCAGCCGAAACTTCGGCGCGGCGATAACCGAGTTCACGCATCAGAGACAAAACGGTCAAGCGGTCTGATTCCAAAATTTCGTTACTCGTGTAGCCACGCCCATAGCCGAAGAAGGGAATAACGCCAAGCAAACTTTTTTCCCGCGATTTCAAGACGCCTTGAATGTCGTCAATCGTTATTTTGTCTGTCCCACGGAGGCGTATATCGACGAGCCGCAACTGGCGATTGAGGTTTGCTTTGTATTTTACTTCAACGACGCGATCTGATAATCCCTGATCCGCGCCCGCGCCGCTCAAAGCCGAGCATAAAACGTCGGTTTCATTGGTCACCGCGCCGGCTTCGGCTTCGGTAAATTCCGGATTGACCGAACAGATCGCGTTGACTTCGGCAAAGAAATAACCTTTTTCCTGATAAAAATTGCGTAAACGCCTTGAGCCTTCGATAATCGCTGCGTAATCGAGCGTTCCTTCGCGCTTGATTGTCAGAAGTTTGGTCTGCGTCTTTTCGCCGAGTTTGTTGTCGCCCGCTTCGACCGTGACATTGACCGTCGCGCCGACTTTGCCGTTTAATTCAATGTTAATCGTGTTTTTTTCGCTGTCGTAAATTACCTTTTCTTCTTCGAGTTCGGGCGCGAGAAACTTTTCTTTGCGCAGAGCTTTGCGAATTTCGGCTAAATCCTCAGTCAATCTGCGGCGGGAAAAAAACTCGCCCGGTTTAAGTTTTAAATCTTTGACGACTTCTGTAGCGTCAAACCCTGCAATGTTAATTTTAAAACTTTCGACCTTCGCCTGCGCACCCGGCTC
>Ga0136640_10000996_pt1 | contig 11175 bp, 7 predicted proteins | sample AntDrymUQ8642106_2_FD_105498 | JGI IMG/M metagenome (GOLD analysis project Ga0136640, IMG submission 105498) | Polar desert sand microbial communities from Dry Valleys, Antarctica - metaG UQ864 (21.06) | ecosystem: Environmental > Terrestrial > Soil > Desert | place: Antarctica: Dry Valley...
GAACCGACACGGCACAACGGCTTCCACGCGCTCCGCCACCACTACGCGAGCGTCCTGCTGGACGCCGGGGTGTCCATCCGTGCGCTGGCCGACTACTTGGGCCACACCGACCCCGGTTTCACGTTGCGGGTCTACACACATCTGATGCCGGCCAGCGAGGACCGAGCGCGTCAAGCGGTGGATGCCGCGTTCTCCAGTGTCCCAGCGGTGTCCCAGGAGGTTCGGTAGGCGGCGTTTCCGCTGGTCAGCGGCCTGTCAACGGCACGTAGCCTACTTGTAGCGGTAGGTGATGCGGCCGCGGGTGAGGTCGTAGGGGGATAGCTCGACCGTCACACGGTCACCCGGCAGGATCCGGATGTAGTGCTTGCGCATCTTGCCTGAGATGTGACCGAGCACGGAGTGCCCGTTGTCGAGGGTGACGCGGAACATCGTGTTGGGCAGCGCCTCGTCGACAAGGCCCTCCAACTCGAGCGCGGCCTCTTTGACCGAGCCGGACCTGGCCTCGCGCTTCGCCCGGGTTTCGGCGTCGGCCACCCGCCGCGATGGAGGTCGTCCACTACGTCGACGTGCCATGCAGTCCTTCTTCGCTGGTTGAGAGTGAGCGTTGCCTGAGATCTGGTGCCGTGGGCACCCACGAAACCGGCGCCACACTGCGGCTATACCACCGTAGCACCCTCGGTCGGGGGAAACGCCCATCGCCCACCAAATCTGGACGGTCGCGGCTCCCGTGCGCAGGCAGTAGGATGCCGCCGCCGCAGTGCACGGGAAACCGGTGAGATTCCGGTGTGGTCCTCGCCACTGTGACCGGGGAGTGCAACGCCAAGCGCCACTGGGCCTTCGGGCCTGGGAAGGCGGCGTCGCGCGACGATCCGGAAGCCAGGAGACCGGCTGCGGCACGCGTCCGCATTCCTCGAGGCAAGGAAGGAAGGTCTCCGATGACCCTGCCTATGTTCCGTTGGCGCGCTCGCGCGCGCCCCTGGTTGCGCTGGCTGGCCGGCGGCCTCGTCGCGTTGCTGCTGGCCGCCTGCGCCAGCTCAAGCGACCGATCCTCACCATCGGCGGCCAGTGAGCAAACAACCGCCAGCGAGCAGGCAACCGCTGGTGAGCAGGACGCCGCTCCGGACGGCAACCTCGTCGACGGCTGCGTTTCCGAACCCGCCGAGGGCGTGGACTACTTCCCGGACAAGGTCGAGTTCAGCCAAGCCGCCGGGGTCAAAGTGCGCTACGCCGACACCTACAAGGTCGTCGAGATGCGCGCGCCGGGCGGTGCCCAAGCTGAGCCAGTGCGCTACGTCTTGTTGCAGTGCGGCGCTGCGCCGCCATCCTTGGAAGGTGACCTTGCCGACGCGCGGGTCATCGAGGTGCCCACGCGGCAAGTGATCTCGCTGACGACCACCAACCTGCCGCACTTCGACGAACTCGACGCGGTCGACCAGCTGGTGGGCGTCGGTACGGCATCGTTCGTCACCACCCCGGCGGTGCGCCGGCGCGTCAAGTTCGGGGGCATCGACGACTACGCCACCGCCGAAGGGCAGCCTCAGATCGAGCGCATCATCGGGGCAGCCGCCGACCTGCTGATCCTCGACGCGTTCGGCGAGACGGTCGCCGAGACCGTCGATCGCTTGGAGGCGGCCGAGGTTCCGACCGTGGTCAACGCCGACTTTGACGAGCAGACGTTGCTTGGTCGCGCTGAGTGGCTCAAGTTCACCGCGCTGTTCCTCAACCGCGAAGCCGCGGCCAACACCGCGTTCGACCAGATCGCCGCTCGCTACCAGGAGGTGGCCGAGGCAGGTCAGTCGGCCGGCGAGCGACCGACCGTCCTGTTCAACACCCCCTTCGAGGGCACGTGGTTCACGCCCGGCGGCGACAGCTTTCAGGCCAGCGCGGTGGCCGACGCGGGGGGTAGCTACGTGTTCGGCGGCGACGACTCCAGCGGGTCGCTGGAGCTGGACATCGAGACGGTGCTCGACGAAGGCGGTGACGCTGACGTGTGGCTGCAGGCCGGCTCGGTCAACGGCACCCTGGACGACCTGCTGGCAGTCGACGAGCGCTTCGACGAGTTCGCCGCCTTCCGCCAAGGCCAGGTGTGGGCCTATGACCGGCGCACCACCGCCAGCGGCGGCAACGCCGTATTCGAACTGGCCTACACCCGCGCCGACCTGTTCCTCGCCGACCTCGTCGAGATCCTGCACCCCGGCGCCTTGAGCGATCACGAGCTGGTTTTCTTCGGCAAGGTTCCCGGCGGTGGCGGCGGGAAGTGACGACCACGCGATGACCACGGCCACCGGCGCCGCGTGGACCAGCCTGCCCAGCGTCAGCCGGGCGCTGGTGCTGAGCGCTGCCGCGGTGGTCGCGCTGGTGCTGTTCGTTGTAACTGTGGCGGTGGGCTCGGTGTCCATCCCCATCGGCGAGGTGGTCCACCTGCTGCTCGGGCAGGAGGCCGGCGAGCAGAGCTGGGCCGTCATCGTCCGCGAGGTGCGCCTGCCCCGCGCGGTGACCGGCCTGCTGGCCGGAGCGGCACTCGGCGTCAGCGGCTTGCAGATGCAGACGCTGTTCCGCAATCCCCTGGCGGACCCGTTCATTCTCGGCATCAGCGCCGGCGCCAGCCTCGGCGTCGCCCTGGTGGTGCTGGTCGCCGGGGCGGCTGGCAGCGCGATGGTCGGAGGGCTCGGGCTGCTCGGCAACCTCGGGGTCGTGGGCGCCGCAGCCACCGGCGCTGCCGTCGTCACCGCGGGGGTCCTGGCGCTGTCGCGTCGGGTCACGGGTCCCGCGACCGTCCTCATCGTCGGGCTCATGGCCGGCTACGCCACCTCGGCGATCGTCAGCGTGCTGATCTACAGCGGCTTCGGCCGCCTGGAGCGCATCCGCGCCTACGTGGCGTGGGGCTTCGGCAGCTTCGGCGGCACGACCTGGAGCGAGTTGCAGGTCTTCGTGCCCGTGCTCGTGGTGGGGCTGGCGCTGTCGACCGCCACCACCAAGCAGCTCAACGCGTTGCTGCTGGGCGATCGCTACGCGGCGAGCATGGGCCTGCACGTGCGGCGGGCACGTCTGGCCGTCATCTTGGCGGCCTCGCTGATGGCCGGGACGGTGACCGCCTTCTGTGGCCCGATCGCCTTCCTCGGCGTCGCCGTGCCGCACCTGACCAGAGGGTTGGTGCGTTCCGGGGACCATCGGCTGCTGGTGCCCGCCGTCGCGCTGGTGGGCGCGGCCACCGCGCTGGCGGCCGGTCTGGTGGCCCAGCTGCCGGGAACCGACGCGACGCTGCCGCTGAACGCCGTAACGTCGCTGATCGGTGCGCCGGTGGTGGTGGTCGTCCTGCTGCGGCTGCGGCGACGAGGCGCGGCGGTGCTGACGTGAGCTTGACCTCGCAGGCCCCCGACCGCTCCGGCGTGCTGGCCGCCAGAGACCTGGTCGTCGGTTACCGTTCCCGCCGGGGTGGCGACCGGCTGCTGCTGACCGACCTGGACCTGGACCTGGCGCCGGGCGAGCTCACCTGCCTGCTCGGCCCCAACGGCTGCGGGAAGTCCACCCTGCTGCGTGGCTTGACCGGCCTACAGGCACCGCTGGCGGGACGGGTGACCTTAGACGGCCATGACCTGACGGCGTTGTCGTCACGACGCCGTGCGCGACTGCTGAGCATCGTCCTGACCGAGGCCGTGGACGGCGGCCTGTTGCGTTGCGCCGACCTGGTGGCGCTGGGGCGCTATCCCTACACCGGCTGGAGCGGGCGCTTGCAGGCGGCCGACGTGGCGGCGGTGCGTTGGGCGTTGCGCGTGACCGGCGTCGAGGCGCTGGCCGAACGCCGCGTGGACGAGCTGAGCGACGGCGAGCGCCAGCGGGTGCTCATCGCCCGCGCGCTGGCCCAGCAGCCGGCCGTGCTGGCGCTGGACGAGCCGACCGCCTTCGTCGACCTGCCCCGCCGGGTGGAGCTCGCCGAGCTGCTGCGCTCGCTTGCCCGCGAGTGCGGTCTGGCCGTGCTGCTGGTCACCCACGACCTGTCGCTGGCGCTGCGCAGCGCCGACACCGTTTGGTTGATCGAGCCGGTGCGGAGCGAGTCGCCTGCCCTGTTGCACGTCGGCGCCCCCGAGGATCTGGCCTTGGACGGGGTAGTGGGACGCGCGTTCGCCAGCGAGGAGGTGCACTTCGACCTGGCCACCGCCACGTTCCTTCCCCGACAGGGGCAGCTGGGCACCGTGGCGGTCGCCGGGCACGAGCCCGCGGCGACCTGGGCGGGGTGGGCGATGGCGCGGGAAGGGCTCAGCGTGATCGCCGACGCCGCCGACGCCGACCTGGTGGTCACCGCGACCGTCGCGGGCGGACAGCGCTCCTGGCAGGTGCGCTCGGCCGCAGGCACCTCCGAGCATCCGGACGTCGCCAGCCTCGTTGGCGCCGTTCGCGGCCTGCTGCCGGCCCTGGCGAGCGTCTCCCGCAACGGGAAGCAGTCCCCCAACGCGCAGCGGGCGCGTCCCCGGTGACCGCCAAACGACCCTGAGGCGGGACCTCGCGGTCCCGCCTCAGGGTCTGATCGTTGCCAGGCGGCCTGGCTACTCGAGCAGGTGGCGCATGACGCGGCCCATGACACGTCGCCGGGCGGCGTCACCGTCGATCGCCTCGAAGCCGAACCCGAAGAACACGCTGTCGTCGGTGGTCGTGGCAGCGGCGACCTCGAACAGCACCCCGGTGCGGATCCAGTCGTTGGCGTTCCCGCCGCTGCCGTCAGGGGCGCCGGGGACCGTCCAGCCGCCGAGGTCGGACTCGAACGAGGTTTCCGCGACCGGCGTGCCGTCCACGTTGACCGTGGTGTCGTCGATGAAGGCGCCGAGCCCCTGGACCGCAAAGTCGCTGGCGTAAGTGATCGACACCTCCACCTGCTCACCGGCCCATGCCGACAGGTCTACGCTCCACTGCTCCCACCCGTCGGAGACGCCCGTGGCCGCGTGCCACTCACCGGTGGTGCCGGTCGGCGAGCAGCTTCCGTCGGCGTTGACGGTCTGGTAGTAGTCCAGTTGCGGGTGCAAGCTGTTCCATTGGGCCGGACAGCTGTCGCCCGTGTCCTGCGTCGTGTGACCGTTGGCGTCGGGCAGAGTCGTCCAGTCGTCGTCTGAGCCGACGGTGTGCGCCTCGACGAACACGTAGTCCCAGTCCGTCTCGGTGTTGTAGGAGGTCGCGAACTCCAGCGAACCGCTGTCGGCGCCGGTCAGATCCACCGTCCGCGTCAGTCGCTTGTAGCTGGTGTCGGCCTGCTGGCTGCCCATCTGGAACTCGCCGGTGAGGGGCTCGTACGGTGCCGCCCCCTCGGTGTCGTAGGCCGCCGAGCGCCAGCTGGCGAACTGCGGGAACTCGTCGGCAGGAAGGATATTGCTGGTCGGGATGAACGAGGCCGTGCCGTCAGCCTGGTTGTTGGCGCTGTCGTCGCCGGCAAGGGCTCACTGAAGGTTGCGCAACGGCCGGTCGACGCCGAGGACGTCGAGGGGGTTGCTCTCGTCGTCCAGACCACCGAAGCGGTTGCGCTCGAAGGCGCCCAGGTAGTACTGCGAAAAGTCATTGGACAGCGCCAGGCAGCCACTCTCGGCGGTTTCGAGGTTGCACGGGGTGTCCGGCGCGCCGTTGGTGCCGTACAGCAGCGCGAAGGACTCCGCCAGCCCGGCGTTCTTGCCGGTGTACAGCACCTTGCCGCCCTTGTTGAGGTAGTCGCGGACGGCCAGGTTTAGCTTGTGCTGGTTCTCCGAGACGCCATAGGGCTGCTCGTCGCCGTCGCGCATCACCAGGTCGTCGCCGGTGTACCAGACGACGGCGTCGTAGTGCTTGAGCACCCCGAGGTCGTGGGGCACCCTTCGACCCTCGGCGTCGAAGTCGTACAGGTCCCAGGTCAGCCCGTTGGCCTCCAAGGCGTCGGTGTAGGCGTCCAGGTAGCGCAGTGACGGCTCCTGGTCGGGGCTGATTCCGGTGTAGTCGGTCGCGGCCAACACCAGCACGTCGGCGTTGGAGTCGCTGCGAACCCGGTAGGCGAACGGCTTGGTGCGCTTGCCCCCGGCGCTGAACCAGACCCTCACCCGGTCGCCCGCGCCGGTGCGCGTGACTCGACCGCGCTGCTCACGGTAGTAGACGTCATGGGTGTCGCCGTAGCGCTCACCGCCCCGCCACTCCCACGTGCGCTTGGTCACCAAGGGGCCGCCGTTGACGCGGTAGTGCAGCCGCACCCGCCCGAGCTCGCGTGCGACGGTCGTCGCCACGATCTGCGGGCTGCCGAACGACACTCGGAAGCGGTCGACCTTGAAATCGGGCGCCTTGTTGCCCAGGTGCGACACGGGGTTGGCGGGGTCGGGCGTGGAGCGCGCGATGTCCAGCGCGAAGGACAGGTTGCGCTCGAACTCCTCTTGGATGAGCGTCTCGTCGTCGGGGAAGTTGAAGCCGCTGTCACACGTGTCGGGGTCAGAGACCGTCTCGCACTGGGTCAGCTCGGGGGTGAAGCCGAGAATTCCATGCCTGGTCTGGGCGTGGTCGAGAGTCTCGCCGTTGGTGGTGTACAGCTCCGCGGACAGGTCCGGGTCGAAGCCCTCGACGGCCGGCTCCTCGTCGTCACCGGCCAGCGCCCGGTAGATGAGGTCGTCTGGGGTGGGTGTGTCGACCTGCCAGCCGACCCCGTACAGCAGCAGCTCGGCGGCCGAGTGGTAGTTGACCAGGAAGTTGAAGCCGATGCGGCGCATGAGCCGGTTCTGTGCCCTGGTCTCCGGCTCTGAGGCGGGTCGCGTGCCGCGGTAGACCTGCGACGACGGGACGGGTGATGAGCCCTCGTTGTCGTAGCCCCAGTTGGTGGGGAAGTTGCGGTTCAGGTCGACGCCGTCTGCGCTGGCGCTGATCTGTCCGTCGCCGTCGTTGTCGCGCAGGTTCTTGCGCCACAGGCGATTGTCCTCGGTGAAGGTGTAGTCGTAGCCGTCGGGGTTGACCACCGGAGCAAACCAGAACTCGTTGCGGTTGATCAGCCGCCGCATCCGCGCGTTGCGGCCGTAGGCGGCGATGAAGTGGTGCATGAGCCTGCGGGTGACCTCCGGCGCGATCCATTCGCGGGCGTGCTGGGTGCCCTGGTACAGCGCGGCGGGGCGCTTGCCGTCGGGCACATGCCGCGCGTTCTTGGTCACCTTTAGGGCCAGGATGGGCTGGTCCCGCAGACTCCTGCCGATTGTGACCAGCTTGGTGATCCGCGGGTGCCGGCGTGCGGTCCTGCGCAGTTCATCTTCGATCCCACCGGGCTCGCTGTAGCTGCGGTACACGGTCTGGCCGGCCGCGATCTCGGCATTGGCGGCCTGCGTGACGGTCTGGCCCTTGTCGTTGCGGCGCAGCTGGACCTTGACCCCCTCGGCCCGCAGCTTCTGGGCGGCGACGCCCGACAGGATCACGTCGACGACGACCTTGCCCGCCGGTGCAGCCTCGTTGATGGGCTCGCTGGTCAGCACGTCGTGGTCGTACTGCTGCCGCAACTCCTCCGCTGTCGCACGGTCCACGACCGCCCGGTACAGCTCGAAGCGGTCGTCATCGACGGCCGCGGGGGTGGCGTCAGCTGGTTGCTTCTGCGCCGCCACGCTTGGCGCGGCCAGCAGCGGCAAGGAAGCGACGAGCAGGATCGACAGGAACTTGCGCATGTGAGGGCCTCCTGTGGCGCACCCGGGGGTGTGCGTCGGTGGGCATCCTTTCCAGCCGCCAGGCACGGGAGCAAGGCCAGGAGACGTCAGTGCGGTAAGTTACCGCGCGGTAACATCGCCGGAGAGCCGTCCGCGACGACCTCCGCCGAGGGGCACATGGGCCATTACCGCAGCAACCTGCGCGACGTCGAGTTCAACCTCTTCGAGCTGTTCGCGACCCAGGAGCACTACGGCCGCGCGCCGTTCGAGCCGATGGACCTGGGCACCGCACGCCAGGTGCTGCGCGGAGTTGAGCGCCTCGCGGCCGGCGAGTTCGCCGACGCATTCGTCGAGGGCGACCGGGTGCCGCTGACCCTGTCCGAGGGGGAGGTCACCGTGCCGGCCGGCATCAACCGAGCCCTGGACGCCTACTTCGGCGGCGAATGGCACCGCCTGCAGCTGCCCGACCACCTCGGCGGCTACGGCGCTCCCCCGACCCTGACCTGGGCCTGCTCGGCGATGCTGGCGGGCGCTAACGCGGCGGCGTTGATGTACACCGCGGGACCCTTCTTCGCCGCGGTCGCCGACCGGCTGGTGACCGCGCAGCAGCGGCAGCGCTGGGTCGTGCCGATGGTTGAGCGCCATTGGGGCGGCACGATGGTCCTGACCGAGCCCGACGCCGGCTCCGATGTCGGCGCTGGACGCACCACGGCCACCGACGCCGGTCACGGGACCTGGCACCTGACCGGCGTCAAGCGCTTCATCACCAACGGTGACTTCGACTGGCCGGAGAACATCATCCATCTGGTCCTGGCCCGTCCCGTGGGACCCGACGGCGTGGCTCTCAACGGTGCGGGCACCAAGGGTCTGTCGCTGTACATCGTCCCCAAGTACTGGGTGGACGCCGACGGCAGCCTCGGGGAACGCAACGGCGCCGTGGTCACCAAGGTCGAGGACAAGATGGGGCTGAAGGCCTCATCTACCTGCGAGCTCACCCTCGGCGAGCATCGCCCCGCCCGAGGTGTGCTGGTCGGCGACGTCCACGACGGCATCCGTCAGATGTTCCGGGTCATCGAGTACGCGCGGATGTTGGTCGGCACCAAGGCGATGGAGACCCTGTCCACCGGCTATCTCAACGCCCTTGACTACGCCAAGCAACGCGTGCAGGGCGCTGACCTGTCGGCGGCCGCCGACAAGACCGCCCCGCGCGTGGCGATCATCGACCATCCCGATGTGCGCCGGATGCTGCTGGACCAAAAGGCCCATGCCGAGGGGCTACGAGCCCTGATCTTCTTCACCGCGTCGATCCAGGACCGCATCCGCCTGGCCGAGGCCGCAGGCGAACCGGACACCGAGCTGGTGAAACTCAACGACCTGCTGTTACCGCTCGTGAAGGGCTACGCCTCGGAGAAGTCCTACGAGCTGCTGGCCCAGTCGCTGCAGGTGTTCGGCGGGTCCGGGTATTGCCGCGACTACCCCATCGAGCAGTACCTGCGCGACGCCAAGATCGACACCTTGTATGAGGGCACCACCGGCATCCAGGGCATGGATCTGTTCTTCCGCAAGATCGGTCGTGACCAGGGTGCGGCGCTGGCGGGACTGTTGGCCGAGATCCAGGACCTGGCCAAGGGCGACGCCGGCAACGGCGCGCTGGTCCGGGAACGAGCACTGCTGGCCGACGCGCTGGGCGAGGTGCAGCAGATGCTGGGGGCGATGGTGGGCTTCTTGCCCGAGGAAGGCGGGCTGTACCGGGTCGGCCTGAACACCACGCCGTTCTTGATGAGCTTGTCCGAGCTCGTCGTCGGCTGGCTGTTGCTGCGCGCAGCCGAGGTGGCGGGCAGCGCGCTCGAGCGGGCACAGGACGAGGCCGGCGCCCCGCTGCCCGACGCCGACCGCGCCTTCTACGAGGGCAAAGTCGCCGCCGCGCGCTGGTACGCCGCCACAGTGCTTCCTGACCTGGCCGCCCGCCGCGCCGTCCTGGTGGCCACCGATCTGACGGCGATGGCCCTGGACGACGCGGCCTTCTAGCGCAAGGCCTTACGCGCCCACGCGCCGCTCACCCCGCGCGGATCGCCACACCGAGATGACCGACGGTCGTGCCGGGGTGTCGTCGCGGTCGGGCCAGGTGCTGAACGGGACGGCCAGCGACCCGCCCTCGCCTGGATGCTGCACGGAGACGACCAGCGTGGAGTTGTCCTCGGAGAAGTAGGGCCCGGTGCACTCGGCACCGCGCGGCACGGACAGGAACTGCTGCACCCGGCCCCGCTGCGGGCCGTCGACAGGGACGGCGTGCAGGGCGTCGTTCTTGAAGATGGTGCTGGGCTGCCCATCCGTGGCGATCCATACATTGCCGAGCCGGTCGAACACGACGTTGTCCGGCGCGCCGATGGGGCTGACCTGGCTCTTGTCGTAGCCGGCGAAGTAGGTCTCCGGGTCCTCCGGGTGACCGCACAGCAGGAAGATCCGCCAGAAGAATCGCGTGGCCGCTCCGTCGTTGCCGCGGTCCCGCATCTCGATGACGTGGCCGAAGGTGTTGGGTCCGCGAGGGTTGGCCGCGTCCTCCTGCGACTCGGTGCGCGCGGTGTTGTTGGTCAGCATCAGATACCACGAGCCGTTGACAGGATTGCGCTGCACGTCCTCGGGCCGGTCCATCTTGGTGGCGCCGACCTGGTCAGCGGCCAGTCGCGTGAACACCAGCACCTCGTCCACGCTCATCCCCCGCACATGGCTGGTGGTGCCAGACACCAGCGGAATCCACTCGCCGGCGAAGGTGTCACCCACCGAGTTCATCGGTTCGCCCGGCGCGTCGTCGAAACGGGCCACGGACAGGGTCCCCGAGTCCAGCAACGTCCGGTTGTGCGCATTGTCGCCCTTGCGAAAGCGGCGGTCGCTGACGAACTTGTACAGGTAGTCGAAGCGCTCGTCGTCGCCCATGTAGATCACGACGCGGCCATCGGGGGTGAGGCTGGTCTCGGCCCCTTCGTGCTTCATGCGCCCCAGGGCCGTGCGCTTGCGGGGCTTGGAGTCAGGGTCGTAGGGGTCGACCTCGACGACCCAGCCGAAGCGATGCGCCTCGTTGGGCTCCTTGGCCAGGTCGAAGCGGTCGTAGTAGTTCTCCCAGCGACGCTCCGACGGGCCGGTCGGCATGCCGTAGCGCTCGTTCTCGGCTGTGGCCGGCGCGTTCGCGAAGTACTGGTTGAAGTTCTCCTCGGCGGTCAGCACCGTGCCCCAGGGGGTCGCTCCCCCACCGCAGTTGTTCAGCGTGCCAAGCACCTGCCTGCCGCTGGAATCCTCCCGGGTCCGCAGCAGGGGCGAGCCTGCCGCCGGCCCCGTCAAGGTCATCGGCGTGGTGGCCGTGATACGGCGGTTGAGGCGAGCCTGCGGCCGCGCAAGCAACGCGCTGCTCTTGCCTCGTTCCCGGTTCACCTTCAGCACGCTGCCGCCATGGGCGGCGAGCTCGATGTCGACCTGCTGCTTGGTCGGTGCCCCCTCCACGTAGTCCGGGAACATCAGCCCGGGGTCGGTGTACTCGTGGTTGACCCATAGCAGCCCTACC
>Ga0136640_10000997_pt1 | contig 11173 bp, 6 predicted proteins | sample AntDrymUQ8642106_2_FD_105498 | JGI IMG/M metagenome (GOLD analysis project Ga0136640, IMG submission 105498) | Polar desert sand microbial communities from Dry Valleys, Antarctica - metaG UQ864 (21.06) | ecosystem: Environmental > Terrestrial > Soil > Desert | place: Antarctica: Dry Valley...
AGGCGACATAGGAAATGAGATCACCAACCGCAAGGTCGCGGTTCTGGGATACGGTAGCCAGGGCCACGCCCACGCGCTAAACCTCAAAGAGTCAGGCTGCGACGTGAGGGTCGGACTCTACGAGGGCTCGAAGAGTCGAGCCGAGGCCGAAGGCGCCGGGCTACAGGTGATGAGCAGCGCCGAGGCTTCCGAGTGGGCCAACGTGGTTATGATGACCATTCCCGACGAGAAGCAGCCGGCCGTCTTCAGCGAAGAAGTCGCCCCGAACCTTTCCGAGGGCGACCTCATGCTCTTCGCTCACGGCTTCAACATCCACTTCAACCAGATCATCGTCTCCCCCGAGATAGACCTCGGCCTGATCGCCCCGAAAGGTCCAGGCCACGTACTGCGCCGCCTCTACGTCGAGGGCAAGGGGATGCCTGCGCTCTTCGCCGTGCAAAACGACGCCTCGGGGCAGGCGCGGGATCTCGTTCTTTCGTACGCTCGCGGCATCGGTTGCGGCCGGGCCGGGGTGCTTGAGACGACCTTCGCGGAGGAGACGGAGACGGACCTCTTCGGGGAGCAAGCGGTGCTTTGTGGCGGGCTGACCGCGCTCTTGACGGCTGGGTTCGAGACGCTCGTGGAGGCCGGGTATCAGCCGGAGCTTGCGTACTATGAATGCGTGAACGAATTAAAGTTGATCGTTGACCTCATCTACGAGGGTGGATTGGCTCAGATGCGGTACTCGATCTCCAACACCGCCGAGTACGGCGACTACACAGCGGGACCCAAGATCATAGACCAGGCCGTGAAGGACCGGATGCGCGATATCCTGACCGACATCCAGAACGGTAAATGGGCGAAGGACTGGGTGCTTGAGAACCAGTCCGGCGGGTCGAGCTTCCTGGCGATGCGCCGCAAGGGGGCAGAGTCGCGGGTCGAGAAGGTCGGACAGGGACTGCGGGCGCTCGCCGCCGAGGGCGCCGAGCCTGGAACGGGAGGTAATGGAAGATGAGCGAGCGCAAGGCATTCGCCGTCTCGCAAGAGGAATGGTGCTACCACGATGGCGAGATGGTCAAGATGGGCGACGTTCGACTATCCCCCGCGACCCATGCCCTGAACTACGGCACGGGCGTCTTCGAGGGCATCCGGGCGTACTGGAACGAGGAACGGGGAACACTAGAGGCCCTCAAGCTGCGCGAGCACTACGAGCGGTTCGAGAAATCGTGCCGGATGCTTCGCATAGACCTGCCTATATCCATAGACGAGTTGTGCGACGTGACGCTGGAGATACTGCGGCGAAACGCGCCGCGGCAGGACACGTACATCCGGCCTCTAGCGTACAAGTCCGCCGAATCGGTCGGGGTGAAGCTGGCGGTGGACGATTCGCTCTCCATCTTCACGGTCCCGATGGGCAACTACGTGGAGCTGACGGGCCTGAAGGTGTGTGTCTCCTCGTGGCGCAGGACATCGGACACAGCGATACCGGCCCGCGGAAAGTTCACGGGCTCGTACATCAACACCGCGCTCGCGGTGGACGAGGCGCAGCGGGCTGGTTTCGACGACGCCATCTTCCTCACGCAGGACGGACACGTCTCGGAGGCTAGCGCGGCCAACATTTTCCTGGTGAGGAAGGGCGGGCTCATCACGCCTCCGGTCACGGCTGACATTCTCGAAGGCATCACCCGCGACGCGGTGATGGAGTTGGCGGAGAAAGAATTGGACATGCCTCTGGAGAAGCGGGACGTGGACCGGACGGAATTGTATGCCGCTGACGAAGTGTTCCTTACGGGGACGGGGTATCAGATCGCCCCCGTCACCATGATAGACGGTCGCGCCGTCGGGACGGGCGAGATGGGGCCGGTCGCGGGCCGGTTGCAGGAACTCTACTTCCGGGCCGCCCGTGGCGACAATCCCGAGTACGCTGATTGGACCGTCGCCGTGGAGGTTGCGGAGCGGGCGGCGGGATGAGATACTGCCGCCCTTAATGAAGGAGAATTTCTAGACATCTTGCGTGTTTCTCGCCACATCCTACGACTAACCAGGGTGGCCGCCGGGCGAATTATCAGCCCCGGCATCTAACCGGCTGCCCACGGTCACCAGCCACCAGAGTCGCACTTTTAGATCATGGTTCCAAACGTAGGAGGACTAGAGACATGCGTCGAGTAGAGATCTTCGACACCACCTTGCGCGACGGCGAGCAATCGCCCGGCATCTCCCTTTCCGTGGACGAGAAGGTGGAGATCGCCCACCAACTCGCGCGGTTGAAGGTGGATGTCATAGAGGCCGGTTTTCCGATTACATCCGAAGGGGACTTCGAGTCAGTCTCGCGCATCGCCGCCGAGGTGAAGGGGCCGATCATAGCCGGGCTCTCCCGCATCCACGAGCAAGACATCGAACGCGCCTGGGAGGCCGTGCAGTGGTCGGATCGGCCACGAATCCACACGTTCGTCGGGACCAGTGATCTGCACATCGAACACCAGATGCGCTCGAACCGCGAGGACATCCTCAAAAGGGCCGGCGAGGCGGTTCGCTTCGCCAAGGACCTCTGCGATAACGTGGAGTTCTCCCCGATGGACGCGACGCGCACGGACATAGGCTATCTGGCCGAGGTCGTGGCGGTGGCAGTCGAGGCTGGGGCTGACGTGGTGAATATCGCGGATACCGTCGGCTATACGACGCCGGTGGAGTTCACGGCATTTTTGAAAAAGTTGCAGGAGAGGGTGCCGAAGCTCAAGGAGCGCGTGCTCTCGGTGCATTGCCACGACGATTTGGGGATGGCGGTGGCGAACTCGCTCGCTGGCGTCGAGGTCGGGGCGCGGCAGGTCGAGGTCGCGGTGAACGGCATCGGGGAGCGGGCCGGGAATGCTTCGCTCGAAGAGGTCGTGATGGCGCTCGCCACCCGAGGCGATTTTTACGGCGTCGAGGTTGGCGTGGAAACGAAGCAGTTGGCGAATACTTCGCGCATGATCTCCAACGTTACCGGCTATGAGGTCCCCCCGAACAAGGCCATCGTCGGCCGCAACGCATTCTTGCACGAGTCCGGCATCCATCAGGACGGCGTCCTCAAGGACCGGCGGACGTTCGAGATCATGACCAAAGAAGACATCGGCCTGGAGGGCACGAACATTTTCCTCGGCAAGCACTCCGGCCGCCACGCCCTGAAGGAAGCCCTCGAAGAGCTCGGCTACACCCTGGAAGGCGAGGTATTGAAGAGGGCCTTCGTGCGCTTCAAGGACATAGCGGACCACAAGAAGACCGTGTCGGCGGCGGACCTCGAAGCGATAGCCGCCGACGAGGTGGGCTCCTTCGAAGGCAAGTTCGTGCTTGATTCGTTCCGGGTGGTGGCGGCGACTGGAAGGCAGAGCCGGGCGGCGGTAACCATCTCACACGCCGAGCACGGCACGTTCGAGGCGGAAGCCGAGGGCGAAGGCCCCGTGGACGCCGTGTTCCGCGCCATAGACTCGGCGACCAGCATCAAGGGCCGCCTGACGGACTTCCGCATAGACGCCGTCAGCGGCGGCAAGGACGCCCTCGGCGAGGTGCGCGTAGCGGTCGAGTTCGATGGCAATGAGTACGCCGGACGGGGGCTTTCGCAAGACGTGGTCGAAGCGGCGGCCCGCGCCTACGTGCGGGCTGCGAACGTGTACTCGTCGGGCTGGGTGAAGTCTCCGTGGGAACCCTCGCAGGTAGCGCCGTAACGGAGCGGCGGGAGCGAGACTCCGCCTCCATCCCCGGCTACGAACGGATGGATGGCGCCGTACCCGTCTTCCACCCGCCGGGGATGGAGGAACGGGCCGCTGAGATGCGGGATCTTCTAGATACTGGGGCTGCATGCCTCTCGGACGTTCTGGACGTGGCGTCGCCGAAACTGGAGTCGCTACTCGTCGCTGATGCAGACTGGCGGCACGCTCCACGCGAGCATGAGCGTCCGTATCCGCCTGGCCTGCCGTACCTCACGCAATCCGTCGAACCGCCGGTCCTGGTGCTGTCGGAGACCCTCTCACCCGTCTTCCGGCCCCGCACAGGGGCGACGTGGCCGCTCGTCGTCTGGCACGAGCTGGCGCACGCTTTCCTGCTGCAAAAACCCGTCCCCCGCGCCCCGGCGTGGCTGCGGGAGTTCGTGCCGCAGGCACTCTCGGTGGCGGTGGCGCGACGAGCCGGTCTGCTAGACGGGCATCTGGGGGAGATGGAGTTGGCTTGCGGCTTCACCGTCAGGGAGTATGCGGGACCGGCGGACGCGGAGCGGCAGATGGAGTTCCAGAACCTGTTGCTCAGGCTCGGCGCGGCGGCGCTTGAGGAGTTTGGTGAAAGGTTCCTTCATCGGCTCGCGGACGCGCTGTGGAAAGAAACGGAAGTCATCGGAGAAGAGCGGGCGGAGGAGTTGTTGGCGGGCTCTCTGGGTCATGGCGGTTGGGAGTGGCTCGAAGGACGTCCGGAGTTTTAGGAGGAAAGATGCGAGATTCGTTCGACATACTGTTATTGCCCGGCGACGGCATCGGGCCCGAAGTCGTGGCGTCCGCAAGGACCGTGATAGACGCGGCGGCGGACCATTTCGGGGTGAAGCTACGCTACGAGGAACGCAAGATCGGCGGCGTAGCCATCCGCGAGGAGGGCGAACCCGTCTCCGATGAGACGCTGGAGGCGGCCAAGAACTCCGACGCCATATTGCTCGGCGCGGTCGGCCACCCGGACTTCGACCGCGGCCCGCAGAGGCCCGAGGCCGGACTTCTGAAACTGCGTAAGCATCTCGGCGTCTTCGCCAATTTGCGTCCTGTCGCGGCAATACCGGTCATCATCTCTGCCTCGCCGCTCAAGAAAGAAGTACTTGAGGGCGTTGACATCTTGATCGTGCGCGAGCTTACCGGCGGGGCGTATTTCGGGGAAAAAGAAGAGGGCGAGGAGCGGGCGAGCGATCTCAGCGTGTACACGCGGGAGGAGGTCGAGCGGGTCGCGCGGGTGGCGTTCGAGGCGGCTGAAGGGCGCGGTGGGCGGGTGACCTCGGTGGATAAAGCCAATGTCATGGCGACTAGTCGGCTGTGGCGGGCCGTGGTATCTGATGTGGCGGGTGATTACCCTAACGTGGTCCTGGATCACGTCCTCGTTGATGCCGCCGCGATGCTGCTCATACAGAACCCACGCCGCTTCGATGTGATCGTCACCGAAAACCTCTTCGGCGATATTCTTTCGGATGAAGCGGCCATTCTCCCCGGCTCAATGGGCATGCTGTCGAGCGCGTCTCTGGGTGAGCCAGGCACGCCAGGCATCTTCGAACCCGTCCACGGCTCCGCGCCTGACATCGCCGGGACGCACAAAGCGAACCCCTACGCGACCATTCTCTCGGCGGCGGCGATGTTCCGGCATTCGCTCGGCCGCCCCGATGTAGCAGGCGCCATCGAACGCGGTGTCTCGGTCGCAATGGAGGCCCATTACCTGACGCCCGACCTGGACGGAGACAAGACCACGGAGGAAGTAACCGAGGCGGTGACCCGGTGGGTCACGGCGGGAGAGGGCGTGGCATGAGCATAAAGCTGTTCGATACGACGCTACGGGACGGGACCCAACGCGAAGGCGTCAGTCTCACCGCAGAGGACAAGGCCCGCATAGCCCGCGAACTGGACGCTCTCGGCATCCACTACATAGAAGCTGGCTTCCCGGCCTCCAACCCCAAAGACCTCGAGTTTTTCGAAGGCTTCGACGCCTCGGAGCTGGAGCGCGCGAAGCTCGTGGCGTTCACCCGCGCTCGCCGCCCGAACGGACGCGCCGAAGACGACCCGGCGGTGACGCTGCTCCCGCGACTCTCCGCGCCGGTCGCATGCATCGTGGCGAAGAGCTGGAAGCTGCACGTCGAGAAGGTCTTGAGGACCACGCCGGAGGAGAACCTGGAGTCCATCAAGGATACGGTGGCGTATCTCGCGGAGGCCGGGAAAGAAGTCATCTTCGACGCCGAGCATTACTTCGATGGTTTTGGCGATGATCCAGATTACGCGCTCTCCGTGCTGCGAGCGGCGACCGAGTCCGGCGCCACGACGCTCGTCCTCTGTGACACTAACGGCGGCACGCTCCCGACGGAACTGAAGGCAATAGTGAGCCGTACCGTGCGAGAGTTCCCAGATGTCGAAATCGGCATTCACACCCACAATGACGCCGGTTGCGGGGTGGCGAACGCGCTGGCGGCGGTGGAGGCTGGGGCGACGCACGTACAGGGGACGATCAACGGCGTCGGGGAGCGGTGCGGAAACTGCGACCTGGTGACGACCATCGCCAATCTGCAACTCAAGATGGGCCTCAAGGTAGTGGAGGACGAGCGGTTGCGGCGGCTATCCGAAGCCTCGAACTACGTCGCCGAGTTGATGAACCTCACGCCAGACGGACACCGTCCATACGTCGGGAGGAGCGCGTTTGCCCACAAAGGCGGGCTACACGTTGACGGCATCTCCAAAGATCCGGCGACCTACGAGCACGTCTCCCCCGAGGCCGTCGGCAACGCCAGGCGCATGCCGGTCGGGGAGCTATCCGGAAAGAACACCATCCGCACCAAAGCCGAGGAGCTAGGGCTCGACGCGGGCGACGTGAACGCCGTCCTCTCGGCCATGAAGCAGAAAGAGCACGAGGGGTATCATTACGAGGCTGCCGATGCCTCCTTCGCGTTGCTCATAGGGCGCACGACCGGGGAGGAGCGTCCGCTCTTCGAGTTGGAGAGCTTCCGCGTCATCTCCGAGAAGCGGGCGGACAGGGAGACAACGGTCGAGGCGACCATCAAGCTCTCCGTGAAGGGGGAGCGCGTGATCTCGACCGCCGAAGGCAACGGTCCCGTCAACGCCCTGGACAACGCCCTGCGGGAAGCCATCGAGCCACACTACCCGGAACTAAAAGCCATCCACCTCGCCAACTACAAGGTCCGCATCCTCGACGAGCACCGGGCGACGGCGGCCACCACCCGCGTCCTCATAGACTCATCCGATGGAAAGAAGATGTGGGGAGCAGTCGGGGTCTCCGAGAACATCATCGAGGCATCCTGGCAGGCGCTCGTGGATGGTCTGGAGTATGGGGTGAACGGGACGAAGAAGGGGTAGCTTCTTCGGGGTCAGCCGAACCCGTCGCCGGAGGCGGGACCATCGAGTTCAGCCCGTAGCGCCTCACTCATCCGGTCGAACCCTTCCCGTAGCGACGCGAGGAGTTCCGGGGCCTGCTCCAGATCAGCGGAGACGCCGATCGCCTGAAGCCTCTCCGAGACCTCGGACATCCGCCGGCCGCCCATGTTGCCGGAACTGCCTTTGAGGGAGTGTGCGATCCGCTCCACGGAATGCGCGTCTCCTTCTTCGACCGCCACGCCGAGGGCTTCGATCCGCGGTGGCGTGTCCTGGAAGAACATCTCCACCAGTTCGTCCAACAGCCCTGGCGCGCTCTCCTCGAGATCGCGCAGACCCGATATCACCTCCGGGTCCAGCGTCTGCTCACCCCCGGCCGGGGTTTTGTTCTCCTCATCCCGAATGGTCTCAGCCTGGGGCTCCGCGCCAGCTACCCAGCGCGCGAGGATGGCCTCGAGTTCCTCGACCCTCACGGGTTTGGCGACGTAGTCATCCATGCCGGCCTGGAGGGCTTTCTCCCGATCACCCTGCATGGCGTTGGCCGTCATCGCGATTATCGGGACGCGCCCGCCAGGCTCCTCCTCGCGACGCCTGATCTCGGCCGTGGACTCGTAGCCGCCCATACGGGGCATCTGCACGTCCATCAGGATGGCGGAGTATGGGGTACGGGAGGATGCTTCCAGGGCTTCCAGACCATCCTTCGCGACATCCACCCTGTACCCGAGCCGCTCCAGTATCTTGACCGCCACCTTCTGGTTTACCTTGTTGTCCTCGGCCAGAAGAAGCCGTGCGCCAGAGGCGATCCTCCGCTCCCGGATGGAGTGGCGGGTGATGAGGGACGTCTCTTCCGTTTCGTCGTCCCGCGATCTCAGGACCGTGGCTATGGTGTCGTAGAGTTCGGAATTCTTCGCGGGCTTGGTGAGGTAGGCGGAGATCCCAGCCCGGCTGGCGGCTCCACCCTCGCCGGGCCGTCCCATGGAGGTCAGCAGGATCAGACGGGTGGCGGAGATGGAATCATCGGCTTTGATGCGGCGCGCCAGCTCCATGCCATCCATGCCGGGCATCTGCATGTCGAGGATCGTCAGATCGTACGGGTTGCCATTTTGCGCCGCCTGGCGGAGCATCTCCAGGGCCAGTGGAGCGTCCTCGCAGACCTCGTTGCCCATGCCCCAGGAGGAGAGCTGCTTGTCGAGGATCCTGCGGTTGGTCTCGTTGTCGTCCACGACGAGGACGCGCACGCTCCGAGGGTCGAGCCGCGGAGCCGGGGCGGGCTGTGGCTCATCCGGCTGCCTCTCCAGGGGCAGGGTGAAGAAGAAAGTACTTCCGGCTCCGGGCTCGCTCCGGAGACCAATCTCACCGCCCATCAGGTCAACGAGCTGCCGGCAGATGGTGAGACCCAGCCCAGTACCACCGTGGCGGCGGGTGATCGAAGCGTCAGCCTGGGTAAACGACTCGAAGATGCGTCCCTGCTCCTCTTCGGTCATCCCGATCCCGGTGTCCGTCACCGAGAAGCGCACGACCGGGGTGTCTTCCTTGCTCTCCACCAACTCGACCCGGAGCACGACCTCGCCCTCAGCAGTGAACTTGATGGCGTTGCCGATCAGGTTGGTCAGGATCTGGCGTATGCGCCCCGGATCTCCCTTCAGGGCCGTGGGCACGTCGTACTCGATGAGTCCGGCGAGCTCCAATCTCTTGGAGTGGGCGCGCTCCGCCAGGAGCCCCATCGTGTCCTCGACCGTGGCGCGCAGATCGAACCCGATCTCCTCGATTAGCATCTTCCCTGCTTCTATGCGCGAGAAATCCAGGATGTCGTTGATGATGGAGAGCAGAGCCTCACCCGAGACCCGGATCGTGTCGGCGTACTCCCGCTGCTCCCGCGAGAGGTTGCTATCGAGGAGCAGACCCGTCATCCCGATGACACCGTTCATGGGCGTCCTTATCTCGTGGCTCATGTTCGCCAGGAACTCACTCTTGGCCCGGTTGGCCTCCTCCGCGGCCTCGCGGGCCTCGCGCATCGTCTCCTCAGCCCGCCGGCGCTCGGTGATGTCCTGTATCTGGGCAACGCGGTAGAGGGGGCGACCCCCGGTGTCTTTCACGACCGAGACGCTTAGGGAGACCCACACGGCATGCCCATCGGCATGGATGTAGCGCTTCTCTCGGAAGTCTCTTCCCAACTCGCTCTCTAGCACCCGTTGCACCTGCGTTACGCTCTCCTCGACATCATCCGGGTGGGTGATGTCCACGTATGTGGTCGCGAGCAGCTCCTCTTCCGAGCGGTCGAGCATCTCGCATAGCGCACGGTTTACCCGTATGTAGTAACCATTAAGATCCAGCAGTGCCATCCCGGTGGCCGCATCGTCGAAGGCGCTACGGAAACGCTCCTCGGCCTCGCGCAACTCTTCCTCCGCCCTCTTGCGCTCGGTGATGTCGCGCATGATCTTCAACCCTCCGACGACCGATCCGTCCTCGCCCAGCAACGGGGAGGCGGTCGAGGCGACGCAGACTTCCCCGCCGTCCCAGCGATGCAGGATCTCCTCGGACCTCCTCACCGGCCCGCCGGTCGTCATTGCCTCTTGCATGCTCGTCGCCGAGCCGGTGACACTCGAAACCAGTTCGTCGAGGGGCTTCCCCTTGACTTCCTCGGGATCGAAGCCCGTCAGCCGGGCTGCTGCGGCGTTGAAGTACCCGATGCGCCCGCCGGAGTCCACGGTTACGAGCGGGTCTTCTATGCCGGCCACCAGCGAGCGCACCCGTTCTGTCTGAAGCCCGAGCTGGCTCGCCAGGGCGCCGAACGCCTGCCTGACCTCCCGAAGCTCGGAAGGTTCTTCATTCGATGCCGATTCGTTCCATTCCCGCCCGCCCAGATCCACGGTTCGATCATCCAGGTCTTCGCTCGCGCCACGAGCCTCCAGAAGCCGGGCGGTCGCGAGAGCTTCGTCCCTCAAGGTCTGGAGAGGGTGGATCAAACCCCGGCGGACGTAAAGGAGGGAGACTATTCCGATGAGCAAGGCAAGGGCTCCGAGCCCGACCGCCACGAGCGTCTCCGCGGCGACGGCGCTCCTGGTACTCTGCCGGGCGGCATCCCGGCTCTCGAGCGCCTGACCGTGAAGCTCGTCGAGGATCTGGCGGGTGCGTTCCATCTCCGCCCTGCCCTCGGAGAGCCGGAGCTCCTCCGGGTCCGTGACGCCGTCGCTGCGGATCGCTATCTGCTCCTCGAACAGGCCACGCAACGCCTCGTACTCCGTCTCCAGATCCTCGAAGAGCCGGGGGGCCACCACGAAATCATCTCCCTGGCCGTTGATCTCCCGAGCCTTGTCTAAGTCCCTCTCGAAGACCTGCCGGCCCAATCGGTACGGCTCCAGGAACTCCTGTCGGCCACCCAACAGGTAGCCGCGTTTGCCGGTCTCCATGTTGAGGAGGTCTACCTCCAGCCGATCCGTGGACTCGAGAAGGTCGCCGGCCCGCTGTTGGCGCTCCAGATAGGCCGAGGAGATCCTGTACGACTCGTAGGCGACGACGACGACCAGCAGAAGGACCATCCCCAACAGCAAGGCATATCCCAGGTTCAACCGGGAACGCGCCGTATCCATAGTTCTTCCGAGGTCCATTCTCTTCCCAACGCCGGGAGCCACATACACCTTCACAAGTGGTTATCGGGATTCTACCCGTGGAGCTTTAACCGCGCTTTCGCGGAGGCTCCGGGTGTTGGATCAACCGAAGAGACCGGGCTGCGCGCCGCCGTCCCGGCGGAACGCGGCAGTGGAGAGCTTTGGGAAACGCCCGGCCTCGATCCCGGCCCGGCGGCAGCTTATCTGGAAGAGCTGGGCGATGTGGTCGGCGAAGATCCCCTCTCCCTTCATGCGCGAGCCGAAGCGAGGCTCGTTGAGCCCGCCGCCGCGCATGGAGCGGATGCGGCCCAGCACCTTCTGCTTGCGATCCGGATAGTGCCGCTCCAGCCAGTCCTCGAAGATCGGCCGCACGGCGCCAGGCAGGCGCACCGGAACGAAGCCTGCGAAGGTCGCACCCGCTTTGGCCGCTGCGAAGAGCAGGTCCGGCAACTCGTGGTCGTTGATGCCTGGGATGACCGGAGCGGTCATCACGCC
>Ga0136640_10000998_pt1 | contig 11166 bp, 9 predicted proteins | sample AntDrymUQ8642106_2_FD_105498 | JGI IMG/M metagenome (GOLD analysis project Ga0136640, IMG submission 105498) | Polar desert sand microbial communities from Dry Valleys, Antarctica - metaG UQ864 (21.06) | ecosystem: Environmental > Terrestrial > Soil > Desert | place: Antarctica: Dry Valley...
ACGTAGTAGCGGGCCGGGAGGCCGGTCTCCTCGAGGCGCATCGCGCGCGTGGTGTCGGCCAGGACAGCGCCGTCGAGACGAACCTCGACGTGGGCCTCGGTGGGGGCGATGGTGACGGTGTGGCCAGAGCTCATGGAGGGTCCAACACCGACGACGCCTCCGTCATTCCCGCGTTCAGATCCCCTCGGCGGCTTGGGCGCCATTTGCGTCGGCGACCTGGCCGGAGCGGAGCGTCGCGAACACCGCCGGTGGATCTCGCCACGGGTCGGGCAGGACCCCGGCCTCCGCGTCACGTACGGCTCGCCACACCCGCTCGGGCGTGCACGGCATGTCGAGATGCCGTACCCCGAGGTGCGCGAGTGCGTCGATCACCGCGTTCTGGACCGCAGGGGTCGAGCCGATCGTTGCGGCCTCGCCGATGCCCTTCGCGCCGAGCGGGTTGAGCGGAGTCGGCGTCTCGGTGGAGCGCACCTCGAGCATCGGCACCTCGACCGCTGAAGGCACCGCATAGTCGGCGAGGTTTGACGTCAACGGGTTCCCGTCGTCGTCGTGGCGCACCTCCTCGTAGAGCGCCTGCCCGATGCCGGCCGCCACGCCCCCGTGCTGCTGACCCTCCACGAGCACCGGGTTGAGCACCGTGCCGCAGTCGTCGACCGCGACGTGACGCAACACCCGCACGGCGCCGGTGTCGAGGTCGACCTCGACGGCGGTGATGTGAGCCCCGAACGGGTACGTCGCATCGGCCTGCTCGAAGATCGCGTCGGCCGCGAGCGGATCGCCGTCGTCCGATGCTCGCCGAGCGAGCGAGCTCCACGCGAGGGCAGCCGCTGGCGCGCCGGCGACGCCGACGGTGCCGGCATCCACGTCGACCACGATGTCGGCGACATCGGCCTCCAGCATCCGGGCGGCGAGCTCCTTCGCCTTCTCGACGAGGATCTCGGTGGCCTGGCGCACGGCGGACCCGCCGAGTTGCAGCGAACGCGACCCGCCCGTGCCGCCGCCGCTCGGGACGAGCTCGGTGTCGCCGTCGACGAGACGGATCCGATCGAGGGGGATTCCCGTCTGGTCGTGGACCAACATCGCGAACGCGGTCTGGTGACCCTGACCGTGGGCGAACGTCCCGGCCCGCACCGTCGCCGAGCCGTCGTCGTGCACCTCCAGCGCGCCGAACTCGCTGCTCCCGCCGCCGGCTGTGATCTCAACGTATGCCGCCACGCCGACGCCCAGGGCGGTGCGGTCGCCGCGAGCGCGACGGTCCGTCTGCTCGCGTCGCAGTTCGTCGTAGCCGATGGTCTCGGCCGCCAGCTCGAGCGGCTTCGTGTAGCGCCCGGAGTCGTAGACGGCGCCGGTCAGCGTGCGGAACGGGAAGGCGTCGTCGGGCAGGAGGTTGCGGCGCCGTAGGTCGATCGGATCGATGCCGAGCTCGTGCGCAGCCTGGTCGACGAGACGCTCGAGCAGCGCCGTCGCTTCGGGACGGCCGGCACCGCGGTACGCGCCCATCGGTGTCGTGTTGGTGACGGCGACGGCGACATCGAACTGGATCGCCTCGAAGCGGTAGGTCCCGTTGGACATGCGCTTCGTCCCCGTCGGCAGGAACGCGCCGACATTGGGGTAGGCACCGCTGTCGCCGACGAGACGGACCCGAAGCCCGGTGAACGTGCCGTCGCGCCGGCACCCGAGCTCGGCGTACTGGATCTGGCCGCGACTGTGCGGCTGTGCGATGAGGTCGTCGCTGCGCGCCGGCGACCACGTGACGGGTCGCCCGAGGTGCCGGGCAGCGGCCGCCACGCTGGAGTACTCGGCGCAGACACCGGCCTTGCCGCCGAAGCCGCCGCCGACCTGCGGGGCGATGACCCGCACCTCGTCTTGCTGCAGCCCGAGCGCGGACGCCAACTGGTCGCGCACCATGTGCGGCATCTGGTTCGAGGCGTAGAACGTGAGCTTCCCGTCGTCGCCCGGCACGGCGGCGCAGGCGTTCGGCTCCATCGGCACGACAGCCATGCGCTGGTTGACGTACCGACCGCGGATCACCACGTCGCTGCCGCGCGAGGGATCGACCGGTTCGGCGTCCGTCGCGACGAGAGCCTGGTTCGATTCGTGCTGCGGGAAGATCGGCTCGGCGTCGACAGCCAGTGCCATCTCGGGATCGACGATGACCGGCAGCTCGTCGTAGTCAGCCCACACCGCAGCGGCGCCGTCGGCGGCGGCTGCGACGTCCTCGGCGATGACGATGGCGATCGCTTCGCCGACGAATCGCACGACGCCGTCGGCGAGCGGTGGCCGGGCAAAGTCGGCGTGCACCGTGACGAAGCCGTGGTGCGGCGCGACTCCGAGATCGTCGGCCGTGTACACGGCGACAACGCCAGGAACTGCGAGCGCGTCGTCGACGTGCACGGCGCGCAGCGACGCATGGGCAACCTCCGAGCGGCTGAAGACGGCGTGCAGCTTCCCCCGCAGGTCGAGGTCAGCCAGGTACTGGCCTTCCCCTGCGAGCAGGACCGGATCTTCCGTTCGCAGCACCCGCGTCCCCAGAATCGATCCGACCATTGCGGCAACGTAGCTGGTCACATGCGACACATGGCGACCGTCTCGGCAAGGGGTGGGTGGAGCTGAGGGGAATCGAACCCCTGGCCTTCTCCATGCCATGGAGACGCTCTACCAACTGAGCTACAGCCCCAGAGGGCCTGCACGATACCAACGCTGGCGACGTGCGCGACCCGGTGTCGTCAACGTCCGAGGAAGTCGAGCAGCGCCCGGTTGAACTCGTCGGCGTGGCTCACGTTGCAGCCGTGCGGCCCGTCGCCGATGACGACGAGCTCGGCGCCGGCGACCGTGTCAGCAGTGCGCTTCCCGGACACCTCGAACGGCACCGTCGCGTCACTGTCGCCGTGCAGGACCAGCGTCGGCACGGTGATCTTCGCAAGGTCGTCACGGAAGTCCGTGCGACCGAACGAGTCGATGCAGGCCACGAGCGCTTCGTCCCGCGCCGCATCCTCCATCTCGAGCGCCTCCTGACGCTGCGCCTCGCTGACCTTGAGATCGCCGCCGGCGGAGAAGAAGTTGGTCGTGAACTCGTCGAGGAATCCCTCGCGATCCGACGACGCACCCTCCTTCATGCCGGCGACGTCCTCGTCGGCGAGCCCGCCGTCGGGGTTGTCGTCCGTCTTCAGCAGGTACGGCGGCACAGCGGCGGCGAACACCACCGACGCCACCCGATCCTCGCCGTAGCGGCCGATGTAGCGGGCGACCTCGCCACCACCCATCGAGAAACCGACGAGCGTCGCGTCACGGAGGTCGAGTTCGGACATCACGCCGCCGAGATCGGCGGCGAGCGTGTCGTAGTCGTAACCGTCTTCCGGCTTGTCCGACTCACCGAAGCCGCGCCGGTCGTACGCCACGACCCGGTAGCCCGCTCCGGTCAACGCAGGGACCTGCTCGGACCACGACGCGGCGCTCAGCGGCCAGCCGTGGATCAGCACGACGGGTCGACCGTCGCCGCCCGAGTCCTGGTAGTTGAGCTGGAGTCCGTTCGAATCGATCCGTGGCATGTGGATCATCCTTTCTCTAGGGCGGCCGCCCAGTCGATGACGGGGACGTCTCGGTACAGGCGCTCGATCTCGTAGAACTCACGAATCTCGTCGAGGAAGACGTGGACGATGACGTCGCCATAGTCGAGTAGCCCCCACTGCTGCTCGTGACGCCCCTCCGTGCGAAGCGGCTTGCGGCCCGCCTCGGACTTGACGATCGCCTCGACCTCCTCGACGAGCGTGTCGACGAGGCGCCGGTTGGAGCCCGAGCAGATCACGAAGTACTCCGTGATCGCCAGCACGTCGCCGACGGCCAGCACCATGATGTCGGTCCCCTGCTTGTCATCGGCGGCGCGGGCGGCGCACAGCGCGATGTCCAAGGCGTCCTGATCCATGTCAGGACTCATCGTAGAAGGGCGCGCGTGCTCTCACCGACCGTGATCACCGCGTCGACACCAGGAATGTCGTACTGCGACGTGACTTCCTCGAACTCGCCGAGCACGCCGTCGAAGCCGTCCGTGTTGACGATCGGGTTGATGATCTGCACCTGCGTCACGTCGGGCGCGCCGTCCTGTCGCACTGCCGTCGAGACCGACACGACGTTGATCCTCCCGAACGTCAACCGGTCGATGATCAGCGACGCCACCTGCGCGTTCGAGACGTCCTCGTTGTTGAAGCCGACGACCACCCGCACGGAGATCGAGTCGAGCGACGGCGCCACCTTGCGCGGCGACACCTGACCGAACACGAGGATCACGTCGGTGCGCGAGATGAGCGAGATCCGCTGACCATCGTCGCTCTCGATGCTCCTGCTCGCCAGCCGGCGCACGGAGAGCGGCCCGTTGAGCAGGCGATCGAGAAAGCGATCGGTACCCGGCGGGACGTCGATCGACGCCGGTGCGCCTGTGTCGAGCCCGCCCCCGATGCCGCCGGCGATGCCGTCCCACAGTGCCTCCGTGTTCTCGTCCGCGGCGGGTAGAGCGAGGTCCAGTTCTTCCAGTTCGGCATCATCACCAGCCCACACGGCGGCGAGCGCCTCGGCGAGCGAGCCCGTTTCGAGCAGGGCAGGTCCCTGTTCGGTGACGATGTTGGGCGTGCCGTCGGCGTCGGCGACGACGTCGGCAGGCAGATCCACCTGCACCGAACCAACCGGCTCGAGCAGCTGCTCCAGCTCGCTGCGACTGACGACGGCCACCTGATCGAACGACACGCCGAGCACCGAGGTCGCGGCGAACCCGAAGGATTCCCGTCCCTCGTCGAAGGCATCGGCGATCGTGGTCGCCTCGATCGACTCCGTCGGCCGCGCCCCGGCGGCGTCGAGCGGCAGCGTCACGACCGACCCGCCCTGACCACTCGGTGACAGCGTCAGCACCACCGCGGACGCGAGCTCGTCGCCGTCGCTGGCCACGCCGAGCAACAGGTTGGGCGTCTGCGGCATCGGTCGCGACTCGAGCCGGTCACCTGCGGCGTTCTTGCCCTGCGTCGAGTTGTAGAGCACCGACGCGCCCGATGCGGTGGCCGCGATCACCACTGTGAAGGCGACGCCGGTGGCGATCGCACCGACGCGTGTGGCCCTGCGCCGTCGATCGGACGCCGGCGTCACGAGCGCACGACCTCGGACTCGAACTCGTACAACCGACGCTGCGCGATGACGTCGAGCACTGGCTCGGTCACCAGGTAGTCGAGGGGTCGACCGTCGACGAAGCGCTCGCGCAGATCGGTGCTCGACACCTCGAGGCGGGGTACCTCGACCCTGATCCAGTCGACGATCGGTGGCAACTCGACCCGGTTCCCCGGCCGGTCGACGACCACGAGCCGGGAGCGTTCGATGACCTCGCCGAAGCGCGTCCACGACTCCAGGCCGGCGGCTGCGTCGTCGCCGACGATCGTGAACAGCTCGGCCTCGGGGTGCTCGTCGCCCAATGCCTCCAGCGTGTCGGCTGTGTAGCTGGCGCCGCCGAGGTCGATCTCGGTGCGGCCGGCACTGAGGCCCTCGACGTCGCCGACGGCGGCCTCGACCATCGCCAGCCGGTCGAGCGCAGGAGTGATCTCGCGCGTTCCCGACTTCTGCCACGGGACATTGGCGACCATCAGGATCGTCAGATCGAGATCCAGCTCGTGCGCCACGTTCACGGCCGTCACCAGATGACCCACGTGGGGAGGGTCGAAAGTTCCACCGAACAACCCGATCCGGCGGGGCGGTGGCACCGAACCATCCACAGACCGCTGGTCAGGCATGACCGCTCAGTGTACGGGTCCGCTTCGACCGGCAGTTGACACGTTTGTTACCATGAAAACTCCGATCCCCCCAGATCAGACCCCGAGCTTGCCACCCCCTCGACGCCGCCGACCGGAAATCTCTTCCTTCGCGTGGCGCGGGCGTGGTCCTCAGGCTCGGGGCACGTCCCCCCACCTGGTCTTTCCCGCACGACTGGGAATACGACGAACACACGAACGGTTGAACCGACTGACATGAACGACTCCATTGGTCTGTATCTCAACGACATCGGCAAGGTCGCCCTCCTGACCGCCGAAGACGAGCGCGAGCTGTCGCGCATCATCGAGGCCGGACGCGAAGCGGCCGACCAGCTCGAGGCCGGCAAGAAGGGCAAGGAGCTGCAGCGCTCCGTCAAGGCCGCAGCGAAGGCGAAGGACCGGTTCATTCGCTCCAACCTGCGCCTCGTGGTCAGCATCGCCCGCCGCTACCCCCTTCCCCAGGGCATGGACCTGCTCGACCTCATCCAGGAGGGCAACCTCGGGCTCGAGCACGCCGTCGACAAGTTCGACTGGCGGCGCGGGTTCAAGTTCTCCACCTACGCCACGTTCTGGATCCGCCAGGCCATCGGCCGGGCACTCGACCAGAAGGCGAGCCTCATCCGCATCCCCGGCGATCGTTCGGCGAGCCTGCGGGCGGCGCTGCGTCAGGCGTCGGGTGACGGCGAGACCCTCGACCAGGCCAACGCCGAGCTGCACCGGCTCACCACGCCGGTGTCGCTCGACAAGACGGTCGGCGACGACGGCGATGCCACGCTCGGCGACCTCATGGCCAACGACGACGGCACGCCCGAAGAGCACGTCATGTCGATCATCGACAGCGACCTGCTCGACGAGCTGCTCTCGACTCTCGACGATCGTGCACGCTTCGCCGTGGAGGCCCGCTTCGGGCTCCTCGACGGCGAGCGCCGCAGCTTCCGCGAGGTCGGCGAGAGCCTCGGTGTCACCGCCGAGGCCGCACGGCGCCTCGTCAGCAGGGCCGTCATCGGCCTGCGCGACGACGCCGAGCGCATCCTCGCCGTCTGATCGAGCGGCCGGCGGCAACGCCGGACGAGCTCGTTACCCTCACGCCCGAACGACCCCACCGCTCCACCGGTGGGGTCGTTCACGTTGTGGACGGAGTGCTCTGCGATCAGCCGGCGCGGTGGCCGACGATCTGCTCGTAGGCGACGGGATCGGTGGCACCCTCCGTCGAGAGCAGGAGCACCCGGTCGTCGCTGCCCAGCTGGCCCACCGCGGCAAGCGCTCGCGCCCCGGCGAGCGACGCCGCGCCGGACTCCCCAGCGACGACACCAACGTCGGCCAGACTCCGCATCGCGTCACGCGCCTCGTCGTCGGTGACGGTCACGAGCCAGTCGGTGCCTGCCGAGACCCGCGGCCATGCCACCGGCGACGGCGTCCCGCAGTTGAGCCCGGCCATGATCGAGTGCTGCTCGCCCTCGAGCGTGACCACCCGGCCGGCGTTCGCCGACGCCATGACGCAGGCGGCGTCGACGGGCTCGACGACGACGATGCGCGTCGACGCCGCATCCGGCTGGCGGAATCGGGTCACAACGGCTGCGGCGAACGCGCCGACGCCGACGGGGACGAGCACCACCGTGGGCAGCTGAGCCCCGGTCGCAGCGAGCTGCTCGTCGATCTCGGCGAAGATCGTCGAGTAGCCGTCGATGATCCACGCCGGCACGTCCTCGTAGCCCTCCCACGACGTATCGGAGATCACCAGCGTCCGCTCGTCGGCCCACGCGGCGACCTCGGCGACGGCGTCGTCGTAACCGCCGGTCGAGATCGTCACCTCTGCGCCCTCTGAGGCGATCGCGTCGATGCGCGCGGCGACCGTGTCGTTGGGAACCCGGATCCGCGCACCGAGCCCGAGCAACGCCGCCATCCTCGCGACGGCGCGGCCGTGGTTGCCGTCGGTCGCCGTCGCCAACGTCAGCGGTCCGAGCTCGCCAACACGCTCGCGCAGGTCCTCGATCGTGTCCCAGTCCTCGAACGGCCCGCCGTGCAGCGCTTCGAGAGCGCGGTAGGTGGCCCACGACGCGCCGAGCATCTTGAACGCCGGAAGCCCGAACCGCTCGTACTCGTCCTTGACGAGTACATCGGCGACACCGAGTTCGCCGGCGAGCCGACCGGCGTCCCGCAGCGGCGTCGGTTCGTACCCGGGAAGCTTGCGGTGGAACGCGCGCGGCGCGCTCGGCACCGCGCCGGGGTCGAAGCCGGGCACACGCATCGGGTTGCGGACGACGGTCAACTGCGGTCGCTGGAGCTCAGAGCTCATGCCTGTGCGAACGTGTCGATCATCGCCCGCACGTCGGGTCCCAGCGGGTACAGGATCGGGCACGTGCATCCCGCAGCGACGTATTCGTCGACCTTGGAGCGCACCTCTTCGGGGGTTCCCGCAGCACAGATCATCTGCACGACGTCGTCGGGCACGAGCTTCGACGCGGCCACGACCTCGTCGTGGGTCGCCGGCCAGGTGAGCACCTTGCCGATCTCCTCCAGCAGATCGCCGCCGACACCAGATGCCTTCATGATGTGCGGCTGCTGGCCGAGGTACTGGGTGACGAGGAGGCGGGCGCCGTCGAGCGCCGCCTGGCGATCCTCGTCGACGGAGCAGACCACGAGCTGCGGCCGGTCCAGGTCGTCGACGCTGCGGCCGGCACGTTCCGCACCGATGGTGAGGTGCTCCATGGCCGTGCGGTTGTACGCCGGCGAGACGAGGTAGTTGAGCACGACTCCGTCGGCGATCTCGCCGGTGAGCTCCATCATCTTCATCCCCGTTGCACCGATGTAGATCGGCACGTCCTTCGGTCTGCGCTCCTGGTACACGTAGTCGAGCTCGACGCCGTCGAGGTGCACGAACTCGCCGTCGAAGCTCACCGTCTCGTTGGCGAGCAGCGCCCGCAGCACGGTGACGACCTCGCGCATCGCCGTCAGCGGGTGCACACGATCGACACCGACCTTCGTCGCCAGCGGTTCCCACCAGGCGCCGAGCCCGGCGAGCACCCGCCCGGGGGCGAGGTCGTCGAGCGTCGAGAACAACGACGCCAGCCGGGCCGGATTGCGGGTCCAGATGTCGATCACGCCGGAGCCGACCTTGAGCCGCTCGGTCGTCGCGGCAAACGCCGCCATCGGCACCGATGCCTCGCGCACGAGGCGCGAGTCGGCCTGCCACACCGCCTCGAAGCCGCGCTCCTCGGCGTAGCGGGCGTGCTCGATCGCGTCCGCGAACGAGTGCGCGTCCTGCAGGTACAGCGCCATGCGGGTCATCGGATGTCCTCCATCGTCTTGAACAGTCGTTGCGCTTGCTCGGCGGCGCGGGCGCGGATTTCGATGGCGTCGACGCGGATCGGTGCCCCGTCACGCCAGACGGACTCACCATCGACCTCGACCTCCACCGGCCGGACGCCGGTGGTGAACGCGAGTCGCCAGGGGTCGATCGGGTCGTACGACCACGTGACCGTGTCGTCGCGAGCCTCGGACATCAGCGTCCAGCCCTGCTCGAGCCACGACCACGGTGCGTCAGGCCCTGCGGTGACGTCGTCCTCGCGCAACCTGACGTACGCGAGGCGGAACTCGTCGAGCATGTCGGCGCCGATGCCGTCGGTGCCGAGGGCGACAGGGTTGGCGAAGCGGGCAGGGCGGGCGTAGCCCACGGCGTTGTTCATGTTGGAGCGCGGGTTGTGCACGATCGTGCCGGCGAGTCCGTGGTCGTCGGTGAGGTGCACGCCGTGGATCAGCAGCCAGTTGTCGGTGGCGTGCGGGCGGAGGCGGTCGGGGGCGTCGACGTCGACGGCCCCTTCTGCGACGTGCACGTGGACGCCGACACCGTGGTTCGTGGCGAGCTCGGCGGCGGCGGCGATCGTGTCGTCCGAGCAGGTGAACGCAGCGTGCAGGCCGACCATTCCGAGACCGCCCTCGCGCAGGTAGCGATCGTTCTCCTCCAGCCCGCGCCGGGCGCCGTCGCTCATCGTCCGCGTGTCACCGTCACCGTGACGGTCGGTGAGCCCGTACGCGCAGGAGACACGCACACCGACTTCGGCGCAGGCGTCGGCGAGCACCGAGAGGGAACCCTCGATCGCGTTCGGTGACTCGTGGTGATCGACGATCGCCGTGCACCCCGACTCCAGTGCTTCCAGCGCGCCGAGCATCGCCGACCAGCGCAGCATCTCGAGGTCGAGCGCCCTGTCGAGCCGCCACCAGACGAGCTCGAGGATCGACGTGAAGTCGTCCGGCGTCCGTGGTGGCGGCGGCATCCCTCGCGCCAGTGCCGAGTAGAGGTGGTGGTGGGCACACACCAGCCCCGGTGTCGTCGCAGTCACGTCCAGGCGCTCACCCGTTCGCGGTTCGAGTCGTTCTGCAGCGGCAGCTCGTTGCGCCACTCGCCGTCGCGGTCGTGCATCGCCGCGGCGACGGCGCCCGCTGTGGGGACGAGGCCGATCTCGCCGACGCCCTTGACGCCGTACGGGGAGTTCGGCTGGGGCGCCTCGATCAGGATGACGTCGACGGGGGGCATGTCCTTCGGGCGGATGATCGCCAGCTGGCGCAACGTCGTGTTCGTCGGCCTGCCGTCCTCGTCGGTCGGGAAGCCCTCGCTCAGCGCGTAGCCGAGGCCCATGTGCACCGATCCCTCGATCTGACCCTCGCAGAGCAGCGGGTTCACCGCTCGCCCGACGTCGTGGGCGGCGACGACACGCTCGATGTCACCGCTCTCGGGATCGAGAATGACGAGCTGGCTGGCGTACCCGAACGTCGAGTGGATCACGGGGTGCTCGACGGGGTCGCTCATCTTGTTCGTCCAGTCGACGACGTAGCTGCCCTCGTAGTCGACGTCGACCTCGCGCCCTCCCTCGTTGGCCGCACGGCAGGCGTCGGCGACGGACCCGGCACCCATCAACGTGCCGCGGCTGCCGGTCGTCTGGCCGGCCCCGAGCTCGCGAGTCGTGTCGACGATCACGACGATGTCGTCGGCGGCGACGCCGAGCTCCTCCACGGCGACCTGAACGGCGACGGTGTGCACGCCCTGGCCCATCTCGGTCCAGCAGTGGCGCACCTCGATCTTGCCGTCGGAGCGGAAGCGCACGACGGCGCGGGCGATCTCCTTGAAGCCGTTGCCGAGGCCCGAGTTCTTCAGCCCGAGCCCGACACCGACCGGCTTGCCGGCAGCGCGCGCCTCGTCGTACGCGTCGCGCACGGCATCGAGGCACTGGCGGGCACCGGCAGCACCGTCATCGAGAATCTGACCCGGGCCCCACTCGTCACCTGGCACGACGACGTTGCGCGAGCGCATCTCCCAACCGCTGATGCCGACCAGCTCGGCGAGCCGATCGACGACGCCTTCCATCGCGAACTGCGCCTGGTTGGC
>Ga0136640_10001000_pt1 | contig 11147 bp, 12 predicted proteins | sample AntDrymUQ8642106_2_FD_105498 | JGI IMG/M metagenome (GOLD analysis project Ga0136640, IMG submission 105498) | Polar desert sand microbial communities from Dry Valleys, Antarctica - metaG UQ864 (21.06) | ecosystem: Environmental > Terrestrial > Soil > Desert | place: Antarctica: Dry Valley...
CATCGTCCGGCTCGCCGGCAGCGACGACGAATGGCGGCTCAGAATTGGCGACTGGCGCGTCCGCTTCACCCGCGAAGACGGACCGTCTACGTCCTGCGCGTCCTTCCGCGCGGCCGTGCCTACCGCGACTGACCCGGCTGCCACACTCCCACTGCCTCACCGACGTGGAGGTCTCCTCTGCATGGCGGCCGCCCCGACGGCTAAAAACGCGATCGCGACAAAGAACATGTACGCGCTGGAAGACGCATTCGGACCGTTCATGCCGACCAGCCACAGAATGAACCATGCCCCGGCCACGATGAACCACACGGCCGGGGGTTTCAGAACGTTTTTCATCATCAATGTCTTCGCTGATCGACGTATCTTCGATGGTCTCGTCGTCGGCCATAGTCCGTGAGACTCAGTGTCCCACGGGCAACTCGCGAATGTTCGCTAGACCCTCCGAGGGCTCCAGCGCCGCCAGCGTCATCGCCAGTGCGACCTGCGCGCGCTCGTGCAGCGAGCGCGCGAGCACGAACTCTCCAGGATTGTGCGCGGCCCCTCCGCGCGGGCCGAGGCCGTCGATGGTGACGCCGATGACCGGCGCGAAGTGGCTCGCGTCGCTCGCGCCGCCGCGGGCGTGGCCGTGCAGCGGGCGCCCGAGCGCCGTCGCGGCCCGCTCGATCACGGGCGCGGTCGGCTCGCGCGCGTCCATGCCCGGCCAGACCCGCAGCAGGCTCGCCTCCAGGCGGACTCCGTCGAGCTCGGCCGGCACCGCTGCGAGCACCGTGTCGAACGCCTCGCGCTCGTCCGCGCGCAGGTCGCAGAAGAGCTCGCCGTCACCGGGCACGACGTTGAAGGCCTCGCCGGAGTTGAGGATCGTCGGCACGGCCGTGAGGCGGTGCGATCCGGCCGGGTCGTGGTGCGTCGCCACGGCTCGCGCGACGGACGCGAGCGCGAGCAGCGCGTTGCGCCCGGCGTCGGGCGCGGAGCCCGAGTGCGAGGCGCGCCCGTGCGCGCGGACGTGCAGCGTGCCGGCGCCCTTGCGGGCCACGACGACCGCGTCCTCGCCCTCGCCCGTGGTCTCGCCGGCCTCGAAGCACAGGCAGGCGTCCCAGCCCGCGAAGGCGTCCGCGTGGGCGAACGGCGCCGTGCGCCACTCCTCGTCGCAGACCAGCAGCAGCGCCGCCTCGGCGAACAGGCCCGGTCGCCCGGCCAGCGCCCCCAGGACTCCCAGGGCGAGCACGTCCCCGCCCTTCATGTCCACCGCGCCGGATCCGTGCAGTTCGCCGCCCTCCCGGCGCAGAGGCTGGTGGTTGGCGTGGGCGACCACCGTGTCGAGGTGGCCGAGCAGCAGCACGCGTTTCTGCCCGGTTCCACGCAGCCGGGCGAGGAGGTCGGGCGCGTGGCCGGGCGACGAGCAGGCGGGCCGCTCGACTTCCGCGTCCTCCGGGACGAGTGCGGCGCACACCGCGGCGCACTCGTTTCCGGCGGCCTCGTCGCCCGACGGCGAGGAGACGGCGACCAGCGCGTCGAGGTCGCGCTCGGCGTGTCGCGCGATGCGCTCGGCCTGTTCTTGCACCCAGGGATCCACGGGGCCCGAGACTAATCTGCTCGTCATGCCGGAGCTCCCCGAGGTCGAGGCCACCGCTCGCCTGCTGGACGCGGCGCTGGGCGGAGCGACCGTCGAGTCGGCTCTCGCGCCCGGGGTCAACGTGCTCAAGACCTTCGACCCGCCGCTGCACGCGCTGGACGGGTCTCGTCTCGTCGCGCTGCGCCGTCGCGGCAAGCTCCTGCTGCTCGACGCCGACCCCGACCCCGACGCGACGGGCCGCCTGACCCTGGTCGTGCATCTGATGAACGCCGGCCGCCTGCAGCTCTTCGACAAGCGCGCGTCGCTGCGCGACCGCACCTCGCGGCTGCTGCTCCGCCTCGACGGCGGCCGCGAGCTGCGCGTGCGCGAGTTCGGCACCCGGCAGGCGGCCTGGGCGCGGCTGTACACCCAGGCGGGCCTGCCCGACGACGAGCACCTCGCAGACCTCGGGCCGGAGGCGTGGCCGGACCCGCCCCCGGCGCAGGCGCTGCGTGAGCGGCTGGCGGTCGCGCGGCCCCTGCACACCGCCCTGCGCGACCAGAAGGTCATCGCGGGCATCGGCCGCACGTGGGTCGACGACGTCCTGCACGCGGCGAAGCTCTCGCCCTTCAAGCGCGGCGACGACCTGTCCGAGCCAGAAGCGGAGGCGCTGCGGCAGGCGATCGTGGACGAGCTGGGCCGGGCCGTCGCGTACTACGAGCAGCACTGGGCGCTTCCCCTGCCCGACAAGCAGGCCAAGGTCGCCCGGGTGCACGCGCATCAGGGCGAGCCCTGCCCGCGCTGTGAGACCGGCCTGGAGGCCGTCTTCTTCGAGGACTACGTGATGACCTACTGCCCGCAGTGCCAGACGGGGGGCCGGGTCCTCAAGGACCGCAGGTTGTCCCGGCTGCTCAAATAGCCGGCCGGCGATGATCGAGACCGGCTCGCCCGCCCCCCGATTTCATGCTGCCCGACCAGGGCGGGCCGCCTGATCGGCGTAGCGGTGGTGGAACATGAGCTGGTTTCCGTCCGGGTCTTTGAAGTGGGCCATGTGGCAGACGCCGCTGTCCATGGTGTCGGCGGCGAAGGCGATGCCCTTCGCCTCGAGCTCGGCGCGTGCGGCGGCGACGTCGTCGACGTGCAGCGCGATCGGGTGCGTGTGGGGCGCGAACTCGAGGCCGAAGGCGTCCGACTGCATGACCGCGATGGTCAGGGTGCCGGTCTCGAACTCGCCGGCGGGCATGTCCCCCCAGCGCTTCGAGCACTCGAGGCCGAGGACGGTGCCGTAGAACTCCGTGGCGGCTGAGAAGTCTCGCGTCGGCAGGCAGATGAAGTCGACTCCGGTGATCATGAGCCGATCTCATACCCGCTCCGGGTCGCTGCTGTCAAGCATGTGACCATGCTGGCCCGGGCTCGCGCGATCGTCGGCTTCGTCCCCGATTGCCTCGTGCTGTTCAAGCGGCTGCTCGGCGCCTGCTCAGGGCGGTGGCCTGAGCCAGGCTGAGCCCGCGCGGTCAGTCCCACCAGAGCCCGACGAGCGCGTGGCCGTGCGGGACGGGCGGCAGGCCCGGCGGGTCGTCGAACCACGGCTGCTCGAGCAGGTCGGGCTCGGGGTCGAGCTCGCCCGCCCAGCGCGCCACCTGGTGCGGCGGCGCGGTGGTGATCACGTAGACCGCGGGGACAAAGGGCCAGTCCGGCGGGTCGAGCACCTCGTCGATCTGGGCGAGCACGGCGGAGACCTCGCCGCGCAGGGTCATCTCGCCCAGCACGTCGCGGAAGCGCTCCATCCCCGGGTGCCGGCGCAGGTTGGGGGCGATGGAGGCCTCGTCCTCGTTGCCGTCGAGGAACAGCTCGATCGCCACGACGGGCTTCGCGGTCTCGCCGCCGAGCCGCTCGACGGCGGCGAGCAGATCGTCGAGTGCCACGGTTTCAGGTCCGGTCGGCGGAGAACATCGTGGGTGCGACGCTACCGGCGCGCTCCGACGTGTGCCAGCACCGCCGCGACGCGGTCGGGCGCGACGCCCCACGGCCGCTCGACGCCGACGCCGGCGTCCAGGTCCCACAGCTCGCACCGCTCCCCCGGTCGCGCGACCTTCGTCCAAGCCACGACGGTGCGCGCGAGCTGGTCCTCCATGGTGTCCTGCTCGGCGCCGTCCGGCGCGCCGCCCTCCGGATGATGGTGCAGGAAGCGCCCGTAGGCGGCGTCGCAGAAGGTCGCGTAGCGCGCGGTGCAGAGGATCAGGCCGTGCCACGCCTCGTCGACGGCGTGGGAGGGCATGCCGATGACCTGGTCGTCGGGCAGTGCCGCTCCGGCGCAGCGCAGCCACTGGCGCAGGCCCAGCGCGATGCGCTCTCGCGGCTGCCACGGGCACGTCTTCCACACGGCGACGGGAAGGTCGAGCGCATCCACCGCCCGGTTGACGTGCCCCGGCCCGTGGCGGCGATGTCCGCGCATCGCGCCGAGATTAGGCTGCCTTGAGGCGCGGGCGTAGCGTTTGGGGCATGGTCATCGGCATCGTCGTCTTCGTCATGGTCGTGCTGCTGCTCGTCGCCGCCACCCGCAGCGGCGGCGGCGGTCGCCGCCGCGGGCGCCAGTCGTACTCGAGCGGGAGCGGCTGGTCGGTGCCGTTCTTCGGCGGCTCGGATGGTGGTGGCTCCCACTCCGGTGGCAATCACCATGGCGGCCATGATGGCGGCGGCGGCCACGATGGCGGCGGCGGATCGTCCTGCGGCGGAGGCGGCTGCGGCGGCGGCGGCTCGAGCTGACGTTGCGGTCCGTCCTGACCGGCGTCCTCGCCGCTGTCGCGCTCACCGCGTGCGGGTCCTCCAGCGGGAGCGCCGAGCCCGCCCCGCCCGATCCGGCGCCGACCCGGGCCGCCGCGAAGGCTGCGGCCGGGGCGACTGGGACGCCGTCCGCGACGGCCGCGGCGGTCGGTCGCAGGACGATCGCCACGAACCTGCAGGTGCCTTGGGGGATCGCCTTCCTCCCCGACGGAGACGCGCTGGTCGCCGAGCGCACCACGGGCAGGATCCTGCGCGTCGCGCGCGACGGCGCCTCGAAGCGGACCGTCATGCGCGTCCCCGGCGTCGACACCGACTCGGGCGAGGGCGGCCTGCTCGGCCTCGCCGTCTCCCCGCGGTACAAGACGGACAAGCTCGTCTACGCGTACTTCACGGGTGCGCGCGACAATCGCATCGTCCGGTTCAAGCTCGGCGGCTCCCCGAAGCCCATCCTGACCGGCATCCGGCGCGGGTTCATCCACAACGGTGGGCGCATCGCGTTCGGCCCCGACGGCAAGCTCTACGCCGGCGTCGGGGAGACCGGGGAAACCGGTCTCTCGCAGAAGCGCTCGTCACTCAACGGCAAGATCCTGCGCATGAACCCCGACGGCAGCGTGCCCGAGGGCAATCCGATCCGCGGCTCGGTCGTGTGGTCGCTCGGGCACCGCAACGTGCAGGGCCTCGCCTTCGACGCCGAGGGCCGCCTGTGGGCGTCCGAGTTCGGCCAGAACACCTTCGACGAGGTCAACCTGATCCGGCCGGGCCGCAACTACGGCTGGCCGGCGGTCGAGGGCCGCGGCGGCACCGCCGGCGGCAGGTACACCAACCCGAAGGTCACGTGGCGCACCAGCGAAGCATCGCCCAGCGGCGCCGCCATCGCCGGCGGGCGCCTCTACGTCGCCGCCCTGCAGGGCGAGGGCGTCTTCCGCATCCCGCTCCGGGGCAAGCGCGCCGGCACCCCTCGCCTGCTCTACGGCGGCACGTACGGGCGCGTGCGCACCGTGGTCAAGGCCCCCGGCGGCGGACTGTGGATCGCGACCTCCAACCGCGACGGCCGCGGGTCTCCGCGTGCCGGCGACGATCGCATCGTCCGCGTTCCCGCGGGGTGACCGGCGTCAGCCGGCGCGGCGCAGCCGGACGGTGAGCAGCGCCCCGGCCGCGCCGGTGACGATCACGACCGCGATGGCGGCGATCGCCAGCGGCGACGCCGGGTCGTCGAGGGAGTCGCCCAGCGCGGTGTAGGCGAACGCGCGCGGGCTCGAGCCGATCAGGGTCCCGAGCACCAGCGACCAGGGCGCGACGCCTGCGACGCCGAAGGCGTAGTTGCAGGGCCCGTCCGGCACCACGGGGGCGAGTCGCTGGACGATGACGGCGACGAGGCCGTGCCGGCGGACCGTCGCGGCGACGGCGGTCTCGCGGGCCGGGGAGCGCCGCCCCGCGCGCACGCCTATGGCCCGGGCGATCAACGCCGAGAGCACGGAGGCGCAGAGCGTGACGGCGAACCCGGCGAGCGTCCCGAAGAGCAGTCCGCTCGCACCGGCCAGCAGCGGGCCGGGAACGAGCGCGGCGCCGAGCCCGCCCGCGACCAGGACGTAGAGCGGGGCGGCCAGGGCGCCGGCCGGCTCGATGAAGTCCCGCACGCCGCCTTCGCTTATCGGGCGCACGATCCAGAAGACCGCGAGCAGGGCGACCAGCACGACGGTCAACAGCCCCAGGCGACGCATCACCACAGGGTACGGTGGGGCGCATGGGCGGCGCCCCCGTTCTCGCCTCCATCGGCTCGTTCTTCGATTCCGTCGGGGAGTTCTTCTCCAACCTCGCGCGCGTGAACTGGCTCACGCTGCTGCTCGGGCTGACGTTCTTCGGGATCTACCTGACGCTGCGCTCGCGCGCGTGGTTTCACGTGCTGCGGGCCGCCTACCCCGACGAGCCGATCCAGTGGCGCCGCGTCTGGGGGGCCTACATGGCCGCCTACGGCTTCAACAACGTCGTCCCGGCACGCGGAGGGGACGTGATGAAGCTGTTCCTGACCAAGACCTCGATCCCGAAGGCCAGCTACCCCGCCGTCGGCAGCTCGCTGTTCGTGGAGGGCATCTACGACCTGGCCATCGCGGTGCCCGTGCTGGCCTTCGCGTTCAGCCAGGGCGTGTTCCCCAAGCCACCCGACTTCTCCAAGCTCGACGCCTTCGACCTGTCCTTCTTCGCCGCGCATCCGAAGGGGACGCTGTTCGGGCTGACGGTGCTGGGGGTGCTGGTCTTCGTCGCCTTCGCGCTGCTCAGCGCCCGCGTGCGGGCCTTCTGGGCCCGTGTGCGCCAGGGCATCGTGATCCTCAAGGACCGCCGCCGCTACTTCCGCGAGGTCTTCCTCGTGCAGTTCGCCGGCTGGCTGTTTCGCTTCGCCGCCTTCTGGTGCCTGCTCGAGGCGTTCGGAGTGGGCGGCTCGGTGCGCAACGTCCTGCTGGTCCTGGGCGCCAACGCGGTCGCCGCGCTCGTGCCCTTCACTCCCGGGGGGGCGGGTGTCCAGCAGGCCCTGCTCGTCAAGGTCTTCGGCGGCAGCTCGGTCGTCGCCGCCTACTCCGTCGGCCAGCAGATCGCCATCGGGATCTTCTCCCTCGCGATGGGCTTCATCGCGCTGGTGACCATTTTCAAGTTCCGCTCCTTCAAGGAGGCGATCGCCTCGGGCAAGGCGTCGCGCGCCCAGGACGACGGTCGCGGCGATCCCCCGGGTCAGGGCCGCCGCGCGGCCACGAGCTGAAGCTCGGCCGACGGCACCGGGCACCTCGCCGCGGCGCCGGCGAGATCCCCGACGCGGTCCTCCAGGTCCGTCAGGACATGCCCTGCCGCGCCTCGCGGACGAGCGTGACCGCCTCCGGGAAGACGGTGCCCATGACGCTGCGGATCTGCTGCGCCTGGTCCTCCGCGCTCCCCTGCAGGTTGATGCGGTTGATCGCCGCGCAGGTCATGTCCACGGCGAGCTTGATCGCATTGTCGGCCCAGGCGAGGTTCTGGGCACCCTGCATCTGCTCGGCCATCTCCTGCAGGCGCTTCTGCAGGTCCGGGTCATTGAAGAAACCGCCGAAGCCTTCCATGCGCTCCATCCTAGGGATGGCGAGGCCCCCGGATCACCTCCGTCGCGCGAGCACGGCTACCGTGCCGCCGCGCCGGGCGCCGCCGGCCAGAGCCTCCACCGCGAGCGCGACGGGGACGAGCGGGAGCGCCGCGACCGTGGGCAGGGCGTCCGCGGCGCGCAGCGGGGCGTTGCGCTTGAGCGCGTGGAAGAGCCACGAGGGCGTCGGCGTCGCCTGGTTGACCACCGACTGCCAGAGCCCGAACGGGTTGTGCTCGAGGAGCACGTGCTCGGTGCGCACCACCTCGAAGCCGGTGCGGGAGAGCAGGGTCTCGATCCCGCGCGCGCTGAAGTGGGTGCGGTGGCGGGGGAGGTCGAGGTGATACCAGCGCGCTCCGCCCAGCCGCGCCTGCAGCGAGTCCAGGTTCGGCACGCCGACCAGCAGCGCGCCGCCGGGGCGCAGCCAGCCCCGGACGCGCTCCAGCGCGGCGCCCGGGTCCGCCAGGTGCTCGAGCACGTGCCACAGGGTCCCAGCGCCGAGGGACCCGGGAGCGACGTCGGCCGCCTCGAGCGCCACAGCCTCCACGTGCGCCGCTGCCGAGCGCCCCGACGGCTCGATGCCGCGCGCGTCCCAGCCCGCCGCGCGCGCGTGCGCCACGAAGCGCCCGCGCCCGGCCCCGATGTCGAGCAGCGGGCCGGGCGGGCTCTCCAGGCGCTCGAGGAGTCCCAACCGCCGCCGGTCGAAGGCGCGCAGCAGCGGCGCCGCGGCGGCGGCGCCGCGGGGGACACCGGGCGCGTAGGCGCCCGCCTCGTGGACGGCGGCGAAGGCGGGAGGCGGGCCGGCCGTCACGGCGGAGCCGCAGGCCGGGCAGCGCAGCAGCAGGTGCGTCGCCCGGGCGGCGGGCTCGTGGTCGCGCGCGCGCCGCCACGCGCGCAGCGGGCCGTCGCAGGCCGGGCAGTCGACGCTCACCGGTCAAACCCTAAGCTTCCTGCGGATGGCCGACGCCTCCGCTGCGACCGTCTCGCCCGAGGACCAGCTCGCCTGGGAGGCCGGGCAGCGCCCGCGGGCCGCGGCCACCGCCGCGCTGGGCGGCGCGCTCGCCATCGGCGGCATCGTCGTGGCCGGCCTGTCCACGCGCGACCAGCCGTCCGCGTTGCTGCTGGACTCCCTGCGCACGCTGGAGAAGCCGGGGCCGATCGGCACGCAGCCAACGGCCCATATCGCAGACTTCGAATACACCACGACGCACTTCGGGACGCTTTTCGCGAGCATTCTCATGCTCGTGCTCGGCCTGGTGGGCATCGGCCTCGCCCTGGGCTTCCTCGGCCGCGCCACGCGCGCGCGCCGCGAGAAGCTGGCGCGCTTCGCGCTGCCCGCGCCGGTCGTCGGCGCCGTGGTCGCGGGCGCCGGAATCCTCATCGTCTTCATGGCCCAGCGGGCCTTCCACCAGGACGTGCTCGACGGCGCCCGCACCGTGGACTCGGTGCGCGAGCGTCCGAGCGCGGAGGGGGTCGGCTACGCCGTCGAGCTGCTCGGCCTGTTCGTGTTCGCCCTCGGCGTCGTGCTCGTGTCGCTGAACGCGATGCGCGCCGGGCTGCTGACGCGCACCATGGGCGTGCTCGGGATGTTCTCCGGAGGCGCCATCGTGTTGTTCGGCCCCAGCCAGCCACTGCTGCCGCTGTGGACCATCTTCCTGGCGCCGCTGATGCTCGGGCGCTGGATGGGCGGCGTCCCGCCCGCGTGGGTGACGGGCAAGGAGGAGCCGTGGCCGACCGGCGCCCAGATGCGCCAGGAGCGCATGAAGGCGCGCGGCCAGACCATGGCCGAGCCCGACCCCGAGCCGGTCGAGGAGCGCGCCGCGCGCGTACATCCGTCCTCCAAGAAGCGCAAGCGCAAGCGCCGCGGTTGACGTGAGGAGCATCAGTGGCCCCTGATCAGACGCTGGAGCACGCGCTCGAATCCCTGCTGGAGGTCGAGACCTTCGATCCGCCCGAGGCGTTCGCCGAGCACGCGCTGATCTCCGACGACGCGGTCTACGCGGAGGCCGAGGCCGACCCCGTGGCCTTCTGGGCTGCCCAGGCCGAGGCACTCGAGTGGGCGCAGCCCTGGGACGAGGTCCTCGACGACTCCGACCCGCCCTTCTACAAATGGTTCCCGGGCGGCAGGCTCAACGTGTCCGCCAACTGTGTCGACCGTCACGTGGACGCCGGCCACGGCGACCGCGTCGCCTTCCACTGGCACGGTGAGGAGGGGGAGACGCGCGACGTCACCTACGCCGACCTGCACCGCGACGTGCAGCGCTTCGCCAACGCCCTCTCCGACCACGGCATCGAGAAGGGCGACGTCGTCGGGATCTTCCTGCCGATGATCCCCGAGGTCGCCGTGGCCATGCTCGCCTGCGCGCGCATCGGCGCCATCCACAACGTCGTCTTCGGGGGCTTCAGCGCCGGCTCGGTCCGGGAGCGGATGGAGTTCTCCGAGGCCAAGGCGCTCGTCACGGTCGACGGCGCCCGGCGCAAGGGCAAGACCGCTCCGGTCAAGCAGCAGGTCGACGACGAGATGGGCGAGCTCGAGACGCTGGAAACCGTCTTCGTCGTCCGACACGCCGACAACGACGCCCCTATGCATCGCGGGCGCGACGTGTGGTACCACGAGGCGCTGGAGACGGCGGCCGACGAGTGTCCCGCGGAGCCCTTCGACGCCGAGACGCCGCTGTTCATCCTCTACACGTCGGGTTCGACTGCGAAGCCCAAGGGCATCCTGCACACCTCGGGTGGCTACCTCACCCAGGTCGCCTACACGCACAAGGTCGTCTTCGACCTCAAGCCCGAGGAGGACGTCTACTGGTGCTCGGCCGACGTCGGCTGGGTCACCGGGCATTCCTACATCGTCTACGGGCCGCTGGCCAACGGCTGCACCTCGGTGATGTGGGAGGGCGGCCCGGACTACCCGCACAAGGGCATCTGGTGGGAGCTGTGCGAGCGCTACGGCGTGACGAAGTTCTACACCGCCCCGACCGCGATCCGGGCCTGCATGAAGTGGGGCGTGGAGCACGTCGAGAAGGCCGACCTGTCGTCGCTGAAGCTGCTCGGGACGGTCGGCGAGCCGATCAACCCGAAGGCCTGGCTCTGGTATCACAAGGTCATCGGGGGCGAGCGCTGCCCGATCGTCGACACGTGGTGGCAGACGGAGACGGGCGGGATCATGATCACGACGCTGCCGGGCGTCGACCCGGCCAAGCCCGGCTCGGCGGGCAGGCCGATGCCGGGCATCAAGGCCGCCGTCGTCTCCGAGGAGGGCGAGGACGCGGGGACCGAGCAGGGCCTGCTCACGCTTCAGCGCCCCTGGCCGGGAATGCTGCGGACCCTCTACAAGGAGGAGGACCGCTTCGTCGAGACCTACTTCGAGAAGTTCGGCAAGGAGATCTACTTCGTCGGGGACGCCGCCCGCATTGACGAGGACGGGTACTTCTGGGTCATCGGCCGCGTCGACGACGTCATCAACGTGTCGGGCCACCGCATGTCCACGGCCGAGGTCGAGTCGGCGATCGTCTCGCACGCCAAGGTCGCCGAGTCGGCGGTCATCGGCCAGTCCGACGAGGACTCGGGCCAGTCCGTCACCGCCTTCGTCACGCTCGAGGGCGACGACGACCAGGGCACCGACGAGCTCGTCGAGGAGATCCGCGAGCACGTCGCCAAGAAGATCGGCAAGCTCGCCCGCCCCAAGCGCATCATCTGGGCCGACGA
>Ga0136640_10001001_pt1 | contig 11146 bp, 9 predicted proteins | sample AntDrymUQ8642106_2_FD_105498 | JGI IMG/M metagenome (GOLD analysis project Ga0136640, IMG submission 105498) | Polar desert sand microbial communities from Dry Valleys, Antarctica - metaG UQ864 (21.06) | ecosystem: Environmental > Terrestrial > Soil > Desert | place: Antarctica: Dry Valley...
TTTTCAATCAGATAATTTCCCCAAACGAGCATTTCGTGGACTGAATTATGACCGTTCCCGCTGCTTGAATTGACGATTCCCAGAAGCTTTGGATTGGTAGGGTCAGATAAATCAACAATATGAACGCCGCCGCCATTACCGCTTCCAAAATAGCCGCGCGTTCCTACGACAATTGCTTCAAGAAATTGTTTATTGTTTTCGGGATTATACCAAGCTGCTAATTTTGGAGCGTCCGGATTTGAAATATCATAGATAAATGCGCCGCGACAATTATAACTGCCTTGAACGGCGATGTTACCATCCGCATAAATGTCAGCGAATTTCCATTTGGGATTGCCTGAATCAGATGGACAATCAGGAGTTATCTGCGCCCGGAGACGCACTTTCTGCGCTGGGAGATTTTCATTAAAACCCAAAATTATAAAAAAAAGGCTAAATATCAAGACAATTTCTTTAAAGTTAATTTTTGGTATATAATTCATAAAAACTCCTGCCAAGACACATTTAAAATATCATTATAAGCTAGTATTTTACTATTTATAGAATAAAATACAAACTTTAAATTAAGGTAGATGTTTTAGAATTTATTTTGAAGCAGCTTGCTGTGAAGCATTTCGCATTACCAAATCAAAAGTTCCCGGAGCGACTTTGCGAAACCGCCGATTACGATTGAGCGATACGGCAATTGAAATTGTCGGATTATTTCCCTTAAATTCAAACCGCCATCCAATAAAAGATTGTAAAGTTCGTTGACGTGAAGCGGTGAATTGGTTTCCCGCAATAATAAGGTGCAAGCCTGCGTAATTGTTCGATCGGTGAAGCGATGGCTGCCGGATTCAAATTTTGGATTAGCCTGCTGTGAATTGCGTGAATTATTATTGATATAAGCTACCGAATTGTTTCTATAATTATTAGAGTTCGACGAGGAACCGTTTTGATTGTTTATATTTGTCCGAGAATTTAACCTGGCTTCGTTTTGCAATTCGTAATCATCATTCTCATATTGTGATTGTTTCTTTATCTTCCAAGTTTTATTACCTGTTCCCATCGTAGCGATAATACTGTAAATCGCTTCTTCAGTTTTTTCTGCACTGTTGCCAAGAGCTTCGATTTCATTTCGCAAACTGTCAGCTTCGGTTTCAACTTCGTGAAGCCGCCCAAGTAGTCGATTTTGAGCATTTCGAGTTTGTCGCAAACTTTGTTCCAGTGTAGCAACCAGATTTTCTTCGTTTAACATAGCAATTTATGGAAAATAATAAATAACGAATGATTATTTTAGCCTTCAAGAATCAAGATTTTCGGGTAACAATTTATTTGTTTCTCTCAATCATATAATTTGGAATTTCTTCTAACGCTAAACGATACTCTGTTTTCGGTAATACTTCAAGATTTTTTATTGCCTGATTGGCAAAATCGTATGCTCTCAGCTTTGTTTCCTCTAAAAGATTATACTTTTCTAATTTTTCCAAAAGCGCAAAACGCGAAATTTTCTCATAATTTCCTTCACACATGACAATTTCCAAATCTCTTTTAACTGATGGTTCTTGTTCGACTAATAAAATTAAGGGTAAAGTTATTTTCCCTTCTAGTAAATCCGCTCCAGAGGCTTTACCCAACACTTCTTCTGCTGCAGTAAAATCTAATAAATCATCCGCCAGCTGAAATGCCTTTCCGAGATTCAACCCGTAATCTTGCAGGGCTGACTGCTGAACGCTACCGGCTTTCCCTAAAATCGCGCCAATTTCGCAGCAGGAACTGAACAAATAGGCAGTTTTTCTTTGTAAAATGTCAAAGTATTCAGTTTCAGAAATATCTGTGCGACCGAGTGTAGTTAGTTGAATCAACTCACCTTCGGTCATTTTGCGTGTCAAATGTGTCAGGATATCAAGAATTTCGAGGCTTCTTTCCTGCAAACTTGTTTCAAACGCCGACATATATAACCAATCGCCCATCAAAACAGCTGATTGATTGCCCAAACGCGCATTGACCGAACTCCGATTGCGCCGCGTGTCAGCATTGTCAATAATGTCGTCGTGAACAAGCGTTGCGGTGTGAAGCATTTCCATCACAGTCGCGAGGCGAATCACATTTTTTGTTGATGCATCATAACCTGAGGCGTAATTCGATAAAATTAGCAGTGCAGGACGCACACGTTTGCCGCCCGAAGCTCGAAGATAATCTCCCAGATAATTGATAACTTGAATGTTGGAACTTGCCTGTCGTTCAAACTCAGCTTCGACAAGAGCCATTTCAGAAGAAATAAGTGAAAATATTTTTCGAGCGGCTAAATGCGGATTTTGGCGGGCAAATTGTGTGCTAAATGTTTGCATTAATTTTCAACGATAATTATCAAACTGCATATCAATTCCAAAATCGTTTGATTTGAGTTTAGCGATTGTTTCCTGCAGAACGTCGCGGTCTTTGCCGGAAACGCGCACGGTCTCGCCTTGAATTGAAGCCTGCACTTTGATTTTCGCGTCTTTGATAAACTTAACGATTTCCTTCGCCTTTTCAATCGGAATTCCCTGCTGAATCTTCACGATTTGGCGTACACTTCCGCCCGCTGCCGATTGCATATTTTCGTAGTTTAAAGCCTTGAGCGGGATACTTCGCTTGACGAGTTTGCTTTGCAGAATATCGTTCATATTGCGCAGCTTGGTCTCGTCTTCGGCGGACAAAACGAGGTCTTTGTCTTGCAGTGCAACAGTTGCCTTACTGCCTTTAAAGTCAAAACGTTGCGAAACTTCTTTTGTTGTTTGATTAAGCGCGTTATCAAGTTCGGCGTAATCAATTTTAGAAACAATATCGAATGAATTTTCTTTTGCCACAATTTTCTCTTTTTCTATTTTATTTGTAATTTTTTTTGAGCATAACATTAAAATCAATACCGTCAAAACTCTTTGATTTTAAGCTGCAAAGAGGACTTATAAATAATTATATAGATGATTTAATTAATGCCGGATGATTGTTTATAAAAAAAGAACAGGCGAAAACCTGTTCTAGATTTAAGTTAATTTATTTTTTAAGCAGCTTCTTCAATTTCGCGGATAACTTCAAGCGCAGGAGCTTTGCGCTCAACCATTTCCTTCGTTACCACTAATTCCTTGATCTTTTTCTGCGAGGGCAAAACATACATCGGTTGAAGAAGAATTTCTTCCAAAATCATCATCAAACCGCGCGCTCCGACTTTGCGTTGAAAAGCCTGATTGGCAATAGCTTTGATAGCGTCGTCAGTGAATTTAAGTCGAACATTATCAAATTCAAATTTGCGTTGATATTGCTTGACCAGTGAATTTTTAGGCTCGGTCAGGATTTGAATCAGAGCAGATTCATCAAGTTCATGAAGCGTTGCCAAAACCGGAAGCCGACCGACGAATTCAGGAATTAATCCGTAATGAATTAAATCTTCGGGTTCAAGTTTTTCGATCGCTTCATCTTGGCGTTGCTTGCTGGGCTTGACCTCAGCGTGAAAGCCCAAAGATTTGTTGCGAAAGCGTTTTTCGACCACTTTTTCAAGACCGATAAATGCGCCGCCGCAAAGGAATAAAATATTTGTCGTGTCAACCGGACAAAATTCTTGCTGCGGATGTTTTCGTCCACCTTGAGTTGGAACATTTGCCACCGTTCCTTCTAAAATTTTTAAAAGGGCTTGTTGAACACCCTCTCCCGAAACGTCACGCGTAATCGAAGGATTATCATCTTTTCGGCAAATTTTATCGATTTCGTCAATATAAATAATGCCTTGCTGCGCTCGTTCAACGTCGCCGCCAGCTGACTGCATAAGTCGAAGAATAATATTTTCCACGTCTTCGCCGACATAACCGGCTTCGGTCAGAGTCGTTGCATCAACTATGAAGAAAGGAACACTTAATACTCGCGCCAGCGTTTGAGCAAGTAGCGTTTTACCTGTGCCGGTCGGACCGATAAGAAGAATATTGGATTTTTGAAGCTCGACATCAGGACGAATTTTTGCCATCTCGATGCGTTTGTAATGTTGATAAACGGCAACTGACAAACGCTTTTTCGTTTCATCCTGTCCGATTACGTACTCATCCAAAAAGGACTTTATCTCCTGCGGTTTCGGGAGCGCGGAGTGAACTGTTGCGGCTTCGGTTTGCTCATCGTCATTGATGATTTCATTACAAATGTCAATACATTCGTTACAAATGTAAACACTCGGTCCGGCAATCAGCTTTTTGACTTCATTCTGTGATTTACCGCAAAACGAACATCGTAAAATTTCTTCGGGGCGTTTTATCATAAAAGTTGAAAGTCGTGGGTTGTGCGTCGAGAGATGAGAATCGTTTTGACTCTCATCTCTCGACTCTTGACTTATTATTCTCGGTGTTCGATAACTTCGTCAATCAGACCGTATTCCTTCGCCTGAATCGCCGACATTATCCGGTCACGCTCAACGTCTAGTTCCACTTGGTCGTACGATTGCCCAGAATGGTGTGAAAGAATCCGCGAAGTCATTTCACGCATTCGCAAAATTTCCTCAGCCATAATACGGACATCCGTCGCTTGCCCTGACGCTCCGCCTGAAGGCTGGTGAATCAAAATACGCGAATGTGGCAGCGCAAACCTTTTGCCTTTGGTTCCGGCAGCCAGCAGCAAGGCTCCCATCGAAGCACATTGTCCAACAGATATAGTCGTTACATCATTACGGATAAACTGCATTGTGTCGTAAACTGCCATGCCAGCGGTAATCGAACCGCCCGGTGAATTGATATACAAATTAATATCGCGCTCCGGATCTTCAGCTTCCAGAAAAAGAAGCTGTGCCACAATTAAGTTAGCAATCATATCGTCAATCGGTGTTCCGATAAAAATAATACTGTCTTTCAGAAGACGCGAATAAATATCAAACGCTCTTTCGCCGCGCGAAGTTTGCTCGACGACCATTGGAACTAAAGCCATAATTTTTCTCTCTTTAAATATAATTTAGATTTGAACAGTTTCTTTTATAAATTACTTTAACTTGGAGAAGATAAGTCGTTGAATAAATAGCTATTGCTATTGTTCGGTTTTTGATTTTACAACTTATCTTCAAAAATGCAACCTCAAAGATGACTTAAATTTACATATTTTATCAAGAATTAACTTTCAAATTTTTGTTTTTTGCAGGTTTCTTTTTAGTTTCAGTTATTTTAGTTTTCTTCTCCTCAATCTTTGATTCTTCCGCCGTCTTTTTAATTTCAGAAGAATTTTCCTTTTTTTCGCCTTCTTCCGTTTTTAATATCTGAGTTTCATCTATCCACTCACCGTCGGTTATATTAGCATTATTGACTAAGGCTTCAACGGCTTTTCGAGTTCGCAAACTGCTTGAAATGCTGGCTTCCCCGCTTTGCTGACTAAGAGATGCGCGAATATCTTCTGGCGATACACTATACTGCTGCGCCATTCGGTTGATTTCTTCGGCAATTTCCTCTTCCGTTATTTTCACATTTTCTAAATCAGCTACTTTTTCAAGTAGTATCGCGCCCTTTACATCTCTCTCCGCCTGAGTTCGCATCTGCGCGTATGCCATCTCAACGAAATCTTTTTCAACTTTGTTCAAATCAACTCCGCGCTGCGATAAATCCTGTGCAAAATTGTTCAAAAGAATCCGCGCTTGACTGTCAATTAAGGCATTCGGAACCTCAAAATCGTGCTTTCCGATTAATTGCGCAATAAGTTCGGAACGAAGACGATTATCAGATTCCGATGCAGAAACAAGTTCTAAATCTTTACTTAATTTTTCACGTAAATCACTCATTGAAGAAAAGTCCTCACCCAAACTCTGCGCCCATTCATCATCTAGTTCAGGCAATTCAACTTTTCCGATAGATTTAATTTTTGCTTTGTAATTGACGGTTTTCCCCGCAAGTGCCGGAGAAGTAAAATCCTCCGCATAAGAGACGGTAAATTCCTTATCTTCATCTTCTTTGACGCCAACCAGATTTTCAGTAAAAGACCTTTCAATCACTTCATCACCCAAAGGAATTTCCAAATCAACCGCCTTTATCGGTTCAGAATCAGGCTCACCTTCAAATGTGCCTTCTAAATCGACAATTACCGTATCGCCTTCCTCAGATGACCGATTTTCAACTGGAATTAGGGAAGAATACTGCTTGCGGCGTTCTTCTATAATCCTTTCAATTTCACCTTCTTTCAGTGGGCGAATACGCCGCGTAATTTCAAAACCTTTATAATCCGGTGTCGGAATTTCCGGCATTACTTCAACGTGAACGTGCAGGGAAATGGGTTGCGAACCGTTGATTTTTAAATTTTCCGCGTCGTCCAGATGCAGTTGTGGTTCAATCAACGGATTTATATTGTTTTCCTGTATCGCTTCGGTAACTCTACTGGAAATAAGTTCCTGCATAACTTCCGATTGAATTTCATCTTTAAAACGCAGACGCACAATATCAACCGGCGCGAACCCTTTACGGAAGCCCGGAACTTGCGCTACGCGGGCGAATTTTTGGCTTACTTTGTTGTAAACTTCTTTGACCGCTTCAGCTTCAATCTCAATTTTTATTTCTTTTTGTGTCGGAGACACTTCGATAATTTCAGTTTTCATTAAATAAACTTAAAGCCCGTTCGAGAAATTCAAGAACGAGCCATCTTCATAAAAATACAAATTACAAATTATGAATAAGAGAAGATACGATCTTTCAATTATTATTTGTAATTTTAGTTGATATTGGTGCCGAGGGCGAGACTCGAACTCGCACGTCTTACGACACAGGCTCCTAAGACCAGCGTGGCTACCAATTACACCACCTCGGCTTTTTTCAATTACTAAAACTCATTTGAATTTATCGGATTAGAGCGAGAATGTCTAGCAAAGCTAATTCATTGAACATTTACCTAAGCTTCAATCTGCGCTTGTATTTTTCCAGAGCCTTGCGTGAGCTTTCAATCTCAATTTCGGCGGCTGTATTTCTACTCACAAGTTGCGGGGAATCATTTTTTGTTAATAATTTATACCCGGCAAATCCGGCAATCGCTAAAACCCCAATCCAAAATAAATACCACAACACGCTGTAAACAATGCCGATGATAGAAAAGGCGAGCATCAAGGCTAAAACCAAACTGATTGCAAAAAGTGTTAGCTTAAACACTTTCATTTTATCTATTCTCCCAAACATAATCATATCTTATTCGCCTAAAGGTGTTCAAAACTGCGGATTCGTTCATTTATATTTGTTGTCGTATAATTAATTTAGTTTGCTTTTTATCTTTTTGAGGATTTAATTTTCATTTTGCAAAACGTCACACTCCAAAAAATTGTCAAAAAACTGAATGCCGAATTTCAAGGCGATGGAAACACCTTACTTTCTGACGTGACACACGATTCGCGGCAAGCTGGTGCTGGCTCGCTTTTTGTTGCAATCAAGGGTTTAACGATGGATGGACATCGTTTTGTTCCAGATGTTATGCGGCGCGGCGCAGTTGGAATAATTTCCGAATCTGAAATACCTCCGAATTTTCATGGCGCGTGGCTCAAAGTTAATAATGCACGGCAAGCGCTTGCCCACGCCGCCGCCCTTATATATAAAAACCCGTCTCACGATTTAAATTTAATCGGTATTACCGGCACCAACGGAAAAACAACGACGACTTATCTGGTTTTTGCATTGGCGGAAGCGAACAGAGTCGAAAGTGCGATGCTGACTACGGTCGAATATCGAATCAGAGATAAAAGCGAGCCGGCGGTTCGGACAACTCCAGAGGCGTCCGACACAAATAAATTTTTGCGCCGGGCGTTCAATGAAAATTGCAAAATGGCAGTGATGGAAACTTCATCCCAAGCGATTGACTTACATCGCTGTGATGAGTTGCGTTTTCAAGCGGCGGTTTTTACCAATCTAACGCGCGACCATTTGGATTATCACTTAACAATGGAAAATTACTTCGCTGCAAAAAAACGTTTATTTGACGGTAGCCTAGGCGAAAAACCCGTTTCATCCATTATAAATATTGATGATGAATGGGGCGTCAGACTTGCCAATGAATTAAAATCACAAAATCAAAAAGTCGTTACTTTTGCTCAAAATAATTCAGCCGATTTAACCGCTCAAAATGTTGAAGTGTCGCTTCTCAAAGGCACTTCTTTCTTGCTTAGAACCCAAACCGATAAACGTCAAATCAACTCACCTCTGGTCGGCAAACCACACGTTTATAATATGCTAGCTGCTGCGTCCGTCGCTATCGAACTTGGTTACGATTTAGATTTAATCATTGAAGGTTTGAGAACTTGCATCGGCGCGCCGGGAAGATTCGAACGCGTTCCGCACGAAGGCAATTTTGCGGTAGTTGTTGATTACGCGCATTCTGACGATGCGCTCTTAAACACCTTAAAGACTGCCCGTGAATTAACGAGAGGAAAAATTATTACGGTTTTCGGTTGCGGCGGCGACAGAGATAAAACAAAACGCGAACTGATGGGTTTTGTGGCGGGAAAACATAGTGATTTGGTAGTTTTAACATCGGATAATCCGCGCACTGAAGATCCTCTGAAAATAATTTTACAAATAGAGACTGGTTTAAAGAAAACAAGTTGTCCTTATTTGGTAATTTCCGACCGACGTGAAGCAATTTACCAAGCAATAATAAAGGCAAATCCTAATGATGTAGTTTTAATTGCCGGAAAAGGTCACGAAACTTACCAGATAATCGGCAGCGATAAATTCCATTTTGACGACAGAGAAATCGCCCACGAGGCGTTAAAAATAATTGATGACACATAAATGTCTATTTCACCAAAACAATAATGTAAAACAATCCTAAATATCAAATCACTGAAATTCCATTAAGTAATTATTATTCGCTTGGTAAATGCCGGTTACTTTTTGTCAAATAATAATAAACTGGCAAACCGAGAGCGATTAGGATAATTCCCGCAAATGATTGAAACGGATTAGTAATAATCGTATTTACAAGAAGCCAACCGGCAACCAGTAAGAATAAAATCGGCACGACCGGATAACCGAAAGCCTTATAAGGTCTTTCAGCATCAGGAAATTTCTTTCTAAATACAAAAACAGAAGCCGTCACCAGTGCATAAAATATCCAAGAACCAAATATAACATAATCGGTCAGCGTGTCGAAAGAACCGGAAATCGCCAACAAACAAGCCCAAATTCCTTGAACTATTAAAGCCCCAATCGGAACACGCGTCCCGGTCGAAAGTCTGCCAAGCGATTGAAACATCAAACCGTCCTGCGCCATTGCATACGGTACGCGCGCGCCCGTTAAAATAGACGTGTGAAGAGTTCCGATTGACGAAGCCATCAAGCCCGCCGTCATCAAAACAATGGCGCCCGCGCCCAGAAAACGTATCGCAACTTCTCTGGCAACGGAAGAATCTTTTGAAACGCTGGCGATTTGCGTCGGGTCAAGCACATAAAAATATGCAAAATTGACGAAAACATATAAAAAGATTATGAGAATCGTTCCCCCGATCAGCGCAATCGGAATGTTGCGCTGCGGATTTTTTACTTCCCCGGCAATCAACGTTAAATTGTTCCAACCGTCATAGCCCCAGAGCGCACCGAGCATCGCCGCGCCAAAACCCGCCGCGAAACTATATCCGGCGGTTCCATACGTCACTGAATCCGCAACGCTTTCACAGCTTCCACCAGAATTTATCATTGAAAAATGCGAAAAATTTCCGTCTGCCAGGAAAAATGCTCCAAATCCAACGAGTAAAATCAATCCGATTTTAATAATCGTAAAATATGTCGCTAGTTGACCGCTGACGGAAACAGAGGCGCAATTTATCGTTGTAATAATGATAATCATCATCACGGCAATAACTTGCAGCGATGTTAATTCATATTGATAACCGAAAATATTGGTTTCAATTAATGTACTTTTGAGAGTACCACCCAAAAAATCATTTAAAAAAATTGCAAACGCAACGGCAACCGAGGCTTGGGCTCCGGTTTTGCCCACAAATATAAGCATCCAGCCGTACAGAAAACTCCAAATGCGCCCGTAAGCATCGCGCAGAAAAACGTATTCACCACCAGCTTCGGGTTTCATCGCGGAAAGTTCGGCGTAAGTGAGTGCGCCCGCCAGCGACAAAACTCCAGCCGCCACCCACGCGACAATAACCCAAGTCGGGCTGCCGACATTACATGTCATTACTCTTGCTTTAAGAAAAACCCCTGTCCCGATAACATTACCTAAAATTATCGAAATTGCCGCAATTAGACCGAGACCGCGTATCAAAGTGATTTTATTTATTGAATCTGAAGCCATAAAGATATCTTTTGTAAAATTTGAAATTCAGATTAACACGTCTGTATAAAATGCCAAATTTTATTTTTAAATTATGTGTTTGAAATTGGATTAATTTATGATTGAAACAAATAAGATGCGCGAAATTAAAATTTCATCTGACAGTTTAGTTTTGTCTCTGCTTTCACTATCAAATTTTGCAAAAGTTTGTATTTTGGACGCTTGCAATGATTCGTACCTCAATTCACATCTTCTAATTGCCGGAATAAATCCGGTAGAAACTCTGCAAATTTCAGGCGATGATTCGGAAAAAACTCTCGAAAGTTTTAATAAAAAAATCACACAACCTAATCTCGCTGGAATTTTTACGATCGCTTATGATTTCGGATTAAAGCTGGAGAAAATGGTAGTCAGAAAAAAAGAATTTTCGACATTCCCAGAACCCGACATTTTTCTTGCCCTCTTCGATTGTCTTATAATTCACGATTACTCAACTCGCAAAACTTTTTTAGACGGAAACTGTCAAAAATTTGACGAAATTATTAAACAACTTTTATCAATTAAATCGAATAAGAAAAATAACTTTGATGAAAGCGTCCCCAGGAATATAAATGTTAAATCAAACTTTTCAAAAAAAAGTTATCTTCAAACGATTGAAAAAATCCAAGAATATATTCGTTGCGGCGACACCTACCAAACAAATTTAACCCAACAATTTCTCACAGAATTACCCGATGATTTAATCGCCAAAAAAATCTTTTGGCGATTAAAGAAGGACCATCCCGCTCCATTTTCCGCTTATCTCAATAGAATTCACGATACTGTTATTAGCGCTTCACCGGAAAGATTTTGCACAATAAAAAATCAAACAATTTTTTGTTCGCCAGTAAAAGGGACCCGACCGCGGGGAAAA
>Ga0136640_10001003_pt1 | contig 11141 bp, 11 predicted proteins | sample AntDrymUQ8642106_2_FD_105498 | JGI IMG/M metagenome (GOLD analysis project Ga0136640, IMG submission 105498) | Polar desert sand microbial communities from Dry Valleys, Antarctica - metaG UQ864 (21.06) | ecosystem: Environmental > Terrestrial > Soil > Desert | place: Antarctica: Dry Valley...
GAGTACCTCGTCGGCGACAAGGCGGACTATGCGGGCAAGCGGGTGGTGATCGTCGGGGGCGGCGACAGCGCCTTCGACTGGGTCGTGAACCTGCTCGACACCGCGAGCGAGATCACGCTGGTGCACCGCCGCGAGGGCTTCCGCGCGCACGAGGCGACGGTCAGCCAGGTGCTGCGCGAGGCCGAGGCGGGGCGCGTGGACCTCAGGGTCCCCTACGTGATCAAGGCCGTACAGGGCAACGGGAGCATCGAGAGCATCGAGCTGCACCGCGGCACGGACGATCTGACCGAGACGATCGCGTGCGACGCGGTGCTGCTGCAGCTCGGCTTCATCACCAAGCTCGGTCCCCTGAAGAACTGGGGGTTCACGCTCGACGGCAACGCGATCGTGGTCGACCCGCTGATGCGCACGTCGCTGGACCGCGTGTGGGCGTGCGGGGACATCACCACCTTCGACGGCAAGCTGAAGCTGATCGCGACCGGATTCGCGGAGGCGGCGGTCGCGGTCTCGCAGGCCGTGCACCACGTGCGGCCGGACATGAAGATCCAGCCGGCCTACTCGACCAACACCGGCGTGCCGGGCGCGGTCGAGGGCCAGGCTTGAGCGCGACGGGCTCCGACGCGCACCTGCGTTGCGCCGACCCCGTGATGGGGAGGCTGATCGACGCCTACGGCGGGCCGCTGCCCCTCGAGCGCGACGCCCGCGGGCGCCCGGCGGACGTCTACGGTGCGCTTGTGCGCTCCATAGCGGGTCAGCAGCTATCCGTGAAGGCCGCCGCCTCCATCTGGGCGAAGCTGCTCGTGCGCTTCGACGGGCGCACGCCGACGCCGCGGGAGATCCTCGCCGACGACCCCGAGGCGCTGCGCGCGGCGTGCGGGTTCAGCCGCGCCAAGGTCGGCTACCTGCGCTCGCTGGCCGAGCACGTCCTTTCCGGCGAGCTCGAGCTCGACCGCCTCAAGGAGCTTGGAGACGAGGAGGTCGTCCGCGAGCTGGTCGCCGTCCGCGGCATCGGCGAGTGGACCGCGCAGATGTTCCTGATGTTCACCCTGCACCGGCCGGACGTGCTGCCGGTCGGCGACCTCGGGGTCCGCAACGCGGCGATGGCCGCCTACGGGCTCGCGGCGGCACCGCAGCCCGGCGAGCTGACCGCGCTCGGCGAGCCGTGGAGCCCCCACCGCACGCGCGCGTGCCTGTACCTGTGGCGCTCGCTGGACAACTTGCCAAGCGCTTAGGCGCACGCCCTACTCTGCGCCGTTGTGTTCCGGCCCCCATTGACGTTTCCGTGCGGGCTCCTGCTGTGCTCGCTGCTGGTGCTCGCCGGCTGTGGCGCGACCTCGGACGAGCAGGCGAAGGACCCGATCCAGGCGGTGCCGGTCTCTTCTCGCGACCAGGTCGCGGCTGCGAAGCGGGTCGATGCGGCGAAGTTCCCGAAGCCCCGCGCCGGCCAGTCGCTGCAGGACTTCGGCGCGCGGTTCGACCAGCGCAGCGGCCCGCAGGCGATCTCGGCCATCTCGGTTGCCCGGCCCCCGGAGGGCCGCATCGCGTTCGGGCTGCTCGACGCCGAGCAGCAGTTCAACTACGGGCCCACGGTCATCTACCTGCAGCGCCGCGGCAGCGAGGAGGTCGTGGGGCCGATCGCCGCTCCCGCCGACGTGCTGATGACGGAGCCCCGGTTCCGCTCCGAGCAGGCCGCGACCGAGCGCGACCCCTTCGCCGCGATCTACAACGCGGACCGGGTCCCGCTCCCCGAGCCCGGCATCTACTACCTGCTCGTGGTCTCGGACATCGACGGCAAGCGCACCGCGTCCGGCATGGCGCTGCAGGTGGTCTCCGAGGCGGCCGACCGCGTGCCCGACGTCGGCGAGAAGGCGCCCGCCGTGCAGACCGACACGCGCGGGTCGGTCAAGGGCAACGTGACCCTGCTCGACACGCGCATGCCCCCCGCGCCCGAGCTGGCCGAGAAGTCGTTCGCGGACGTGGTCGGCGAGAAGCCCGTCGCGCTGCTGTTCGCCTCACCCCAGCTGTGCCGCTCGCGGGTGTGCGGTCCGGTGGCTGACGAGATGCTGCAGATGAAGGCCAAGTACGGCGACAAGATGACCTTCATCCACCAGGAGGCCTACGTCGAGAACGACCTCAGCCAGGGATTCCGGCCGCCGCTGACGCGCTTCGCGCTGCCCAGCGAGCCGTGGCTGTTCACCGTGCACAAGGACGGGACGATCGCGGCCCGGCTCGAGGGCTCCATCGGCATCGAGGCGTTCGAGTCCGCCGTGAAGGCCGCCCTGCATCCGTGACGACGGTCCTCGCGCACGGCACCGTCCAGCGCGTCGACATCCCCATCCCCGAGGTCGCCTTCGCGTGGGCGGCGGCCGCGGTGCTCGTGATCTCCTTCGTGGCGCTGGCCTCGCTGTGGCCGGCGCCCAAGCTCGAGCGGGCGACGTGGCGACCGCTGCCGGGCGGCGCGCTGCTCGCGTCGCGGCCGGTGCAGGTGGTGTGCGGGGCGATCGGCATCGCGCTGCTCGCGCTCGTGGTCTGGGCGGGGTGGGCGGGCATGCAGAGCCGGCCGGTGAACTTCGCGCCGACCTTCGTCTACGTGACCTTCTGGGTCGGGCTGGTGTTCGCCTCGCTGCTGTTCGGGGACGTGTTCCGGGCGCTGAACCCGTGGCGGGCGGTCGGCCGGGCGGTGGGCGCCGTCGCCCGCGAGCGCTGGACGGTGCGCCCCTACCCCGAGCGCCTGGGGCGCTGGCCGGCGGCGCTCGGCCTGCTCGTCTTCACCTGGACCGAGCTCGTAGGGCGCTATGCGGACTTCCCGGAGCGCATCGCGACCTGCGCCGTCCTGTACTCCGCGGTCACGTGGCTGGCGATGGCCCGCTACGGGACCGAGGCGTGGGCGTCGCGCGGCGAGGCCTTCGGCGTCTACTTCAACCTCTTCTCGCGGCTGTCGGTGTTCGAGACGCGCGACGGCGTGGTCGGCCGCCGGCCGCTGCTGGCGGGCCTGCCCAGGGTCGAGCCGCTGGCCGGCACGGTCGCGGTGGTCGCGGTGATGATCGGGACGGTGACCTTCGACGGGCTCTCGCAGGGCGCGACCTGGAAGGAGGACCTCGGCATCTGGCTCTTCGACGCCTTCAGCGCGCTCGGCTTCTCCGACACGCTCTCGACCGACCTCGCCGGCACGGCGGGCCTGCTCGGGGCCGTGGCCGTCGTCGCCGGCTTCTACCGCCTCGGGATCAGCGGGGCGCAGTCGGTCGGCGGCGGCTTCAGCGCCGAGCGGCTGCGGCTTGGGTTCGTGCACTCGCTGGTGCCGATCGCGCTGGTGTACGCCGTCGCGCACTACTTCTCCGCCCTGCTGTATGAGGGGCAGACGATCGCCGGCCTGTTCTCAGACCCGCTGGGACGCGGCTGGGACCTGCTCGGGACCGCGGGCGGCGGGGTCACGCCGAACCTGATCAGCCAGAACGGCATCTGGTACATCCAGATCGGGGCGGTCGTGCTCGGCCACGTCGGCGGGCTCGTGCTCGCCCACGACCGCGCGCTGGTGCTCTACCGCGACGCCGGCGAGGCCGTCCGCTCGCAGTACTGGATGCTGGCGATCATGGTCGGCTTCACCTCGCTGGCGCTGTGGCTGCTCTCCCAGGCCAATGCGTAGGCGGCGCGAGTGTCCCACTGATATGGACGCTCGTTTGTCAAGGGCCCAGTACCGGATGTCCGCGGCTGGGCGGGCATCGGTGTCGGTCAGGGGGGCGGCGGGTTCGGCTGTGCGCGACGCGCGGTCAGACTGATATGCGCGGATTTGGCTACCGCAGGACCGGGTTTCGTCGTGAGGACCCGCTGTCTAGGATCGAGCGTGGCCGCCAAGCGGGCGGTTGCTCATAGTGGGACCGCGGATGTCCTCGCGCGTGGGTGCCGGATCGGTCCCGCCGCCTCCTTGACCGACGTGGTGCGGGCCGGCGGTTAGTCGGCGTTGGCGGTCGCCCAGCAGAACCCGGCGAGCTCTCGCGCGACGGCGACCGCGACCAGGGTGCGGCGCTTGCCGCGCTCGTGATCGAGTCGCTGCCAGGTGCGATGCAGCCGCTGTTGGGCGTGCCAGGAGATCGCGATGACGTGCGGCGGCTGGCCGGCTTGGCGGCGGCGGAGCGCGTCGCCCTTTCGCGGTGAGCGCCGGTAATGCCATGCGCTCTCGACCAGGAGCCGGCGGCCGTGGCCGGAGCCGGTCTTGGTGATCGCGCCCTGGCGGCGCGTGGAGCCGGTCGTGTGCTCGGAGGGCACCAGGCCGAGGAAGCTCATCAGCTGCCCCGGCCGCTGGAAGCGGGCGAAGTCGCCGACCTCGGCGCACAGCCCGACCGCGGAAAGCGTGTCGATGCCGCGCAGGCACCGCAACCTGGCCACCGACTGAGCCCACGGCGAATCGGGCACGAGTTGCCCGATCGCCGACTCAAGCGTCGCGCGGCGCACCAGCAGCGCGTCGATCGCGCCGAGGTAATCGGTGATTGTGACCTGCGCGCCGCGCTCGCCGAGGTCGACCTGTCCGAGCCAGGTCCGGTGATGCGTCGTCCACGCTCCCGCGGTTCCGTCGAAGCGGACGTCGTGACGCAGCAGCAGCTTGGAGAGCCGATGCCGGGCGCGCATCAGGTCCCCGCGGACGTCCTCCCGCGCCCGGACGAGATCGCGCAGCGCCTCCTCGACGACCGACGGGACGCGGACCGCATGCAGCCCGCCGATCATCAACAACCGCAACAGCCGCTCCGCGTCGCGCTTGTCGGTCTTCACGCGATCACTCGAGGGCCGCTCGATCTTGCCCGGCGCCGCGATCACGCACCCGACCCCGGCCGCCTCAAGCGCCCTCGCCAGGCCGAACCCGGTCGGCCCAGCCTCATACGCGACGCGCACTGGCCCCGGCAACCCGGCGCAGAACGCAACCACATCACTCGTCCTGCCCGGCAGCCGGCGCGTGACCAGCTCCCCCGACTCGCTGTCCACGGTCGCGGCGAGCACACTCGCCGCGTGCACGTCCAACCCGGCCCAACTGCGAACCTGTGCCATGTCGGCACCCCCATGATTGCGGTCGGGGCCCAGGCCGATCCTGGACCCTCAACCCGCGCATCTCATGCGCGGGTGCCGACCCTCACATCCATCCCGGACGCATCAGGCCCGACCGGCCATATGGTCTAGTCTCGCCGCCGACGATGCCTCCGCGCGACGCCTCCTTCTCCGCGCTCGCCGCCCGCGTGAGCGCCGCCGCCGAGCGCCTCTCCGAGCGCGAGCGGTCGGTTCTCGCCCTGCGCGAGCGCGAGAGCCTGGACTATGCGGCCATCGGGGCGAGCCTCGGCACCGACGTCGCCGAGGTGGCGGACCTCCTGGTCGCCGCCCGCCTGGCCGTGCGCGGAACCGTCCGCGGGGCCGCGCCGCCCGAGGTCATCTCCGAGGACTGCCCGCCGGCGCGCCGCCTCCTGGCCGCGCGCCAGGACGGCGAGGCCGTCGACGCGGCGGCCGCCGCCTGGGTGCGCGAACACGTGGACGGCTGCGACGCCTGCCAAGCCGCGCGCCGCGGCCTGCGCGAGGCCAGCCTGGCCTGCCGCGCATGGCAGGACGGGCCCGTCGCGGCGACGGCGCCTGTTTCGCTCCCGCCGCCGCCACGGCGGACCCCGCCTTCGCCGCGGGCGCCCGGAGCGCGCCGCCGCCGCGGGCTCGAGGCGCTGGTCGCCGGGTTGCTGACCACCGGTGTCGCCGCCATGATCGCCGCGGCGATGACCGGCGGCTCCCCGCCGCCGGCCGTGCCGGAGACCTCCCGGCCCGAGGTCATCCCCGCCGCTGCGGGAGCCGACGAGCGCGCCGCCTCCCGCCGCCGTCGCCAGGGGGGAAGCACCATGGCCTCGTCGACGCCCGAGCCGGTGTCCACGCCGGCCGCCACGGTGGCGCCGGGCGAGGACATCGTGCCGCCCCCGGGGGACAAGTTCTGCCCGGCGGGCGACCCGAACTGCCGGTGAGCCTGCTGCCGCCGGGACGCCCGGTGCTGATGGGCGTCCTCAACGCGACGCCTGACTCCTTCTCCGACGCGGGGAATCACCGCACGCTCGCCGCCCGGCTGCGCCACGCGGAGCTCCTCCTCGAGGCCGGCGCCGGCGTGATCGACATCGGCGGCGAATCCAACGTCACCAACCGGCCCGCCGTCAGCGCCGAGGAGGAGATCGAGCGCGTCGGCGTGCTGATCGAGCGCGTGACCGCCGAGTTGGGCGCGGTGGTCTCCGTCGACACCTACAAGCCTGCCGTGGCCGAGGCGGCCGTCGCGGCCGGCGCGCGGATCGTCAACGACATCTCGGGCCTCGCCGACCCGGGCCTGGCCGCGGTGTGCGCTCGCACGGGTGCCGGGCTCGTGCTCGTGCACACGCCGGTCGCCCCCAAGCAGCAGTCCCTCGACGAGGCCCGCTACGACGATCCGGCGGCCGAGGTGCGCGGCTGGCTGGAGCAGCGCATGGCCCACGCACGCGGCCTCGGGCTCGCCGATGAGCAGCTCATCCTCGACCCCGGGCCGGACTTCGGGAAGACCCCCGCGCAGACCGTGGCGATCCTGCGCGGCCTACCGGCGCTGGTCGCCCTCGGCCGACCGGTCCTGCTCGCCGTCTCGCGCAAGGACTTCGTCGGCGCGATCACCGAGCGTCGCCCGCGCGAGCGCCTCGCCGGCACCCTCGCCGCGGTCGGGTTCGGGGTCGACGCCGGCGCGGCGATCCTGCGCGTCCACGACGTCGCGGAGGTCGCCGGCTACCTCGCCGTCCGCGCCGTCCTGCGCGGCGAGCGCGAGCTGGCCGCCGGCGCCCGCGTCCCCGAGTATCTGCGGCGCGAGGCGCCGGTCGACTGGCCCTCCGCACCGCGTTCGCGCCACGCATGACATTGCTAACGGCTAGCGGCATCGGCTTCGCCGGGCTCGCTTCAGGCGGGCTCGGCTAGGCTTCGGTCCAGCAGTTGGTTGCCGGCCGCTGGACACAACGCGGCCGGGCGCCCACGAACCAATCCCCAGGAGGTACCCCCCAATGTCCACCGTGCTCGATCGCGACGCCCTCGAGGGCAGCCCGCTCTCCGACCTGCACTTGATCGCCGACCAGCTCGGCGTGGACGGCTTTCGCCGCCTGCGCAAGGCCGAGCTCGTCGATGCGATCATCGCCCGGCAGTCCGGTGAGCCGGTGCCGGCCGAGGTCGCCGCCACCGAGGAGGAAGCGCCCAAGCCGCGCGCCCGCCGCTCCCGCGCCCGCAAGCCCAGCTCCGACGAGGAGACGGTCGCGGCCGTGGAGGCCGCCGACCAGGCCGACGAGCAGGAGGCTCCCGAGGAGCCGCGCAGCCGCGGCCGCGGCCGCCGCCGGGGCGGCCGCCGCGACGAGGGATCCGGCTCTGGCGCGCCTGCCGCCGCCTCCGAGCCCGCCGCGGAGAAGACCGCGGAGGGCGTCGTCGACCTGCAGCCCAACGGCTCCGGCTTCGTCCGGCTCGACCCGCCTGCGGCCTCCGACGACGACGTCTACGTCTCCGCCGCGCAGGTGAAGCGCTGCGAGCTCGTCTCCGGCGACACGGTGGGCGGGCCCGTGCGCCCCCCGCGGCGCTCCGAGCGCTTCTCGTCGCTCGTCCGCGTCGACACCATCAATGGCCGCCCGGCCGACGAGGTGGCCGAGGGCACCCGCTTCGAGGAGCTCAAGGCGGGCTTCCCGACCGAGCGCCTCGAGCTCGGCTCCGAGGACCCGACGGTCACGGCGGCCGAGTGGCTCACCCCGTTCGGCAAGGGCTCGCGTGTCGTGGTCTCCGGCCCGGCGCTGTCGGGCAAGAGCGACCTGCTGCGCCGCATCGCCGGCGCCCTGTCCGGCCGCGAGGGCCTCGAGCTCACCGTCGTCCTCGCCGGCGTCCGGCCCGAGGAGGTCGGCGAGTGGGGCGAGGGGATCGCCCCCGTCGCCTGCACGCCGCTCGGCGCCTCGCAGGACCAGCAGGCCCAGGTCGTCGAGCAGGCCGTCGAGGTCGGCCGCCGGGTCGCGGCCCGCGGCGGGGACGCCGTCGTCGTCATCGACTCGCTCGACCAGGTCTCACCCGCGGCCGCCCGCCGCGCGCTGTCGGCCGCCCGCAACCTGATCGACGGAGGGTCCGTCACGGTCATCGCCGCCGCGTCGGGGCCGCTGGGCGGCGAGACGACCGTGATCGCGCTCGACGCGGCGCTCACCGGCCTGCGCCGCTTTCCCAACGTCGACCTCGCGGCCAGCGGGACGATGCGCCCCGAGCTGCTCGTCGGCGACGGCGGGGCGGAGAAGATCGCCCAGGCGCGCGCCGAGGCGCTCGCCGCGCGCGGCTAACGCGGCGTGTAGGCCACGCGCTGCCAGTTCGGCTCGGGGCTGAGCTCGATCGGCTCGGCCTCCCGATCCGGCTGCACGTAGGCGAAGGAGTGCGTCTCGCCGCAGAAGACGACGTTGAGCTCGCCCTCCTTGACGCGCTGGTCGAGCCAAGCGGAGCGGAACACCAGCCGGCGCAGCCAGTGCACCAGCGAGCGGTCGGCCGGGCCGATGATCTCGGGCCAGCAGTCGTTGACGTGCTCGCCCAGGCCCGAAGCGGGATCGGCGACCTCGCCGTTGACCGTCAGGTTGACCAGGTCCTCGAGCTCCGGGCCGTCGAGCCGATGGTCGACGAAGCCGAGCTTCGCGCCCGCCTGCTCCACCCGCTCGGCGAAGTCGCGCTCGTTGAACGTGAAGCGCAGCTCCCCGTATTCGAGCACGTAGTCCTGTCCTGAGTCGTAGTTGCCGCGGCGCGTCTTATCCATTGACCGTCGGCATCCTAGGTGCGAGTCCTCCATGGGTGTACTGCCTGGCACGAATGTTTCACGTTCATGACGCTCGGAGGGGGGCGAAGAGGCGCGCCCGGGCGCCTAGGTCGGTCATGACGACGCTGCTGGTGGTAGACGACGACGCCGCGCTGGCGACGTTCCTGGCCGACAACCTCACCGCCGACGGCTTCGAGCTGCACGTCGCCGACACCGCGCGCGACGGGCTGAGGCTGATCGAGGCCGAGGCGCCTGATCTGGTCATCCTCGACGTCGGCCTCCCCGACGGCTCCGGGCTCGACCTGATCTCCCGCGTCCGCGATGCCGACCGGCGGATGTCGCTCATGGACCCCGACCAGCGCTTCCTCGTGCTTTCGGGCCGGGCGGGGGAGATCGACCGCCTGCGCGGTCTGCAGCGCGGGGCGGACGACTACGTGGTCAAGCCATTCTCGTATCCAGAGCTGCTGCTGCGAATCCGCTCGCTGCTGCGCCGCGCCAGTGCCCGGCCCCAGTCCGGGCGGGTGCGGGTGGGCGGGCTCGAGCTGGACCCCACCACGCGCGAGGTGCGCGTGCACGGGCAGCGGGTGGCGCTCTCGGCCAAGGAGTTCGCCCTGCTGCGCGCCCTCGCCGCCGAGCCTACGCGGGTGTTCACCAAGGAGGACCTGCTGCGCGACGTCTGGGGGTTTCGGGCGCTCGGCACGACGCGCACGCTGGACTCCCACGCCTGCCGGCTGCGTCGCAAGCTCGGCGTCGCCGGCGACCGCTTCGTGCTCAACGTGTGGGGCGTCGGCTACCGCCTCGTCGATCCGGTGCCCGCGTGACCGCCCTGATGGTGCTCGCTGCCCTGCTGGCCGCGGTGCTCGCCGTGCTGCAGCGCACGCGCCTACTCGCGGCGCGGGCGTCGCACGAGGTCCGCGGGCCGCTCACCGTCGCGCTGCTGGCGCTCGACGGGATGGTCATTCGCGGCGAGCTGGGCCCGGAGGCCGCGCTCGGGCTGGAGCATCAGCTGCGCCGAGCGCGCGTCGGGCTCGACGACCTGACCGCCGTCGGCCGCTGCGGGCGAGCCCCCGACCGGCTCGAGCCGGTGTCCGTCGCCGGCCTGCTGGCGCAGGTCGCACTGGCGTGGCGACCGGTCGCACAGGCGCGCGGCGTCGAGTTGCGGGTGGCACCGTCCGCCGGTGCAGGGAATCTGCTGGCCGACCGCACCCGGCTCGCCCAGGCCGTGGGCAACCTGCTGGCCAATGCGCTCGAGCACGGTGCGGGGCCGATCGAGCTGCGGGCGCGAAGCCTGAGCGGGCGGTTGCTCCTGGAGGTGCGCGACGACGGGCCGGGCCTGCGTTCGCCCGTGCGCACGCTTGCCCGCCGACCTCGGGCAGGGCGCGGCCACGGCCTCGCCATCGCGTCCTCCATCGCCGAGCGTCACGGCGGACGGCTGGTGTCGGCGCCGTCAGTGGCCGGTACGACGGTTGCGTTGGAGCTGCCGCTGGAGCCCGGCGCGTGAGCCGCCGCCGGCGCGGCATGCTGCTGGTCGGGCTCGCGCTCGTGCTCGGCGGCCTCGCGGCCGCGGACGTCGGGCGCCGAGAGGCCGCGCTCGACGCGCGGCTGGCACCGCTCGTGCCCGTGCTCGTCGCCGGTCGCGACCTGCCGGCCGGGCGCCCGCTGAGCGCCGGCGACGTCACCCTCCGCGAGGTTCCGGCGCGGTGGGCGCCACCCGGTGCCGCCGGCTCCCCTGGCGAGGTCACCGGGACCGTGCCTGCGGTCGCGCTCGCGGCGGGAGCTTACGTGACTTCCGACGTGCTGGAGGGGCCCGGCGGGCAGTCCGGCAGTGGGCTCGTGCGTCGTGGTGAGCGCGCCGTGGAGATCATGGCCTCCGGCTCAGCCGAGCTGATCTCTGCGGGCGGGCGCGTGGACGTGCTCGTGACGCGCGAGGACGCTGGGACCCGCCTGGCCCTGCAGGACGTCGAGGTGCTTGCCGCGCGGGCGGTCTCCGAGGGAGACGCGCCCAGCGGAGCGAGCTCACCGGGAGAGCGGGTGGCCGCCACCCTGCGGGTGAGCCTGCGCCAGGCGGTGTACCTGACCGCCGCGCAGTCCTTCGCCCGCGAGCTGCGCCTGCTCCCGCGTGCCACCGGCGACGATCGCCTGGCGGGACCGGTCGAGGTTGGGGAGGGCCTGGGATGACGGATCAGGACCTGGCGCGGGGGCCCGCCTCGGCCAGCGAGGGCTCGAGCGATGGGGCCTCGGCACCAGAACGTGCTCGGGGGCCCGCCTCGGCCAGCGAGGGCTCGAGCGATGGGGCCTCGGCACCAGAACGTGCTCGGGGGCCCGCCTCGGCCAGCGAGGGCTCGAGCGATGGGGCCTCGGC
>Ga0136640_10001004_pt1 | contig 11138 bp, 6 predicted proteins | sample AntDrymUQ8642106_2_FD_105498 | JGI IMG/M metagenome (GOLD analysis project Ga0136640, IMG submission 105498) | Polar desert sand microbial communities from Dry Valleys, Antarctica - metaG UQ864 (21.06) | ecosystem: Environmental > Terrestrial > Soil > Desert | place: Antarctica: Dry Valley...
AGATAAAAAGGGAGTTTCGTTTGAGGATGAAGGTGAAGCGTCGCGTTATTTTTCCTACACGCGGATGGCGATGGAAGGCGATCTGATCTGGAATGGGCAAACCGAACATTTTATTGGCTCATCCTGGATGGACAGGGAATTTGGAACGTGGACGCCGACTGAAAAACAAAAAGGTTGGGATTGGTTTTCGGTGCAGCTAGAAAATGAAACTGAACTGATGTGTTACCAGATTCGAGACGGCTCCAATAAAGTTTCCGAATTTTCGAGCGGAACATTTGTTGAAAAAGACGGCAATTTTTCGCCGCTTGCCAAAGAAGATTTTATAATCGAGCCAACTGGTTACTGGAAAAGCCCGTCTACCAAAGCGGTTTATCCAAGCGGCTGGCAGCTCAAAGTTCCAAAATTTGACTTGGATTTAACGGTCACGCCCGTGATGCCGGAACAGGAATTGGACACGCGCGGAACGACGATGATTGTTTACTGGGAAGGCGCGTGTGAAGTCAAAGGTAAAGCCGGCGTCAAAGACATCGCGGGTCGCGCTTATGTAGAACTGGTCGGTTATGACCGCTCGCACGATAGTCCGAATTTGGCTTATTTTCTGATGGGCAACAGTTTTGAATTTCCTTCAAAATCAATTTTCGGCTAAAGTTTATTTAACAAAAAATTATTGCTGCTCGATTGCTTTCTTAAATTTTTCAGCTAAATCAGCATTTATTTTGAGCAGGACGTTATATTTTTCCAGAGTGGCGATCGTATCTTTTTTCAAATAATAGATAAAGCCAAGATTATAATGCGCCCGCGCGAAACCCGAATTTAATTCCAAAGCTTTTTTGTATGCCTCGACAGCTTTATCCATTTGGCTATCAGCATAGTAGGCGTTTCCCAAAAGGTAAAACACATCCGGGTAATCGGGCTTGCCGCCAGCGAGTTTTTCCAGCCCCAGAACTGCCTGTTTATAATATTTCGCAGCTTCATCAGGTTTAGACTGTAAATCATACGCCCGACCAATATAAAAACTCGTTTCGCCATCCGACGGATTAATTTCCAGAGCGGTTTTACAGGCAATGACGGCGAGTTGATATTCCTTTATATCGTTATAAGCGCGGCACAAATTTGTGTATCCTTCGGATTGTTCGGGCAGTAATTTGACAGCCGTTTGCGCCGCCGCGATTGCCTGTGCGGGGCGGTCGTTCAAGTTGAGATACCAGCTTAAATTCAGATGCAGCTTTCCTTCGTTCGGAAATGTTTGCAGCGCTTTTCTTATCGTTTCGATTGCTTTGTCAAATTGATTTTGACCGCGATAAAGCTCGGCTAAATTATAATATGACTCAATAAAATCCGGTTTGACGTTGATTGCTTTTTCATACGCTTCAATCGCCTCGACCGGGTTTTTTGTTTTTTGCAGAGAATCTCCAAGTAAATAATATGACTCGCCGATAAATTGTGTGTTTCTTTTAATAGCTTCGGAAGCGGCTGTTCCCTGAGGTGAAAACTCGTTCAGATTAAAATGAGACAAAGCAATGAAATAGTAAACATCACGATCGATTGGAACGAATTCGAGAACTTTTTTGTAAGCCTCCAGCGCTTCTCGAAACAATTTTTTTGAGCGATAAATATTTCCCACCGCAAGATTTAAATCTGTATTTGCCGGTTCAACTTTCAAAACTTCCAGGACATCACTAAGCGCCGCATCATAATTTTTTTTTTCGTAATGGACATACCAGCGCAACTTGTGAATGTCGAGCGATTTATAACCCTGCTCAAAAGCGGCGTTTAAGTCGACGACGGACTGGTCAAATTCTTTCAAGTTATAGTGCGCGTAACCTTTCCAAAAACGGGCGTCGGGAAATTCCGGCGAAATAATTACGGCTTCGGCATATTTATTGACGGCGTTGCGGAAATCTTTTTTTTGAAAATACTGGTCACCTTGTTTAGCCAGTTTTTTTGCTTTGTTCGAGGGCTTTTTTGATTGGGCTTTGACTGTGAAATGAACAGCCGCAAACAAATTTAAAAGTAGTAAGTTAATAATTAATAATAAAAAAATCTTTTTCGTCATTTGTTTGATTTCCCTGGAATTACTGAAGAATTTCTGTTCTCTGGCTTTTCGGGGTCTTTTTTGGCGAAGGCTGCGGCGTCGGTCGCGGAGCCTTTTTGGCGGCGGTCTGTGATGTCGGTTTTGGTACTGTAACTCTGGCGGAAGTTTGTTTAACAACCGGCGCAGATCGTCTTTTATCAAAAGAATTTTTAGTATTATTTCCGCTTAATTGCTCATCGTTCCGGCTGTTTGTATTTGATAAAACGCTTCCGTTTTCAACAGCGGCATTTGGGTTGAGAATCGCTTCCAGCAGCGGTGCGGGAGTTGGCACTACATTATTCGCCGCGCTCGAGGGCACCGGGATGACGTTTTCAGTTTGATTATTTACTCTGATCGTTGAAAACCACGCGAACCCCGCCGCGGCGACGGCGAATATAAACAACGCGCTTAAGCCTCCGATAATTGCGAAAAAATTATTTGAACGCTTAACTTCGAGCGCAGCAGGCGGAATAGATGTTTGAGAATATTTGTTTTCCCGCGGTGGATAACTTTCAATAGCCGCGCTGCTTTCGTCGTTGGATTCTCCTTCGACTTGTAAGCTAGTGTTGAATTCTGAGATTCCGTTCAGACTTCCCAGAGAAATTTGATCAATTTGTCTGTCAAACAAATTTTCCGAATCAATACCGCGGGCGTGCGCCTCGCGCAGAGCCTTTTGCATTTCTCGCGCGCTCACAAATCTTTTTTCCTGACTGACCGACATTCCTGTGCTGATTACCTCTGAAACCGCTCTGGAAACTTCCGTGTTTATTTCGCAAATTAATTTTAGAGGGTCGGGCAAGTCGTTTAACAAAACGTCGGCGCGGGTCAGAGAGTCGGGCGGAACGGTATTCGTCAAAATTTGAAAAAGCGTTGCCGAAAGCGAATATATATCGCTTCGCGCATCAGTTCCCGTGCCGCGAATCTGTTCCATCGGCGCGTAATGCGGCGTGTAGCCGACAATACTTCCGTAAGTCGTAATTTTCGTTTCGCCGGTATTATTTTTTGATAAGCCGAAATCAAGTAAAACAATGTGATTTTCAGTGGTCAATTTTAAGTTCTGCGGCTTGATGTCGCGGTGCAGAATCGGCGGTTCGTGGGAGTGAAGATAAGTCAGCGCGTCAAGCAGTTGGTCAGCCCAGAATAAAACCCAACTGAGCGGAAAAGGTTTGTTGTTTGATTTAAGCCGTTCCGCTATGTCCTCTCCGGCAATATGCTCCATCACCAGATACTGCGTGTCGTTTTCAATAAAATGGTCGCTTACTTTCGGCAAAACCGGATGGCGGAGCCGCGCCAGAGTTCGCGCCTCACGTTCAAAAGCATTGCCGAGCGTTTCTTCATCCGAAAATGAAGTGCGTTTTAAGGCGACCGCGCTGCCCAGACGCTGGTCAATCGCCAGATAAACTTCGCCCATTCCGCCTTTGCCAATCAGGTGAACAGTCAGATAGCGGTTTTGTAATAAGGTGTTCTGGGCTAACAATCTCATTAATCTTAATAAATAGTTAAAGAAGTTTAGTGCTTAATAATAACAAATTTTAGGAAATTTTTGGTTTATAAAAGAAACTATTTTTATTTAATCATCAATTTATTTTTAACTTTTCGGGTGGCAGCATCGCGCTCTGTCCGGCGTGTTGCCAACACCTCGAATTGCTCTTTCTCCGCCGCGAACAAGGCGTTCCTTTCTTTGTCTGCGCTCCGCAAAAATACGAGATTTCCGGCGCCGAAGCTTTCTCGCCGGCAGATTGTTTAATTTGCCCGGTTTGCGTTGAACTCTGTTTTAGAAAAGCCGCCGGTAAATTTTTCTCGACGTTTCGCGCCGCAGTGACGTCATTTGATTTTGCCGTTTCCTGAACATTTTGATTTGCCGAAAGCGTTAGAGAATTAATTTGCTTTGTTAAGTTTTTATTTGCCTGTACCGAATTATCGGAAATTTGATGCGTCAGAGCGGCAGGAGGTTTTTCAATTTTTTGCCAGTAAAAACTAACTCCCAGAACTCCAAAAAACAAACTTAAAATCACCCCGATTTTTGGAATCCATTCATAAAGCCCAAACTCTGTTTCGCAAAGCTGGCAAAAGCGTCTGCTCGTCCACGGTTTCCATTCAAGCCGCTCGATTTTTTCACCACAGCTGCAACAAAATGTCGGCTTAAAAAGCATAAACTTTCCTTCTTTGATTCAGCGTGATTTAGGAATAAAAACAATCCTTGATCAGCAGATACAATTATTTTTTCAGTATAATTGTTAGATTATAAACTATAAATTCCTGAATGTTAAGATATATCTCCCTAACAGCTCCGGATGCAACCGTGTTCGGTTTAAATGCGTCTGAATAATTAAAGTTGCCTTATGAATTTTCAAAAAATATTTTTACTAATTTTGTTCGTTTTAATCAGTGTTCACATCATTGCCGCGCAGGATGAAGATGTTATTAAAGTTGATTCTTCTATTGTGCGCCTCAATGTCGGCGTTGTTGACATAAAGGGGCAGCCGATTACAAATCTGAGTAAAGCGGATTTTACGCTTTATGAAGACGGCATAAAACAAGAAATTACCAGCTTTGAACCGACTGTCGCGCCGTTCAGCGTCGTTTTGATTTTGGATATGAGCGGCTCGACGCTCGGCTTTCGTGAAGTTATACGGCAGTCGGCAATTCGTTTTATTGACGCGCTGTCGCTGGAAGACCGTGTCGCCGTCGCCGAGTTTTACGACAAAGTAAATTTCTTGAACGATTTTACAACCAAACGACAAATTATTCTTAACTCGATTAATGTCGCCAATGGACGCGGTAAAACTCAGCTTTATAAGTCCTTGAATACGGCTCTTGAAAAACTTTCCAAAGAAGGCAAACGGCGCAAAGCGATAATCGTTCTAAGCGACGGTGTTGACAGCACTCTACGCGACACAGATCGTATTTTTCTAGGAAAATTTAATGAAAAGGACGTACCAAACGCTCTTCAACCGGAGACCAACGACGTGCTAACTCGGGTTCTTAGTAAATCAGATTTGCAAGGCGTGACGATTTACCCTCTGGCTCTGCCAACCGGCGATCCGGCAAAACTCGCCGATCCGACTCCAATCCAGACGGCATTATTCTCCGCCTCGCGTGATCGCCTCAAAATTCTGGCGAACAGAACCGGCGGAACTCTGTATAACATCAACCGCCTGGAAGAGATGGGACGACTTTACGCGGCGGTGGCAGCAGATTTGCGCGCACTTTATACAGTCGAATTTCAACCGGCAAACACAAAGCGCGACGGTAAATGGCGAGCAATAAAAATTGAGGTAAATAATCCCGCGCTCATCTCCAAAACACGTCCTGGTTATTTCGCAAAATAAATTTTCAAAAAAATCAAAATTGTTTTCTCACTTAACTTGACACCTCTACCCAAGATTTGTAGTCTTAGAATTCGCTTTATTCGCACCCGTAGCTCAGCTGGATAGAGTACTTGACTACGAATCAAGGGGTCGCATGTTCGAATCATGCCGGGTGCACTAATAAAATCGATAGTTTAAGGCGTCTTTATAGATGTCCTTTTTGCTTTAAGGACACATACAAGGACACATTGAATAGGAAACTAGGAAAATTGTCATTTGTACCTTTTGATTTGTAATTATCAGGTTGGCAGTTCAAATTTATTCATCGGCTCTAATAAACATAGTGATTTAGGACATCTTTAGAATGTCCTTTTTCTTTGCTCACACCTTTGTGATAAATACATAAATTATACTTTATGTTCAGTACTCTGTTGGTAACAGTATCGTAGTCGAGTTTCTATCTGCCTCTGTAATCACCCATAGCTTCACATCTCTTGCTGTTCTATAAGCTGATAGAATCCGAATACCTTCTCTGACTGAAAAATCATTTTCTTTCCAGTCTACTTTTCTGACTATTCCCAATCTCCAGATTGATGATTTGCTAGAAACTCATAGAAAAGTTGTTTTGCTTCTTCTAATGCTTCTCTAACTCCAGTAATTTAACACTATTCTGAAATGGCAATAAACTTTATTGTCTGTTTTGGTAAATCTATTGTTGATTTGCACTTTCCTCTCTTATAGTTTGAGGACCCCGTTAAAATACTTAGCTCAACAGAATTTATTACGAAATAAAACCATCAAAATGATGATAAATTCGTAAAACTGAAAATCATTTACAAAAAGAACACTCAATCTTTTACAGATATATCAATTAGGGAAACACAATTTCTTACTGCCTTGGCGGTACAATCAATTCATTAACTTTATCAATGAGATGCAAAATTGAGAATGGTTTAGAGTAAACATAATCGGCGCCCAATATCTTGGCAATATCCAAATATTGATTCGCGCCTGATATGGCTATGATTTTGATATCGGGAGAATCTCGTCTCATTTCCATAATAGTTTCCAAACCCTCTTTTTCGGGCATAATGATGTCGGTTATTATCAGTTTTATATTTTGCCCGATTAAGTTAGAAATGGCTTCTTTGCCATCTCTCGCCTCCAGAACATTGTATCCCTCATCTTCCAGAGCGGTTCGCAGCATAGAACGAATCTGCGCATCATCATCATCAACTAATATTTGTTTCATATTTTCCTTTGCCCCTTGCCCTGCACAAAAACCAAATCTTACCTAATATCAGGATTAACAAATGAGGCAACTTATAATTTAACGCTCAGTAATTTGAATTTAGCAGCTAAGTGTTATTTAACCGCAACAAAGCATTAGTGAGTGTTCAGCGTATCTCTCACATCATAAAGAAATAAAAAAAAGTTGACTATTTGTCAATAAGGGCTTATGTATTTATAAATATATTTGATCTATTGGCTCAAAACAGTTTCTCGGCTATCTTCATTTTTGCGCCAGCAAATATTATTACAATTTTCAGCCCACAGGGTTGAGCCGCCTTAGTGAATTTAGTTTTCTTAAAGCGAGGTATTTTATATGAGTTACACACCAGAATTGATTGAAGACTTGCAAACCTCCGAAATACGATACCGACGGCTTTTTGAATCTGCGTGTGAAGGAATACTTATTCTTGACGCGGCAACCAGAAAAATCATTGATGTCAATCCGTATATGATGGAACTTCTCGGTTACACGCGAGAGGAATTTCTGGACAAAGAACTTTGGGAAATCGGATTGCTCAAGGATGAAGAAGAAAGTATTGGCGCCTTCAAAGAACTACAGAAAAACGGTTACATTCGGTACGAAGATTTGCCGCTCGAAAATAAAAACGGAGAGCGGCGGGAAGTCGAGTTTGTCAGTAATGTCTATACGGAAAATAATCGTCAGGTGATTCAATGCAACATCCGCGACATCAGCGAACGCAAACATAATGAAGAGGCTTTGAAAAAAGTGCTGAAACGCGAACGGGCGATGATCGAAAACGCGCTTGACGTGATTTGCACGATTGACAAGGAAGGGAAATTTGTTTCAGTCAACCCGGCATCTTTGAAAGTCTGGGGCTATCAGCCCGAAGAACTCATCGGACAGCCTTACATCGAACTCGTCGCGCCGGAAGACGATGCTAAAACCAATGAGGCGGTACTCGAAGTTATGTCCGGCAGTGAGGCGAGGGATTTCGAGAATCGTTACATTCACAAAAACGGTTCGCTGGTTAATGTCATGTGGACGGCTTTTTGGTCGGAAAAAGATGGTTTAATGTTCTGCGTCGGGCACGACATCACCGAGCGGAAAGCGGCTGAAAACGAAATGCGACTGATGAAAAGCGCGGTTGATTCGATTGTCGAAGGCATTGTTATTTCCGACCCGCAAAAACCGGACAACCCGATTATTTATACGAACGCCGCTTTTGAAAATTTGACCGGATATGCTTTTGATGAAATCAAAGGGCAAAATTGCCGCTTTTTGCAGGGAGCGGAAACAAATCCGCGAACGGTTGATGAAATCAGAGAGGCACTTGAAAAAGTAACGACGTTTCGCGGTGAAATTCTTAATTACCATAAAAACGGCGATTCATTTTGGAATGAACTGAAAATCTCGCCGGTTTTTGATCAATCGGATCGTTTAACAAATTTCGTCGGTATTCAGCGGGACATCAGCAAACGCAAAAAGACGGAAGAAACATTGCGCGAGAGCGAAGAAAAATTTCGTTCGATTGTCGAAACAACTTCCGAGTGGATTTGGGCATTTGATTCTCAGGGAAATTGTAGTTACAGCAATCCGGCGCTTGAAACAATTTTGGGTTACGTGCCGGAAGAAGTTCTCGGAAAGAGTTTTCTGCCACTGATGCATGAGGAAGAACGTGAGAAAATCCGGCAATTAATGCCGACCTTAATCGCCGATAAGCGCGGCTGGACAAATCTCGTCTTGCGCTGGTATCACAAAGACGGAAGCATTCGATATTTGGAAAGCAACGCCCTCCCGCTTTTCAATTCGGGCGGTGAAGTGGTCGGCTATCGCGGCTCAGACCGCGACATTACAGAGAGCAAACGGATTGAAGAAGAAAAGAGACTGCTTACCGTTCAAATCGAGCAGCAACACGAGCGGCTCAATAATATTGTCGCCAATGTGCCGGGCGTTGTTTGGGAAGCGTGGGGCGAGCCGGATGCCGCGACGCAGCGAATTGATTTCGTCAGCGATTATGTTGAAACTTTGCTCGGCTACACGGTTGAGGAATGGATCACCACGCCTAACTTCTGGCTTTCTATTGTCCACCCTGAAGACAAAGAACGGATTGCGCGTGAAGCAGCCGAAAGATTTCACGCGGGCGAAGGCTACACAAGACAATTTCGATGGGTCGCTAGAGACGGGCGCATCGTTTGGGTTGAGTCGCAGGCGACGGTTATACGTGATGAATCCGGTCAGCCAATCGGTTTGCGCGGCATCAATATAGACATTACAGAGCGCAAGCGGTTAGAGGAAGAACGCACCGAGTTAATAGCCGAATTGGATTTCGAGAAAGCGCGTCTTCAGCATATTTTCGATAATTCTCCGTCATTCATTGTTTCATTGGGCGGATCCGAGCTTGTCTTTGAAATGGCTAATCCCGCTTATCATCAGTTGGTCGGTCATCGCAATTTGATAGGCATTCCCGCGAGTGAAGCGCTTCCTGAGGTTATGACTCAGGGTTTGTCTAAAATAACTCGTCAGGTTTACAACACTGGCGAACCGTTTATCGGCAATGAAGTGCCTGTGAAATTGCAGCCGCAAGACGGTTCGGAACTGAAGCAGCATTATTTAAATTTCGTCTGTATGCCGCTGCGGGAAGCGGACGATTCAATTTCTGGAATTATCAGCTACGGAGTAGATGTCACCGAACAGGTTTTGTCGAGAATCAAGATTCAGGAAAGTGAAGAGCGATACCGCTTTTTGTTTGAGAATAATCCGCTTCCGATGTGGGTTTTTGATGTGGACACGCTCGCTTTTCTCTCGGTCAATGACGCTGCCGTTCAACACTACGGTTATTCTCAGGAAGAATTTCTAGCCTTGACAATGAAAGATATTCGTCCGCCGGAAGAAGTGCCTGTTTTACTTGAACATACGAAAAACCCTTTTCCCGGAATCGATAAAGCGGGAGTCTTCAAACACCGGAAGAAAGACGGAACGATTATCTATGTGGAAATAGTTTCAAAACCAATTAATCTTTAACGGGAAAAACGCCGAACTGGTGCTGGCAAATGATATTACCGAGCGCAGGCGGATTGAAGAGGCTTTGGGTGAAGCCGCCCGCCGCGAACGGGCGATAATTGAAAACGCGCCCGACGTTATCTGCACGGTGAACACCGAAGGAGAGTTCGTTTCGGTCAGTCCGGCGTGTCTCAAAGTCTGGGGCTACACTTCGGACGAGCTGATAGGTCGGCGGTATATCGAATTGGTAACGCCCGAAGATGTCGCTAAAACCAATGAAGCTGCGCTCAGTGTAATGTCCGGTAATGAAACCATAGACTTCGAGAACCGATATCTGCACAAGAACGGTTCACTGGTTCCCATTCGGTGGTCTGCTCACTGGTCAGAGCAGGAGCAGTTGACGTTCTCCGTGGCGCATGACATTACTGAACAATACCGTGCGAAGACCGAACTGCAACAGAGCGAATCGCGGATGCGAGCGCTGCTCGACGCGAATCCCGATTGGATGTTTCACTTGGACAAAAACGGCGAAATACTGGATTTCAGCGCCGCGCACGATGAAGAATCATTCATTCCGCCGAACGCATTTATCGGCAAAAATCTGCGCGACGTGATGCCGCTGCCAATCGCGCGCGAGGCAATGCGCTCGATTACTTCAGCCATCGAAACGGGCATAATGGAAATTTTCGATTATCAACTTGAAATAGACGGAATCGAGAAAAGCTACGAAGCGCGAATCGTCGCGGCGGGCGGCGGCGAAGTAACGGCGATTGTCCGCAATGTTACAGAGCGAAAGCGAGACGAAGCCGAACTCGTCCGGCTCGCCATCGTCGCGCAGAAAACGCAGAACGCCGTTATCATCTGCGACCCGGAAGGTTTTATTCAATGGGTCAACGAAGGATTTACGCAGCTGACCGGCTATGAATTCGATGAAGTCGTCGGCAATCTCGGATATTTTCTGCAGGGCGAAAAAACCGATGCCGAAACGATTGAAAATATCCGCACGACGATGTGGGCGCGCCAGCCGTTCAGCGGAGAAATTTATAATTATAAAAAAGACGGCACCGGTTTCTGGATGTCAATTTCCATCACGCCGACTTTTGAGGAAAGCGGCGAAGTTCAGGGTTTCGTTGCCGTTCAGATGGACATCACCGAACGCAAACAGGCGGAAGAAAAATTACGCGCCAGCGAAGCTAATCTGGCGGCGGCACAGCGAATCACTCATCTCGGTAGTTGGGAAGTCGAGCTGTCGGATTTGCGGCGCGTCAATAACAACAAGGTGCATTGGTCGGACGAAGTTTACCGTATTTTCGGCTATGAAGCCGGACAAATCGAGGTTTCAATCAACCATTATTTCGATTCGATTCACCAGGACGACAGTAAATATTGCCGGAGAGCATTCTCTGAAGCCGTCACAAATAGAAAAAATTTAAACATTGAATTTCGAATCATTTTACCGAATGAAAGTGAGCGGATTCTTCACGGTCAGGGTGAGGTA
>Ga0136640_10001006_pt1 | contig 11136 bp, 13 predicted proteins | sample AntDrymUQ8642106_2_FD_105498 | JGI IMG/M metagenome (GOLD analysis project Ga0136640, IMG submission 105498) | Polar desert sand microbial communities from Dry Valleys, Antarctica - metaG UQ864 (21.06) | ecosystem: Environmental > Terrestrial > Soil > Desert | place: Antarctica: Dry Valley...
AGCCAAGGCTCGCGAGGGCCTCTGGGTGTACGGCGCCTCGGGCGAGGCGCGCGAGCCCTACACAGGGGCCGACCTGACGGGCCCCACGGTTCTGGTCCTCGGCAGCGAGGGGCGGGGGCTGCGACCGCGAGTGACGGAGGCGTGCGATGTCCTGGTCTCGATTCCCCTCCGAGGGAGGACCGCCTCGCTGAACGTCTCGTCCGCGGCTGCGGTGCTGCTATTCGAAGCGGTGCGCCAGCGCGAGGCGTAGGGAACTGGCCGGACGTCTAGAGGACGGTCCGGACAGAACGGCGAATCTGCAACCAAGTTTGCATATTCGGCGATCGGGTTGACAGAACTACGCGTTCCCGCCTAGACTTGCGACTGCGTAAGGGTGAACTAAAGGTCGAGGAAGATTCGACCGATGGTGATCTCGACAGGAGAGGGCGCCCCCGGGGAGGAGTGGCGCCACCGAATTCCAACCGGAAGGATTCGTGTGGCTGTTTCAACCACCCCCCATGCCGTAAACGTCCAGGGCGTCCCCGTCGCTTCGGCGGCCCCCGCAACCGCGTCGGTCCGCAGATCTGAGGCTCAACCCGAGCTTGATGATCATTACCTCGTGGCGCTCGCCAAGCGAGGTAGCGCCGACGCGTACGACCGGCTCATCCGTCGCTACAAGGGATTCGTCAGGCTCAAGGCCTCGTCGTACTTCCTGCTCGGTGGCGACTCCGACGACCTGATCCAGGAAGGGACCGTCGGGCTCTACAAGGCGATCCGCGACTACCGGACCGATCGTGAGTCGAGCTTTCGCAACTTCGCGGAGCTCTGCATCACGCGCCAGATCATCACCGCGGTCAAGACGGCGAGCCGCAACAAGCACGCTCCGCTCAACCAGTACGTCTCGTTTGCGCAATCGCCGGCCGCCGCGGGCGATTCGGAGACGACCCTGGAGGAGATCCTCCCGGGGCCGATCTCCGATGACCCGGTCGACCGGGTCATCGCGACGGAGGAGCTCTCCAGCCTCGTCTCGTGCCTCGGCGACGTCCTCTCCTCGCTCGAGAGCCAGGTCCTCTCGCTCTACCTCGACGGCTACAGCTACGAAGTGGTCGCCCAGCGCCTCGAGTGCGATACGAAGACGGTCGACAACGCCCTGCAGCGGGTGAAGCGCAAGGTGGCCACGCACCTCTCGGAGCGTGAGGTCCTGCTCTAAGGCTCAGGCTGGATGGGCAGATGGACCGGTGCGGGGCGGTGCGCGCGGGGCTCAGTCGTCCGCGGGAATGCCGTGCTTCGCGATCGCCCGGTCGTAGTTCAGGCGCATCAGCTCGATCACGTCACGCACGTCGTCGTCGCCTGAGATCCGGCGCGCGCCGAACCCCGGCTTGCCGGGGAAGACCGGGTGATAGTCGATCCGGCCCGCGTCGAAGAGGCCCTGCCAGACGTCTTTGGGAAACCCGAAGTGCGCGCTGCGATCGCCGTGCAGGTGTCCGATCTCCTTGGGGCCCACCGTGAAAGCGAACTCGCCGCGCGAGCCGAAGCCCGCCTCCACGCCCGGCCACGACCTCACCTCGTCCGTGATCCGGTCGCCCGCCGCGATCCTCATCTCCGTCTCAGCCATGATTTCACTCCTTGAACCTCGTGTAGAGCCAAGGTACAACCTCAAGTAAGCTTTAAGTCAAGTGCCAGAGCTTCTCACCATCAGCGAGGTTGCGCGCCGCAGCGGCGTCGCGGCCTCCGCCCTTCGTTTCTACGAGGACCGGGGCCTGATCTCGTCCGAGCGAGCCGGCTCCGGACACCGGCGCTACCCGCGGCCGGTGCTGCGGCGCATCGCGTTCATCGTCTTCGCACAGCGCGTGGGCCTGACGCTGGGTGAGATCGGCGCCGAGCTCGAAAAGCTGCCGCCCGACCGCGCGCCCCTGAAGCGCGACTGGTCGCGGCTCTCGACGAAGTGGAGCGCGAGAATCGACGAGAGGATCGCCGAGCTCGAGCGCCTGAAGGCCGGGCTCACCGGGTGCATCGGCTGTGGCTGCCTGTCGCTGGAGCGCTGCAGGCTCGCCAACCCGGGCGACCGGGCGGCCCGGCTCGGCCCCGGCCCCCGCTACTGGGTGGGCGACGCTCCGCCGGCCTGAGGACGCTGTCGGTGGCTGATTCCGAGAGTCATGGTCCACCGGCTGTGGTCTCTGACCTCGACCGAGATCTCGCGGATGAAGCGGGCCAAGTCCGGGGCTCGAGCCAGGTCCGGGCTCGGGCGTCCGGGGTCGGCAACGAAACCGGGATTCCCCACCACCACGGTGGTGAATCTCGGTCTCAACCCGCAGTCTGCTCCGGCTATGCCCCACGGGATTATCCTCGGAGGTCTGCCCGGGTAGCTCAATTGGTGGAGCATCGCTCTTGTAAAGCGGAGGCTGCGGGTTCGAGTCCCGCCCCGGGCTTCATGAGCCCGGACGACTTCACGTGGCGCGACGGCGAGCGCACCATCACGTTCAAGCGTGGTGCGATCGTCGAGGCCTCCCGGTCGCTCGACTGGCAGGGCTGGAAGGACTACGAGCTGCTCTCGACCGAGCGCGCGCTCGCCGGCGCGCCCGAGGCTCTGGTCGAGGGCGCCGCGACGATCCACGTCGTGCCGCCCGGGCCGGTGAACGAAGTCTCGGCCGAGCTCTTTCGCAGCGTGAGCTCGGACGACCTCGTCGCGCTGGGCGGGGGTCGCGTGATCGACTCGGCCAAGGCGATCGCCGCAGTGCGTGGCGGCCGTGTGGCGGCGCTGCCGACGACGCTCAGCGGTGCCGAGATGACCCAGATCCACAAGCTTCCCAACGGCCACGAAGCGGATCGGCTTCATCGCCCGGCCTTGGTCTTCGCCGATCCGCACGCGATGACGGGCCTGCCCGAGCGCGAGCTGCGGGCAAGCGCGATGAACGCCCTTGCACACGGCGCCGACTCGCTCTACACACCGCTCGCGAATCCGGTCTCGAGGCTGACGGCGCTCGAGGGGGCGCGCCTGATCGCGCTCGGCCTCGACTCGGAGCCAAAGGGCAACGGACGCGTGAACCTCGCCCTCGGCTCGATTCTCTGCGGCCACGCGTTGGACTCGGCGCTCTTCTCGCTTCACCACGTGATGTGTCAGACCCTGGTGCGAACTTTGCGCACGCCGCACGCCGAGACGAACGCGGCGATCCTGCCGCGGGCGATGGAGGCGCTTCGCGAGCGGGCGCCGGACGAGATCGCTGCGCTCGCCGACGCGCTCGGCACCAAGCCTGCCGAGATCGGCTCCCGAATCGACGCCCTCGCGGGGGGCCGTCGGGCGCTCGGCGGCCTGGGCGCGGATCGCGAGCGGATCGACGAGGCGGTCGGCGCGATGCTCGAGCGCGGGGAGCTGGGGATGACCCCGGCCCCGCCGGGCGCCGAGGAGTTGCGCGAGATCGTCGAATCCGCCTGGTAACCGGGCCCGTCCCGGCGTGTAGCACTCCGGATGGAGGAACGCCAGCGAACCTCGGTGCCGCCGCGCGCCGACGACGTCATCTCCGACGCTCGCTTCCAGGCCTACCACGTGTTCGCTCGCGAGCACGGTGTCAACCGCTTCGTCTACACGGTGGTCCGCTGCCTCTTCCTGCCGGTCTTTCTCACGTGGTTTCGCCTCGAGCGGCAGGGCCGGGAGCACGCGCGCATCAAGGGCGGCCTGATCGTCGCGTCCAACCACCGCAGCTTTCTCGACCCTTTCTTGATCGCTTCGCTCTTGCCCTGGCGCCGCCGCATCCAGTTCGTCGCCAAGGTCGAGCTGTTCGAGAAGCGCTGGCAAGGTTGGTTTCTCAACCGGCTCGGGGCGTTTCCGATCCGCCGCGGCCAATCCGACGAGACGGCGGTCGAGACCGCGGAGCTCGCGGTCGAGCGCGGCGGGACCGTCGTGATCTTTCCGGAAGGCACGCGGATCCGCCAGGGCTCGCTGGCTCGGCCGAAGCGCGGAGTCGGCCGCCTCGCGCTCGAGTCGGGCGCTCCGGTGATGCCGGTCGCGGTGATCGGCACCGAGCACGTGCGCCGGGGCTGGCGAATTCGCCCCCGCAAGGTGCGCCTGCGAGCCGGCAGCGCGATGACCTTTCCCCGGACGGAGCGGCCCTCGCCGAGCCTGGCCGCAAGCGTCACCGACCGGATCTGGCCGAACATCGAGCTCCAGTGGGAGTACCTCGGCGGCCTGCCGCCGCTCCGCAAGGCCGCCGTTATCGGCGCGGGGAGCTGGGGCACCGCCGTCGCCGCGCTGCTCGCGCGCGGCGGGCTCGAGGTGCAGCTCGGCACGCGCGACGACGAAAAGGCCGAGGAGATCAGCCGCAAGCGCGAGAACGAGCGCTACCTGCCGGGGGTGAAGATCCCGGAAGGCGTCGTCGTGAAGCGCGCAGCCGACATCGAGCTAGCGGGGTGCGACCTGGTCTGCCTCGCCGTTCCTTCCAAGGCAATCCCGCAGGCGGTCGGCACGTACGCCGACAGGATCGGTTCGCGCGCCGCCGTTCTGTTGCTCTCGAAGGGACTGATCCAGCCGATGGGGCTCCTGCCGACCGATTACGTATCGGAGCGGGTGCGGGCACGTTCGATCGCCTGCCTGGGCGGCCCGGCACACGCCCGCGAGGCAGCGGCGGGCATGGCAGCCCTCGTGCTGGGCTCGGTGGACGGCGATCTGCGGTTCCAGCTCGGCGAGGTGTTCGACCGCGCCGGCCTGGTTTGCGAGCGCACCGACGACGTGGTCGGAGTGGAGATGGCCGGAGTCGCGAAGAACGCCGCGGCGCTCGCGGCGGCGGCCGCGGAGCCGCATGGCATGAACGCCGCGGGCATAGCCGCGGCGGGGATCTGGGACGAGTGCATCGACTACGCGGTCGCTCGTGGTGGCCGGATGGAGACTTTCGCCGGCCTGGCCGGGGTCGGCGACCTGACCGCGACGATCCTCGCGCCGGGCAGCCGCAACCGCCGCGCCGGCGAGCTCTTGGGAAAGGGCGTTCCCGCCGATCAGATACCCGGAAGGATCGGCCAAGCCTCCGAGGGCCTCGATTCGGTCCCGCTGATCGCCGAGACCGTCGTGCGCTCAGGACTCGAGGCGCCCCGTCTCGAGGGGCTCGCAGCGCTGATCGCGGGTGAGATCGAGGCAACCGAATGGGTGGCAGGGCTCAGGCGGGTGCAGCGGGCGCGGAGAGCGGCGTGAATTACGGGCCTCTAGGCTTCGCGCGTGATCGAGCCGGAGACCTCCGAACGGGCGCTCTCCAACGCAGCCTCCAAAGCGGAGCTCGATCGGGAATTCTCGGATCTCTACCGGGCCCACCTCCGCGATGTCTACTCATATGCGTACTACCGGGTGGGCAACCACCACGACGCCGAGGACCTGACCGAGCAGGCCTTCCTCCAGGCCTACCGCCACTTCGAGCGGGCGCGGCGCGAATCGGACGGCCGTCCGATGAGGCCGTGGCTCATCCGGATCGCCCACAACCTGGCTTCGAACTACTACCGCGACCGCTCACGCCGCTCCGAGTCGAGCATCGACGCCGTCGAGCCGCCCGCGCATCCGCACTCCACCGAGCGCGTGGTGGAGGGGCGGGAGGAGCTGCGGCTCGTCATGCGAAAGCTCGAGGGGCTGCCGGAGGACCGGCGCGACGCGCTGATCATGCGGTTTGCCCTCGGGATGTCGAACCGGGAGATCGCGCGCGCCTTGGGACGCACCGACGGAGCGACGAAGGTGCTCATCCACCGCGCGCTGAAGCAGCTCGAGGAGCAGATGGCCGCCGAGGACGAGGGTGGTGCCTCGGATGACTGAACCGGGGAAGATGGAGCTGGAGGCCCTGCTTGCCGACGCGCTGCGGCCGATCGAGCCGCCCGAGGACCTTGCCGGGAGGGTCGAGAACACCCTCTCGGCGATCACCGAGCAGGCCGCCGCGGCCCTCGGTAGCTGGGCCGACGAGCTGTCGGACTCCGAGCTCGAGTCCCTCCGTGACCCGCGGAACTGGGTTCGACCGGTGGCCGCGGTCGCTGTGGGCGGCGCGGCGGCGGGGGCCCTGGTGCTGGTCGGGGCCCGGCGCCGGCGCAAACCGACCGGCCTGCGCGCCAACGCCGGGCGCGTCCTTGCGGACCTTGGCGCGGAGCTTCGGCGCTAGCCGCGCGGAGCCGGGCGGTCGGGCCTAGGTCGTCGCCCGCTCGCGGTGTGGGCGGTTCGGCCGAGGCGATTTGACCGGCGTAGCAGCGCCCGCCCCAAGCCCCGTGAGGCCGAGGATCAGGTGGAGAAGATTGTCCTCGGTGTTGATGGGGACCACGTCGAGCAGGGAGCCGAATCCGTTCTCCACCTCGAGGAAGCCCCACAAGGCGAGCAGCAGATAGGCCAAGCCGAGGGCGAGCGCGTAGGTGCGCGCGGCATAAGCCGCGGCCGCCAGGCCGAGTAGCCCGGTGGCGATGTGGACGAGGTTGTGCCAGCCGTTCACGGCGATCAACCCCAGCACTTCGTCGGATTCGCGCCCGACTTCGTTTCCGGTCGTGAAGCTCGCGCTGTAGAAGAACCCGAGGATCCCGCCCACCACCAGGGCGCCGCCGACGAGGGTGGCGTAGAGACGTGCTGGGGTGGATGCGCTCATGCTGGGTGCTCCTTGCCGGTGGATGCTCACTATCGCCTCGGCGGCGGACGTGACCGCCGGACGCCGGCGGACTTGATCCAGTGCCGTCGCTTGACCGTATCTATGTCGTGCACACCACTCCGGCCAGACCTGTGACCCGGAGGCGGGACCCGGGTCGCGGGTCTCGCCGGTTCTTCGTGCTGGACAATCGATCTCGGTGAACCGCGACGCCCTCCAAAAGCTCGCCGACGAGGACCTGATGGTCCTGGTCGAGCGCAAGGACCCTCAGGCTTTCGAGGTTCTCTACGACCGCCACGGTGGCGCGGCCTACTCGCTGGCCCACCGCATCGTCGGCAGCCCGGAGGCGGCCGAAGACGTGACCCAGGAAGCCTTCCTCTCGATCTGGCGAAGCGGGGCCCGCTTCGACGCCACGCGCGGCAGCGTGCGTTCGTGGACCCTCGGAGTGGTCCGCAACCGCTCGATCGACGCCCTACGGCGCCAGGCCGGCAAGGCGCCCAAGCTCGACTTCGACGACGACGCCACGCTCGAGGCTCAGCCCGCCTCTCAACTCACAGACTCGGAAGCGATCCGCCGCGAGACCGCCAGCCAGGTCCGCGGTGCGCTGCGCAATCTGCCTCGGGAGCAATCCGAGGTCATCGGACTCGCCTACTTCGGCGGGTTCACGCACTCCGAGATCGCGCAGATGCTCAGCATGCCGCTTGGAACCGTCAAGGGCCGAATGCGGCTCGGCCTCGAGAAGATCAGGCTCGCGCTCGCCGAGGGAATGGGCATCGCGGATTCATCGGGGGCGCTGCCGTGAGCGGGGGAGACGACTTCATGGCCCACGAGGCCTATCGCGACGAGGTCGCGGCCTACGCGCTCGGCGCGCTCGAGTCGTCGGAGCGGTTCGAGGTTGAGCGGCATCTCGACGGCTGCAAGAAGTGCCGCGAGTACCTGCTCTGGCTCGACCCGGCGCTCGGCCTCCTGCCGATGTCCGTTGACCAGCTCCGCCCTCCGCGTCAGCTCAAGCGCTCCGTCATGGGCGAGGTGCATGCCGAATTGAAGGCGACCCGCAAGACAGAGCGCGAGCGGAAGCGCGCGAGCCGGGGACTTTGGGGCTCGATCTGGCGCCCGGTCACGGCCGCGGCCGTCTCGCTCGTCCTGATTGCCGGCGTGGTCGGCGGCTACGCCCTGCGTGGCGACGACGAGCCGCCGGTCGTCGCCATGCAGGCTTTCATCGAGGCCAACAGCACCGAGTCTGGGGTTGGCCCGGCGCTGGCTGCGACGCTCGAGCACGACGGCGCCGAGGGCACGCTTCACGTGGAGAAGATGCCGGCCCTGGCGAAGGACAAGGTCTACCAAGCTTGGATCCAGCGCGATGGCAGGATGGAGCCGTCGACGGTGTTCGTCGTCAACAGCGACGGCCGCAACGAGGTCGCGATCGAGGGCAGCCTGGAGGGGGCGACCGGCGTCTACATCACGCGAGAGCCCGAGCCAGGTTCGAAGCACCCCACCTTTCCGGTGATCATGAGGGCCCCGCTGAACTGAGTCGCGCGAGTCCGCCCGCGGGCGGACGCTTACGACGGCCGCCTGCGTCACGAGCCTGAGTAGATTCCGGCGCCATGGCCGTCTGTTACCGGCATTCCGCGAGGGAGACCAACGTCGCTTGCTCGAATTGCGGGCGACCGATCTGTCCCGACTGCATGACCTCCACGCCCGTCGGCATGCGCTGCCCCGAGTGTGCCCGGCAGCGGACTCGCGTGCACCGGGGGCCGGCCGGGTTGGGGGCCGGCACGTCGCCCGTCACCTACGGCTTGATCGGTCTCTGCGTCGCGGCGTTCATCGCTCAAGTCGTGGGCGGGGCCGACCTCCTCGATGGCAATCCGGTCGGCAGCGTAGGCCTCGACGGGGCGGTGCTGGGGTTTGGTCTGGAGGGCAGAGACCTCCTCGGCGTCGGCGAAGGCGAGTGGTGGCGCATCATCACCGGGGGCTTCCTGCATTCGGGCCTCATCCACCTCGGCCTCAACATGCTGGCCCTCTACTTCCTGGGATCCCTGCTCGAGCCGGCGATCGGCGGCGGGCGCTTCGCCGGCGTGTTCGTGGTTTCGCTGCTGGGGGGGTCGCTCGGCGCCCTGATCCTCGATCCGAACACGCTGACGGTCGGGGCCTCGGGCGCGGTCTTCGGCCTCATGGCGGCCGCGTTCCTCGAAGCGCGGGAGCGCGGGCTCGACGACATCGCGTCGCAGATCGGCTTCTACGTCGTGATCAATCTCGTGTTCACCTTCAGCATCCCGAACATCAGCATCGGTGGCCACATCGGCGGCCTCCTGGCCGGCGGGGCCCTGACGATGCTCCTGGCGTCGGCCCGACGCGGACGCGGCAGAGAAGGCCGCCGGCTCGAGCTGGGCGCGATCGCCGCCATGGGGCTGGCGATCGCGGCGGCCTGCATCGTCGCGGGCTCGGCCAGCGTCCCGGCGGGCTTCGGCTAACGAGGCGCGCGGCTCCGTCGGCCTGAGCGGCCGGGCGTGGCGGTGCGGGCGGGCACATCTCCTTGAAAGCTCGCAAGCGCGGGAAACGCCCACCACCCAATACGCGGGGACCCCGTGCGGCAGCCGTGACGGCTATCGATAAACACCCTGCGGCTATTGATAGAAACGCTGCGTTTATTGATAGCCACGCTGCGGTTATCGATAAACACCCCTCGGCTATCAATAGCCGACACGCGGCTGGGGAGGATCTCTGAGTGCGCCCAGGGCCGTCGTGGGCCGTGGCTTTTAGGCATCCGCGACTCGGTCGGGGCGAGGCCCCCCGCGCGTCCTGCACCGCCGCCGGCGGTCGCTAAGCGCGCGCCGCACCCCGCGGCTGGGGTGCGGCGGTCTCGAGCTCGCTGAGCGCGCGGAAGCCCAAGCCTCGGGGCGCGTCGACCAACTCCGGGTGGAGCAGGTGAGCCAGGAGCTCCACTCCGTCCACCAACCTCGGCCCGGGGCGGGAGAACGACGAGGCGGCGTCGACCGCCCAAACCCGCTCCGAGCCCAGCGATCGAATCTCACCAGCGCGGTCGAGCGCATGGGCCGCGGCGCCGTCGACGTAGAGCCCGCATGGCATCGCCACAATCACTTCAGCACTGGCGCCCGCCAGCTCCTCCCAGCCCGCCTCGCGCGACCGAACGCCCGCCACCCCCAGCGCATCCGTGCCGCCGGCGAGCGCGATCATCTCGGGCACCCAGTGGCCACCCACGAACGGCGGATCGAGCCACTCCAGGGCGAGGACCCGTGGCCTCTCGGCTCCGGCAACGGCAGCGCGCACGGCCGAGAGGCGTGACTCGAGCTCAAGGCGCACGCGCTCGCCGCGAGCCTCGACACCGCAGGACAAGCCCAGGCGGGGCAGGTCCGCGAGCACCTCGTCGAGCGTCTCCGGATCGAGCGAGATCACCTCGGGCTCACCGGGCAGGCCGCTCGCCACGGAGCAAACGTCGTCGAAGGACACCGCGCAAACGGCGCAGAGCGCCTGCGTGACGATCAGGTCGGGCCGCAGGCGCTCGAGCACATCCCGGTCGAGCTTGTAGATCGCCTCGCCGCCTGCGGTCAGCTCGCGCACCGCCGCGTCGATTTCAGCGGGCGAGAGCCCTTCCGGGATCAGGCTGCGAGTCAACTGGGGGAGGCTCCGCGCGCTCTCCGGCCAGTCGCACTCGTGCGTGACGCCCACGACGCTCTCGCCGAGCCCGAGGGCAAAAAGCGACTCGGTGGCCGACGGGACGAGGCTCGCGATCCTCACGGGTGAGGAGCGCGTCGCCGAACGGCGATGCGAGAGAGGCAGGTGCCGTTCATGTGGAACGACTATAGGGTTGCCCCATGGCGACGATGGACGACGCGGAGGTCGAAACCCGGCTGGGCGAGCTCGACGGCTGGGAGCGCTCGGGCGACGCGATCAGCAAGGAGTTCGAGCTGGGCGATTTCGTCGGCTCGGTCGGTTTCGTCCGAAAGATCGTGGAGCCCGCCGAGGAGATGGGCCACCATCCCGACCTCGCGATCTCGTGGGACAAGGTCGAGGTGACGATCACGACGCACTCAGAAGGTGGGCTCACCGCTAACGACTTCGAGCTCGCGAAGAGGATCGATGAGCTCGCCTGAGTCGACCCTCACCCGTGAAGAGATTCGCTTCCCCTCGGGCGAGACTGAGTGCGCGGCCGTCCTCATCCGGCCCAAGGCGAGCGAGGCAACACCCTGCGTCGTGCTCGGCCACGGCTTCGGCGCTCTGAAGGAGGGAGGCCCCATCCGCTCCGCCGAGCGCTTCGCCGCCGCGGGGTACGCCGGCCTCGCCTTCGATTACCGCTACTTCGGGGAGAGCGGGGGAGAGCCTCGGCAGCTGGTCGACATCGCGAAGCAACTCGACGACTGGCGAGCCGCGATCGCCCACGCGCGCTCACTCGACGGCATCGACCCCGGCCGGATCGTGCTTTGGGGCTCGTCCTTCTCCGGCGGCCACGTGTTCGAGCTGGCTGCCGAGGATCGGCGCATCGCCGCGGTCGTCTCGCAGGCGCCGCACATCGATGGCATCCAGACCCTGCGCCAGCTGGGGCCCGCGA
>Ga0136640_10001007_pt1 | contig 11132 bp, 11 predicted proteins | sample AntDrymUQ8642106_2_FD_105498 | JGI IMG/M metagenome (GOLD analysis project Ga0136640, IMG submission 105498) | Polar desert sand microbial communities from Dry Valleys, Antarctica - metaG UQ864 (21.06) | ecosystem: Environmental > Terrestrial > Soil > Desert | place: Antarctica: Dry Valley...
AACCAGAATATCAAGCCCGGCGGGTAATACGGAATCCGGGTGGTTAGCGAGTAGGGAAAAAGCAGCACAGTGTTCAACGAGTGCGGAAGAGAATTACCGTATTCAGTAAGAGCGGCGACGCTATGCAGCGGGATGCCAACAGCCTTGCCGCGGACGAGGTTCTGGATACGGTTGCAGTAGGCGCAAGGAAGAGGGCGGAAAACGAGTAGGGTCAGGGTTCCCTTCGGTAAGCTCTCATACGCGCCTGCTCCTCCCGCCAGGCGCGTATCTTCGCATGGTCACCGGACACCAACACGCCCGGAACCGCCTCTCCATCCCACTCTGCGGGCCGCGTGTATTGCGGAGGCCCCATCTTTTCTCCATCCGAGAAAGATTCCCCAACCAGGCTCTCCCTGTTGCCCAGGACGCCTTCGAGGTTCCGGATCACCGCGTCAGACAACGCCGCAGCCAAGATCTCCCCCCCAGACAACACGAAATCCCCCAAAGATAATGCCTCCGTCGCAAGCTCCGTCCGCACCCGCTCATCTACCCCGCCGTACCTCCCGCAGATTATGGCAAGGTCGCCGCCGGAGACCACTTCCTCGACATAACCCTGCGTGAGCGGCCTCCCCCAAGCCTCCGTCAGCACGACCCGGCGGGCGTTCTTCACCTCTCTGGCGGGAATTCCATAAACCTCTTCCATCGCGCGGGCGACCACATCCACCCGAACGACCATCCCCGCTCCGCCCCCGAAAGGCATGTCATCAATGCGCCCTCCCGGCGCGTACTCCCGCAGATCGAAGGTCCGTAGGCTCACGATGCCACGTTCGATGGCTCGCCCCACGACCCCGACGCCGACAGCCGCCTCGACCACCTCGGGGAACACGCAGAAAACGTCAATGCTCTTCACGCGAAGCTATTCTTCCGGCACCCGGATCACGATGCGTCCACCATCGAGATCCACCTCAGGCACATGCTCCAGGGTGAAAGGCACGTAATATTCCCGCGCCTCACCAGTCTCGCTTTCCCCGCGAACCACGAGAATTTCATGCGCCGGAGTCTCGAACGTCTCGGCCACGGCGCCGATATCATTCCCGCTCTCGTCCACTGCTCGAAGGCCCATCAGGTCGCTAACGTAGACTTCGTCCTCGTCCGGTTCGTCGAGTTCGGAGCGGTCGAGGAAGAGTTCCTTTCCTCGCAAGGACTTCGCATCGGGACGACCGGCAAAGCCTTCGAGATCCACGAGGAAGCCCTTGGGCGTCTCGCGTACCCGGAGGATGCGGCGGCGGACACCATCCACGAAAGGTTCGATGTCTTCCCTGAGGTGGTTGCCCGAGCCAGTCGGCCTGACGCGGACGGTGCCGCTCACGCCATGCGGGGCACCGATGATCCCGATGACCACCGGGTCGGAGAAATCTTCCACGGATGCTAGTCCGCGACCTCCACGTTGACCCGTTTTCCGGTCTTCACGGAGGCTGCTTTCATAACGGTGCGGATCGCCCGGATGGTCCGTCCTTGGCGTCCGATCACCTTCCCGATATCATCGGGCGCGACTTCGAGTTCCAGGTCCACCCGCGACTCGGATTCGGTCACGGAAACCTCGACCTGGTCAGGCTCGTCAACCAACGAACGGGCCAGGAAAGTCAGCAAGTCTGTCAGGCGATCCATCGCGTTTCCTAGAGAGCCCCGGAGATTTTGAGCAGTTTCTTCACCTGGTCCGTGGGTTGCGCGCCCTTGCCGAGCCACTCCTTCGCCTTCTCCACGTCCACCTTGATATCCGATGGCTCGGTGCGCGGGTTGTACGTCCCGATCCGGTCAAGGAACCGACCATCGCGCGGGCTTCGGGCGTCCGCCACCACTATCCGGTAGAACGGCGCCCTGTTGGAACCGCGCCTCGCCAGCCTGATCTTTACCGCCATGCTCTCACCTCTCTGTTTATGATCACTACCTGAACGGCATCCGGGGCATGCGTTTTGGTACGCCACCCTTGCCCATCTGCCGCATCATCTTCTGCATCTCGCCGAACTGCTTGACGAGCTTCTGGACATCTTGCTGGGTACTGCCAGAGCCGCGAGCTATCCTACGCGCCCGACTCGGGTTCTGCAACAATTTGGCATTCCGGCGCTCCTCCACGGTCATCGAGGTGATCATAGCTTCTACCCGCCCAAGCGCCTTGTCATCGAGGTCGCTCAGGTTCGCGCTCTGAAGCTGCTTGTTCATGCCGGGGATCATGCCGATGAGGCTTGAGAGCGGTCCCATCTTCTTGATCATCTGCATCTGCTGCAAAAAATCCTCGAAGGTGAACTTGCCTGACATGAGCTTCTTGCTCTGCGCCTCGGCCTCTTTCTTGTCAACCTGCGCCTCGGCCTTCTCGATGAGCGACATCACATCACCCATCCCCAGAATGCGCCCCGCCATCCTATCAGGATAGAAATAATCGAACTCGCTCATCTTCTCGCCCTCGGAGGCGAAGCGCACAGGACGCTCCGTCACCGAAACGACGGAAAGCGCCGCACCGCCCCGCGCATCACCGTCGAGCTTGGTTAGAACCATCCCGTCGAAGTCCGCGTACTCCTGGAAGGCTTTGGCTACGTCCACCGCGTTCTGTCCTGTCACCACGTCGAGGACGAGCAGGACGTTGTGCGGCTTCGTGGCGCTCCGAACGCGCTTGATCTCCTGCATCATGTCCATGTCCAGGACCTGCCGCCCCGCCGTGTCCACGATGACGAAGTCGTAGCCTTCTTCGCGGGCCTTCTTCACGCCGCGCTCGGCGATATTTTCCGGCTTTGCCTCCGTTCCCTCCGTGTACACGGGGACGGATAGCTCCTTGCCGATCTGCTGTAGCTGCTCGATTGCCGCCGGACGATACGTGTCGCAGGCCACGAGGTACGGGGTTTTCCCCAACTTACGCACGAACAGCGCCAGCTTGCCCGCCGTGGTCGTCTTGCCGTGCCCGTTGAGGCCAGCGAGCATCACCACCGTCGGAGGCCGCGAGGCGAACGAGAGCTTGTGGGCCGTGCCGCCCATCAAGCTCGCCAACTCCTCGTTCACGATCTTCACTACCTGTTGTCCCGGACTCAACGCCTTCGAAACCTCCGCGCCCGTCGCCCGCTCCCTGACGTTGGAGACAAATTCCTTGACCACGCCGTAGTTCACGTCCGCTTCGAGCAAGGCGAGGCGGATCTCTCGCGTAACCTTCTTCACTCCGTCTTCCGTCAGGTTTCCGCTTCCACGGACCCCATCGAGGGCTGAATTCAGTCTTTCGCCTAATGTATCGAACATGCTATAGCTCCCCGAACAATGCTTCCGCGAACTCCCTGGCGTCGAAAGGATGCAGGTCGCCGACTTGCTCGCCGACCGAGATCAACTTTATCGGAACCCCGATCTCATTCGCAATGGCAAGCGCAATACCACCCTTCGCCGTCCCATCCAGCTTCGTCAATATGATCCCCGTGAGGCTCACGACCTCATTGAACATCTTTGCCTGCCGCAACCCATTCTGTCCGGTCGTGGCATCCACAGTCAACAGTACCTCATGCGGCGCGCCCGGCAACTGCCGCTCGATAACCCGGCGAACCTTCTCCAACTCCGCCATGAGGTTGACTTTCGTGTGCAGCCGCCCCGCCGTGTCTATGAGCAAAACGTCCGCGCCTTCTCGTTTGGCGGCTTCCACCGCATCGTGGGCGACTGCGGCTGAATCCGCGCCACGCTCCCGCGCGATTACTGGCGCATTCACTCGTTCGCCCCATCGCTGTAGCTGCTCGATGGCCGCCGCCCGGAACGTGTCGCCGGCGGCGAGCATGGCTTTGCCTGGAAGGAAGTTCACCAGCTTGCCGATGGTCGTTGTCTTGCCGGTGCCGTTCACGCCGACCATCAGGATCACCGTCGGCTTGTGCGATACGTCGAGTTCCACCGGACCTTCGAGCATCCGCTCGGCGTGCTCGACCATGAGCCCCCGCAACTGCTCTCCGCTGGTGATGTTCCGCTCCAGTGCCTCCTGCTCCAACTCTCCGACCAGCTTGCCCGTGGTCTTCACGCCAACGTCTGACGATATGAGGATCTCCTCGACCCTCTCCCAGAACTCCTCGTCGTCCGTGTCCCGAAACTCCGCGATGGCGGCGTTGAGCTGCCCGACAACGGACTCCCGGCTCCTCTTGAGCCCCGTCCGCAAACGTCCGAACCAACCACCGGAACGCGATTCCTGCTCCTCAGCCGAGGCCACTTCATCGGACGCTTCTTCCACGGCGTCAGACTCGGGAAGGGCTTCAGGCTCCTGCACGTTTTCCTCTTCGAGCACCTTCGTCGCCTGAGGAGTGGGGCTTCGTCGGGCCTGAACTTCTTCGGCGGTCGGGACGTCTGCCGTGGAGTCCGGTGCTTCGGCCTCCACGGCGGCTTGGACGTTTTCCTGTTCCGGTTCTTCGGTTTTCCTGAAAAAGTTACGCCACGAACGCGCCATTGCTGTTTTTCTAATCCCCCTGCATACGTTTCGATACGATCACGGTGGCCCCCGAGGCGTCCTGCGTAACGCCGTAGAGGACGTCCGCCGCTGCCATCGTGCGCTTCTGATGGGTCACCAGCAGGAACTGCCCGCTGGCCCGATAAGAGTCTACCACAGCGAGGAATCGCGCCAAATTGAGGTCATCGAGCGCAGCCTCCGCCTCATCCAACATGCAGAACGTCCCCGCCGCACCCTCCGGCCGACTCAGGAATATGCTGAACAGAAACGATAGCGCCAAGAGCGACCGCTCTCCACCGGAGAGCACCCGCAGCGGCTTATATCCCCGACGACCGAGGCGGAGCAGGATCCCCACCCCCTCCTCAGATAACTCCAGAGTCCCACTCGCCCCGTGCATCATGCGCGGCACAATCTCCGCGAAAGCCTCCATTACCCCCCGGAACGTAGCCGAGAACCGCGTCTCTATCTCTTCGTCAACATCTTGTATTATGTGGTTAAGTTCTGTGGCGGCGGCATCGGCGTCGGCGCGTTGGGCGGCGACGAACTCGTGGCGCTCGCGTAGCTGGCCTTCTTGCGCGAGGGCGAGGAGGTTGACATCTCCGAAGCGGTGGAGTTTGCGCGACAGGCGCCGCCGCTCGGCTTCGGTGTCCTCCGGGAGCTGTTCGGCCTCTCGCCTGGCGTCTTCGAGTGTCGCCCCCCACTCGGACTGTAGCTCCTCCTCCGCTTGGGCGGCGGCATCTCGGGCGGAGCTGAGTTTGCTTCGGGACTGTTCGGCCTTCGCTCGGGCGGTTGCGAGTTCTCCGGCTATCTCCGCCGTCCTTCGCGCCGCGGCGGTCTGCTCGGCGGAGATACGGCGGTGTTCGTCGGCGAGCCCAGACCTGGAATGCCGCAGGCGGCTCCGGCGTTCGCGGACGACGGTTGCGAGTTGCGTCGAAGCCTCCGTGGCGCGTCGGGACACCGCGATGCGGCCCCGCGCTTCCTCCACGGGTTGACTCTTCAGGAATTCCAGCCTGCCGGAGAGGGCTTCGCGGCGTTCGGTTGCATCCTTCGCGGTGGATCGGAGTCGGGCGAGGCGCAGATCCATCTCCCGCAGATCCGCTCGCGCCGCCTCCGCAATCTCCGATTCGGAAGCGAGGCGATTCCCGCTCTTGCGAACCGTCTCCTCTGATTCGCGCAATGTTTTTTCGGAGGCAGAGATCTCACGTCCCAGGCTCGCGGCTTCCTTCTGACTCTCCTCGAAGGTTCTTCGAGCTTCCTCGAACCGCTTCTCCCTGCGACGGGCTTCGCGCAGCAACAGCTTCGAGGCCGCGGCGACCCGGCCGGCGAGCGCGTGGGCACTATCGGCGTGCGCGGCCCGTCGGTCCAGGCGTTCGGATGCCTCGGAGATTTCTTTCCGTACATCGCGCAGCGCCTGGCCGGGTCCGGCATCGAGGGCATTAAGGCGTTCAGACGCTTCGGAGAGCCGTGCTTCGCGGACGAAGCTCCCACCGCCGTTCGGGAGGCTCACGCTCGTCCGGGTGAGGCGGAGTCCTTCGCGGGTGACCGCGACGTAGCCGTTGGACGGGGCGTTATGCCCGGCTTTCTCGACCACGTAGATGCCTTCTATCAGCCGTCCCACGGCCTCCGAGTAGCGGCCATCCACGACTTCGACGCATTCGAGCAACGGAGTTCCGGGGGGGCTTTCGCGTGCTTCGATAGCATGGGCATCGAGGCGAACGGCGATCCTCTCGGACTCCGAAATCAACTTTATGCCCTCGTCCACGCTCTCGGCCAGAATACCCCCGGCGAACTCCCCCAATGCAGCCTCCACTGCGGCCTCGAACCCCGGCTTCGCCCGCATTACCTCATGGAGACGGGTCTCCAGAGTACTGTTGTTCCGCGAGTCGCGCAGTGCCCGGACCCGCGCCTCCAGGCTACCCATCGCGGCGTCGAGCGCACCCTTCCGCCTGCTCGCGCCGGAGGAGCGTTCGTCCAGAGTTCTCCGGCGGGCGGCGACACGCTCGCGCACGTCTTGCAGGCGCTTGCGAGGGTCTCGGGAGACGACGCCTTCCAGTTCACCAGAGATGCGCGAGAGCCGCTCGATGTCTCGCTCCGGGACGACCGTGGCCTCCTCCATCCGGAGTGTCGCCCGGTCGCGCCGTGTTCGCAGTTTCTCCAGAGTGGTGGTGGCGCGTGATCTCTCGTACTCCGCGGCTGCCTGCTCCGCTCGTGTCCGCGATACGATTTGCTGGTGTACGGTGCTTGCCTTTTGCTGCCCAGAGTAGTCGGCCTCCGCTGCGGAAGCCTCCCGTCCCAGGCTTTCCAGGCGGCCTGAAATCCTTTCGAGTTCGTTCTCCAGGCGCGTGATCACGCGCCCCCGATCCGCCGCCCGGCCCGTGCTCCCTTCGACCCGCATGAGGGCTCTGTCGGCCCGGATGGACTCCGCGCGCAGGTCCTCGGTCCCATCTTCGAGTCCTTCGAGCATCAGCTCGACGCTCCGCAGCCTCTCCTCCTTCTCTCGCAGGGCGGGTTCGAGATCTCGGGCCTGACGCCGCAGGGACACCTCCCGCTCTTCCAGTTCCGCTACGCGCGACTCGCTCTCCTCGGTTCGCCGAACCAACTCGTCCAGGCGCGGGTTGGAGGTTCTGTAAAGGTGCGCCAGGGAATACTGCCGGAATTTGGCCTCCAATTCCCGGTACTCGCGGGCAGCGACGGCTTCGCTCTCGATCCTGCGAAGTTGCCCGGCCAGTTCGGCTTCGAGATTGCGGCTCGTCTCCAGTTGCGCGTCCGCCCGCTCCAAGCGACGGCTTGCCGATAGCCTTCGCCGACGGTAGACACCGAGCCCCGCAGCCTCTTCGAGGGCAATGCGGCATGCGCTAGCCCCGCCAGAGACGATGGCGTCAACCGCGCCCTGCCGGAGGATGCTGTGGCGTCCGATCCCGGCTTCGCCGGCCACCGCCCGCACGTCCGCGAGCCGCGCCGGGGAGCCGTTGATCCTGTACTCCGTGTCGCCGCCGCGTGAGATCCGGCGCGATATGGACACCTCTTCATACGGCAACGAGATTCCGCCGGAAGAATTATCCAGAACGAGCGTCACCTCGGCGGCCCTCGCGGCTGGCAGCGTTTCGGAGCCGGAGAAGATCACATCCCCCATCGCCCCGGCACGGAGAACACCGGGACTCTGCTCCCCGAGCGCGAAGAGCACGGCGTCGGTGACGTTGCTCTTCCCCGACCCGTTCGGCCCGACGATAGCCGTGATCCCGGTCTCAAGCGGCATCCGTACCGGGCGGGCAAACGTCTTGAACCCCTTGATGTAAATGGCCGAGAACACCTGAAAACTTATTCTACGCACTTTGAATCGTCAAAGCACGGAAAAGCGCAGCAAAAGAGCGATCAGAAATCAGCTTGCAGCGATTCGCGGCGCATTCGGAAATCGCCTGTCCCGCCGTAAAGACCTGAGACCTGAAACCCGTAGCCTGAAACCTGTCCGCTACGCGCCGACGTGGACTTCGACCGGGGAGCGCGGGACGGGGCGGATGCCAAGTATTTCGAGGGCAGCACGCGCGGCGGACTGCTCGCTCTCCTTGATGGAATGCCCTTCTCCCGTGGCGACCTCCCGGCCATCCGCGGAGACCGTGGACGTAAAGCTGGGGCGGTGGGCTGGTCCCTGTTTGGAGAGGACACGATACGTTGGCCGCAGTCCGTCAGCCTGGAGTGTCTCCTGAAGTACCGTCTTCCAGTCCCGTAGTTCATCTGTATCCACTTCGGATGGGTTGAAGATGCGGTCTATGGTGCGGAAGACGAGGTCGCGGTCTATGAGATAAGCCGCCCCGATGATGGCCTCTACCGTGTCGGCGATGACCGAATCGTTGATGATGGAACTCTCGATCATCTCCTCCAACCCCTCGTCCCGCCCAACAGCAGCCAAAAAGGTCTTTCGCACGAGATGCGCCCGGATGCGCGTGAGGTCGCCTTCTAACAACTCAGGATAATTGTGGAAGACCAACTCCGCGACCCGCGTGTTCAGGATGGCGTCGCCGAGAAACTCCAACCGCCCATTCGACTCATACGGATCGGCGACGCTCGGGTGCGTCAGCGACCGTTGCCGCAATGGTTCCGGCAATATAGTTATGAGGTCCTTTATAGACATCTCGTGACTATTCTACGCCCGTGAACGCCACCACTACGTTGTGTCCGCCGAAGCCCATCGAGTTGGAGATAGCAGCCTCGAGACCGGGGACTTTCCGGGCCTCGCCGGTAACGTAATCGAGCGGTTCGCAGTCTTCTGCCAGGTCTTCGAGGTTGATCGTCGGCGGCAATACTTTTTGCTGGATCGCCAACGCGCAGGCGATCCCTTCCATCGCCCCGACCGCCCCGAAGGAGTGCCCGGTCATGGACTTTGTACCCGAGACCGCCGCGTGCGGCATGACGCGCGAGATGGCCTTCGTCTCCGGCCCGTCGCCCGTCGGGGTAGAGGTTGCGTGGGCGTTGACGTGGCCGATGTCCCCAACCGAAAGGCCCGAATCTTCGAGGGCGTGCCACATGGCTCGCTCCACGCCACGGCCCTGCTTATCTGGGGCGGTTACGTGGTAAGCGTCGGTCGAGCGGCCGTAGCCAGCGACGGCGGCTATCGGTTCCGCGCCGCGCCGCTCGGCGTGTTCGGGGCTCTCCAGAACGATGGCGCCGCCACCCTCGCTCATCACGAAGCCGTCGCGCCCGGAGTCGAACGGGCGGCTCGCGCGGTGAGGTTCGTCGTTGCGGGTGGAGATAGCGCGAATCGCGCAGAAACCCGCCATCGAGAGAGGTGTGATCGGGGCCTCCGAAGCACCGGCGATCACCACGTCGGCGTCGCCGCGGCGGATCAACTCCAACGCCTCCGCGATAGCCTCGCCACCAGTGGCGCACGCGAGCACCGGACACTGACTCGGCCCGGTCGCCCCGAGCGTAATGGCGAGCTGTCCGGCGGCCATGTTCGGGACCATCATCGTAATGAGGAACGGGCTGACCCGCCCCGGCCCGCGCTCGTGCAGAACCTTGTACTCCCTTTCCCAGGTCGAGAGGCCGCCGATGCCGCTGCCCATCACGATGGCGACCCGTTCGGGCCTCTCGCGGATGGTGTCCAGGATCCCGGCGCTCTCTGCCGCCTGCACGCCCGCCGCCACGCCGAACTGCGCGTAGCGATCCATCCTCCGGGCCAGCTTCTTCGGCATGAAGTCCGTCGGGTCGAAGTCCGAGCACTCGCCCGCGATGTGCGAAGGGAACGGCGAGGAATCGAAGAGCGTTATGGGCCCGACGCCGCTCTTGCCATGAAGGGCCGCGTCCCAGAAATTCTCCACTCCGGTGCCCAGAGGCGTCACAGCTCCCGCGCCCGTAATGAGCGCGTGTCCCCTGCCCTGTGAGGCAGCCTCGGTCACGCCGCCTGATGCTCCGATACGTAGTCCACGGCCTGCTCGACCGTGGTGATCTTCTCCGCCTGGTCGTCGGGGATCTCCAACCCGAACTGCTCCTCTAGCTCCATGATAAGCTCAACGAGGTCCAGCGAGTCAGCCTCCAGATCCTCCCGAAACGACGCCTCCGGTGTCACTTCGGTCTCCTCCACGCCGAGACGGTCGGCGGCGATCTCCTGTATCTTGGCGAGTATCTCGTCTCTCTCCATTTCTCGCACCTCCCTGGTGATTATCACAACTTCTCACAATGCCATCCCCAGCGGGGACAGCGCGTAGTGTAGCGCAAATCGCACTATTGCATAACCATCCCGCCATCCACGGTTATGGTCTGCCCGGTGACGTATCCCGCGCCCTCCCCGGCCAGGAACGCCACCACCTCCGAAATCTCATCAGGCTCCCCGAACCTCCCCATCGGAACCTGCGCCAAAATCTGCTCTTTCACTTTGTCCGGCAGGCTCTCCGTAAGCTCCGTCTCCACGTACCCCGGCGCGACCGCGTTGGCCGTGATCCCACGCTGCGCCACCTCCCGCGCGACGCTCTTGGTGAACCCAATAAGCCCGGCCTTCGATGCAGCGTAGTTCGCCTGCCCCGCATTCCCCACGAGCCCGACCACGGATGAGACGTTCACGATCCTGCCCCACCGAGCCCGCACCATCTTCCGCAGCACGGCCCGCGTACACAGGTACGTTCCCTTCAAATTGGTCCGCAGCACCTCGTCGAACTCCTCCTCCTTCATCCGCATCATGAGGTTGTCCCGCGTGACCCCGGCGTTGTTCACCAGGATATCCACCCGACCGAAAGCCTCGTCCACGCCCCGAAAAAGCACCTCGACATCTTCCGGCGAGGCCACGTCTCCCCGGAACGTCTCGCACCTTACGCCAGCCTCGCGCACCAGTTTCGCGGTCTCTTCGGCTGCGTCATCGTTGGAGCGATAGGAAATCGCCACGTCCGCGCCTTCGAGGGCGAGGCGGATGGCTATGGCCCGGCCTATGCCGCGACCGCCGCCCGTGACCACGGCGACTCTTCCGGCTTCGATCACAGTTCTCCCACCCTCTCCGCGAACGCGAACATCAGTTCGGCCTCGCAGACGCGCTCGCCACCGACCATCGCCCGACCCTTGCCGCGACCGATCTTGCCTTTCAGGCGTTCGATCTCGACCTCCATCGTGAGCACATCTCCAGGCACCACCTGCCGCCGGAACCGCACCCCATCTATCCCGGCGAAGAGCGCGAGCTTTCCCCGATACTCCTCCAGGCTCATCACGCCAACCG
>Ga0136640_10001008_pt1 | contig 11131 bp, 13 predicted proteins | sample AntDrymUQ8642106_2_FD_105498 | JGI IMG/M metagenome (GOLD analysis project Ga0136640, IMG submission 105498) | Polar desert sand microbial communities from Dry Valleys, Antarctica - metaG UQ864 (21.06) | ecosystem: Environmental > Terrestrial > Soil > Desert | place: Antarctica: Dry Valley...
GCACGACGAGCGGGCGTGGAGCGGCGTGCGCGACGGGTCGGTGGCGATCGGCACCGTCGACTCGTACGTCGTCGCCCGCCTCACCGCCGGCGCCCGGCACGTGACCGACCCGTCCAACGCCAGCCGCACGCTGCTGTACGACCTTGGCACCGGTGGCTGGTCGGCCGAGCTGTGCGAGCTCTTCGGCGTCCCGGTCGAGGCGCTGCCCGAGGTAGTGGCCTCCTCCGGTCAGATCGGCAGCACCGACCCGTCGGCGTTCCTCGGCCTCGACCTGCCGATCGCGGGCATCGCCGGCGACCAACAGGCTGCCCTGTTCGGACAGGTCTGCTTTGCCGAGGGGCAGTCCAAGTGCACCTACGGCACCGGCTCCTTCGTCCTCGCCAACACCGGGAGTACGCCGGTCCGCTCGGCGGCCGGGCTGCTCACCACGGTCGCGTGGGACCTCGGCGATGGGCCGGTGTTCGCCCTGGAGGGTTCGATCTTCGTGACCGGTGCAGCCGTGCAGTGGCTGCGGGACGGGCTCGGGCTGATCGACAAAGCGGCCGAGATCGAGGGGCTAGCGGCCACCGTGCCGGACACCGGCGGGGTGTACTTCGTCCCTGCCCTGACCGGCCTGGGCGCTCCGGACTGGGACCCGCACGCGCGCGGCACGATCGTCGGCATCACCCGCGGTACGACGCGGGCGCATGTCGCCCGGGCGACGCTGGAGGCCATCGCCTTCGAGGTCCGCGACGTCGTCGACGTGATGGTCGCCGAAGCGGGGATCGCCGTGCCGGAGCTGTCCGCGGACGGCGGCGCATCGGCGAACGACCTGCTGTGCCAGCTGCAGGCCGACCAGCTCGGCGTACCGGTCCGCCGGCCGCGGGCCACCGAGACGACGGCGCTCGGTGCTGCGTTTCTCGCGGGTTTGGCGACCGGCGTGTGGTCCTCGACCGACGAGCTGACAGCGACCTGGCAGGAGGACCACCGCTTCGCACCGACTCCGGGCGCTCGCGAGGACGGCCGGCACGCTCGGTGGCGCAAGGCCGTGTCGCGAAGTCTGGGTTGGGACAGCTGATGGTGGATGCACAATGCATGCTAGCGTCATGCATATGGCAACCCTCCAGGTGAAGAAGCTTCCGGATGATCTGCACGCCGCGCTGAAGGATCGCGCGGGTGCAGAGGGAATGTCCCTCAGCGAGTTCGTGACCGTGCTGCTGCGCCGAGAGCTGGCGCTGCCGTCGATGGCAGCGTGGTTGCGCGAGCTGCGTGCCGCACCGACCCACGAAAGCGTGGATGTCCTCGGCGCCCTCGATGCGGTTCGTGACGAGCGCGAGTGACACTTGTGCTCGACGCCAGTGCGGCCGTCGAGTTGCTGCTGCGTACGCCACGCGGTGCCCAGGTGGAGGCTCACCTCGCCGACCAGCTCGTCGCCATTCCGGATCTACTGGATGTCGAGGTCTGCTCGGCGCTGGCCCGGCTGGAGCGATCGGGCGAGGTGACGGGCGCCGAGGGGGACAAAGCGGTCCGCCGCCTCGGCCGCCTGCCTGCACGACGCATCGGTGCAGGCTTGTTGCGCGACAGGGCGTGGGCGATGCGTGATCGCGTCCGTGTCGCCGACGCGTTCTACGTGGCGGCCGCCTCAGTCGTCAGCGGCGCCTTGCTCACCTGCGACACTCGGCTGGCCGGCGCCTCGCTGACCAACGTGTCGATCACCTTGGTCCGCTGAACTACCTGTGCTCCTACCATCAATGCCTGGACGCCGATGCCGATGCCTCGCCCGGGGTTCGCTCTCGAGGGCGCCATCTTCGTGACCGGGCCGCGGTGCAGTGGCTCCGGGATGGGCTCGGGCTGATCGATCAGGCGGCGGAGATCGAGGGGCTGCTGGCGACCGGCGTGTGGTCCTCGACCGACGAGCTGGCAGCGACCTGGCAGGAGGACCGCCGGGTCTCCCCGACCGCCGGGGCTCGTGTTTCGTGACGGGCACACCGGCCGGCGAGCCGTCTTGGCCGGCGGACCCGACGTGTGGCAGGTGGCGTCCGCGCTGAGGCATACCGCCGGCTCAGCGGCGGAGCGTCTCTCCACCCTCGAGGCCGAGTTCGGCTTGCACGAACGGCGCGTGGTGATGGCTCTGGACTACATAGCTGCACACCGGGAGGAGATTGACGCCCGCGTTCGCGCTAACGACCAGGCCCTGGACGAGGTCGAGTCGCGAGCTGCCGAACGTGGACGCTTGCTTGCGTGAGGTTTCTGATCGACGCCATGCTGCCGCCCGGTGTCGCTGAGGATCTTCTCGCCAAGGGCCATGAGGCGGTCACCCCCGAAGGGCTGGGTGCGCAAGACCTCTCCGATGAGCAGCTCGTCGATATCGCGACTGCGGAGGGGCGGGTGATCGTGACGGAGAACGCCAGCGACTTCGTGCATGTGAGCACCTGTTCTGTCCTCGTGCGTAAGACCTGGTGGCCTGCCGCGGCGCTCCGGTCTCAAGTCTCTGCCGCCCTCGAGCGATGGGCGGCTGACAATCCCGAACCGGGGAACTGGCCGCATTGGCTGCCGGCCGAGCTGCGGTAGCGCAGCCGCCGTCGCGCTGAGAGTTGACGGCATTCCGGACCAGCGGGATCGCGTCGTAGAACGCGGCCTCGGCGACGGACAGCCCGAGCTGCTCGTGCCGGGTGTTCTCCGCGCGCATCTGCTTGGCGAGCTTCACGAGTTCGGCGATGATCTCGGCGGTCGTCAACGCACGTTTCGCGTAACGGTTGATCGCCTCGTCCAACTGCTCGGAGAACTTCCTTGCCTGTACGACGTTCGTGCGCTGGACCGACTTGATCTGGTCGTTGAGCAGCCGGCGCAGCAGACCCATCTGCAGGTTCGGCCGCTCCTTGCCGGCGAGCCCGTCGAGGAACTCATCGGACAGGATCGACAGCTCCGGTGTCTCGATCCCGGCCAGCTTGTACACGTGGGTCTTGCGGTCCGGATCGCCGGCCCATCACGAAGTCCAGGACGACGGCGTGCTGAACGAGCCGCTCGCCGGCCGGCAGCCACGGGTCCGGGTCGAACGCGCAGCCGTGCAGCAGCGTCCGAACGATGACGTGTCCTTGGCGCACGGGACGTGATAGCCACCAAAAGCGTTTCCGCGGAAACTCTCTGGACCACTGGTCGAGGGTTGCGGCAGCTCTGTTGCAACGGGCAGGGGCGAAGATCTGGCGAGGGGTCAACCGCCGCTGACGTGCACCTTCAGGTGATCGAAGCCGCCGATGCCACCTATCTCGACGCCGATGGACATCACGGTGTACGACGACAGCCAGTCCGGGATGCCGAGACCCTGCGGTGGGAGCTGGCCGATAGCGTCGCGGATCGCCTCGGCCAGGTCGTAGGAGCGGGAGTACCCCACGGCCTCTGAAGGCCCCGCCGGCTCGAGTATCGACGTGCCGCCCGCCGCGGCTCGCGACGCGCCGGGGGCCCCGCTGTCAGCCGGTGGATCGACGCTTTCCACCTGGACCGTCAACGGTCCACCGCTGTGGTGGACGATGACCTCAGGGCGGACTCCTCCGATCCGGAACGCTGCTTGCACCTCGAAGGGTGCGGGCGGTGGATCCGGCACGCAACGGCGTCTGGGGTCCAACGCTACTCGAGCGATGAACGCCGGGGGCTCCACGTCGAGCAGGCTGCGTTCGAGAGACACCTCGTGACAGGCTGACGGCTTCATGCCGTTCACCAGCACCAACAGCACGTCGTCGATCTGGTACGCCTTGGCTTGATCGACCACAGCAAGATCGTCCTCGAATACCTGCATTGCCGCCTCCGCAACCGCCAAGCACCGTCGCTATCGCGGTGACCTTGGCAGCACGCGCCTCGATGGTCAAGCACGGTCGGGCGGGCCGACGATAGCCGCTAGGACAGCAAAGCCCGCTTTCGGGCAACGAAGGACTCACCGCGAAGCAGCAAACGGCGGTTCACGCCGCCAGGCGGGTGCGGTCGCGCATCTTCGCCACTGCCTCGGGCGCCGACGACCCGGTCTTGTCCATCACCAGCTTGACCTTGGCGGCGTACATGTCGACGTACTCCTGCCCGGACAGCATCATCAGCTCGTACATGATCTCGTCCGTCATCGAGCGTTCGACGAACCGGTCGCCGGACATGCCGTCGTACCGGCTGAAGTCCAGCGGGGCACCGATCCGGATCCTGATCCGGTGAATTCGCGGAATGATCCGGCCGGCAGGCTGCACCTTGTCAGTGCCGCTCAGCACCACCGGGATGACGGGGACGCGGGCGTCCAGGGCCATCCGTGCCACGCCGGTCTTGCCGCGGTACAGCCGGCCGTCCGGGCTGCGGGTGCCCTCGGGGTAGACGCCGAGCAGCTTGCCCTCGGCGAGGATGCGGACTCCGGTCTCCATCGCGGCCTTGGCCGCCGAGCCGCTGGTCCGGTCGATCGGGACCATCCCGATGCCGCGCATGAAGGCGCGGGTGACGTAGCCCTTGAGGCCCTTGCCGGTGAAGTACTCCTGCTTGGCCAGGAAGGTCACCCTGCGGGGCACCATCAGGGGGAGGAACACCGAGTCGCAGAAGGCCATGTGGCTCGGCGCGAGGATGGCCGCGCCCTTCTCCGGGATGTTCTCCAGCCCCTCGACCTTGGGGCGGAAGAGCGTGCGCAAGATCGGCGTCAGGATCGCCTTGAGGACCCAGTAGAACACTGGCGGCGCACCTTCCCTTCGTGTCAGCTCACAGTAGAGAGACCGACCCTTCGCGCACAACGCTGCCCGGCCGTGACACCCCGCGAGCCGGCCTCAGGACGTGGGAGCATTGCCGGCATGCCCCTCATGCCCGGCGCCGAACCCTTCCAGCACGAGGGCGGCCCGGTTGGCGTGCTGCTCTGCCACGGGTTCACCGGCAGTCCGCAGAGCCTGCGGCCGTGGGGCGATCACCTCGCCGCTGACGGTTTCTCCGTAGCCTGCCCGAGACTGCCCGGGCACGGCACCCGATGGCAGGACATGAACGACACCAGGTGGCCGGACTGGTACGCCGAGGTCGACCGCGCGCTGGCGGCGCTTCGTGCCCGCTGCGACGAGGTGTTCCTCGGCGGGCTGTCCATGGGAGGGACGCTGGCGATCCGGCTGGCCGAGCAGCACGGCGCGGCGGTGGCGGGCCTGATCCTGGTCAACCCGTCCCTGGGCACCGACCGGTGGGACGTCAAGCTGCTCCCGGTGCTCAGCAGGGTGCTCGCTTCCCGGCCGGGTGTCGCCAACGACATCAAGAAGCCGGGAAGTCGGGAAGTCGCCTACGACCGCCTGCCGCTGAAGGCCACCCTGTCGCTGCAGCAGTTCTGGGCGACTACCCGCGCGGACCTGGCCCGGGTGGACCAGCCCATCCTGTTGTTCCGCAGCAGCGAGGACCACGTGGTCGAACCGCTGTCCGGCCGGCTGCTGCTCGAGGGGGTGCGAAGCGATGACGTCGAGGAGCATGTGCTCGAGGACAGCTATCACGTCGCGACCCTCGACAACGACGCCCCCGCAATCTTCGCCGGCAGTACGGCGTGGATCCGCGCCCGCAGCCGTCGCACCGCGGACCGGCCATGACCAGCGGATCCCGACGGGGTCGGCGCGACAACGGCCTGAACGCCTCGTCGTTCGTGCCCTTGCGCGACGTCGATCCGCGGGTCGGAGAACACCTGCTCGACCTGCTCCGGGAAGCGGGAATCGCTGCGTACCTCGAGCCGACCTCCGACGTCGACAGCTACACAAGGGCGGTGTCCCTGCCCAGTCCCCCGAGCGACCGGTTGTGGGTCGACCGGGCCGCCCGGCCCGACGCCCATTCCCTCATCGTCGAGCACTCCGACGACGACCCGCCCGACCCTCCACAGCCAGTGACCGGGCGGTCGGGACGCGGTGACGCCAGTGACGTGCGCGGGCTCGACGAGAAGACGATCTGGGCGCAGATCGTCGCCGACTACGACCGGGCGAGTGACGCACCGGTGCCTCCCTGGCCTGTGCACGAAGACACCGATCACGTCACCGAACGGGATGAGCCGAGGTCCGAACCGGAGCCGACCGGCTCGGACGGACCGCGGACCCGGCGGGAGCGCACAGCCGACCCCCGGGCCGGCAACCCCGACGACCACTACCTGCCGCCACCCCCGCCGCCGGTCCCGCACCTGCAGCGGGCCACGCTGTACGCGCTCGCCCTGATCGCCGCGGGCGCCATGTTCCTCGTTGCTCCCGGCGCTCTCGATCTGGGCGCCGACGTGAGCCTCATCCTCGGAGTCGTCGGGATCGTGGCCGGTGTGGGGATGCTCGTGTACCGGATGCGGGAACGGCCGGTACCCGGCGAGGATCCCGACGACGGCGCCGTGGTCTGACCCTTCCTTCGAAGGTCGTCTACCCTGCCGTCGGCACGCAGTGCGGCGAAGGAGAGGTTGCAGTGCAGCTCACCGAGACCGTCGAGGTCACCGGCCACGTCATGGACAGCGGCGTGCTGGCCCGCATCCTCGACGACGTCCGCGAGTACGGCGGTGACTACCGGATCGCCCGCATCGATCTGGGGCGACAGCACGACGACGAGTCCTACGTGCGCATGGAGATCACTGCCGACGACGACGAGCGCCTGCAGCGGATCCTCATGCGGATTCAGATCCACGGTGCGAACATGGCCGACCCCGGCGACGCCCGCATCACCCCGGCTCCCGCCGACGGGGTCTTCCCGCCGGACTTCTACTCCACCACCAATTTGGCCACCGAGGTCCGCCTGTCCGGGCACTGGCTGCCCGTGCAGAACCCGGAGATGGACTGCGGACTGGTCGTCGAGAACGGCACCGTGCGCACCATCCCGGTCTCCGATGTGCCGGCCGGCGTCGATATCGTGTGCGGAGCCACCGGCGTACGGGTGACGCTGCCCGAGGTGGCGGCCGCCGGCGACTCGTTCGGGTTCATGTCCTCGGCGGTCTCCAGCGAGAAGCCGCAGGCGCTGCTGGTCCGGCAGATCGCCGCCCAGATGCGCGACATCAAGGCCGCCGGTCGCAAGGTGCTGTGGGTCGGCGGGCCGGCGATCGTGCACACCGGCGCTGCGCCGGCGATGGTGGCCCTCGTCGAGGCCGGGTACGTCGACGTGCTCTTCGCCGGCAACGCCCTGGCCACCCACGACATCGAGTCCGCCCTATTCGGTACGTCGCTGGGCGTGGACCTGGCGAAGGGCTCGGGTGTGCCGCACGGGCACGAGCACCACATCCGGGCCATCAACACCATCCGCGGCTGCGGCTCGATCGCCGCGGCCGTCGAGCAGGGGGTGCTGACCGGCGGCGTGATGCACGCGATGGTCAGGGCCGGCAAGCCGTTCGTCCTGGTCGGCTCCGTGCGCGACGACGGCCCGCTGCCCGACGTCTACACCGACGTCATCGAGGGACAGCGGGCGATGCGGGCAGGACTGGCCGGCGTCGGCTTCGCGATCATGGTCGCCACCATGCTGCACTCGATCGCGACCGGGAACATCCTGCCGGCGGCGATCCCGCTGGTCTGCGTCGACATCAACCCGGCCACCGTCACCAAGCTCGCCGATCGCGGCAGCGCGCAGGCGGTGGGCATCGTCACCGACATCGGGCTGTTTCTGGAACAACTCGTACGCGAGCTCGTGCCGGACTACACGCCGCCGGCGTGATCATGGGGTTTGGCCGGTCCTGACCGGTCAAACCCCATGATCATGAGGACTCGGCGGCGGAGCGGCGGGCGAGGTCGGCGGCTCCGACCAACCCGGCCGCGGCCCCCAGCTCGGCCGCCCGGATCACCAGATCGGGACGAAAGCCCCGCCCGGCCAGTACGGCGGCGTACCGCTCCCGCGCCGGGCCCAGCAACAGGTCGCCGACCTCGGACACTCCGCCACCCACCACGACCACGGCGGGGTCCAGGATGGCGGCGAGGTCCGCGATGCCCTGGCCCAGCCAGGCTCCGGCCTCGGCGACGAGTTCCAGCGCGGCGGGATCGCCTTCTTGGGCAGCGGTGGTCACGTGGATACCCTCCAGCGCGCGAGGGTGCCCGGCGAGTTCGATCAGCCGGCGGGCGGCGAACGGGGAGCTCTCGGCGAGTTCGCGGGCGTCGTGGGCCAGGGCACGGCCGCTGGCGTACTGCTCCCAGCACCCGCGGTTGCCGCAGGCGCAGCGGCGACCACCGGGGACCACCCGCATGTGACCCCATTCACCGGCCACCCCGAACGCGCCGCGGAACAGCGAACCGGACAGGATCAGCCCGCCGCCGATTCCGGTCCCGAGCGTGACGCACAGGACCACCGGCTCACCGCGGGCAGCACCGAAGCGGTACTCGGCCCACGCCGCCGCATTGGCGTCGTTCTCGATCCAGATCGGCATGCCGAGGCGAGCTCGCAGGGCCTCGCGGAGCGGCTCGTCGCGCCAGGCCAGGTGCGGCGAGAACAGCACGGTCGCCCGGTCCGCGGCGACCCAGCCGGCCGCACCGACACCCACCGCCTCGATGTCGTACCGGCCCGCGAGGTCGCGAACGAGATCGGCGATCACGTCCTCGGTCAATGCCGCATCCATGTGCGGCGTCGGACGCTGAACACACTCGACTACCCGGCCGCGCGCGTCCACGACGCCTGCCGCCGCCTTGCTGCCGCCGATGTCCACTCCGATGGCCAGCCCGGCCACGCTGGGCTCAGTCGACATCGATGCGTCCCGCATCAGTAGACATCGATGCGTCCCGCATCAGTCGACATCGATGTGCTGCACAGTGGGCGGCGAAGCCTCCTCAGCGCGGCCGCCGTCGGGAGGTGTCACGAGCGACCGCAGCGCGTCCAAGAAGGCCGCCCCCGACTCCGCCAGTCGCGCAGTCACCTCGGGGCGCTGTCCCCGTACGACGGCGATCAGCTGGCACAGCGGGCAGTAGCGGCAGGTCTCCGGCGTACCCTCGTCCGGGGCAAGCCCGACGGGGTGGTCGTGGCTCCAGTCCGAGAACGCCTCGGCGAGCCGGCGAGCCTCCTCGGCCAGGGTGCCGTGCCCGGTCATGAGGTGGGCCACAGATCCGGGTCAGGGCGAAACACCACACGCAGCCGCCCGCCGGCGAGGTCGGACCCGGTGACACGGCAGCGGCGAAGGACACCGGGCAGGGCGAGCAGCCGGCGGTAGCCGCCGACTGTCAGCACAAGCTCGTCGCCGCTGCGGGCCAGCTGCACCGCCTCCCGCTCGGCGTGCGGCAGGGGCAGGAAGAGCTCGAACCGCTCGCCGTCCTGGTCGGGCGTACGGCGTACGTCGAGCGCGACGCTCGGCGGCGGCGGCGCCAGCGGATCGCCGTTGCGGTAGAGGTCGGCGCCGATCGCGGCCAGTGCCGGCAGGCCGACCGGCTCAGCCGCCAGGTACGCAGCACGGCGGACGGGCAGGCCGGGAAAGGAAGCCTCCACCTCGGTCAGCTGGGCGGCCTGCGCGGCGGCCCAGGCCTCCCGCCAGGCGTCACCGCCGCCGGGGATGAGCCGGTTGACGATCACCGAGTCCAGCCGGTGACCGAACAGCGCCAGGGACGTCGCGGTTCGCCTCGCCTCGGCCAATACCACCGCCTCGGCCGTGAGCACGAGGCGCACCGAGGTTCCGTGGTCGTCGAGAAGGGCCTGTACGCCGAGCAGCTCGGCGTGCAGCTGCGTCACGGCCTCCGTGACGCCGTCACCGGGCAGCGTGACACCGCCGAGCAGCGGGCCCAGCCCGCGCACCATCCGCCGATGGGTGGGCAGGATCCGCTCCATGTACCACGACAGGGCACGGGGCAGGGCGAGCAGCCGCAGCGTCTCGGCGGTCGGGGCACAATCCACGATGACGACATCCCACCGGCCGCTCGCTGCCTGGTCGCGAACCGCCAGCAACGCCAGGATCTCCTCTGCACCGGGCAGGACCGTGAGCTCCTCGGCGGCCATTGCATCGACGCCGCCGCTGCCGAGCAGGTCGACAAGGTAGCGCCGCAGGACCGCCCAGCTCTGCTGAAACGAGGCCTGGGTGTCGACCTGCAGCGCCGACAGGCCCGCATCGATCTCCACCGGCTCGGAGCCCAGAGGTGTATCCAGGGCATCGGCGAGGGAGTGCGCGCGGTCGGTGGAGACGAGCAGCACCTTCTGCCCCTGACCGGCGGTGAGTGCGGCGCTCGCCGCCGCCATCGTGGTCTTGCCGACGCCGCCCTTGCCGGTGATGAGGATCAGCCGCACGTGGCTACCCTTCAACCCGCTTCTTCAGCTCCCGGAGTGCGGTATCCATGATGACCTTCTCGGCCTTGCGCTTGAACATCCCCAGCATCGGGATGCTCAAGTCGACGGCGAGGGTGTAGGTCACCTCGGTCGAGTCCCCCTGCTGCCGCAGCTCGTACGAGCCGGTCTGCGACTTCTGCATCTGCCCGCGGACCAGGTGCCAGTCGACCCGGGAGTCGTCGGCTGCCCAGTCGTACTCCAGGACGTAGTCGTCCTTGACCACTCCGGCGTCGAGCAGGAACCGCACCTGCCGGGCCCGGCCGTCAGCGGCGGCGTCGAGCACCTCGCAGCGCTGCACGGCGCCGGCCCACTCGGGATACGCCGGGAAGTCCGCGATGACGTCCATGATCCGCCCGGGCGTCGCCTCGATGGTGATCGACTGGGTCGACTGGTCCGGCATGGAGGCACCGTACCCGGCACGCCCGCAGCCGGGCGGGCGGTCACCCTCCAGATCGTCCTTGAGCCGCCAGAAGATCTCCTTCGCCCGAATGGCGCGGGCCCTCACCTCGTCCCGGTCGCTGCGTTGCTGCCTGGGACCGACCGGGTCAGCCCGCAGGTAATAGTGGAGGATCACCCCGTCGCCCCACGGCTCGATCCAGACCTCCATGCTGCCGACCAACGCTCCGGTGACGTTCCACCGGACCCCGGCATCGGCGCGATCCTGGTAGGTCGTGAGTCGCAGATCGGGCCACCAGGATCGCCAGCAGCGCGGGTTCCGGATCTGTTCGGCGACTCGCGTGGCGGGCGCGACGACGAACGTCTCGTCGATCAGGTCGATGCGGGGCACCAGGCCATCTCAGCACGGGCGACCACCGCACCGACTCCGCGCCGACTCCCCTCCTCCGCAGAGAAACGCTAGATTCAGCGGTTACTCGGCTCAACAATGAGAGAGGTCACCGTGCGCGAGCTTGCCGTCCCGGCCGTCGTCACC
>Ga0136640_10001009_pt1 | contig 11127 bp, 9 predicted proteins | sample AntDrymUQ8642106_2_FD_105498 | JGI IMG/M metagenome (GOLD analysis project Ga0136640, IMG submission 105498) | Polar desert sand microbial communities from Dry Valleys, Antarctica - metaG UQ864 (21.06) | ecosystem: Environmental > Terrestrial > Soil > Desert | place: Antarctica: Dry Valley...
GACGCCGATGCCGTGCTTGTCGGCCAGCTCCTCCTGGGCGGCGCGCGCCGCGAGGTGCGCCGTGCCCGAGAACAGGATCGACCCCCGGGTCTCGGTGCCCTCAGGTGGGCCGGCCCAGCGGTAGAGGCCCTCGACGACGCCGTCGGCTGCCCCCTCGGGCATGGCCGGCATCGGGTGGTTCTCGTTGTAGAGGGTCAGGTAGTAGAAGACGTCCTCGGGTTGGCTCCCGTACATGTGGTCGATGCCGTGGCGGACGAGCGTGGCGACCTCGTAGGCGAACGACGGGTCATAGGCCCGGCACACGGGCACCGTCGAGGCCAGCACCAGGCTGTGGCCGTCCTGGTGTTGGAGGCCCTCGCCCAGCAGGGTGGTGCGCCCCGCCGTGGCCCCGAGCAGGAAGCCCTTGGCCCGGTGGTCGGCGGCCTGCCAGATGAGATCGCCCACCCGCTGGAAGCCGAACATCGAGTAGAAGATGAAGAACGGCACCATGGGCACGCCGCGGGTGGCGTAGGAGGTTGCTGCCGCGATCCACGAGGCCATCCCGCCGGCCTCGGTGATCCCCTCCTCGAGGAGCTGGCCGTCGGGCGTCTCGGTGTAGCTGAGCAGCAGCGAGTGGTCGACCGGTTCGTACTTCTGGCCCTGCGACGCATAGATCCCGAACTCCTTGAACAGCGAGTCCATCCCGAAGGTGCGGGCCTCGTCGGGGATGATGGGCACGATTCGACGGCCGAAGCCCTCGGTGCGGGCGAGCGCCCGGAGCAGCCGGGTGAACGCGGTGGTGGTGCTGGCCGCCTGCTTGCCCGACCCGGCCAGCAGCTCGGTGAAGGCTGCGTCGGCCGGCATCGGCAGCTCGCGCTTGACCCGCACCACCCGCCCGGGCAGCGGTCCGCCGAGGGCCTGGCGCCGCTCCATCAGGTAGGTGTGGGCCGGGCTGCCCTCCGGCGGCCTGTAGTACGGCGGCTCGCGGTCATCGGCGAGAGAGTCCTCGGGGATCTCCTCGTGCAGGTAGAGCCGGTCTCGCAACGACCGCAGCTGGGCGACGGTCATCTTCTTGATCTGGTGGGTGGCGTTGCGGGCCTCGACGCCCACGCCCAGCGTCCACCCCTTGATGGTCTTGGCCAGGATCACCGTGGGGGCGCCTCGCTGCTCGGTGGCGGCCCGGTAGGCGGCGTACAGCTTCTGGTAGTCGTGGCCACCCCGGGGGAGGGTGCGCAGGTCCTCGTCGGACAGGTCCTCGACCATGGCTCGGAGACGGGGGTCGGGCCCGAAGAAGTGGTCGCGGATGTGGGCCCCGTCGCTCACCGCGTAGCGCTGGAAGTCGCCGTCGACGGTGGAGTTCATCTTCGCGAGCAGCACGCCGTCGACATCGCGGGCCAGCAGCTCGTCCCATCGCGATCCCCAGATCACCTTGATGACGTTCCAGCCGGCGCCGCGGAACACCGCCTCCAGCTCCTGGATGATCTTGCCGTTGCCTCGCACGGGCCCGTCGAGGCGCTGGAGGTTGCAGTTCACGACCCAGATCAGGTTGTCGAGCTGCTCGCGGCCGGCCAGGGCGATGGCTCCGAGGGTCTCGGGCTCGTCGGTCTCACCGTCGCCGACGAAGCACCAGACCCTCGTCTCGTCGGTGGCGTCGATCTGGCGGGCGTGGAGGTAGCGGTTGAAGCGGGCCTGGTAGATCGATGAGATCGGGGCGAGGCCCATCGACACCGTCGGGTACTCCCAGAAGTTGGGCATGAGCCGCGGGTGCGGGTAGCTCGACAGGCCTCCGCCGTCGAGCTCCCGCCGGAACCGGTCGAGGTGGTCCTCGTCGAGGCGTCCTTCGAGGTAGGCCCGGGCGTAGATGCCGGGCGCAGCGTGGCCCTGGATGTGCACCGCGTCTCCGGACCGGCCGCCGTCCTTGCCCCGGAAGAAGTGGTTGAACCCGATCTCGTAGAGCGAGGCCGAGGAGGCATAGGTCGCAAGGTGGCCTCCGATGCCGTCGGCCGCCTTGTTGGCCTTGATGACCATGACCGCGGCGTTCCACCGGATGAACGCCCGGATGCGCTGCTCGAGGTCGGCGTCGCCGGGGAACCAGTAGCGGACGCGTTGGTCCTCGGGGCCGATGGTGTTGATGTAGGGCGTGCGCACCGGAGCCGGGAGGCCGAAGTTGAGCTCGTGGCTGCGCTCCAGCAGCTTCTGCATCAGGAACGCGGCCCGAGTGTGGCCCTTGACGCTGGCCACCGCATCGAGGGAGTCGATCCACTCGCGGGTCTCGTCGGGGTCGGTGTCGTAGAGCTGGCCGACGAAGTCGTCAGAGATGCTCATGGGCTTGCTGCCCCTCTGGTGCGGTCGGGTTGGTCCTCCCACTCTCGCACCCCCGGTTCCCGTCCCGCACCGCTCCCCGCTTCTGAACGGGGAGGCGGCCAGATTCGCCCGCCTGACGTCTCAGAACGGGACGTCTGCCAGGCTCGCCGGTTGTGACGACGATCGTGTACACCGACGGGGCTTGTTCGGGGAACCCTGGTCCTGGCGGCTGGGGGTGGGCTGTGCCCGGAGGGGCGTGGGCCCGTGGCCACGCCGAGCACACGACCAACCAGCGCATGGAGCTGCAGGCGGTGCTGTCGTCGGTCGAGATGCTCGACGGCGAACTCGACGTGGTCACCGACTCGACTTATGTGGCCAACTGCTTCCGCGACGGCTGGTGGAAGGGTTGGGAGGCACGGGGTTGGACCAACAAGGCCGGCCAGCCGGTGAAGAGCCGCGACCTCTGGGAGCCGCTGATCGAGGCCCACAAGGCGGGGCGCTTCGGCGTGCCCCGCTGGGTGAAGGGACACTCCGGCGACGAGATGAACGACCTCGTCGACCGCCTGGCGGTGGCCTCGGCGCTGCGCCAGGACGATGCTGCCGGCTCGACGCCGCCGGAGTCCCACGAGCTCGGCCCCGAGGATGTGGCCGCCGGCTCTCGAGGCTCGGCTTCGCCGACGGCGGCGGCGGCTGCGGCGCCCCGGCTGGCCGACCTCGAGCCCGCTGAGCGCCGGGTCGAGCGACGACGGCGCGACGGGCGGATCCCCACCGGCACCCTGTGCGTTGCGGGTGGCCAGCGGGACCTGCCTGACGATCCGGTCGTCGTTCGTGAGCTGCGGCGCCGCCTCGCCGAGATGATGGCCGCCCACGCTCAGCTGCAACCAGACCTCCTCGTGCTGACCGGCCTGCGCTCCGGGGCCGAGGCGCTGGCCGCCGAAGCGGCGCTGGACGCCCGGGTCGAGTGGGCGGCGGTGCTGCCCTGGCCCGATCCCCACGAGCAGATGCGGTTCGCCGACCGGGAGTCGTTCCTGTCGCTCCGGGCCTCGGCTCCGTCGGAGATCGTGCTGGAGAAGAAGGTGCCGCCGACCCGCAGGGACCGGGCCTCGGCCCTCGTCCGTCGCGACGCCTGGCTGGCCGGCGCCGCCGACCTCGCTCTGGTCGTCTGGGACGGCGAGGCCGACGACGGCCGCACCTTCTTCGCCCGCCTGGAGGCCACCATCGGCGATGACGTCACCCCCATCTGGTAGCTGCGATCGAGGTACGGGGCGCCACCAGCGCGGTCAGTAGGTCCGCAGCTCCACCCGGTTGCCGTCGGGATCTCGCATGTAGAGGCCACGACCGACACCCCTCGCGCCGAACAGGTCCGCCGGCCCCATCTCCACCTGGACCGTTCCCGACGTCGCCAGCTCGTCGAGGTCGACGTCGGTGACCGTCAGCGCCAGGTGGTCGACGTTGACGCCCGTGCGCTCACCCCGCATCACGTCGATGAGGAACGTCGGGCTCACGCGGACCGAGACGAACGGGACCTCGTCGCGGCGCCACTCGTCGAGGCGGAGCACCTCCAGGCCGAGGGTCGCCCGGTACCAGTCGACCAGCGTCTCGGGCTCCGGAGAAACGAGGACGATGTGGTCGGGGCCGGTGAGTCGCATGGCGCAATCCTCGCATCCGGTCGTGAACGCCCGGGTGAACGGTTGCCCGTCGGAGCCGGGTCGCCGGGGGCGATGATCGGGGCATGAGCACCGTGCACGATCTCTCCGCCACGCCCGTCCACCTCGGCCTGGGACCGGTCGCGGTCCCGGTCGAGGACTTCGCCTGGTCGGCGGAGGCGCTAACCGCCTACGACGACCGTTTCGCCTCCGACGGAGACGAGGGTCGCCTGGTGACGGTGGGCGACATCACCGACGACTGGCAGGTGTGGGAGCGTCACCCAGCCGGCGATGAGCTGGTCGTCTGCCTCTCCGGCCGGGTGCGACTCGTCCAGGAGGTCGACGGCGAGGAGGTCGCCATCGAGGTCGGGGCCGGGGAGTACGTGGTCAACGGCCCCGGCGTGTGGCACACCGCAGATGTCATCGAGCCGGGCCAGAGCCTCTTCATCACGCCCGGAAGGGGCACCGACCACCGCCCGAGGTGATCACCCGGGGTTCATCGAGGACGACGAACCTCCGTCTCGATCTGGGCCGGGACCATCCGAACTGGATTCGTGGTCAGGGCGCAGGTCAGGGCGACGCCGAGCATCGTCGCGATCACAGCCAGGGTCATCAGCGTCGAAAGGGGAGCGACGAGCAAGACCAGGGCCAGCCCGCCGGTGGCGACCAGAGCGTTGATGCGAGCAGAGCGCGATGTCATGGGGGGCCTCTCGGGCCGGGGAGCGTCCAGGCAGCATGCGCCGCCAGGCCCTCCGTGTAACCGGTGGGCCCTCCCCGGCATGGCCTCCGGGCACCGGAGCCTCAGCGCCGGCTGGCCTACCACTCACCGCTGCATCGGTCGTGGTGATGGCATGCTCGATGGCGTGTCGGAGGCGCCTGCTCGCCAGCGGGTCGGGGTCGACACGGGGGGCACCTTCACCGACGTGGTGGCCGCCGATGGCACGGTGGCCAAGGTCCCGTCCACCCCTGACGATCCGGGTGAGGGGGTGCGCAACGGCATCGTCGCCCTGGCGGGTGACGGTGCCCGACCGTCCGCCCTCGCCCACGGGACCACGGTCGCCACCAACGCCCTGCTCGAGCGACGCGGGGCCCGGGTGGCGCTGATCACCAACGTCGGGTTCGCCGACGTGATCGAGATCGGACGACAGGACCGTCCGTCGCTGTATGACCCCTTCGCCGACCGGCCGGAGCCTCTCGTCGCCCGAGCCGACCGCCACGAGGTGGCCGGACGCCTGGCCGCCGACGGAACCGAGCTCGTCCCCATCGACTGCGAGGCTGTCGCCGCCCTGGACCTGGGTGGGGCCGAAGTGGTCGCCGTCTGCCTGCTGCACGCCGACCTCGACCCCTGTCACGAGCAGGAGGTCGCGGCCGCGCTGCGGAGGCGGGGCATCGATGTGACCTGTTCCCACGAGGTCTCGCCGCAGTTCCGTGAGTACGAGCGGACGGTGACCACTGCGATCAACGCCTACCTGCGTCTGCCGTGCCGGACCTACCTCCGTGAGCTCACCGACGCCGCCGACGAGGTGCTGGTCATGACCTCGGCCGGGGGGTTGGCGCCGTTCGACCGAGCGGCCGAGCTGCCGTCGACGTTGCTGCTCAGTGGTCCGGCCGGAGGCGTGGCCGCCGCGGCAGCGGTTGCCGCCGCGTGCGGGTTTGGTGACGCCGTCACCTTCGACATGGGCGGCACCAGCACCGATGTGTGCCTTGTGCGCGACGGTGAGCCGGCTCCGGCGGGGGAGCGGCTCGTCGCCGGTCTGCCCGTGCGCCTGCCCTCGCTCGACGTCCACACCATCGGCGCCGGGGGTGGGTCGATCGCCTTCGTCGACGCCGGCGGAGCCCTCACGGTCGGTCCCCGCAGCGCCGGTGCCCTCCCCGGCCCCGCCTGCTACGGGCTCGGCGGGACGGCGCCCACCGTCACCGACGCCGATCTGGTCGCAGGCCGCCTGGATCCCGACACCGAGCTGCCCGGGCTGGGGCCCGTCGACATCGACGCCGCGCGCAGGGCGCTCGACGAAGCCGGCGTGAGCGCGGCAGGGGTGATCCAGGTCGTGGAAGGGGCCATGGAGCAGGCGGTGCGGTCGGTCACGGTGGCCCGGGGCGTCGACCCGCGCGATCTGGCGCTGGTTGCCTTCGGCGGGGCCGGTCCGCTCCACGCCTGCGGCCTGGCCGATGCCCTCGGCATGGCGACGATCATCGTCCCGCCCCGAGCCGGGGTGCTCTCCGCGGTGGGCCTGCTCTGCGGCGCCCGCCAGCACGATGTCGTCCGCACCTGGCCCACCCCCGCGGACCACGATGCCCTGGACGACGTCACGGCCGAGATGGCCGACGAGGCCCGTGAGGCTCTGGGCGCAGCGGCCAAGGGTGGCGGCGTCGAGGTGAGTGTCGAGCTCGACTGCCGCTACGCCGGCCAGTCCCATGAGCTGCGGGTGCCCGACGTCGACGCGTTCGGGGCCGAGCACCGGCGCCGCAACGGCTACGAGCGGCCGGACACCGCTGTCGAGGTGGTGGCGGTACGGGCCTCGGCCCGCGCTGCGACGCGGCTCGGCGTCGGGGATCTCTCTGCCGTCGACCGGGAGAGCGCCGTCGGTCCAGCGGTCATCTCCGAGGCCGACTGCACCATCTACGTGGCCGACGGCTGGCGCGCCGACCCCGGACCGCTAGGCGCGTTGCTGTTGACGAGGATCTCGTCGTGACCGTCGAGCCGAGTCTCGGCCCGGCCGCGCTGGCGGTGCTCATCGCCCGCCTGACCGGGGTGGCCGAGGAGATGGGGGCGGTGCTGCGACGAGGGGCGTTCAGCCCCAACATCAAGGAGCGGGCCGACTGTTCGGCCGCCCTGTTCACCGCTGACGGCACGCTGCTGGTCCAGGCCGAGCACATCCCGGTCCACCTGGGCTCGATGCCGGCATCGGTGCGAGCCGCCATCGACTCCCTAGGCGACCAGGTCGGGCCCGGCTTGCAGGTCATCGTCAACGACCCCTTCGCCGGCGGGACCCATCTCAACGACGTCACCCTCGTCGCGCCGTGCCACCTCCCTGATGGTCGGCTCGTGGGATGGGCCGCGAACCGGGCTCACCACGCCGACATCGGCGGCTCGGCTCCCGGTTCCCTGCCGGCCGACGCCACCGAGATCCAGCAGGAAGGGCTGCGCATCCCCCCGATGCGCTTCACGTCGGAGGTGCGCGAGCTGCTGATCGCAGCCTCACGAACCCCCGAGGAGCGGCGAGGCGACATCGACGCCCAGGTCGGCTCGAACGTGGTCGGCCTCCAACGGCTGGCCGAGCTGGCCGGCGAGCCGCTGGATGAGGTCGTCGACTACGGCGAGCGACGCATGCGAGCCGCCGTGGCCGAGCTTCCCGACGGCCGCTGGGAGGCAATCGACGTGCTCGACTCGTACGGCTCCGCGCCCGACCAGCAGGAGCCGACCACGATCAGGGTGGCGGTGACGATCGACGGTGAACGCATCAGCTTCGACTTCGGAGGCACCGACCCCCAGCGTCGGGGCAACGTCAACGCGGTGGAGGCGGTGACCGTCAGCGCCGCGGTGTTCGCCCTCCGTTGCGCCGTGGACCCGACCATCCCGGCCAACGGTGGCGGCCTGCGCGCCGTCGAGGTCATTGCGCCGGCCGGGTCGGTCGTCGCCGCCCAGCCCCCTGTCGCCGTCGGGGCCGGCAACGTCGAGGTGAGCCAGCGGGTGGCCGACGTGTGCCTGGCCGCCCTGGCCGGCGCTGCGCCCGACCGCATCGGTGCCGCATCTCAGGGGACGATGAACAACCTGCTGATCGGCGGCGACGGCTGGGTGTACTACGAGACGGTGGCCGGCGGTCAAGGCGGTCGCCCCGGCCGAGAGGGCATGAGCGGAATCCACACGTGCATGACCAACACAAGTCAAGCTGACCCCCAGTTGGGCTCCGGGGTGCCGGGCCAGTCGGGCATTCACACGTGTATGACAAATACGCGAAATACCCCGATCGAGGCGCTGGAGCGAACGTTCCCGATGCGGGTCTTGCGCTATCGGTTGCGGCGGGGAAGCGGCGGTGCGGGGCTGGCACCGGGCGGCGAGGGGATCGAGCGGGACCTGCAAGTCCTGGAGGACTGCACGGTGTCGCTGATCACCGAACGGCGGGTGTCCCGGCCATGGGGGCTGGCCGGCGGCGAGCCGGGTGCGGTGGGCGAGAACTGGTTGCTGCCGGGCGGTGACGAGGCGAGGGCGGAGCGGCTGCCGGACAAGTGCACCATCCGGCTCGAGGCGGGCGACGTGCTCCGGATGCTGACGCCCGGGGGAGGGGGGTGGGGAACCCAGGGCGGTCGTCGCAGCACGCAGCCGCTCTGCTAGCGACGTTGCCACGGACGTGGAGGCTCTTCATGCGTTCGCCGTTGGAACGAGCCGCTACGGCCCGGGCGGATTTCTCGAAAGCCGATGGGAGCGACCGGATCGCAGCAGTCGGCAGCGCCGCTTGTCCGCTTCGAGCGCGGTGAGCCCGACGTCGCAAGGGCGCCGCGGGTGAGGACAGTCGGAACCGCGACTGAGTCGCCCGGTCGTGCGATCCTGCACGGCCCGACGCGCGGGTGGGGGATACGCTTCGCTCTTGGGCGAACGCCTGCATGACTCAAACCGGGACCCCTGCGTGATGGTGCCGGACGAATGCCGTCTAGCGTCGTTGGCATGGTCGCCGGCACCCGATGACCGGGCTCTACCTCTTCGCCGCAGCTGCTGGAGTGCCGCTCGTGGCGTGGTTCCTGCTGAGCGGGGGGGACGAGGGCGGTGAGGGAGGCGGGGGCGACGACGGTATCGGCGGGCTCATGCTGCACCTGTTGCCGCTCAGCACCCTCGCCATCGTCACCGCAACGTTCGGCATCTGTGGGTTGGTCCTCAGCGGCGTCGGCACCGCGTCGGGCACCACGTTCACGGGCGCGGCGGTGGCCGCGGTCATCGCCGGCGTTCTCAACAGCACCGCCTTCGCCTATCTGCGCCGGTCCGAGTCGACGACGGAGGTGCGCGACGAGCAGCTCGCCGGTGCTATCGGCCGTATCGTTGTCCCGATGACCGGTGAGCACCGCGGCCGCATCGTCATCTCCACCGGCGGCCAGCAGGTCTACCTCTCGGCCCGGGCCCTGCCTGACGCCACGGCTGCTATCGAACTCGAGGTGGGTGCCCCGGTCCTGGTGGTCGAGGTGCGCGGCGGCGTCGCCAGCGTCGTCCGCCTCGATCCCGAGCTCACCTGACATGAACGTCCACACACGAGGAGTCCACCTTTCATGATCGGCTTGATCCTCGGCGGCATCCTCGCCCTTGTCGTGCTCGTCATCATCGCGACGGTGCGGAGCCTCATCATCATCTGTCCCCCGAACCGGGTAGCGGTGATCTCCGGGCGCTCGCGGCAGCTCTCCGACGGCCGGAGCGTGGGATACCGCGCCATTCGCGGCGGCCGCACCCTCCGGGTGCCCCTCCTCGAGCGGGTGGCGTGGATGGAGCTGAACACCATCCCCATCGAGGTGTCCGTGCATAACGCCTACTCCCGCGGTGCCATCCCGCTCAATGTGCAGGGCATCGCCAACGTCAAGGTGTCGAGCATCGAGGGTCTGCTACAGAACTCAGTGGAGCGCTTTCTCGACGTGCCGCAGTCCGAGATCGCCGGAATAGCCAAGGAGACCCTCGAAGCCAACCTGCGCGGCGTGCTCGCCACCCTCACCCCCGAGGAGGTGAACGAGGACCGGTTGAAGTTCGCCCAGACCCTCATCGACGAGGCCGACGACGACATCAAGACGCTCGGGCTCGAGCTCGACGTGCTCAAGATCCAGAACGTCACCGACGAGGTCGGCTACCTGGACTCCGTGGGACGCCGGCAGACGGCCGAGGTGCTGAAGGAGGCCCGGGTTGCGGAGGCGCAGCGCAAGGCGGAGGCCGAGGAGTCCGAGGCGCTGTCGCGGCAGCGAGCCGAGATCGCCACCGCCCACGCCGACCTGAAGATCGTCGAGGAGCAGAACAACCTCCGCGTGCGCCAAGCCCAGCTCGAGGCCCTCGCTGGCGCGGCCGAGGCCGAGGCCAAGGTGGCCGGCGAGAAGGCCCGCGTCGTCGCCGAGCAGGCCCTCGAGACCGAGCGGGTGAAGCTCGAGACCCGGCGCCTCGAGGCCGACGTGGTCGCCCCCGCCCGGGCGGACCTGGAGGCAAAGGAGCTAGCCGCCAAGGCTGATGCCGCCAAGATCATCGAGGAGGGCAACGCCCAGGTCGAGGTGTTCCGCCGCCTCGTCGAGCAGTACCAGACCGCCGGCTCGGACGCCCAGCGCATCTTTGTGCTGCGCATGCTCCCGGAGCTGGTCGACAAGCTCGTGTCCACCGTGGGCGCCGTCGGCATCGACAAGGTGACGATCATCGACAGCGGCGGTCGGGGTACGGGGGTCCCCGGCTTCATGGGCCAGCTTCCCGCCGCCGTCATCGGCCTCGCCGAGCAGATCGAGACCGCCACCGGCGTGGATCTCTTCACGGCGTTGCGCGCGCAACCGGACGGCTCCTCGGTCGACGCGATCGACGAGTACCGGGACACGGAGGAATCGACCGACGACGTCGATTCCGCCAGCTGATGATCTGACGACGTCGAGACCAAGCGAGATCACCGTGGTCGGCGCATGTACCAACAGTGTCAACGAAGGACACCGGTGGGAGCGGCCGCCGAAGCCGGGCCAGTCGGGCATCCAGACGGGCATGACGAATACGCGGAACACCCCCGTCGAGGCGCTGGAGCGAGCGTTCTCGATGCGGGTCCTGCGCTACCGCCTGCGCCAGGGGAGCGGCGGAGCGGGTTCGGCGCCGGGCGGTGAGGGCATCGAGCGCGACCTGCTCATGCTCGAGGACGTGACGGTCAGCCTCATCACCGAGCGCCGAGTGAGCCAGCCCTGGGGCCTGGCGGGTGGCGAGCCCGGCGCGGTTGGAGAGAACTGGCTGCTGCCGCTCGGCGACGAGTCTCTGGCCGAACGGCTTGCCGACAAGTGCACGATCCGGCTGCGCGCCGGCGACGTGTTGCGGATGCTCACGCCGGGCGGTGGCGGTTGGGGAACGCGATCCGGTGAGCGCAGGACTCAGGCGACTCCGACGACGTGACGACCAATCCAGCGCGAGTTCGAACGATTCTGCGTCCTGCCGTCTACCGGCACATAGGACGGCTCGCGGCAACCCCGGCGCAGGCTCCGGAGGCTCCGTCCC
>Ga0136640_10001010_pt1 | contig 11114 bp, 7 predicted proteins | sample AntDrymUQ8642106_2_FD_105498 | JGI IMG/M metagenome (GOLD analysis project Ga0136640, IMG submission 105498) | Polar desert sand microbial communities from Dry Valleys, Antarctica - metaG UQ864 (21.06) | ecosystem: Environmental > Terrestrial > Soil > Desert | place: Antarctica: Dry Valley...
GCCACGAAGCAGAAGGGCGAGTCGTTCGCCAGGGCGCTGTTGCCGCCACTGTGGCGCAAGCAGGAGCGCGACATCGAGGAGCGCGCCCTTGATCTGCTGGCCCGTTTCAAGCTGGACAACAAGCGCGACGACTTCGCGGGCACGCTGTCGGGCGGGCAGCGCAAGCTGCTGGAGATGGCGCGAGCGTTGATGGTGCAGCCCGACATCGTCATGCTCGACGAGCCCATGGCCGGCGTGAACCCGGCGTTGACCCAGTCCCTGCTCGGTCACGTGAAGGACCTGCGCACCCAGGGCATGTCGGTGCTGTTCGTGGAACACGACATGGACGTCGTGCGCGACATCTCTGACTGGGTCGTGGTCATGGCCGAGGGCAAGATCATCTCGGAGGGCACGCCCGACCACATCGGGCAGGATCGCAAGGTCATCGACGCCTACCTTGGCGCCAGCCACGACGCGCCGACCACCGCCGAGGAGGAGCGGCAGCAGCTGGCCGCCGCCGAAGCGGCGTTGGATGCCGAATCCGACGAGCGGGAGCAGCTACAGCAATGAGCGCCAGCAGCGAGCCGACGCAGCCCGAGCCAAAGGACAGCACCACAGAACACGGTGGGGGCCGAGCCACCGACGACGCGCAGGACGTCGAGGCGCTGCTGCGGGCCGACAACATCGTCGCGGGCTACGTCCCCGAGGTGAACATCCTCAACGGCTGCGACCTGCGCCTGGCGGAGGGCGAGCTGGTCGGCATCATCGGTCCCAACGGTGCCGGCAAGTCCACCTTGCTCAAGTCCTTGTTCGGCCTCATTCCCGTCCGGGAGGGCACGGTGCGGCTGCGCGGCGAGGAGATCACCGGCCTGCAAGCCCACACGCTGGTGTCCATGGGCATCGGCTACGTGCCGCAGAACAACAACGTCTTTCCGCGGCTCACCGTCGAGGAGAACCTGCAGATGGGGTTGTACCTGCGGCCCAAGCAGTTCGGTGAACGGATGGAAGTCGTTGCGGGACTCTTCCCGCGTCTCGGCGACCGCCGCAAGCAGCGGGCGGGCTCCATGTCCGGTGGTGAGCGCCAGATGCTGGCCATGGGCCGGGCGTTGATGATGGACCCGTCGGTGCTGCTGCTCGACGAGCCCTCAGCGGGTCTGTCGCCGGTGTTGCAGGACGAAGTCTTCATCCGCTGCCGCCAGATCAACACCGCGGGGGTCTCCATCGTCATGGTGGAGCAGAACGCCCGGCGCTGCCTGCAGATCTGCCACCGCGGCTACGTGCTGGACCAGGGTCGCAACGCCTACACGGGCGGTGGTGACGATCTGCTCAACGATCCCAAGGTCATCCAGCTCTACCTCGGCACGCTGGCCCAGACCGGCTGAGACAGCACCGCCAACGAGAAGGGGACCCGGCCGCGGCCGGATCCCCTTCTCGTGTCCTACCGGTGTGCTAACCCTGGTCGATCTCAGCCTGAATGAACTCGGGGTCCTCGCCCAGCATGTTCTGCGCGTTGAACTCCAGGATCGCGAAGCTCGCCGAGGTCGGGTCGCCGGAGTCGTCGAGGTCGATCGGACCGGTGATGCCGTCGTAGTCGATGTCCTCGCCGTCTTCCAGGAGACCAGAGCACTCCTCGAAGTCGGTGCACTTGGTGCCCTCTCGGGTCACACCGGCGATCTCCTCGCCCATGGCCTCGCCGGCATCCGAGTCGGCGGCGATGGCGGCCAGGGCGATGATGACCGCGGCGTCGTAGGACTCACCGGCGTAGTTGAAGTCCGACAGGTCGGGGTCGATCTCCAGCAGCCGGTCGCGGAAGTCCTTCGACAGGTCGGTCAGCGGCGTCGTGCCGCGCATGCCCTCCAGCGCGCCTCGCTCGTTCCCGAACTGCTCGCCGAGCGCGTTACCCATGTTGCCGTCGGTGCCGAACACGGGGATCTCACCGGGGCCGATGCCGGCCTCGATCATCGACGTGATGATCCGGGCGGACTCGTCAAAGCCGATCACCACGACCGCCTCGGGGTCGGCCGCTGCCATCTGCTGCACCTCGGCGTCGTAGTTCTGCGCCGCGGGGTCGTAGATGATGGTCTCGATGACCTGGCCGCCGGAACCCTCGAACGACTCGGTGATGAAGTTGGCCAGCCCCTCGCCGTAGGGGTCCTGCAACGCGAGGATGCCGATGGTGCCGATGCCCTCTTCGGCGATCACCTCGGCCAGCACCTGACCCTGGAGCACATCCGAAGGTGCGGTGCGGAAGTACAAGCCGTTGTCGTCGTAGTCGGTGAAGTCCGGCGCGGTGTTGGCCGGCGAGAACTGCACGACCCCGGCGCCGGTGATCTTGTCGATGACGGTCAGCGACACACCCGAGGACGCGGCGCCGATGATCGCGTCGGCGTCCTGGCTCAGCAGGCGGTCGACCGTCTGGTTGGCGATGTCGGTCGTCGTGTCGCCGGAGTCACCGTCGATGGCCTTGACGTCCTCGCCGAGGACGCCGCCGGCGTCGTTGATGTCCTGCACGGCCAGGTCGACACCCGCGAACTCGGGTGGGCCGAGGAAGGCCAGGCTGCCGGTCTCCGGCAGCAACGTGCCGAGCGTCAAGGTGCCGTCGCCCCCGCCGGCACTGCTTGCGGCCTCGCTTTCTGAAGCGGCCTCGGTCTCCGAGGCCATCTCGGTCTCCGAGGCGGCCTCGCTGGCGGGCGCGCTGCTGGCCTCGCTGGCGGTGTCACCGCTGGTACCTCCGCCGCAAGCGGATGCCAGCAGCGCCAAGATCCCTGCCAGCACGAGGTAGCGCTGACGTTGCATTCCGAGCATCTTGCATCTCCTCGGTAGAACCTGTACGGAACGTGCGCCAAGAGGCGGGTCCCGTAGCCCACGGCAGGCGCCGTGAGCCATCATGTGGAAAACCGTCCGCCGCGACCGCTGCTGGGAGTCAATGCCCTCTGGCCGCAAGCGGTGCAGCGTGGCGTCATGTTAGACCACCACGATCTTCGCCGTGTGCCACCCCTGCAATACGCTGATGCGTGTCCTCGTGCAGCGAACCGGTAGGACATATCCATGGCACGAGAGGAAGCAGGAATGGTGGGGGATCGTCCTGTGCTCGCGCTGCTGGACGGCTTCAGCCTGGCCTACCGGGCGTTCTTCGCCCTGCCAGCCGACCTGCGCACCACGACGGGCCAGGTGACCAACGCTGTCTACGGGTTCTCCAGCATGTTGATCAAGCTGCTGGCCGAACAGCGCCCCGAGGCCGTGGCCGTGGCCTTCGATCGCGGCCGGCCGGCCGACCGGCTGGCGATCATGCCCCAGTACAAGGCCAACCGCAGCGAGAGCCCTGACGACTTCCGCTCGCAAATCCCCTTGATCTACGAGGTGCTCGACGCGCTGGCCATCCCCCAGGTTGGGGTAGAGGGCTGCGAGGCAGACGATGTGATCGCCACCTACGCGACGCTGGCCCTCGAGGCGGGCATGGACACGTTGGTGGTCACCGGCGACCGCGACGCCTTCCAGCTGATCGACGATCACACCACCGTGCTGTACACCCGCCGGGGGATCAGCGACACCGTGCTCATGGACTCGGCAGCGATCACTGAACGCTACGGCGTCGGGCCGGACCGCTACGCCATGCTGGCCGCGCTGCGCGGCGACCCCAGCGACAACATCCCGGGCGTGCCCGGTGTGGGGGAGAAGACGGCGGCCAAGCTGCTCGAGCAGTTCGGTGACCTCGACGGCATCTTCGCCAACCTCGACAAGGTGTCAGGAAAGAAGCTGCCTGCCATGCTGGCCGAGCACGAGATCAGCGTGCGCAACGGCTACGCGGTCGCTCAGCTGCACCGCGCCTTGCCGGTGCCGCTGCCCGTCGAGGCCCTACGCATGGGCGACGTCGATCCCGAGAAGGTCCGCCGGCTGTTCGCCACCTTGGAGTTCCGCGCTTTGTGGGATCGCCTCTCCGAGCAGGTGCTGGCCGTCAAGGCCGAACAGGAGGCCGGCAGCTTCAGCGCCGAACCGCGACGGCTGGCCCCCGGCGGTCTGCTGTCGTGGACCCGCGGCCTGCCCGACGGCGCGCCGGTGGCGGTCCTGCCCACGGTCGAGTCGCGGCCGCCGACGGTGCACTTCGCCGCCGTATCGCTGGCCGCGGTGGGTGCCGACCCGGTGACCGCGGCGCTGGACGACCTCACCGCCGAGGACCTGGACGCGTTGGACGAGCTGCTGGCCTACGAGCGCCGCCCGCTGCTGGTCCACGACGGCAAGTTGCTGTTGCACGCCGCGGTGTCGCGCGGATGGCAGGTGACCGGTATCCGCACCGACACCGCCCTCGCCGCCTACCTCGTGCAGCCCCAGCAGCGCACCTATGACCTGGAGTCGTTGGCGTTGCAGTACCTCAACAAGCACCTGCGCACCACTGCGGACACGGCGGGCGACGGGCAGCTGGCGATGGCGGTCGACGACGGCTGGCAGGACCGTTGCCTGCGCGCCGAGGCGCTGCTGGGACTGGCCGACGTACTCGACGCCGAGCTCGCCGAACGCGACCAGGGGCCGTTGCTGACCGAGCTGGAGCTGCCGCTGGTGCCTGTGCTGCGCAGCATGGAGCAGACCGGCATCGCCGTGGACCTGCCGTTGCTAGCCGAGATGGGTGAGTCGCTCGCCGACCGCTTGCGCGACCTGCGCTCGCAGATCTACGGCTATGCGGGCGAGGAGTTCAGCCTCGACTCGCCCAAGCAGCTGCAGGTCGTGCTGTTCGACAAGCTCGGCCTGCGCAAGACCAAGCGGATCAAGACCGGCTACACGACTGACGCGGCGGCGCTGACGGCCCTGGTCGACGAGCACCCCGTCATCGAGCCCCTGCTGGAGTACCGCGAGATCTCCAAGCTCAAGGGCACCTACGTGGACGCCCTGCCGCCACTGGTGCACCCGTCCACGGGGCGTATCCACGCCGAGTTCAACCAGACCGTGGCGGTCACCGGGCGGCTGTCCTCGCAGCACCCGAACATCCAGAACATCCCGATCCGCTCGCCGCAGGGCCGCGAGATCCGCCGCGCCTTCGTGCCGGGGGAGGGCTACGACTCCTTGCTGCTGGCCGACTACGGCCAGATCGAGCTGCGCGTGATGGCCCACCTGTCCGGCGACGCGGGTCTGCTGGCGGCGTTCCGTTCCGGCGAGGACATCCACGCCACGACCGCCGCGCTGGTCTGGGACCTGCCAATCACAGCGGTGGACAACACCCTGCGCAGCCGCATCAAGGGCATGACCTACGGGCTGGCCTACGGGCTGTCCGCCTTCGGGCTCGGCCAGCAGCTGGGTATTCCCCCCGACGAGGCCCGCGAGCTGATGGACGCCTACTTCGCCCGCTTCCCTGGGGTGCGCGACTACCTCGCGGGGGTGGTGGAGCAGGCCCGCAAGGACGGGTACACCTCGACGTTACGCGGCCGCCGCCGCTACCTACCCGACCTCGTCAGCGACAATCGCCAGCGCCGTGACATGGCCGAGCGCATGGCCCTCAACGCGCCGATTCAGGGCACGGCCGCCGACATCATCAAGCAGGCGATGGTGGCGGTGCACGCCGATATGCAGCGTCGCGGCATGGCCTCTCAGCTGCTGCTGCAGGTCCACGACGAGCTGGTGTGCGAGATTGTGCCCGGCGAGCGCGACGAGCTGCGCGACCTGCTGGTCGAGCGGATGGCCGGGGTGGTGGAGCTGGCCGTGCCTCTGGACGTGGACACCGCCTCCGGCCCGTCGTGGGCGGCCGCCGAGAAGCACTGAGCAGCGACGCCGGGATGGTCGTCTGAGGCCAGGCGCCGGCTCGAGGCGCTGATTAGGATTAGGTGCGCTGCCTGAGCGCTAGCGCGGCCACCACATAGGCAGACGGCGCCACGGGCGCAAACCTCGGATGACCCGCCAGCGGCGGAAGACAACCTCCAACGCCGGATCGGCGGCCACGGGGCCGTCCGGCCTGCCGCGCAGCGCCAGCATGACGGCCACGCCGCGCGCCTGCTGCAACCGGCAGCCACAGGCGGGGCAGCGGCTCAGGTGGGCACCGTACGCGGTTCGCTCGCCGGCTGGCAGCCGATCCTCCAGGTAGGCGGTGGCGGTCACCGCCGCCCAGCCACAGCTCGCCTCACCGCAACCGGCCAAACCGAGGTGCTCCGCGACGGCGGCGGCCAGCCGCGTGCGACCCGCGTGCAGCACACCCAGCTCCTCCGAGCGGGTCAGGCCCAGGACGTCGCACACCTCGCCGGAGTCCCAACCCTCCACGTCGCGGAATCGCACCGCTTCTCGCGAGGCCAGCGGCAACGCTGCCAAGGCCTCATCCACGACGCGCCACGAATCCGGCGACCAGGCCGGTGACCATGGCAGGTCCTGCCAGTCGCCGGTGGGTTGTGGTTGGTGATGGGCCGCCTGGCGCGGTGGCTGCGGCACCTCCACGGGCGCGTGCGGCTCGCCGGCCTGCGTGCCGCGGCAGTGGGTCAGCAGGATGCCGAACAGCCAGGCTCGGAACGAGGTGTGCCAGGTGAACATGTCCAAGCCGCCCAACGCCGTGACCCAGGCCTGGCGCACCAGCCGCCGAGCCTCATCCTCGTCGGGGCGGTACCAGCGAGCCACCCGCAGCATGGCCGGGCCATGCTGCTCGACCAAGCGCCGAAACGCCCTGCCGCTACCCAGCCGCAGGCTTTCGTACAGGGCGAGCTCGTCAAGGGCGCGCTGGCCGTCGGCCTGCACCTCCTGCACGGCGCTGCGACCCACTCCGATGACTTTCGCCGGCTCGCGGTCCTTGCATCCAGGCTAACGGCCTCGCAAGATGCCAGCGTGACCGATCCCACCCCCGACGCGGCGGCCGCGGCGACCGTTCCATCCGTGCCACCCGCACCGCCGGGGCGCTTCTCGGGCCTCGGTGCGGGCTACTGGAAACTGTGGACCGCAAGCGTGGTGTCCAACCTCGGCGACGGGATCAGCGCCGTGGCTTACCCGTGGCTGGCGACAGTGCTCACGCGCGACCCGCTGCTCATCGCCGGGGTCGGCGTGGCGACGCGGTTGCCGTGGCTGCTGTTCAGCCTGCCGGCGGGCGTCTACGTCGACCGCAGCGACCGGCGTCGCCTGATGGTTGCCTGCAACGCCTCGCGCTTCGTGCTGACCGCTGTTGTCGCGCTGGCGGTGCTATTCGAGGTCATCAACCTGCCGGTGCTGTACCTGACCGCGATCCTGCTGGGCGTCGCCGAAGTGCTGTACGACAACGCCTCGCAGACGATCCTGCCGTCGGTCGTGCCCGCGGAGCGGCTGGAACGTGCGAACGGCAACCTGTGGGGCGCCGAGATGGTGATGAACCAGTTCGTCGGCCCGCCGCTGGGTGGGTTCCTGATCGCGGTGGGACTGGCCCTGCCGTTCGGGATCGACGCGGTGACGTTCGCGGCCTCGGCCGCGCTGATCGCCGCGCTCGCCGGCTCGTTCCGGCCACGGGCCGAGGCGGCGGAGGCGACAGCCGCCCGGTCGCTGCGCGGTGAGATGGCGGAGGGGATGCGGTGGCTATGGTCGCACCGCCTGCTGCGGACACTGGCAATCACGCTGGGGATCATGAACGGCATGGGCATGGCGGTGTTCGCCATCGAGGTGCTGTTCGTCCAGGAGATCCTGCTGCTGGACGCCCGCGGGTTCGGGTTCCTGTTCATCGCTGGCGCCATCGGCGGAGTCCTCGGCAGCCAGCTTGCTCCCACCGTCACCAAACGCATCGGGCCGGGACCGTCGCTGTACCTGTGCTTGCTGGCAGGAGGGGTGACGCTGGGTGTCAACGGGTTGACCTCCAACCCGTGGGTGTTTGGCGCCATGTTCGTGGTCTTCAGCTTCACGGCGGTCGTCTGGAACGTCATCACGGTGTCGCTGCGCCAGACCGTCATCCCCGACCGCCTGCTCGGCCGTGTCAACAGCGTGTACCGCTTCTTCGGCTGGGGGTCGATGCCGATCGGCTCGCTCCTCGGCGGTCTGCTGGTGACGGCCGGAGCGGCGCTGGCCGGCCGCGAGTTCGGGCTACGGCTGCCGTTCTTCGTCGCGGCGGCCGTCCACTTCGCAACGTTCGCGGTCGTGGGTGCGCGCCTGTCGACCGCCAACATCGAGGCCGCCAAGGCCGCGGCTGCCCACCCTTGACCCGGGCCCCGAACCCGGGGTGCTGTGACTTTGCTACCGCTGCGGTGCAGAAGTCACAGTACCCCGGGTCAGGGCGGCCTCGATGGTGACGTCGGTGACGGCGTGCAGCGTGAAGCCGAGCAGGCACAGGATCAGCAGGCCGCCGCCGAGGAACGCCGCCCGCAGGCCGAACGCCTCGGCGACCACCCCACCAACCGCCCGCCCAGCGCGCCAAGCTGCACCACGTCCGCACGCTCGTGCGCACGGTCTTCCTCGCCGCCGAACTCCCTGGCATCCCGGTTGTTCACCGGTCATCGCCGCCGCTCGCGCGGCGACTGGTTGCGGTGGTGAAAGCCCTCGGCTGGACGGGTCAGCCGTCGATGGCGACGGCCGTGGTGGCGGCGCGCAACGCCGGCGCGAGATCCCCACGGTCGCCGACCCACACGCCGCCGAGGCCGAGCCATCCCGCCATCGTGCGCAACTCGGCGGCCAGCTCGCCGGCGACGGTGCGCGCGTTCGTTCCTGGCTCGGCGTAGGCGCCTAGGACCAGCAGACGGCCGGCGGCACGGTCGGCCTTGAGGTCGACGCGCGCGACCAGCCGGTCGCCGAGCAGGAACGGGAGCACGTAGTAGCCGTGCCGGCGCTTGGCGGCCGGCACGTAGATCTCGATGCGGTAGTGGAACCCGAACAGCCGTTTGGTGCGGGCCCGCTCCCACACCAGCGGGTCGAACGGCGACAGCAGGGCGCGTGCCCTGACCCAGCGGGGCAGCACGGCGTCGGGGTGCAGGTAGGCGGGCTCTGCCCAGCCCTGCACCTGGACCTGTCGCAGCCGGCCGTCGGCCACCAACTCGGCGAGGCGGGGACGGGCCCGCAGGACGTTGATGCGGAAGTAGTCCGCGAGGTCGCGGGCGGTACCCAACCCGTGTGCCTTGGCCGACCGCACCAGCAGCTCGCGGTGCGCCGCCTCCTCCTCGACCGTCGGGGCGGCCAGCACCCCGGCGGGCAGGACACGCTCGGTCAGGTCGTAGCGCCGCTCGAAGTTGACCCGCTCGGCGACGGCGACCTGGCCGCTCCAAAACAGCCACTCCAGCGCCTGCTTGGCGTCGCCACGGTCCCACCAGGTGCCCCGCCTGGGTCGGTCCGACGACTCGAGATCGCCGGCGCGAAGGGGCCCGCGCTCGGCGACTTCCCCCAGGATCCGCGCCACGTAGTCGGGACGGTGACGGGCGATGCGCGCCATCGAGCCCCACGCTTCGCTGGCCGCTCGCGCCATCCGCCAGCGCAGCAGGGGGTGGAGGGCTACCGGCACCAGCGACGCCTCGTGCGCCCAGTACTCGAACAGCGCCTTGTCGCGGTAGGCGTAGTCGTCCAGCAGCTGTCGCTGATGGGCTCCCAGGCGCGAGTACAGCGGCATGTAATGGGCCCGGACGACGATGTTGACCGAGTCGATCTGCAGCAGGCCGATGCGGTCGAGCACCCGCCGCAGGTGACGGCGGTCCACCCGGCCCCTCGGCGGCGGGTCGGTGAACCCCTGCGCGGCCAGCGCGATGCGTCGGGCCGCAGCGGCCGACAGGTCGGCGCGAGCCGTCACCGGCCGCGGCGTCAACGACGGCCGGCCGTCATGCGAGCGCAGTCAGCGCCTGGCCCGCCAGCCACGAGAACGCTGTCCACCATGTCGGCAGTATGCCTGCTGACCGCAACACCCCAACAGCGCGTTGACACCCGTCGCCGGGCACGCGACACTGCGGGTACGCCTGCTGTGCGGGTGCGGTCGGCATGCCTGCTCCAATGGGTTCCGCGGCGGAGGACGCGTTCGTGGTGCCGACCCCCGTCCCTGGCAACCCCGCAGCGCAACGTTCGCACCACTGACCAGAAAACCGACGAGACCGGACGACCTGAATGACCACCGACGACCCGACGATTTCGACGCCGAGCACCGACGACGGCACACCGACGGCAGCCCCGACGCTTGCCACCGCCCCCCAGACCGAGCGCGACCGCGGTCAGGAGATCATCCTCGAGGAGTTCGGCTCCCTGGAGGAGTTCGAGAAGGCGATGGACGCGACCATCAAGGAGTTCGACGACGGCGACATCGTCGAGGGCGTGGTCGTCAAGGTCGATGCCGACGAGGTGCTGCTGGACATCGGCTACAAGTCCGAGGGGGTTATCCCTTCGCGTGAGCTGTCGATCAAGCACGACGTCAACCCCCATGAAGTGGTCGCGGTTGGTGACGTCATCGAGGCCCTTGTCCTGCAGAAGGAGGACAAGGAGGGCCGGCTGATCCTGTCCAAGAAGCGCGCCCAGTACGAGCGCGCCTGGGGCAAGATCGAGCAGATCTACAGCGATGCCTCGACGGTCACGGGCACGGTGATCGAGGTGGTCAAGGGCGGGCTGATCCTCGACATCGGGCTACGCGGTTTCCTGCCGGCGTCCCTGGTGGAGATGCGCCGCGTGCGCGACCTGCACCCGTACGTGGGCAAGGAGCTCGAGTGCAAGGTCATCGAGCTGGACAAGAACCGCAACAACGTGGTCCTGTCGCGCCGCAAGTTCCTGGAGGAGACCCAGTCGGAGTTCCGCAAGGAGTTCCTGGAGACGCTGCAGAAAGGTGAGGTCCGCAAGGGCACGGTGTCGTCCATCGTCAACTTCGGTGCGTTCGTGGACCTCGGCGGCGTCGACGGCCTGGTGCACGTGTCGGAGCTGTCGTGGAAGCACGTCGACCACCCGGGAGAGGTTGTCGAGGTCGGCCACGAGGTGGAAGTGGAGGTCCTTGATGTCGATCTTGACCGGGAACGGGTCAGCCTGTCGTTGAAGGCGACGCAGGAAGACCCGTGGCGCCAGTTCGCCCGTCAGCACTACGTCGGGGAGTTCATCGAGGGCAACGTCACCAAGCTGGTGCCGTTCGGCGCCTTCGTGAAGGTGGAGGAGGGGATCGAGGGCCTGATCCATATCTCCGAGCTGGCCGAGGCCCACGTGGAAGTGCCCGAGCAGGTCGTCAAGGTCAACGACCCGATCACTGTCAAGGTCATCGACATCGA
>Ga0136640_10001011_pt1 | contig 11105 bp, 9 predicted proteins | sample AntDrymUQ8642106_2_FD_105498 | JGI IMG/M metagenome (GOLD analysis project Ga0136640, IMG submission 105498) | Polar desert sand microbial communities from Dry Valleys, Antarctica - metaG UQ864 (21.06) | ecosystem: Environmental > Terrestrial > Soil > Desert | place: Antarctica: Dry Valley...
AACAACGACATGGTGCTCACTTCTCCTCTGCGGCCACGGCCGCGGCTTGGTCCAACATCTCGGCTTGAGCTCGGGCGCGCTCGGCCTCGGTCTCGAGGCCAGACGCGTCGTCGAGCTCGTCGGCCCGTTCGCGGGTCGCCTCTAGCTGGTCGCGCTCGGCGGCACGCTCCTCGGCTTCGGCCTGGGCCTCGACGGCCTGCTCCTTGCGAGCGGCCTGCTGCTCGATGTCCTCGTCGGCCTGGACCCGCTCCTGCTCGATGTGGGTCTCGCGCTGGGCGGAGGCCTCCTCATCGGCGATGCGCTGGCGCTCCACCTCGAGCTCGTGCTCGCGCTCGGCCAGCTCTGCCTCCTCCGCGTCCTGGGCCGCCTGGGCCTCGAGGCGCTTCACGTCGTCGAGGGCGTCGGCCTTCTCCTCATGGAGGGCGCCCTCCCGTTCGAGGGCCTCGTTGCCGAGCGCCGCTCCGGCCAGTCCCTTGGCCTTGCCCTTCACGCGCTCGACGATGCTGCCATCGTTCGCTGCTGGTGTCATCTCATCCTCAGGGGTGGGTGTGGCGACCGAGCCGCCCGGCTACCGATCGCGCTGGTCAAACGGTTGCTACCCGCCGCGAGCGGCGCCAAGCCCCCCTTCGGTGTGCGATCGGTCACGGCCAGCCGCTTGCTCTGATCAGGCGACGAAGTCGCCGTGGGCCCACCGCTGGAGCAGGAAGAGGGTGCCGACGAAGCCGACCGTCGCAGCTATGAGCCAGAGGGCCCGGATACGCACCATGCCCAGCGCCAGGACGAGAGTCGCGGCCCACGCCCCCATCATGTAGCGCACCTGACTGGCGACCAGGTCCGAGCAGAGCGGGATGACGAAGGCGAACCAGCCCACCGCCAGGGCCCCGCCCTGCGCCCCTCGGAACCCGAAGTGGCGGGTGGCGAGGACGAGAGCGGCGGCGACGACGGCCACGCTCACCAGGTTCATGGTCAGCTCCAGGCGGAGGTGGGGCAGCTCGTCCACCACCTCGCGGGCGGCGCGGACGAGGCCGCGGCCGGGAAAGGTGACCGAGCGGTTCCACGCCTCCTGGCTCCGACTGAAGGCCAGTCCGTCGCCTACGGCAAGGTGCTGTAGGAGCGACACCGTCGCCAGGCTGGCTGCCCCAGAGATCGCGTAGGCCCAGGCAACACCGTCCACCCGACGGGTGCGCACCACGCGGGCCACAGCAAGGGCAGGCCCGACCATGAAGCCAACGGCGCGAAACGTCCCCGCACACCACGCCAGGAACGTGGCCAGCCCTGGCCGCCGGCGGCTGTCGGCCCATACCGCAGCGCCAGACGCAGCGAGGAAGACGCCCTCACTCATGAACGCCCACAGAGCGATCGACCCCGGCCAGAGCGCGAGCGCGATCACGGCCCGGCGGGCCACGGCTTCCTCGCTCACCGCCCGGACTGCGGCGAACACGGCGCAGAACGTCGCGAGCGCGGCGAGGTTGGCGACCACCAGCGCGCCGGCGTCGACCCCCAAGACCTCGGCGAACGGACGGGTGAGGTAAGGCAACCCGGGGAAGAAGGCGACGTTCTGTTGGACCGTGTAGGACTCGTCACTGAGGACGTAGCCCCCCTCGAGCACCGAACGCATCCAGGCCCCGTCGAAGCGGAACGAGTCATCTACCGGGTCGCCGCCGAACGCGACCAGGGCCGCGATGTGGCCAAGGCGCCACACGGCCCACACCGCGACGGGGAACAGCGTTCCGATGCGCCGCACTCCCAGCGTCGTCACCGGCCGACCGTACTGCGCCGATGTAACATGGCCGAGGCGCCGACCGACGCACCGGCGACGTTGATGTTCGCGCGTGACCTCGGTCATGCTCGCCCGTCGCCACACCATGCGTCGACCCGACCACATGAGGAGACGGCGTCATCGTCGCTACCCGCACCCCCCGCCCGACCGAGGGGCCCCGCCGAGGCCGTCCCACCGTGGTCGCTGCCCTCTTCGCACTCGTCGCCGCCCTGGCGCTGTTCGTCGGCTCGCCCAGCCCCGCCGCCGCCCACACGGCAAACCGGTCGAAGGTGGTGCTGCTGGTCCACGGCTACAACCCCACGTCGAACAGCACCGACTGCGGTGCGACGTTCAACCGCATGATCGGTCAGCTCCGCAACGAGGGCTTCACCGGGGCGATGGTGCGGGTCGGCTTCTACTCCGGCGACGTGAACTGCGACGTGAACCTGCGCTCCTACGGATCGTTCACCGACAGCTCCTCTTGGAAGGCCATCAGCAAGGCCTTCTCCACCTACGTCTCCCGGGAGTACACCTCCAAGGGCATCGCCGTCGACGTGGTCGGCTACTCGATGGGCGGGCTCATCGCCCGGGGCGGGGTGTACGGCGCCCAGAAGGCCGAGGCAGGATTCTCGGCCCCCATCGATGTCGAGGACGTGGTCACCCTGGGCACTCCTCACCAGGGGGCGGCCTGGTACTCGAACTTCTGCCTGTGGGGGCAGTGCTCGTCGCTCAAGCCGGGCGCCACCGACATCAAGTGGCTGAACCAGAACGGCAACCCACAGGGCCGCAACGGCACGGACTGGACCAACATCGGCTCATACGGCGACGCGGTCACGCCGGCGGCGTCGGCCACCTCGATGTCGATCGCATCGACGGCCAAGGTGATCTACAGCGACGTGCCCCACACCGGGTCGGCCAACTACATGGGCAACACCACCGTCACCACCCGCTCGGGCACCGGTCTGGTCAACCTGCTCCAGTAGCACCCCCCGGCGAGCGATCGCCTCGCTCCGCGCCGAGGACCTGACGTCTACCCGCCGGCCGCAAGCAGTACGTTGGCGCCCGCTCTCCTTCGCCGTCGCCGAGGACCTCAGGCGCCTCTGGCCTGGCCTCGACCGTGCATCCCGGCGGAGCGGTGTCGGAGCCCGAGCTTCAGGTAGGAATCGATGGCGTCACCTCCCTCCCCACCGTTCGACCAGGACGGGCACGCTGAACAGGACCAGCCCTACTGGGATGCCCATCTGATCGAGGTGATCCCGACGCGAGGGAACCAATCGCCGGCGGAGATCGCTGGCGCGCCCACCCCGGTTGCTCCAGCAGGGCTCTCGCGACCCGACACGGACGGGGTCACCGAGGAGCCGTCAGCGGAGCCCGGCGCGGCCCGGTCGGCCCGTCGGGCACTGCTGGACGAGCTGGCCGAGCTGACCGAGCTAACCCGTGGCCTGGAAGCGGCCGACCCGGGAGAACCGGGCGCTTCGACCGGGCCCAGGGAGCTGGGCGCCGCCGAGTCGGGCCCACGCCGCGCACCCCGGGCCACCAGGTCGGGCCGCCGCCGCCAGCTCAAGGTCGGCGCCCACCGCCCGGTGGTGGTCGTCGGCGGCCTACTGATCGCCCTGGGCCTTGTCGCCATCGCCACCACAACGTCGTTTCCTCGCACAGGGGAGCGGCCGCGCACCGTGTCCGCGACGCCCGCCGAGACGACCGGGGAGCCCGTCGCCGAGACCCCCACGATCCCGGTTCCGACCACCGGGTCAGCGCCGGTCGCCGAGCCGGCGGCCGCTGGGTCGCCGACGCCGGTGCCGGATTGGACCCCGACCAAGGTCCGGGTGCCGAAGATCGAGGTCGATGCGCCCATCGATCCCCTCGGGGTCGACAGCCAGAACGCCCTGGAGGTGCCCTCGGACCCGGCCCGAGTCGGCTGGTGGTCGGGCGGCGCCCAGCCCGGTCAGCCCGATGCGGCGGTGCTGGTCGGCCACCTCGACTCGAGTACCGGGCCCGCGGTGTTCTTCGAGCTGGAGCGGTTGGCCCCCGGGGACGTGATCGAGGTCGACCGGGCCGACAGCTCCACCGCCCGGTTCATGGTCGAACGCCTCGAGAGCCATCCCAAGACGGCGTTCCCCACCCTCGCCGTGTACGGACCCACCGACGGGTCGGCGCTGCGGCTCATCACCTGCTTCGGAGCCTTCGATCCGGTTCAGAGCTCCTACAAGAACAACCTGGTCATCTTCGCCAACCTCATACCGTGAAGGTGCTGCGCCGCCCCACCGTCCTCGTCGGCGTGGTGCTCGTGGTCGTCGGGCTCGTCGCAACCGCCCTCTCTCTCAGAGAGTCGCGCTCCGAGCGATCCTCAGACGGAGGAGCCACGACCCCCTCGGCGACGCGACCGGAGTCCGTTGCCTCGGCTGGTGGCGCCGGGTCCCCGCAGGACCGGGTCGCTCAGCTGGAGGCCAGGGTCGAGGAGACCCCCGACGACTGGGAGGCGCTGGCCGCCCTCGGAGCCGCGTACGTAGCGGCGGGAGCGGTCACCGGAGATCCCTCGCTCTACCCCCTGGCCGACGAGAGCCTCGAACGCTCCCTGGATCTGCAACCGGATGGCAACCTGCCCGCCACCGTGGCTGAGAGCTCGCTCGCCGCCGCTCGACACGACTTCACCCTCGCCTTCGATTGGGCCCAGCGGGCCGAGGAGATCTCCGCTGAGGATCCCAACGTCAAAGCTGTCCTGGGAGATGCGCTGCTGCAGCTGGGTCGGTACGACGAAGCGTTCGCCGTGTTCCAGGCCATGATCGACCGCCGCCCTGATCTGGCCGCGTACTCACGGATCTCCTACGCCCGTGAGCTCCAGGGCGACATCGACGGCGCGATCGTGGCCATGGAAGCGGCAGAGTCGGCCGCGGCGTCACGAAGCGACGGCGCCTTCGCCGCGTTCTTCCTCGGCGAGCTCGAATGGAACCGGGGGAACGCCGAGGCTGCCGTCTCGCACTATCGGCGAGCGTCAGAGCTGGATCCCGGCGCGGCGCGATCGCAGGCCGCCCTCGCCCGAGCCGCCTTCTACGCTGGCGACGAGGACGAGGCCATCGATGGGTACCGGGACGTCGTCGAACGGTTCCCGTTGCCGCAGTACGTGGCCGATCTGGCCGACATCTACGCCGTCACCGACCAGCCCGATTTGGCCGACGACCAACTCGTTCTCCTCGATGCCCAGCGGCGACTCTTCGAGGACGCCGGCGTGGCCGTCGATGCCGACTTCGCCTTGATCAACGCCGACCACGACCTCGAGCTGGAGGCCAGCCTCGCGGCGATGGAGACCGAGTGGCAGATCAGGAAGGGCATCTTCGTGGCCGATGCTCTGGCCTGGCTGTTGCACCTCAACGGACGATCTGAGGACGCCCTGGAGTACTCAGAATCCGCGCTCGAACTCGGGACCCGCAACGCCCTGTTCTACTTCCATCGTTCCGAGATCAACCGTGCCCTCGGGAACATCGAGGCAGCGCAGCGTGACCTCGACGAGGCCCGAGCCATCAACCCCAACTTCTCGATCCTCTACTCCGGCTCCTAGGGGCACCACGCCCTGCGGGATGCGACCGGGCCTCCTCAGGCGGCGGTCGCGCCGGCGAGCTCCGATTGCCCTCCCTAGGGTTGGTGATGCCGCTGGTCTGTGATTTGTGCTTTACTTGAGCGCGGCTCCCGACCGGTGGGGCGCACCAACCGAGAGGGAAGATGCCTGTGAAGGCGAGACGGCGAATGATCACGGCAGTCGGAGCAGCGGCGGTGACGATGGCGGCGGTCTCCGGACCGGTGGTTGCATCGAGTCACCGTGAGGCACCGATCACAGCGACCGATCCCCAGATCGACGGCACCGACACCTACGTGTTCGTCAGTCCAGACGATCCCGAGAGCGTGACGATCATCGGCAACTACGATCCGTTCCAGCTCCCGCCGGGCGGGCCGAACTTCAACTCCTTCTCCAACAGCGCTCGCTACAACCTGAACGTCGACACCGACGGCGACGCGGTGCCGAACCTGACCTTCCGGTTCACCTTCACCGGGGGCTTCCAGGACACGTCGACGTTCCTCTACAACACCGGGGTCGTCAACAGCATCGATGACGCCACGCTGAACTTCAAGCAGAGCTACACCGTCGAGATGCTCGGCCCCGACGGCGCGGCGATCTCCACCGTCGTCGAAGGCGCCCGGGCCGCACCGGCCAACGTCGGTGTGGCCTCGATGCCCGATTACGCCGCGCTCCGCCAGCAGGCGCTCGACACCGGCGCCGGCGCCGACGGCATCTCGACGTTCGCCGGTCAGGCCGACGATCCGTTCTTCATAGACCTGCGAGTCTTCGACCTCCTGTTCGGCGGCGACCTCTCCGAGACGGGAAATCCGGTGCTCACCGGCCTCAACGTGAACTCCATCGCCGTGAAGGTCCCCAAGTCCTTGTTTGCGGCCAACGGCCAGGACGAGAGCGGAGTGATCGGCGTCTGGACCACCAGCGAGCGCCAGGCGATGCTCGCCATCAACCCCGACGGGACGCGCGAGGCGTCCGGCGACTGGGTGCAGACCTCCCGGTTGGGCAACCCGCTCGTGAACGAGCTGGTTTCCTCGGTCGAGCTGAAGGACGCCTTCAACGCCCTGAAGCCCCAGGATGACGCAAGCGTCCAGGGACTGGTCGACCGGGTCACCGACCCGGAGGTGCCGAGGTTGTTCGAGAGCATCTACGGAATCCCAGCTCCGCCCACGCCCCGCAACGACCTGGTGGCGGTGTTCCTCACCGGCATCGAGGGCCTGAACCAGCCGACCAACCCAACTCCGTCGGAGATGATGAGGCTCAACACCACCACACCTGTCACCGCTGAGCCGAACCGGCTCGGCGTGCTCGGTGGCGACGCCGGCGGCTTCCCGAACGGGCGGAGGCTCACCGACGACGCCGTCGACATCGATGCGCAGACGTTCGAGGGTGCCATCCAGCCCGACGGCAGCATCGCCCTGGTGGAGGCGCTAGCCGCTGGCGACGGCGTCAACGCCAACGACGTTCCCTTCGAGGCCAGCTTCCCCTACGTCGCACTTCCCCACCCCGGTTCCAACACCGGTCCCGGCGGCCTCGGCGGCTCGCCTGAGGGTGGCGACCCGGCCCCGAGTGGAGACCCGGTGCCGGTTGGCGGCGTGGCCACCGGCTTCGGCGGAACCGCCGGATCCGATAGCCCCGCTGACGGCGGCAGCAACCTGCCCCTCGTCCCGATGGCCTTCCTGGCTGCAGGCGTCGTGGTGACAGCCTTCGGGCTCGGCCGAGGCAAGCGCGCCAAGGCCTGACCGCACCACCCGATAAGCAATAGCGAAGTGGCCGGCCCGCAGGAGGGCCGGCCACTTCGCGTCACCAGGACAGCTTCCTGATCACCGGGAGGGTACGGCGAGGTGAATGGAGCTCATGGTGCCCGGCGTCTTTCGGTGAGCGTGGCGTTCGGAGGCGGCAGGAGCGGACCGGTCGGCTCGTCACCGTCGCCGCGGCCTTGGGTGCGGGGCTGGCCGTCACGCAAAGACGCACCACGCGAGTCGGCTGAGCCGCTCTCGCGGTGCGACCTGGTGGTCGTGGATCAGGCGAGGTCGAAGCGATCGAGGTTCATGACCTTGTCCCACGCTGCCACGAAGTCACGCACGAACTTCTCGTTCGCATCGTCCGATGCGTAGACCTCCGAGATGGCTCGGAGCTGGGAGTGCGAGCCGAAGACGAGGTCGACGGCGGTCCCGGTCCACCTGACGTCGCCCGTGGCGCGGTCGCGACCGTCGTAGACGTTCTCGTCCGAGGCCGATGTCCTCCACTCCGTGCTCATGTCGAGCAGGTTCGCGAAGAAGTCGTTGGTCAACATCCCGGGCCGGTCGGTGAGGACGCCGTGGGCGGTCTGTCCGACGTTTGCGCCGAGGGCACGCATGCCGCCGATGAGCACGGTCATCTCGGGGGCCGTCAGCGTCAACAGGTTGGCCCGATCCAGCAGCAGGGTCTCCGGCGACAGCTTCTCACCGGCTCGGAGGTGGTTGCGGAACCCGTCCGCGGTCGGCTCCAGCACGGCTAAGGACTCCACGTCGGTCTGCTCCTGCGAGGCGTCCGTGCGCCCCGGTGCGAACGGGACCGTGACGTCGTGCCCGGCGTCCTTCGCCGCCTGCTCGACGGCCGCGCACCCGCCCAGGACGATCAGGTCGGCGAGCGAGACCCTCGTCCCACCGGACTGCGAGCCGTTGAAGTCCCGCTGGATGCCCTCGAGGGCCTGTAGCACCGTGGCCAGCTCGGCCGGGTCGTTGGCCTCCCAGTCCTTCTGCGGCGCGAGGCGGACCCGCGCCCCGTTCGCCCCGCCCCGCATGTCGGTGCCGCGGAAGCTCGCCGCCGACGCCCACGCGGTGGAGACCAGCTGGGAGATGGACAGCCCCGAGGCCAGGACCTTGTCCTTGAGGACGGCGATGTCGGCCTCGCCGACCAGATCGTGGTCGACGTCGGGCACGGGGTCCTGCCACAGCTGCGGTTCCGGGACCCACGGCCCGAGGAGGCGTGAGACGGGCCCCATGTCGCGGTGCAGCAGCTTGTACCACGCCTTGGCGAACGCCTCCGCGAGCTGGTCGGGGTTCTCGTGGAAGCGCCTCGCGATCGGCTCGTAGATCGGGTCCGCCTTCAGCGCCAGGTCCGTCGTCAGCATCATCGGCGCGTGCCGCTCCGACGGGTCGTGGGCGTCGGGCACGGCGTCCCGGGCCGCAGGGTCCGACGGCGTCCACTGCTTGGCCCCGGCGGGGCTCTCGGTCAGCTCCCACTCGTAGCCGAACAGGTTGTCGAAGTAGCCGTTGTCCCACCTCGCCGGCTCGGTGGTCCAGGCGCCCTCGAGCCCGCTGGTGAGTGTGTCGACGCCGCGGCCGCTGCCGGAGCTGTTCGCCCAGCCGATGCCTTGGGCGTGGACGGGGCACCCCTCGGGCTCGGGCCCGATGAGGTCGGGATCGGTGGCGCCGTGGCACTTGCCGAAGGTGTGGCCCCCGGCGATGAGGGCGACCGTCTCCTCGTCGTCCATGGCCATGCGAGCGAAGGTCTCGCGGATGTCACGGGCGGACGCGACCGGGTCCGGGTTGCCGTTCGGTCCCTCCGGGTTCACGTAGATCAGGCCCATCTGCACAGCGCCGAGGGGGCCGGAGAGCTCCCGGTCGCCGCTGTAGCGCTCGTCGCCGAGCCACGAGTCCTCCGGGCCCCAGATGATCTCCTCGGGCGCATAGACGTCCGGTCGCCCGAAGGCGAAGCCGAACGTGTCGAACCCCATCGACTCCAGGGCGACGTTGCCGGTAAGCACCAGGAGGTCGGCCCAGGAGAGCTTCCGGCCGTACTTCTGCTTGACCGGCCACAGCAGCCGGCGCGCCTTGTCGAGGTTGGCGTTGTCGGGCCAGCTGTTGACCGGGGCGAAGCGCTGCATGCCCTGCCCACCGCCGCCCCGACCGTCGGCGATCCGGTACGTGCCCGCCGCATGCCACGTCATCCGGATGAAGAGCGGCCCGTAGTGGCCGTAGTCGGCCGGCCACCAGTCCTGCGAGGTCGTCATCACCTCGACGATGTCCTGCTTCAGCGCGCCGACGTCGAGGGTTGCAACCGCCGCGGCGTAGTCGAAGTCCTCGCCCATCGGATCGGACCGGGGCGAGTGCTGGTGGAGGACCTGCAGATCCAGCTGCTCCGGCCACCAGTCCTTGTTCGTGCGGGGCCGGGCGTTCGGTTCAGGGGTGGGGGCGTCGATCGCCGGGTTCTCGCTCTCGCTGCCGCTCTGAGACACGTCAGTCCTTCTCCTAAGTCGGTGGTTGTTCCTGATGGGTGGTTGCTCTCGACGTCGCTGCGACGCACTCGGGGCATCGGCCCCAGTAGATGACCTCGGCCTCGTCGATCTCGTAGTCCGACTCGTCGGCGGCCGCCAGGCACGGAGTGTCGCCGATCGCACAGTCGACGTCGACCATCCGGCTGCAGGTCCGACAGATGAGGTGGTGGTGGTTGTCACCGACCCGGTCCTCGTAGCGGGCCGGCGACCCGGCGGGCTGGATGCGCCGAACGAGGCCCTTGTCGGTGAGTGCCGCCAGGACGTCGTACACCGCCTGCCGTGAGACGGCACCGATCCCCGCGCGGACGACCTCGTCGATCTCGTTCGCGGTGCTGTGCGGTCGGTCGTACACGGCCCGCATGACAGCCAGACGCTGAGCCGTGACCTGCAGACCATGCCCGCGGAGGACCGCAGCCCTGCCCCCTGACGTGTCCCCGCGCACAGCGCCGGACCCTAGGCCCACGACTGGATCGTATCCAGCACTGGACGAGTGCCGGTATCCGGGCTCGACCCCAGACACAACGCGGGCATGTCGGTCAGAGGGCGACGTCACGCTGAGTGCGACTTGATCCAGCTGACGATGTCGGCTGTCACTTGATCGCGGATGGTCTCGTTCAGGAGTTCGTGGCGGGCACCTTCGTAGACCGTGAGGTCGACGCGGGCACCGTCGGCGGCAAGGGCGCGGGCAAGCGTCGTAGCGTGGGCTCCCATCCCTGCGGCCGGGTCCTGGTCGCCCGCGATGACGAGGACAGGACACTTGACGGACGCCAGGGCTTCTCGGGCGGTGGCCACGACGTCAAATAGGTCGATCAGGTACCCGTAGGTGAGGGGGTTGTCGTCCCCGCACATGGGGTCCGCGATGTAGCGGTCGACTTCATCATCGTCGCGGCTGAGCCAGTCGAACGGTGTGCGGAACGGCTCGTTCAGGCCGTCGTTCTCGACGAGGGCTCCGACAAGTTCGTCACGCATGCCACCGTCAGCCGCACTCTGGAGGATTGCGGCCAGCGAGGCGGTGTCATCGATGTTGGCGGGGATCGCGCAGAGCACGGCTCCGGCGAGCCCGTCGGCGTGCTCGGTGAGGTAGGCGAGGCCGATCAGGGAGCCCGTCGAGTGCCCGAACAGGAACGTCGGCTTGTCCGGACCGATCGCGGAGTGGGCTGCCACTCGCAGGTCGTGCAGGTCCTCGATCACCGCGTGGCCGCCGCCGGCACCCATGACGCCACGCGGGGTCGAAGGAGCAGTTCGGCCGTGGCCTCTGTGGTCGAGCGCCACTGCGGTGAAGCCAGCAACGTTGACCGCTCGAGCGAAGCGGTCGTAGCGTCCAGAGTGCTCGGACGCGCCGTGCGAGATGAGTACCACACCACGGGGCTCCTCGATGGTCCACCAGCGGGTGAACACCTCGACCGAGCAGAGGGCCGACGGCGACGACGCCCGGGGTGACGCTGGTGCAGTTCGACAGCCAGGACCCCGACGAGGTGGTGGTGGAGGACGTGCCCATCGCCGAGGCGCCGCTGCTGACC
>Ga0136640_10001012_pt1 | contig 11103 bp, 12 predicted proteins | sample AntDrymUQ8642106_2_FD_105498 | JGI IMG/M metagenome (GOLD analysis project Ga0136640, IMG submission 105498) | Polar desert sand microbial communities from Dry Valleys, Antarctica - metaG UQ864 (21.06) | ecosystem: Environmental > Terrestrial > Soil > Desert | place: Antarctica: Dry Valley...
AGGAGAGCGCCTCGGACGAGGCCGGGACCGTCATCTCCACCGCTCCCGCAGCGGACACGATGCTCAGGAAGGGCGAGACGGTCACGCTGGTCGTGGCCACGGAGCCCGCGCAGGTCGACGTGCCCGACGTGCGCGGCGAGACGCTCAACGACGCGCTCGCCGCCCTCGCCGACGCCGGGCTGCGCGCGCGCCAGCGCGAGCGGCTCGTCACCAGCCCCGACGACGATGGCGTGGTCCTCGACCAGAGCCCGTCCAGGGGCACCAACCTCGAGAAGGGTGGGACGGTCACGCTCGTGGTCGGCCGCTTCGACGACTCGGGGCTCGACCCCGAGGGCACCGACCCCACGCCCACCGCCACCCCCGGGGTGACCCCGACACCCACCCCGTGAGGGTCGCCGTCCTCAGCGGCGGCCGGTCCTCGGAGCACGACGTCTCGCTGGCGTCGGGCGAGGCCGTGCGCGCCGGGGTCGCCGAGGCCGGCCACGACGTGCTCGACGTGCGCCTGCGCCGCGACGGGGCCTGGGAGCACGAGGGCTGCGAGCTCGCCCTGCACCCGGGCCGGGGCCTGCTGGGTGCCGACGCGGCGTTTCCCGTCCTGCACGGGCCCTACGGCGAGGACGGCACGGTGCAGGGACTGCTCGAGCTGCTGGACGTCCCGTACGTGGGCGCCGGCGTGCTCGCCGCCTCGCTGTGCATGGACAAGGTGGTCTTCAAGGAGGTGCTGGCCGCCGCCCGCGTCCCGCAGGTCCGCTACGAGGCGGTCCGCCGCGGCGAGGACATCGCGCGGCTCGCGGGCCTCGGCCTGCCGGTCTTCGTCAAGCCCGCCCGGGCGGGGTCCTCCATCGGCATCGTGAAGGTCAGCGAGGCCGGTGACATGGAGGCGGCGCTCGAGACGGCCTTCGCCCACGATCGGCTGGCGGTGGTGGAGGCGGCGTCCGCCGGGCTCGAGGTGGAGTGCGCGGTGCTCGGCAACGACGCCCCGGAGGCCAGCGTTCCGGGGGAGATCGTCCTGACGGACGCGGACTGGTACGACTTCGAGGCCAAGTACACCCCGGGCGCCATGGAGCTGGTCGTGCCGGCCCGCCTCCCGGGCGCCGTGCTGGAGGAGGTCCGCCGCCTGGCCGTCGACACCTTCGTTCGCGTCGGCTGCGCGGGCCTGGCCCGCGTGGACTTCTTCGTCGAGGGCGAGACGGTGCTCGTCAACGAGCTCAACACGCTGCCCGGCTTCACGCCCACCAGTGTCTTCGCCAGCCTGTGGAAGGCGTCGGGCGTCGGCTTCGCCGCACTGTGCGGGCGGCTCGTCGACCTGGCGCTGGAGCAGCGCGGCCGCGCCGGTCAGGCGTTTTGAAACAGCGCGATGTCGCCGATCTCCACGTTGTCGGCGTCCGGCGGGAGCGTCGTGATCCAGACCAGGTAGTAGCGGTAGGAGTCGCCCCCGGTGTCGAGCGCGAAGGTCTGCTTGGAGCGCTTGACGGTGCCGCCGCCGACTTCGGTCCAGCCGTCCAGGGTCTCGGGCGGGCTGCCCGCCGGCGCGCCGTAGATCGTCGCCTTCCAGCCCGGCTCGGGGGTCTGGACCTGGATGGCGCTGGCCTCGACCTTCGGCACCGCGTCGACGTAGAGCCCGACCCCTTGCTTGAGGCCGGAGGAACCCGTGAGGACCTGGTCGCTGTAGGTCTCGGTCGACCACACCGTGTCGGGGTCGTTGTCCACGGCGCGCGGCGCCTCTTCGGCGTGCTCGACCTCGTCGCCCGGCGGTGGGTCGAAGTCCCGCGCCGAGCCGCGACCCACGGAGACGCTCTGGGTGCCGCTGGGCGCCTTGCCGCGCGGGGCCCCCGTGCCGCGCTGCACGCGGTCCAGGCCCTCGCCGAGCACCAGGACGAGCACGGCGGCCGCCGCGACGATGCCCAGCATCGCGCCGATCAGGGCCCGCCGGCCGCGCAAGCGCAGGGGGACCGCCCGCCGGGCGCTTGCCGGCAGGGTGCGCAGGACGGCGGTCGCCTCACCCGTGGCGCGGCCGCGCCGGGCGGCCTCGTGCGCCAGCGCGGCCTCGAGGTCGTCCTCCAGGACGGTCGTGTCGGCGTAGCGCTGATCGAGCTGCTTGGACGTCATCCGGTCCAGGACCGAGGCGACGCTGGCGGTCACCTCGGGCCGCAGGCGCTGGACGTCGGGCAGGTCCTCGCGCACGTGCTTCATCGCGACGGCGACCTGATTCTCGCCGTGGAACGGGATGTCGCCGACGAGCATCTCGTACAGGACGATGCCCAGCGAGTAGATGTCGGACTGGCCGTTGACGGCGTGGCCGAGCGCCTGCTCGGGGGAGACGTAGTCCGTCGTGCCGAGCACGCGGCCGTCCGCGGTCAGTCCCTGGTCTTCGAGCGAGCGGGCGATGCCGAAGTCGGTGACCTTCGCCATCCCCTCCTCGTCCACGAGGACGTTCTGGGGCTTGATGTCGCGGTGCACGATGCCGCGGTGGTGGGCGGCGTCGAGCGCGCGGGTGATCTCGATGGCGTAGGCGAGCGATTCGTCGACGGGCAGCGAGCCGGAGCGGCGGATGCGGTCCTTGAGGGTCTCGCCCTCGACGTACTCGAAGACGATGTACGGGCGCCCGTCGTCCTCACCGGCATCGATGACCCCGACGATGTGCGGATGCGAGAACTGCGCGACCGACCGCGCCTCGCGGCGGAAGCGCTCGAGTTGGTCGGAGTCCGACGCGATCTCGCGATGCATCAGCTTGACCGCCACCGTCCGCTCGAGCGTCTGGTCGAACGCGCGATAGACCGTGGACATGCCGCCCGTCCCGATCTGGGCGTCGAGCCGGTAGCGGCCGCTGAGGAGGGTGCCGGCGAGCGGGCTCATTCGCCCCCCTATGGTCCCACGCCAGGCGGCCTAGGAGCCTAGCGGTCGTCGTCTTGGGACGTAGGGGGCGGGGGTGGCTCGAGCGGCGGCCCGTTCTCGGGCTTCCAGACGGCTGAGGACGCCTCCTCGGCTCCCATCGGCGCTCCCTCCACCTGTTCGCCCGCGAACAGGTTCTCCTGGCCCTCGATGACGTCTGCGACTTGGCGCTCGCCCTCGATGGGGTCGCCGGCGGCCGGTTCGGCGTTCTCGATCAGATCCGCTTCGGCGAGCTCCTGGCCCTCGGAATAGCCCTCGCCGGCCTCCTCGAGCGGGCGCGTCGCCTCGCCGGCGGGCATGAGCAGGTCCTCCTCGCTGGGGTAGTCGGGGAGGCCTCCTCCGATGTTCGCGGCCTCAGCCGCCGCCGCGGCCTCCTCGGCCTCCTCGTCGATGCCGCCGGACGGGTCGTGGACGACGGGCTCGGGCGCCGGGACGTGCGTCGCCGTGTTGCCCGGCGGGCCGGCCACGTCGGCGTTGGCGATCGGCGGCGCGGGCGCAGGCTCGTCGCGCTGCACGGCGGGGGCGCCCACCGGGGCCGCGGCGGGGGCGGGGTAGGGCTCAGGAGCGCTCGCGCCGCCGCCGAGCAGTCCGGCGACCCGCTGCCGGTTCTTGAGGGCGCCCACGGCCGCGCCGAGAGCGAGTCCGCCGAGCACCAGGGTGCGGGCGTTGAAGAGTCTGGCCATGCCGCGAAACCTACCCGGCCGCGACGGTCGGCAACCGGCTCGCCGCCGGACCAGCTGCCAGGCTCGACGGCCGTGCGACGCGTGATCCTCGCCATTCTTCTCGCCGCCGCGGGCGTGCTCGGCGGCCGCCTCGCAGTCGGCGACGGCGTCGACCCCCTCGACGGCCGCGTCACCCGAGTCGTCGACGGCGACACCCTGCACGTGCGCGTCTCGGGCCGCGACGAGACGGTGCGCATGCTCGGCATCGACACGCCGGAGCTGCATCGTCCGGATACGCCCGTCGAGTGCGGCGCCCGCGCGGCCGCGAGCGCGATGAACCTGCTCGCGCTCGGGCGCCGCGTCACCGTGCGGGCCGATCCCACGCAGGACGCGCGGGATCGCTACGGGCGCCTGCTCGGGTACGTGGACACGGCGGACGGGCGCGATCTCGGCGAAGCCATCGTGCGCGCCGGCTGGGCGGAGGTCTACGTGTTCGAGCGCGACCCCTTCGAGCGCGTGCGGCGCTACCGCGCCGCCGCCGGCCGCGCCCGCGGCGCCGGGCTCGGGGTGCAGCGACATTGCGGCGGGGACTTCCACTCGTCATCCTGAGGGCATGGCCGATCGCTACACACATAAGAAGCTGACCGAGGTCGATGACGCCGCCGCCGGGTTCGGGATCGGCGAGATCCAGGAGGCCCGCTTCGCGACCGAGGCCCTGAAGGCCGAGGACACCGGGTTCAGCCTGCACCGCGTCAATCCCGACAAGCGTCAGGCGTTCGGCCACAAGCACGAGAACGCGGAGGAGGTGTACGTCGTGATCGGGGGCTCCGGCCGCGTCAAGGTGGATGACGACGTCCTCGACCTCGAGCGCCTCGATGCGCTCCGCCTCGCGCCCGGGGTGATGCGAGCCTTCGAGGCCGGGCCCGAGGGCCTCGAGCTGCTCGCCTTCGGTCCTCGCCATCAGGGCGACGGCGAGATCGTCCAGGGCTGGTGGGTCGACTAGCGTCGAGCCATGGACCTGGACGCCGCGGCCCGGGCGGCCCGCGCGCTGCTGCTGGCGCTGGACATCGACACGGAGCAGGACGGCCTGCGCGACACGCCGCGCCGGGTCGCCGCCGCGTACGCCGAGCTGCTCACCCCGCAGCCCTTCGAGGCGACGACCTTCCCGAACGCGGAGCGCTACGACGAGCTGGTCGTCGCCCGCGGCATCCCGTTCCACTCGCTCTGCGAGCACCACCTGATCCCGTTCGTGGGCGTCGCCCACGTGGCCTACCTGCCGGGGGAGCGGATCGTCGGCCTGTCCAAGCTCGCGCGGATCGTCGAGCACTTCGCCCGGCGCCTCCAGGTCCAGGAGCGCATGACGGTGCAGATCGCCGACTGGCTGGAGACCGAGCTCGCGCCCAAGGGGGTGGGCGTCGTGCTCGACGCGGAGCACTTCTGCATGACCATCCGCGGCGTCCGCAAGCCGGGCGCCCGCACCACGACCTCGGGCCTGCGCGGTCTCGTGCGCGACGACTCGCGCACCCGCGCGGAGTTCCTCGCGCTCGCGCAGTCCCCGTAGGCCGCTGCGCGCCCGGACTTCCGGGTAAGCCGTTGAGCATGAGCGATCACCGAGAGCTGGCGGACCAGCGCGACAACGAGGCCGACCGGATGGAGCGCGAGAGCGAGCGGGTCGCGGAGGGTGCCGACGAGTCGCGCTCGAAGCTCCGCGCGGCACAGGGCGACCAGCTGATCCCCGAGGCGATGGGCGAGGATGACCCCGGCCAGCGCGATGACGGCGCCCCCGCTCAGGACGCCGACGAATAGACCCCGGCTTCGCGGGTCGCCGCGAGGCGCAGGCCCGGCAGCTCCACCAGTCCCCGGCGGTCGGTGATCGTGCCGATGCGCGCGGTCCCCGGATGGCGCCGGGCGAGCCGCTCGACGGCGGCGTCGGCGTCCGCGCCCGGCACGACCGCGACGAAGCCGCAGCCCATGTTGAAGACGTCGTACATCTCCGCCGGCGGGACCGAGGCGGCCTCGGCGATGGCGCCGAAGACGGGCTGCGGCGGCAGCGGCGCGTCGATCTCCCAGCCGCTGTCGCCTCCGAACCGGAGCAGGTTCAGCACGCCCCCGCCGGTGATGTGGGCCAGCGCCCGGACCTCGATCTCCGAGCGCAGCAGGTCCATCACCGCGCGCACGTAGATGACGGTCGGCTCCAGCAGGACATCAGCCACCGATGCCCCACCCAGCTCGGGGGGGCGGGCGTCGAGCGACCAGCCCGCCTCGGCGTGCAGCGCGCGGCGGGCGAGCGTATAGCCGTTGGAGTGGATCCCGCTGGAGGGCAGGCCGATCACCGCGTCGCCCGGGCGGCGGGCCTCGCCGGTGATCATCGCGTCCAGCGCGACCGTGCCGAAGCAGGTGCCGACGATGTCGAACCCGGTGGGCGACGGGTGGCCGCGCACGACCTCGGGCAGGACGGCCAGCTCGCCTCCCGGGACCTCGACACCCGCGTCCGTCGCACCGCGCGCCAGGCCCTCGGCGATCTGGCGCAGCTGATCGGGGTTCGAGCGCTCCACGGCCAGGTAGTCGACGAGGGCGATCGGCTCCGCGCCGATGCAGATCACGTCGTTGACGTTCATCGCGACGCAGTCGATGCCGATCGTGTCGAAGCGCCCGGTCTGCTCGGCGACGATGACCTTGGAGCCCGCCGAGTCCGTTCCCACGGCGATGCCGAGGTTCGGCGCGACCTTCAGGACCGCGGCGTAATGGCCGGGGGGTGCCACGGAGGCAGTGGGCCGCCCGGTCTCGACCGCCGCGAGGGCGCGCACGATGGCGGACACGCCGGCGTCGGCCTGCCGGGTGTCGACCCCGGCGGCTGCGTAGGCGTCGGCCCCCGATCGGCGTGACCCGACGGATGCTGCGTCTGGGTGGGGGGGCCCGAGGGGCCGCATCAGCGCGATTGTCGCAGGAGCATCAGCGCCAGGCCGGCCCGTTCGGCGGCCCACGGCCACAGCGGCCCGCCGCGGTCGACCACTCCCAACAGCGGGAGCGTGGCCAGCGCGCTCGCGAACGCCGCGGCGGTTCCGGGCGTCACGCCGCCACGTCGCAGTGCCACGGCGCCCAGCGTCACCGGCACGCCGACCTCGCGCGACAGCGGGTTCGCCTCCTCCGGCGCGAAGCCGCGCAGGCGGGCGACCGCCAGGGTCGCCCCGTTGCGCGACACCCCGGGCCACAGCGCCGCCGCCTGGCCGATGCCGAGCCACACGCCGTCGGCCGGGCCCGCGTCCCAGCGCGAGCGCGTCCCGTCGGCCCGCTCGGCGACCAGCAGCAACAGGGCGCCCACCAACAGCCCGGGCAAGACCGGCCGCCGCGGGCGCGTCTGCTCCAGCGCGAAGCCGACGGCGGCCGGGATGGCCCCGGCCAGCAGGTGCATGCCGGTGCGCCGCCACGTGAGCCGCCGCAGGATCGTGGCCGCCTCGGCCCGGCGCCCGAGCACGAGCGCGGCGAGCGAGCCGGCGTGCAGGGCGACCTCGTCCCCGGCTTCGACCGCGAACAGCGCGCGCGCCGCCGCGACGTGCCCCGACGAGGAGACGGGCAGCAGCTCGGCCGGGCCCTGGATCAGGCCGAGCAGGAGGTCAGACCGTCGCAGGCGTGTCCCGCCGCCGCCGGCGCTGGCGCACGACCAGGTAGACGACCCCCGCCACGATCAGGGCGGCCACCGCGTAGTCGACGTAGTGCAGGTTGTCCTTCCAGCCCTCCCACTTGGACCCGGCCGCCTTCCCGATCAGGGTCAGGCCGAGGATCCACGGAATGCAGCCCAGGGTCGTGAGCACCGTGAAGCGCCAGAAGGGCATCCGCGCCACGCCCGCGGGAAGGGAGATGAAGGTCCGGACGATCGGGAGCATGCGGGTGAAGAAGACCGTGGCGTCCCCGTAGCGCTCGAACCAGTCGTCGGCCTGCTTGAGGTGCTTGGGCTTGACGTGCAGCTTGGGCCCGTGCTTCTCGAGCAGGTCCACCCGGCCGAAGTACCCCACGGCGTAGGCGATCCAGGAGCCGACGAGGTTGGCGAGCGTCCCCACCAGCACGACCTCGAACAGCGAGAAGCGTCCGTCAAAGACGTTGAATCCGGCGAACAGGAAGGTCGCCTCCGAGGGAATCGGGATGCAGGCGCTCTCGGCGACCATCAGGACGAAGATCCCGGGCAGCCCGAGGTCGTCGATCACGCGGACAGCGAAGTCCACGATGCCGTCGGTGACGGCGGCTAGCAGGACCGGCATGGCGCGCCAGACTAGTGGCCCGTCACGCAACGTCCGCGCGCAATCCGGGGCGCCGATCACCGCCTGGCGGCGTCCTCGATCCTCGAAATACCTCCGGTATTCCTTCGGATCTGCGTCCTTGCCAGCCGGCGCCGGCATCCCCGGATTGCGCCCGGCCGTCAAGAGACGGACCACTAACTTGACACCCTTGCGGGTCTGGATCGATCTCACGAACTCGCCGCACGTCCTGGTCATGCGGCCGGTCATCGAGGAGCTGCGCCGGCGCGGCGCGGAGGTGACCGTCACGGCGCGTGACTTCGCCCAGACCCTGGCGCTGTGCGAGCGCTTCCAGATCGAGCACGAGGCGATCGGCCACCATCGCGGGGGACAAATCGCGGCCAAGGCGATCGGGCTCTTCGACCGCTCCTTCGCGCTTGCCCGCTGGGCCTCCGGCCGCGTCTTCGACATCGCCCTCGGCCACGGCTCCAACGACGTCACCGTCGCCGCGCGGCTGCGTGGCATCCCGGCCACCACGACCTTCGACTACGAATGGGCGCGGGTCCAGCACACGGTCAATTGCCGCCTCGCCCAGGCCGTCGTGGTGCCCGACGCCATACCCCCCGAGCGGCTCGCCCGCTACGGCGCCACGCCGCGCAAGCTGCGCGCCTACCCCGGCCTCAAGGAGGAGTACTACCTCGCGGACTTCGAGCCCGACGGGGCTGTGCTGCAGGAGCTGGGCCTGGACCCCGCGAAAGCGCTCTTCATCGTGCGCACCCCGCCTGACGTCTCGCTGTACCACCGTTTCGAGACCCCGCTCTTCGGCCAGGTGCTCGAGCACCTGCGCGAGCGCGGCCAGGTGGTCGTGTTGCCGCGCACCCACCAGCAGCGGGCGGAGCTCGCCCGAGGCGGCGGCTTCGTCGTCCCCGAGCGGGCGGTGGACGCGCAGTCGCTGGTCGCCTTCGCCGACCTCGTGATCTCCGCCGGCGGGACGATGAACCGCGAGGCGGTCGCGCTCGGCACCCCGGTCTACACGACCTTCGAGGGCCGCCTCGGCGCCGTGGACGAGCGGCTCATCGCCGAGGGCCGCCTGCGCAGGCTCCACGACGCCGCGGCGATCGTCGTCGAGCCGCGCCCGGCGCAGCCGCAGCCGCGCACGCGGCGGGACCCGGCGGCCTTCACGGATCTGCTGCTCGCTCCCATAGAATCCACGTGATGCGCCGCCGCCTGCGGTCGATCGCCGTGCCAGTGCACCGCCACGCGCTGCCGCAGATCGTGCTGGACGCGCTGCTCGTCGCGCTGGCGCACCTGCTGTCCTACCAGCTGCGCTTCGACGATGGCGTCCCGGACCGCTACGCGGCGCTGCTCGACCGCTCGCTGACCATCACCGTCGCGGGCACGGTCCTGGTCTTCTGGGCGTTCGGCCTGTACCGGCACTGGTGGCGCTACGCCTCCCAGCGGGAGTTCGTGCGGGTGCCGCAGGCCGTCTTCGTGGCGACGCTCGTGATGGTCGGTGGCATCGCGGTCCTCGACCCCGCCTACGTGACGACGTCGCAGGGGCTCCAGGGCCTGAGCCCCCCGACGAGCGTGATCGTCCTGTTCTTCCTGCTGACGCTGATGTTCACGCTCAGCGCCCGCTTCGTGGTGCGGCTGTTCTTCGAGCGCCCGCTCGGGGCGCGCCCGCGCCGCGACGCCCGCTCCGTGTTGATCGTCGGCGCCGGAGAGGGCGGCCGGCTCGTGCTGCGGGAGATCGTCCGCAACCCAGACCTCGGCCTGCGCCCCGTCGGCTTCGTCGACGACAACCCGAGCAAGCGCGGCACGAACATCGGTGGGGTGCGCGTGCACGGAACCACCAACCGCCTGGGCCGGATCCTCGACGACATCGAGCCCGACGAGGTCATGATCGCCATCCCGTCGGCGTCGGGTGCCGTGCGCGCGAAGGTGGTCAGCGCGTGCCGCGATCGCGGCGTGGCGGTGCGGACCCTGCCGACCGTCTTCGAGCTGCTGCGCACCGGCGGCCAGATGGTCCGCCAGGTGCGCGCGGTCCGGGTCGAGGACGTGCTCGGCCGCGATCCGGTGCGCATGGAGGTCGAGCGCGTCGGGGCGTACCTCGGTGGGCACTGCGTGATGGTCACGGGCGCGGGCGGGTCGATCGGCTCCGAGCTCAGCCGGCAGATCGCCCGGGTCGCGCCGAGCCGCCTCGTCCTGGTCGACCACGCCGAGGACAACCTGTTCGCCATCGAGCGCGAGCTCGTCCAGGACCGCCACGTCCGCCACGTCCTCGCCGTGATCGGCGACTGCAAGGAGGAGGAGCGCATGCGGGAGGTGTTCGCCGAGCACCGGCCCGACTTCGTCTTCCACGCCGCCGCGTACAAGCACGTCGCGATGATGGAGGCCAACCCCGTCGAAGCCGTCCGCAACAACGCCATCGCGACCCGGGTGATGACGCGCGTCGCGGGCGACGCCGGCGTGCGGGCGTTCGTCCTCGTCAGCACGGACAAGGCGGTTGCCCCGGCGACGGTGATGGGCGCCTCGAAGGCGCTGGCCGAGTGGCAGGTCGAGGCCGCGGACCACCGCTACGTGGACACCATCTTCGCTTCGGTGCGCTTCGGCAACGTGCTCGGCTCCTCGGGTTCGGTGGTGCCGATCTTCCGCCGCCAGATCGCCGCGGGCGGCCCGGTCACGGTGACCGACCCGGCGATGACGCGCTTCTTCATGACCATCCCCGAGGCCGTCCAGCTGATCGTGCAGGCGGGCTCACTCGCGCGCGGCGGCGAGACGTTCGTGCTCGAGATGGGCGAACCGGTGAACATCCAGGAGCTCGCGGAGCAGATGATCCGGCTCTCCGGCCTCGAGCCGGGGCGCGACATCGCGATCGAGATCATCGGGGCCCGTGCGGGGGAGAAGCTCCAAGAGGACCTCTTCAACGCCTACGAGACTCCGGCGTCCACCGAGGCGCCGCGCATCCAGCGCGCCGACCGGCTGTGCCTGGATCCCGACTTCGTCGAGGACACCTTCGACCAGATCGGGCTGCTCGTGCTCGAGGGCGACGCCGCCCGCCTGGCCGCGACGGTGGCCGAGCTGGCGACCGTCCGGATTCCGCTGACGGCCGCGGACACCCTCGCCGGCGCGGCCAACGGGCACCTCGCGCCCGTTCCTCCGACCGTCCCGGCCCCGACGGGGTCCGGCTAGCCGCCTAGACTGCCGCTCTTCACAGCATGGTCCCCTTCGCGGTCACTCTCTCGGACCTGATCGAGAAGGGCGGTGCCTACGCGGGCATCGCCGCCTTCTTCGGCCTCGCCGTCCTCGCCGTCCTC
>Ga0136640_10001013_pt1 | contig 11089 bp, 10 predicted proteins | sample AntDrymUQ8642106_2_FD_105498 | JGI IMG/M metagenome (GOLD analysis project Ga0136640, IMG submission 105498) | Polar desert sand microbial communities from Dry Valleys, Antarctica - metaG UQ864 (21.06) | ecosystem: Environmental > Terrestrial > Soil > Desert | place: Antarctica: Dry Valley...
CGGGCGCTGGTCCGCTTCATCTGCGCATCGATGTCCGCATCCGCGACACAGTTCAGCGTGTTGGCACTGCCCGCGGCCATGGTGCCGCCGACCAGCGTGGCGAGGATCAGCCACAGCGACGGGACGCCGCGTTCAGCCAGCAGCATCGCCGGGATGGTGGTGACCAGCAGCAGCTCGATGACCCGTGGCTTGGTGAGCGCGACGTAGCCGCGCAGCACGTCCGTCGGCCGGTGACGGGGTGGGGCCGGGTTGTCAGTGAGGTGGCTCACCGCACGCCGTCCCTGCCGGCGCTCAGGGGGCGGCGTGCTGCAGTCACCGTGGCTCCTCGCTCGTCTCGCCGGGGTCTCGGCACCCGTGCTCACCGGGGGTCTCCCCCGCGGGAGGGGTCCGGGCAACGGCCACGCATGGCACCGTTGCTGCCCTGGTACTGCTGTCCCATGGTAGTCGCGACACGCCCGTCATCCCGTCTCGGGGGCGATCCGGCGGCCGACATCACAAATGCCGGCCGACCACACTAGGTTGGACGTGGAGTCAAGGACGAGGCGCCAGGCGGGTACCCGCCGCGACCTACCGCACCGAGCAGAGTCAGGAGCACGAGTCGTGTCCGTCACCGAAGACCTCAGCCAGCGCACCACTTCCCAGCTGCCCGACGACTGGACCGACCTCGACAGCCGCGTAGTCGACACCATCCGGGTGCTCGCCGCCGACGCCGTGCAGAAATGCGGCAGCGGGCACCCAGGTACCGCGATGAGCCTCGCGCCGCTCGCCTACACGCTGTTCCAGCGCGTCATGCGCCACGACCCGAGTGACGCCGACTGGATCGGCCGCGACCGGTTCGTGCTCTCCTGCGGGCACTCCAGCCTCACGCTCTACCTGCAGATGTACCTCTGCGGCTACGGCCTGGAAATGGAGGACATCGCGTCGCTGCGCACCTGGGGCTCGAAGACGCCCGGTCACCCGGAGCACCGGCACACGCCGGGCGTCGAGATCACCACCGGACCGCTCGGCCAGGGGCTGGCCTCCGCGGTGGGCATGGCGATGGCCGCGCGGCGCGAGCGTGGGCTGTTCGACCCCGATGCCGCGACCGGCGAGAGCCCCTTCGATCACGACATCTTCGTGATCGCCTCCGACGGTGACATGGAGGAGGGCGTGACCTCCGAGGCGTCGTCGATCGCCGCGCACCAGCAGCTGGGCAACCTCACGGTCGTCTACGACGACAACAAGATCTCCATCGAGGACGACACCACGATCGCGCTGTCCGAGGACGTCGCGAAGCGCTACGAGGCATACGGCTGGTACGTGCAGGTGGTGGAGAGCGGCGAGGACGTCACCGGCATCCTCGCCGCGCTGCGGGCGGCGAAGGCCGAGACCGCCCGGCCGTCCTTCGTGCAGCTGCGCACGATCATCGGCTACCCGGCGCCGAACAAGATGAACACCGGCAAGGCGCACGGTGCCGCACTGGGCGATGACGAGGTGGCCGAGGTCAAGCGCATCCTCGGCTTCGACCCGGAGAAGTCCTTCCAGATCGAGGACGACGCGCTCGCGCACGCGCGGCAGGTGGTGCAGCGCGGCGAGCAGGCCAAGGCGCAGTGGCAGGAGAGCTTCGACGACTGGGCCCGGCGTGAGCCGGACCGCAAGGCCTTGCTGGACCGGATGCTGGGGCGCACCCTGCCGGACGGGTGGGCCGACGCGCTACCCACGTTCGAGCCCGACGCGAAGGGGATGGCGACCCGCAAGGCATCCGGCCAGGTGCTCGGTGCGCTGGCCCCGGTGCTGCCCGAGCTGTGGGGCGGTTCGGCCGACCTCGCCGAGAGCAACAACACCACCATGGAGGGCGAGGGGTCCTTCGGTCCGGAGTCCATCTCGACCAAGATGTTCTCCGCGCAACCCTACGGCCGCACCCTGCACTTCGGAGTTCGTGAGCACGCGATGGCCGCGATCCTGAACGGGATCGCGCTGCACGGCCCGACCCGGCCCTACGGGGGAACCTTCCTCATCTTCAGCGACTACATGCGCCCGGCGGTGCGGCTGGCTGCGCTGATGAAGTCCACGGTGGTCTATGTGTGGACGCACGACTCCATCGGGCTGGGCGAGGACGGGCCGACCCACCAGCCGGTGGAGCACCTCGCCTCGCTGCGGGCCATGCCGGGCCTGTCGGTGGTACGGCCCGGTGACGCCAACGAGACGGCGGCGGCCTGGAAGGCCGTGCTGGAGCGGCCCGAGGGTCCCTCCGGCCTGGCGCTGAGCCGGCAGGGCGTGCCGACCCTGGAGGGCACCTCGACCGAGGGCGTGGCCCGCGGCGGGTACGTCCTGGCCGAGGCGTCCGCCGGCGAGCCGCAGGTGGTGCTCATCGGCACCGGCTCCGAGCTGCAGATCGCCGTCGAGGCCCGCGAGGCCCTGGAGGCCGACGGCGTCGCGACCCGGGTGGTGTCCATGCCCTGCGTCGAGTGGTTCGACGAGCAGGACGAGGCCTACCGGCACCAGGTGCTGCCCCCGGCGGTGCGGGCCAGAGTGGCCGTCGAGGCCGGCGTCGCCCAGCCCTGGCACCGGTTCGTCGGCGACGCCGGTGAGGTGGTGTCACTCGAGCGTTTCGGTGCGTCGGCCGACTACGAGACCCTGTTCAGCGAGTTCGGGTTCACCACCGAGGCCGTGGTCGACGCCGCCAGGCGAACCTTGGCCCGCACCGCCGACTGATCGGAGGAATCCAGCGTGAGCACTGCACTACGGGCCCTGTCCGAGGCGGGCGTGGCGATCTGGCTGGACGACCTGTCCCGGCAGCGCCTGACCTCCGGCAACCTGCGCGAGCTGATCTCCGACAAGTACGTCGTCGGGGTCACGAGCAACCCTACGATCTTCGCGGCTGCGGTGGCCGATGCGGACGACTACGCCGCACAGGTGCGCAACCTCGTCGAGCGTGGCGCCTCGGTGGACGAGGCGGTCCGCGAGATCACTATCGCCGACGTGCAGCAGGCGTGCGACGTCTTCAGCGGCACCTGGGAACGGACCGGTGGGGTGGACGGTCGCGTTTCGCTGGAGGTCGACCCCCGGCTGGCACGCGACAGCGAGGGCACTGCCGCCTCGGCCACCGAACTGTGGAAGACGGTGGACCGACCCAACCTCATGATCAAGATTCCGGCGACGCCGGAAGGGCTGCCCGCGATCACCCGCAGCCTGGCCGACGGGATCAGCGTCAACGTCACGCTGATCTTCTCGGTCGAGCGCTACCGGCAGGTGATGGACGCCTTCCTCGACGGGATGGAGCAGGCCCGGGCGAACGGGTTCGACCTGGCCACCATCACCTCGGTGGCCTCGTTCTTCGTGTCGCGCGTCGACAGCGAGGTGGACCGCCGGCTCGAACAGATCGGGACCGAGGACGCCCGCGCGCTGCGCGGGCAGGCCGCGATCGCCAACGCCCGGCTCGCCTACGCGGCGCACCAAGAGGTCTGCGCCAGCGTGCGGTGGGCCTCCCTGGAGGAGGCGGGGGCGCGGCCACAGCGGCCGCTGTGGGCCTCCACCGGAGTCAAGAACCCCGACTACCCCGACACGCTTTACGTCCGAGAACTCATCGCCCCGAACGTCGTCAACACCATGCCCGCGAAGACCCTGGCGGCCTTCGACGACCACGGAGACGTCCCCGGGGACCGGATCTCCGGCACCGGCGAGCAGGCCCGCGAGACGTTCGACGATCTCGCTGCCGCCGGGGTCGACATGGCCGACGTGTTCGCGGTGCTCGAGCGCGAGGGTGTGGAGAAGTTCGTGGCGTCCTGGACCGAGCTCGGCGAGACAGTGGACGGTCAGCTCTCCAAGACCGCGAAGGGCGCCAAGGTCACGAAGGGTGGAGGTGCGTGACCGAGCTCGCGGTGCAGGTGTGCGCCTCCGAACTGGCGGCGGACACCGAACAGCTGGTGGCCACGCTGGTCGCCGACCGGGTCGCCTCGGCGCTCGCCGATCGAGACCCGACGCTGTGGGGGCCGGACGCCGAGCCGGCGGCCGCGCGGCGGCTGGCCTGGGTGGGGCTGCCGGAGAGCTCGCGTCCCCTGCTGGCCACCGTCGCGGCGCTGCGGGCCGAGCTGCACACCGACGGGATCGACCGGGTGGTGCTGACCGGGATGGGGGGTTCCTCGCTGGCACCCGAGGTGATCTGCGCGACGGCCCGGGTACCTCTGACGGTGCTGGACACCACCGACCCCGGACAGGTGGCCGACGCGCTGGCCGGTGACCTGGAGCGCACCGTGCTGGTGGTGTCGTCGAAGTCCGGCGCCACCGTGGAGACCGACAGCCACCTGCGCCTGTTCACCGCCGGGTTCACCGAGGCCGGGCTCGATCCGGCGGCGCACCTGGTCGTCGTGACCGATCCCGGCTCCCCGCTGCAGCGCGCCGCGCAGGAGAAGGGCTGCCGCGCCGTCGTGACTGCCGACCCGGACGTCGGCGGGCGCTACTCGGCGCTCACGGCGTTCGGGCTGGTTCCGGCTGGTCTTGCCGGCGCGGACATCGCCGGGCTGCTGGACGACGCGGCCGCGGTCACCGCCGCGCTGGCCGCGGACCACGCCGCCAACCCCGCCCTGCGCCTCGCCGCGGCGTTGGGGGCGGCGCACTCCCGCGGCGCGGAGAAGATCGCGCTGGCCGACACCGGTTCGGGGATCGTGGGCTTCGCCGACTGGGCGGAGCAGCTCATCGCGGAGTCCACCGGAAAGCAGGGCACCGGGCTGTTGCCGGTCGCGCTGGAGGGACCCGGCGCGCCCGGCTTCACCGACGCGGGAGTCGACGCGACCCCGGTGGCGATCGGTCCGGCGGCGCCCGGGACGGCGGTGGCGGTCACCGGCGCCCTCGGTGCCCAGCTGCTGTTGTGGGAGCACGCCACCGCGATCGTCGGGCGCCTGCTCGGGATCAACCCGTTCGACCAGCCGGACGTGGAGGCCGCCAAGGTCGCCGCGCGGGAGCTGCTCGCCGCCGGCATCGGGGGCGCCGACCACCCGGCCTTCTCCGAGGGCGCGATCGCGGTCCACCCCGGGGGTGGTTGGCTCCCCGACGGGACCGCCACGGTGGCCGCGGCGCTGCGGGCGCTCGTCGGCGCCGTGCCCGAGCACGGCTACCTCGCGGTGCAGGCGTACCTGGATCGGCTCACGGACACCTCGGCCGCGGTGCTGCGAGCCGAGCTGGCCCGCCGGACCGCGGTGCAGACCACCTTCGGGTGGGGCCCGCGGTTCCTGCACTCCACCGGCCAGTACCACAAGGGCGGGCACCAGAACGGGGTGTTCCTGCAGCTGACCGGCGCGGTGGAGCACGACCTCGCGGTGCCCGGCAGTTCTTACACCCTCGGTGTACTGCAGCTCGCGCAGGCCGTCGGCGACGGGCGGGTGCTGCGGGAGCACGGTCGCCCGGTGCTGCGGCTGCACTTCACCGACCGCGCCGCGGGCCTCGTGCAGCTCGTGCAAGCGCTACCGGAGCTCGGCCCGGGAGCAGGGCAGTGACCGACCCGGCCTGGACGAACCCGCTGCGCGATCCCCGGGACCGGCGGCTGCCCCGCATCGCCGGACCGTGCGGGCTGGTCATCTTCGGTGTGACCGGTGACCTGTCCCGCAAGAAGCTGATGCCGGCGGTCTACGACCTGGCGAACCGGGGCCTGCTGCCGCCCGGCTTCGCGCTGACCGGATTCGCCCGGCGGGACTGGGCCGACCAGGACTTCAGCGAGGTGGTGAGCGAGGCGGTCCGCGAGCACGCCCGCACCCCGTTCCGTCAGGAGGTGTGGGACCAGCTCGCCGAGGGGTGCCGCTTCGTGCCCGGCAGCTTCGACGACGACGCCGCGTTCGACACGCTCGCCGCGACCGTCGCCGACCTGGACCGGGAGCGCGGCACCGGCGGAAACCACGCCTTCTACCTCTCCATCCCACCGGCGTCCTTCCCGGTCGTGAGCAAGCAGCTGTCCCGCTCCGGGCTGGCAACCCAGGACACCGACCAGTGGCGCCGGGTGGTCATCGAGAAGCCGTTCGGGCACGACCTCACCAGCGCGCGCGAGCTCAACGCCGTGCTGAACGACGTGTTCACCGAGGAGTCGGTGTTCCGCATCGACCACTACCTCGGCAAGGAGACCGTCCAGAACATCCTCGCGCTGCGCTACGCCAACCAGCTGTTCGACCCGATCTGGAACAGCCACTACGTGGACCACGTGCAGATCACCATGGCCGAGGACATCGGCCTGGGTGGCCGGGCCGGGTACTACGACGACATCGGCGCTGCCCGCGACGTGATCCAGAACCACCTGCTGCAGCTCCTCGCGCTCACCGCGATGGAGGAACCGATCTCCTTCTCTCCCGGCGCGTTGCGGGCCGAGAAGGCCAAGGTGCTCTCGGCGACGAAGCTGGTGGACCCGCTCGAGGAGACCACCGCCCGCGGCCAGTACATCGGCGGTTGGCAGGGCGGGCAGAAGGTCGTCGGCCTCACCGAGGAGGAGGGCTTCGACCCGGAGTCGCGCACCGAGACCTTCGCCGCGATCACTCTCGCGGTGGACACCCGTCGCTGGGCCGGCGTGCCGTTCTACCTGCGCACCGGCAAGCGGCTCGGACGGCGGGTCACCGAGATCGCGGTGGTGTTCCAGCGCGCCCCGCACCTGCCGTTTGACGACACGATGACCGAGGAGCTGGGGCAGAACGCGTTGGTGATCCGGGTCCAGCCGGACGAGGGGGTCACGATGCGCTTCGGCTCGAAGGTGCCGGGCACCGCGATGGAGGTCCGCGACGTCACCATGGACTTCGGCTACGGCACCTCGTTCACGGAGGCATCCCCCGAGGCCTACGAGCGGCTGCTGCTCGACGTGCTGCACGGTGAGCCCTCGTTGTTCCCGGGGAACGACGAGGTCGAGCTGGCCTGGCAGATCCTGGACCCGGTGATCGAGCACTGGGCGGCGGGCGGGATGCCGGAGCCGTACCACGCCGGCACCTGGGGACCGGAGTCGGCGGACGCGATGATGGCCCGTAGCGGGCGGGTCTGGAGGCGGCCGTGATCGTCGACCTGCCGTCCACGACGACCTCGGCGGTGAACCGGAAGCTCGTCGACCTGCGCGACAAGGGTGGTGCGGTCGCGCTGGGTCGGGTGCTGACGCTCGTGATCGTCACCGACGACGGTGCGCAGGCCGAGGAGTCGATCGAGGCCGCCAACGCGGCGAGCCGGGAGCACCCGTGCCGGGTACTCGTACTCGCCAGGGGAGCCAAGCGGGCCGCCGCCCGGTTGGACGCGCAGATCCGGGTGGGTGGGGACGCCGGGGCCTCGGAGGTCCTGGTGCTGCGGATCTACGGACCGCTCGCCGGCGAGGGAGCGAGCGTCGTGGTACCACTGCTGCTGCCCGACGCCCCCGTGGTGGCGTGGTGGCCGGGGGACGCTCCGAAGGTGCCGGCGACGGACCCGATCGGACGCCTCGCGCAGCGGCGGATCACCGACGCCGGGACGCGCGGCGCCCCGGCGCGGGTGCTCGACGTCCGGCGGGACTCCTACGTCGCGGGCGACACCGACCTGGCCTGGACCCGGCTGACCACCTGGCGCGGACTACTCGCCGCGGCCCTGGACCAGCCGCCGCACGAGGACGTCGAGGCGGCCACCGTGACCGGCGCCGTGGACTCGCCGTCGACCGACCTGCTGGCCGGGTGGCTCCGCTCGCGCCTGGGGGTCCCGGTCCGCCGGGACCGGTCCGGGCCCGGCGGGGGCATGTCGGCGGTGGTGCTGTCCCGCCGGTCGGGGCCGATCGAGCTCTCCCGGCCGGACGGCAAGATCGGTACCCTGAGCCAGCCCGGGCAACCGGACCGGCGGGTCGCGCTGCAACGGCGGAAGGTCCGCGACTGCTTGGCGGAGGAGCTGCGCCGGCTGGACGCCGACGAGACCTACGAGGCTGCGCTCGCCGGTCTGGCCGAGGTCGAGGTCCGCGCCGGCAAGGCCGGTGCCCGCCGGAGCGGAACGCGCCGGTGACCCCGCCGCACGTGGTGGTGCACGGCACCCCGAAGTCGCTGGCCGCCGCGGTCGCAGCGCGGCTGGTGACTCGGGTGGTGGACGTCCAGGCGGCCCGGGGTTACGCGTCGGTGGTGCTCACCGGCGGCGGTATCGGCATCGCCCTGCTGAGCGATCTGGACGCCACCCCGGCCGCGGGCGCAGTGGACTGGAGCCGGGTGGACCTGTACTGGGGCGACGAGCGGTTCCTGCCCGCGGGGCATCCGGACCGGAACGAGACCCAGGCTCGGGAGGCGCTGCTGGACCGGGTCGGGGTGAGCCCGGCGCGGGTGTACCCGATGGCCCCCTGCGACGGCCCGTTCGGGGACGACCCGGACGCCGCGGCCCGGGACTATGCCGCGCTGCTGGCCCGGCACGCCCGCCCCGAGGACCATGGGCCGGTACCCACGTTCGACGTGTGCCTGCTGGGCCTGGGCGAGGAGGGGCACACGGCCTCGGTGTTCCCCGGCTCCCCCGCGGTGTACGAGACCGAGCGCACGGTGGTGAGCGTCCGGGGCTGCCCGAAGCCGCCGCCGACCCGGATCAGCCTGACGCTGCCCGCCATCCGCTGTGCCGCCGAGGTGTGGATGGTCGCCGCCGGCGAGGAAAAGGCTCCGGCGGTGGCGATGGCGCTGGGCGGCGCCGGTGAGGTGCTGCTGCCCGCGGCCGGCGCCACCGGCCGGCGCCGAACGCTGTGGCTGCTGGACCGCGCGGCCGCGGCCAAGCTCCCCCGGGAGTTCACTCCGCCACCCGCCTGACCGATGGGGTCACCGGTCGGAGCTGACGTCGTGACCCGCCCCACAGCGGACGCCACGCCGGGGTCGAGTGGGGTTGGGCCCGGGCGGAGCCGGGTAGCCGATGCGGGAAGGCGTGACCTCCGGTTGCGGCTCACCAACTCGAGGAGAAGCGGATGTTCCTGCACAACAAGCGGATGATGTATCAGGTCCGGGTCGACCAGCCGAACCCCGCGTTCGCGAAGATGCTGTTGGAGCAGTTCGGCGGCCCGAACGGCGAACTGGCCGCGGCGATGCGCTACTTCACCCAGGGCTGGAACGAGCCGGACGAGAAGCGCCGCAGCATGTTGCTGGACACCGCGACCGAGGAGCTGTCCCACCTGGAGATGGTGGCGCAGTCGCTGGTCATGCTGCTCAAGGGCTCGCCATCGGAGCTGGTCGACCAGGTCGAGGGCAATTACCTCGGTGACCTGCTGGACGGGAAGATGCCGGACTATGTCAACCTCGCGCTGAACAGCGGTCCGAACCTGCTGGGCGGCGGTGGCCCGCGGCTCACCGACTCGATGGGCGCGCCGTGGACCGCGGCGTACATCGACACGCTCGGTCAGCCGGCAGCCGACCTGCGTTCGGACATCGCCGCAGAGGCCCGCGCGAAGATCACCTATGAGCGGTTGATCAAGTGCACCGATGACGCGGGGATGAAGGACACCCTGAACTTCCTGATGAGCCGAGAGGTTGCACACCAGCAGATGTTCGAAGCGGCGTTGGCCTCCATCGAGGAGAACTTCCCGCCCGGCACCCTGGCCGGTGACGAACAGCTTAACCACGCCTACATCGCCGACTCCGGCAACTTCGGGGACGACACCGAAGGTGGTCCTACCACCGACGGGTACGACCTCGCGCAGGCCAACAGCACGTGGGGCTTCGAGCTGGACACCCAGCCGGTCAAGCACGCCGCGCAGCAGGTGCTCAATCCGAACGAGGGCCCGAAGAACAAGAACTCCGAAAGCAGCCTCGAGAAGGCCGGCAAGAAGATCAAGGAGACCGTCGCGGGCGAGTGACCCCTCTGGTGGTCCGCTCCGAGGGTGCCGGTTTCGTTAGTTTCGGATGTCGAATTGACGAAACCGGCACATCGGAATGATGCCGTCGGCGCGGTCAAGCACCTCGACGTCGGATGGATTCAGGGGGGCCGAACTGCGGTTTGGATGAGTTCCAGAGCGTGCTCGAGGCTGGTGGCGAGGCTGACGTCGGCCGGAAGTGAGGTCTGCCTCCAGCCATTTTGTCCCGGGCCCGCTGTCTCGCTCGCGCAGCGGCATCCGTGGATGCTCCACGTCGCCACCACGCGCCCGCCCTTGGGTCCAGGAATCCTCGCCAAGTACGAGCGCGAGCTGCGTGCCGTCGAGGGACTGGGGCTCGACGATGTCGAGATGGACTCCGTCGTCACCCTCGTCAACGACTACGTCGCCGGCGCCGCCCGTAGTGCGATCGACGCCTTCGACGTCCACCGCAGCAGCGGCATCGACGACGCGACATGGTGGGCGGCAACCGGACCCTGGCTCGCCGAGGTCCTCGATGCCGAGCGCTATCCCCTAGGCACCCGAGTCGGCACCACGGCCGGCCAGCACTACCAAGCCGTCTCCGACCCCGACCACGCCTTCGAGTTCGGCCTCCAACGCGTCCTCGACGGCATCGAGGTACTCGTCCAGGATCGCGTCAGCGGCCGCGCTGCGTCTTGAGCCTGGCGAGCGCCTCGGCGAGAATCGCCTCACCGTCGGCATCCGAGCGGCGCTCCTTCACGTAGGCCAGGTGCGTCTTGTACGGCTCGTTCCGCGGCACCGCGGGCGGCTGTTGCTCGTTCTGGCCGGCCGGGGAGCCGCAGCGCGGGCAGTCCCACACCTCTGGGATGTCCGCACCCACGGCGAACGACACGGTCGACTCGTGCTGGTTCGCGCACCAGTAGGAGATCCGATTCCGGGGTGCAGAATCGCCCCGCTCGGACTCCCCCGTCGGACCTGCTCCGACCCGCGTTCCGCGGATCGCGTTGCCACTTCCCATCGACCCTCACACTCTCGCTCGGGCTAAGCCGGGCGGTCCCCCGGACTGCTCAGCCGATCTTGATCAAAAGTCCGATCCCGATGATGGCGATGATCCAGACCGAGCCCACGAACAGCGTGATCCGGTCGAGGTTCTTCTCGGCGACGCTGGAGCCGGACAGGCTGGACTGCATGCCACCCCCGAACAGGGTGGACAACCCACCGCCCCGGCCGCGGTGCAGCAGGATCAGCAGGATCAGCACCATGCTCGTGACCAGGAGCACGATCTGCAGGAAGAGTCTCATCACACCCTCGTCGCCTCGACGCTCGCAGTCAGTCGACGCTCGC
>Ga0136640_10001014_pt1 | contig 11086 bp, 8 predicted proteins | sample AntDrymUQ8642106_2_FD_105498 | JGI IMG/M metagenome (GOLD analysis project Ga0136640, IMG submission 105498) | Polar desert sand microbial communities from Dry Valleys, Antarctica - metaG UQ864 (21.06) | ecosystem: Environmental > Terrestrial > Soil > Desert | place: Antarctica: Dry Valley...
CGACGGCAGCGGCGGAAAGGACTCTCGATGACCAACCGCCTCGCGGGCTCCACCAGCCCGTACCTGTTGCAGCACGCCGACAATCCGGTGCACTGGTGGCCCTGGACTGACGAGGCGTTCGAGCGTGCCCGCTCGGAGTCCAAGCCGGTGCTGCTCAGCGTCGGCTACGCCGCCTGCCACTGGTGCCATGTGATGGCGCACGAGTCCTTCGAGGACGGCCCGACCGCCGACTACCTCAACGAGCATTTCGTCTGCATCAAGGTTGACCGCGAGGAGCGTCCCGATGTGGACGCGGTCTACATGGGCGCGACGCAGGCCATGACCGGCCAGGGGGGCTGGCCGATGACCTGCGCGCTCACCCCGGACGGCATGCCGTTCTTCGCCGGCACGTACTTTCCGCTGGAGCCACGGCACGGGATGCCGTCGTTTCGGCAGGTGCTCGCAGCACTCACCGACGCTTGGGTGAACCGGCGCGACCAGATCGACAAGGTGGGGGCCGACGTGGTGGCCCGGCTGCAGAGTGCGAACGTGGCCATGCCGGGACCTGCGCTTGATGCGCCGGCACTGGACCAGGCGGTGCTGGCCTTGGCTGCCCAGCACGACGCCGCCAATGGCGGATTCGGTGGCGCGCCGAAGTTCCCGCCGTCGATGGTGTGCGAGTTCTTGTTGCGCCAGGCTGCCCGCACCGGTTCTGGGCAAGCCGTCGGGTTGGCCAGCTCGACGTTGACCGCGATGGCGCGCGGCGGGATGTACGACCAGCTCGGCGGCGGGTTCGCTCGCTACAGCGTCGATGCTGGCTGGGTGGTACCGCACTTCGAGAAGATGCTGTACGACAACGCCCTGCTGCTGCGGGCGAATCTGCATTGGTGGCGGCAGACCGCCGACCCGCTCGGGTTGCGGGTCGCCGCCCAGACCGCCGACTTCTTGTTGCGTGACCTCGCCACCCGTGAGGGCGGCTTCGCCTCCGCGTTGGACGCCGACACCGACGGGGTGGAGGGCTCGACGTATGTCTGGACGCCCGCCCAGCTGATCGAGGTCTTGGGCGACGAGGACGGTCGGTGGGCGTCGGCTCTGCTGGATGTGACCACCAGTGGCACCTTCGAGCACGGCAGCTCGGTATTGCAGTTGCGGTCTGACCCGGACGATCCGGAGCGCTGGACGCTGGTCCGCGAGCGCTTGCTGACCGCGCGGGCCGCACGGGCCCAGCCTGGCCGCGACGACAAGGTGGTAGCCGCCTGGAACGGGCTCGCCGTCACCGCGTTGGCAGAGGCGGGCGTGCTGCTCGACGAGCCCACCTACCTCGACGCAGCAATGGCCGGTGGCGAGCTGCTGGCCTCAGTCCACCTGGACGCGGCCGGCCGACTACTACGCACCTCACGTGACGGGGTTGCGGGGCCGAATGCGGGTGTGCTGGACGACTATGGCTGCGTGGCCGAGGCTTGGCTAGCGCTGCTGGGAGCCACCGGCGATCAGGTGTGGCTGCAGCGCGCAGAGCGGCTGTTGGAGCGGGTGCTGCATGGCTTCGCCGCACGTGACGGTGGATTCCATGACACCGCGGACGATGCCGCAGCCTTAGTGGCTCGACCCCGCGACCTGGCCGACAACGCCAGCCCAGCCGGCACCTCGGCCGCCGCGAACGCACTGCTCGGCTTCGCATCGGTGACCGGCTCGTCGCGACACCGGCTCGCGGCTGAACGGGCGGTGGCATCGGCTGCCGGGTTGGCCCGGCAGGCACCCCGGTTCGCCGGGTGGAGCCTGGCCGTTGCTGAAGCCCTGCTCGCTGGCCCGGTCCAGGTGGCGGTTGTCGGTGCCGACGACGATCCGGCACGGCATGCCCTGCATCGCGCGGCACTCGCCTCGCCGTCGCCGGGTGCGGTGGTGGTGGCCGGCACGGCCACAGACAATGGCGCTGACGTCCCGTCGACCTCAGCGGTCCCGTTGTTGGAGGGCCGAGGCTTGGTGCAAGGGCGACCCGCCGCCTACGCATGCCGGGGGTTCGTCTGCCAGCGGCCGGTGACCGATCCGAACAATCTCGCGTCCATGATGAAGTGACGACGAGGTGATGGTCGATGCCGGCGAGGGGAAGCCTCGACGAGCTTGTCGCCCATCGCGGGCCCGCGATGTGGCAGTTGGCTTGGCTGCTCACCGGTACCGAGACAGCCGCTGACCTGCTGCTCGAAGAGTGCCTGGTGCGGGTGCTGCTGCGGCGACGGCAGCGCGAGGACGGCGGGAACGATGCTGAGGCAGTGGTCCGGCATCAATTGGTCGCGACCTACCTCGCTGGGCACCACGACGAGCCTGGACCGACCCCACTCACCGCCGACGATCCAGCAGCCAACGAGCCGGACGTGCTCGGCCGGGACTCCGACGCTGTCGAGGATCTGCGCCGGCAGGTGTTGGTCATGCTGGCGGCGCTGCCTGATCGACATCGCTGTGCGCTGGTGCTGCAGCACAGTCTCGATGTGGCCGAGTGGCAGGCAGCCGACGCACTCGAGATGTCGACGGCAGAACTCGCCGAGTCGGTTGCCGACGCAGCCGAGATGGCTGGACGGGCGACGATGCGTGCACCGACGCTGCTCGGCCGCCTGCACCAGGTGGTGCCGCAACCGGTCGGTGAATCCGCCCGGATGCGGCGGGTCCATGACCGCGTCTCCCGCACCCGTAACCGTCGGTCGCTGGTGTATGTGTCGCTCAGCGCGGCGCTGATCGCCTTGGTCGTCGTCCCCATAGCCCTGAGTGACCCAGCGCCGAGCCCAGGTCAGGAGGCCAGCGAGCCAGCAACGCTGCCGCTTGCGCAGCGGCTGGTAGACCCGCTGCGGATCCCCGACAGCTGCGCCGACGTCGCGGACGTCCCTGAGCCGCCCGGATACCGTTACGAGCTGTTCGGCGCCGATGCGGTGTGGTTACGGTTTTGTCCCGCCGACGATGCTGGAGGCGCGTTGGCCGCGCTTGCCTTTGCGCCGGACGACACCGTGGTCGACCGAGAGGTGGACCGGCTGGTGGACGGCTGGGCGCTGGGTGGACCAGGGCCAGCGGCCTGTCATCCCACCGCGGGCATCCGGGATGGGCTGGTGCGGGCTCAGGTCGGCACTCTGGACGGGTCGTTGCACATCGTCGACATGCGCGTGGGCTGTGCGCGCAGCGTGACGGTCGATGGCCGGGCCGGAGCCGTCGACAGCCGGACCGCGTTGACCGAGGCGGTGAGCCTGCTCGGCAGCGAAAGATTGGCGGAGGTGGCAGAGCCAGGCGTGGTGCCACCGCAGGCCCTGTTCTGTCCAACCGACCCGGCCCGGCTGCTCGGGCTGGAACGCACCACGATCTCGGACTACCCCAAGGTGCGTGGCCTGTCCATGCCGTTGCCGGCGACATCAGCACTGGTGTGTCACTACCCTGCGGACTCAGCTGCCGGCGCTCGCGCCGACAGCCCGCGCGGACGCTTGTTGGACGCCCCCGCAGCCGAGTCGTTGCGCGCTGCCTACCTGTCCCGATCGAGCCAGCCACCCGACCGCGACTGTCAGTTCGCCGACGGCGACCGATTCGGAGCGGTGTTGTCCGACGCCACTGGCTCACGGCGCACCTTCATGGCCCGACTTGGCGGGTGTGGCTCGGTGCGCGGTCCGCTCGGAGCCGAGGGTCCGGCGGGGGCCTGGTTGGCCGAGTTGCTCTCCCGGAGCACGGCAGACGAGTAGGCGCTCCTGGAGGAGTCGCTACGACACTTGATGCGCGCGTTTAGTCGTGTAATTATAATTACATGACAACAGATGAAGAGCTTCGCGGCTGGCTGACCGGCCGCCTGCAGACCGACTGGTTCACCGACCCGGTGCAGATCAGCAAGGACCGCGACGAGATCCAGGTGATCGGTCGCGTCGCCGCCCCGGATGTTGCCGATGATGCTTCGGCCGATGAGCGGCGAGCCGCCGAGCAGGGCCGGATCAGATCCTTCCGCGAGTCGAGCCGGGACCGGCGCATCGAGATCGCGCGCGAACTGGAGAGCCGCACTGGCCGCAAGGTGGCATGGGGTGTCGAGTGCGGCGGGTCGAGGCAGATCTTCAGCTCGCTGGCTGCCCCGGTGATGACTCGGCTGCGGCAGCGTGAGCGGCTTGTGCTGGACACGTTGGTCGACTCTGGGGTGGCCCGTTCGCGCTCAGACGCGCTGGGGTGGTGTGTCCGTCTGGTGCAGACCAACGCCGAGAGCTGGCTCGCTGATCTGCGCACAGCGATGGAGCAGGTGGAGCAGGTCCGGGCGCAGGGCCCAACTGGCGCACCGTCTCAACGCAACGAGTAGGTCGCCAGCGACACCCCGACGTAGTGCGCGGCGAATGCCACGATCGTCAGGGAGTGGAACACCTCGTGAAAGCCGAACCACTGCGGTGAGGGGTCGGGCCGCTTGAAGCCGTAGACGAGACCGCCCAGCGAGTACAACGCTCCGCCGACGATCATCAGCACGAGCACCGGGACCTGAGCGCTGGCCGCGAACTCGTCCAGCCAGAAGACCGCCGCCCAGCCCAGCGCCACGTAGACCGACAGGTACAACCAGCGCGGACCACCCGCCCACAGCACCTTGATCGCGACCCCGAGCAGTGCGCCTCCCCAGACGATGGTCAGCAGCACGCGCGCGTCCGCAGCCGAAAGCAGCAGCAACGCGAAGGGCGTATAGCTGCCGGCGATGAGCAAGAAGATGTTCGCGTGGTCGAAGCGTTGCAGCAACAGGTGAGTCCGCTCGCTCCAGGTGCGTGTGTGATAAAGCGCGCTGACGGTGAAGAGCAACACCGCCGCAACCATGAAGACCGCGGAGCCGACGCGGGACGCGACGCTTGGGGACAACACGATGAGCACCACGCCGGCAGCGACCGCCAGCGGGACACTACCCAGGTGCAGCCAGCCCCGCAGCAGTGGCTTGATCTCGCCGACGACATCCTCGACGCCGGCACGTACGGTGTTAACGACCTCGGCCGAGCTGTGTCGCAGACGGTCGGCCGGGGGCATGGCCTCAGTCTAGGAGCGACCGGCCGGAAAGGCACGATGCGGCCGGTCAGCGCGATGTCATTCCCGCCGAGAGACTGCTCGGCGGTCTATCCTGAGCCGCACCCGGCCGACGAGGGGAGCCCAGGTGGCGCGCGGCAATGTTCGACGGACCGTTCGTGAGGTCGTCTACGCAGCCTACGAGCGCCGGCTGATGCGAAGGCTCGATCCCAGCCAGGCTCCGCACCATGTCGGTGTGATGATCGACGGCAACCGGCGCTGGGCCAGGGCCTTCGGCGCAGAAACCGCAGACGGTCACCGGGCGGGAGCCGATCGCTTACTGGAGTTCTTGGGCTGGTGTGACGACGCCGGGGTGCAGATCGTCACCGTGTATCTGCTGTCGACCGACAACCTGCAGCGTCCGGAACGCGAGCTCGCACCGCTGATCGAGATCATCGAGAACGTGACCAGCAGGATCTGTGAGACCGGTCGGTGGCAGGTGCGGCCGATCGGTGCGCTGGACCTGCTGCCTGCCGCGACCACCCGGCATCTGAAGGAGGCTGCCGAGACCACACGCGCCACCGAGGGCACGACGGTCAACCTCGCTGTCGGGTACGGCGGTCGTCAGGAGTTGGCCGATGCGGTCCGAGCGCTGCTGCAGCAGCACGCGGGCCGCGGCACTTCCATCGAGGAACTCGCGGCCGTGCTTGACGTGGAACACATTGCCGAGCATCTGTACACGGCGGGGCAGCCTGATCCAGACCTGGTGATCCGCACCTCCGGCGAGCAGCGGCTGTCGGGTTTTCTGCTGTGGCAGAGCGCCAACAGCGAGTTCTTCTTTTGCGACGTCCTGTGGCCGGACTTCCGGCGCATCGACCTGTTGCGGGCCCTGCGCTCCTACGCCGCCCGCGTACGCCGCTTCGGCGCCTGAGGGGCACGGACGCTGTCTGCACGTCGTTCACCCTGCGGACGGGCGTGTCGCAGCCACCAGGCAGCGGCACGCACGTAGCGTCGGCGATGACGACCGGCGGGGAAGCCGGTCGCCACGGGAGGCCCGCCAGTGCCAGGTCGACACGACCGGCGCGGACATGAGCCGCGCGGTCACCGCTCCCCACGGGAGCCGGTTCAGACATGTGGTCGCGCGCAAGCGGAGGGCCTGACCCCAGGCTCACGGGCCCGCTCCCGGTCCCTGCAGAGCCGAGGATCGCCGGCGGGGTACGCCGGCTGTCCGTGAAGGGGAAGCACCATGGCGAACCACCGCACCTACGTCTTGGACACCAGCGTCTTGCTCGCCGACCCGTCGGCGCTCAACCGCTTCGACGAGCACGAGGTCGTGCTGCCGGTGGTGGTGATCTCCGAGCTCGAGGGCAAACGCAACCATCCCGAGCTCGGCTACTTCGCCCGGTCGGCGCTGCGCCATCTGGATGCTCTGCGGGTGCAGCATGGCCGACTGGACGCACCGGTGCCGCTGGGAGCCAGCGGCGGGACGCTGCGCGTCGAGCTCAACCACACCGATGCCACGGTGTTGCCGGCAGGCTTTCGCCTAGGTGACAACGACAGCCGCATTCTGGCTGTGGCCAAGAACATCGCCAGCGAGGGCAACGACGTCACGCTCGTGTCCAAAGACCTGCCGATGCGGGTGAAGGCATCGGCGGTCGGCCTGACGGCAGCCGAATACCGTGCCGAGCTCGCGGTCGAGTCCGGTTGGACCGGCATGGCAGAGCTTGAGGTCGGCGGCGAGCAGGTCGACGCCCTCTACGACGACGGCAGTATCGACCTGGACGCGGCACGCGAGCTGCCCTGCCATACCGGGCTGGTGCTGCTGTCCGAGCGCGGCAGCGCTCTGGGCCGGGTCGGGCCGGACAAGCAGGTGCGGCTGGTGCGTGGCGACCGCGATGCGTTCGGCATCCGCGGCCGCTCCGCCGAGCAGCGGGTTGCCCTCGACCTTCTGCTGGACCCCGACATCGGGATCGTCTCCATGGGTGGCCGGGCTGGCACCGGCAAGTCGGCGCTGGCGCTGTGCGCCGGCCTGGAGGCCGTGATGGAGCGCCGCCAGCACAAGAAGGTCGTGGTCTTCCGCCCGCTGTTCGCAGTCGGTGGTCAAGAGCTCGGCTATCTGCCCGGCAGTGAGTCGGAGAAGATGGCGCCGTGGGCGCAGGCGGTCTTCGACACCCTCGGTGCGGTGACCCACGGTGACGTCGTCGACGAGCTGCTCGACCGCGGCATGCTCGAGGTGCTGCCGCTCACCCACATCCGCGGGCGGTCATTGCACGATGCCTTTGTCATCGTGGACGAGGCGCAGAGCCTGGAACGCAACGTCTTGCTGACCGTGCTGTCCCGGATCGGGGCGAACTCCAAAGTGGTGCTCACGCACGACATCGCCCAGCGTGACAACCTGCGCGTCGGCAGACACGACGGGGTGGTCGCGGTCGTCGAGCGACTCAAGGGCCACCCGCTGTTCGCCCATGTCACCTTGACCCGCTCGGAGCGGTCGCCGATTGCCGCGCTGGTCACCGAGATGCTGGAGTCGGCCGTGCTCTAGCGGGTCAGCGCTGTACTCCCCGGGACAGATCGTCGTCATTGCGGCGGCGTGACCGTTGCGGGGCCGAGTTGTGACGAACATGTGACCTGCTCAGCCGTGAGACCGGTGCGATCCACGTCACACGATGGCATAGTGCTCAGGTGAGCCAACGGGCTCCCATGCCATCGCCACGAGGAGAGCTGATGCAACGACGTATCCCTGGAGTACGACTCGCCGCGCTGGCCGGCGTCGGGGCTCTGGTCCTGACCGGATGCCTGCAGTCCGGCAGCGACGAGAGCAGCTCGGGCTCCTCGTCGTCATCGGGTGGCACAGAGGGTGCCGGCGGCACCGACCCGGGTGACGGCGAGGTGGAGATCCTCGGAGCGTTCGTCGACACCGAGGCGGATGCCTTCGCCGAGGCACTTGCGCCCTTCGAGGAGGAGTCCGGCATCGACGTCAAGTACCAGGGCGACAACACGTTCACCACGCTGGTGCGGCAGAACGTGACGTCCGGCAACCCCCCAGACATTGGTCTGTTCCCGCAGCCCGGCTTGCTGCTCGACCTGGCCAGCGAGGACAGCGTGGTGCCGATCGAGGAGTTCCTTGAGGTCGGCGGCCTGGAAGACTCGCTGATCCCCGGCCTGCTCGATTCGTCCACCGACGGCGAGGGCACGATGTTCGGCGCCCCGATGCGGGTTGCCGTCAAGAGCCTCATCTGGGTGCCGAAGAAGGCCTGGGAGGACGGCGGGTACGCCGAGCCGAAGACCTACCAAGAGCTGGTCGGTGAACTCTCGGAGCAGATCAAGGGTGACGGCATCGCGCCGTGGTGCATCGGCTACGAGTCCGGCACCGCCACCGGCTGGGTCGGCACCGACTGGGTCGAGGAGATGGTCCTGCGCACCGGCGGCCCAGAGGACTACGACAAGTGGACCAGCCACGAGGTCCCATTCGACGACGCGATCGTGCAGGACGGCTTCGAGGCCTACGACGAGATCGTGTCCGGGGAAGGGCTGGTCTTCGGCGGACGGGACGGCATCATCAACACCGCGGTGGACGCTGTTGACGACCCCCAGTTCGAGGGGTCCAAGCCCGGCTGCATGATGCAGCGGCAGGGCAACTTCGTCATCGACTTCTACTCCGAGGACGTGCAGAAGAACCTCGACGACGAGGTCAAGGTCATCGCGATGCCGCCCTACGAGGGCGGTTTCGACGGCGACCCGGTGCTTGGCGGCGGTGACATCGCCGCATTGTTCAACGGCGAGGACGACGAGGCCAAAGAGGTCATGGAGTTCCTCACCAGCGACGAGTTCGGCGCCGAGTGGGCCAAGGCCGGTGGGTGGCTGTCGCCGCACACCACCTTCGACGAGTCCAACTATCCCGACCAGACCACGAAGGACATTGCCAAGATCGTGTCCGGGGCCGACGTCTTCCGCTACGACGGGTCGGACCTGATGCCCGCCGAGGTAGGGGCGGGGAGCTTCTGGGAGGGCATGGTCGAGTGGACAAGGGGAGAAGCGGACACCGCCACGGTGACCGCCGACATCGAGGACTCCTGGCCCTCGTCTGAATAGTGACCGTTGGTGGGTGCCGCCGCGCGGCACCCACCACCCCGGCACCTCCACCAGCCTGTAGAGGAGACCCCGTGTCCACCAGCACAGTCCAGCCGGCGACCGGCCAGGCCGAGGAGCCAAACCCGCCGTCCACCCCCGCGGCCAACGTCGGCGGAGCCCGGCCGATACGCTCCCTGATCGGTCTCGCCGGTGTCGTCGTCACCTGCATCGTCGCCGGCAACCTGTTCATCGTCTTGGGCGGTGAGACCGCGCTCGGCGAGATCCCCAAGCTGTTGCAGGCGGTCATCGCCATCGTGGCCGGCCTCGGCGGGTCGATGGCCCTGTTCTTCTTCGTCAACATGGCGGCCGAGGGGCTGGCCCGCCGATGGGAGGAGCGGGTCAAGCCCTACGTGTTCCTGCTGCCGGCCTACGGCCTGATCGGGTTGTTCATCGTCTATCCGACGATCCTGACCATCAACAACAGCTTCGCCAACGACGACACCACCGAGTTTGTCGGTGTGAGCAACTACACCGAGATCCTCGGCGACCCGAGCTTCCGTGAGACGCTGCTCAACAACCTGTTGTGGATCATCATCGTGCCGGCCACGACGGTGTTCATCGGCCTGATCGTGGCGGTGCTCGCCGACAAGCTCAATGAGCGCGGGGAAAAGCTCGCCAAGTCGCTGGTGTTCCTGCCGATGGCGATCTCGTTCGTCGGGGCCGCGACCATCTGGAAGTTCGTCTACGACATCAACAGCACCGGCGGCCAGATCGGTCTGCTCAACGGCATCGTCACCGCGATCGGCTTTGAGCCGGTGTCCTGGCTGTCGACCCAGACCCTGCAGCTCAACGACATCTTGCTGATGGTGATCTTGATCTGGCTGCAGGTCGGGTTCTCGATGGTGCTGCTGTCGGCCGCGATCAAGGGCGTGCCCGAGGAGACGCTGGAGGCGGCGCGCATCGACGGTGCCAACGAGTTCAAGATCTTCTGGCTTGTGACCGTGCCGCAGATCCGGGTGACGATCACCGCCGTCTTCGTCACCGTGCTGATCCTCGTGCTGAAGGTGTTCGACGTCGTGTACGTCATGAACAACGGTCGAGACGGGACCAGCGTCATCGGCCTCGACTTCTTCCGGCAGATCTTTGACTTCGGCAACTACGGCGTGGCCGCGGCCATCGTGGTCTTGCTGATCATCGCGATCGTGCCGGTCCTCATTTACCAGATCCGCAGCTTCCGCGCCGAGGAGGCGAACCGATGAGCAGTGCCGCAATTGAGACCACCCAGACGAAGTCGCGCACGGCCACCAAGCAGGAGGCTCCTCGCGGTGATGAGGGCAAGCCCAACTGGTTCGCCCGGATTGTGCTCTTGATCGTCTGCTTAGGGTGGAGCATCCCGACCATCGGGCTGCTGATCACCTCCTTCCGGCCGATCGACGAGATCAACGGCGGTGGCTGGTGGACGGCCATCGTGCAGCCGTTCAGCAACACTTGGGGGCTGCAGAACTACAGCGAGGTGCTCTTCGACAACGACATGGGGGTGTCGTTCATCAACAGCATCGTGGTCGCCGTTCCCGCCACGGTCATCCCGATCCTGTTCGCCGCCGTCGCCGCGTATGCGTTCACGTTCATGGAGTTCAAGGGCCGCGACACGCTTTTCCTGGTGGTGGTCGGTCTGCTGGTGATCCCGCTGCAGGTGGCGTTCGTGCCAATGCTGCAGCTGTTCGGCCAGGATGGCTTCGACATCATCGGCCAGTTCGTCGTGGTGTGGCTGCTGCACACCGGTTTCGGTATGCCGCTGGCGATCTACATCCTGCGCAACTACATGGCGACGCTGCCTCGGACCGTCATCGAGTCCGCCCAGATCGACGGTGCAAGCCACTATCAGACCTTCTGGCGGCTGATCGTGCCGATGTCCACCCCGGCGCTGGCAGCGTACGCGATCTTCCAGTTCCTCTGGGTCTGGAACGACCTGCTGATCGCGCTGCTGTTCCTCGGCTCGGACGTGGACAGCGCGGTCGTCACCGTCACCCTGTCGCAGCTGGTGAACTCCCAG
>Ga0136640_10001015_pt1 | contig 11081 bp, 8 predicted proteins | sample AntDrymUQ8642106_2_FD_105498 | JGI IMG/M metagenome (GOLD analysis project Ga0136640, IMG submission 105498) | Polar desert sand microbial communities from Dry Valleys, Antarctica - metaG UQ864 (21.06) | ecosystem: Environmental > Terrestrial > Soil > Desert | place: Antarctica: Dry Valley...
CATGGGCAGGTCGAGGTGACGGCACCGCAGCTGACGCGGGCGCTAGGGCCCGGCGACTTCTTCGGGGAGATCGCCCTCCTGCGTGGCGTGCCGCGAACCGCGACCGTGACCGCCAAGACTGAGGTAGAGCTGTTGACCCTCGAACGCCAGCAGTTCATCAGCGGGGTGGCCGGGCACGCATCAAGCGCGGCGGCCGCCGAGGCCGTCGTCGTAGCCCGGCTGGACTGAGCAGGATCGGAGTCAGTGTGGAAGATCCGCTGGGGATGCAGCCAGAGGCGATGCGCCAGCTGGGTTACCGGACCGTCGATTTCCTGGTCGACCTGCTGGCCGATTCGCGCGCCGTGCCGGCCACCCGCGGCGCTTCTCCGCGAGAAATGGCTCGGCGGATCGACGCGACCCAGCCGGCCATGGCACAGGACTTCGAATCGATCCTGGATGACCTGGGACGTAACGTGCTGCCGTTCGCCAGCCGCTGCGACCACCCGGGGTACTTCGCGTTCGTCCCTGGGTCGGGAACCTGGCCGGGCGCGCTGGGCGACCTCATCGCCGGTGCGCTCAACATCTACGCCGGCTCGTGGCAGGAGTCCGCCGGGCCCAGCCAGGTCGAGCTGGTGGTGCTCGACTGGTTCAAGCAGTGGATCGGTTACCCACCGCAGGCAGCGGGCGTGCTGGTCAGCGGCGGATCCGCGGCGAACATGACCGCGCTGGCCTGCGCCCGCGAGGCGCGACTTGGTGCGATGTCCGATCGTGCCGTGGCCTACATCTCGGATCAGGCGCACTCCTCGATGGTGCGCGCGGCACGGGTGCTGGGCTTCCGGCCCGACCAGGTGCGGGTCCTGCCGGTCGACGACGACTTCCGCATGCGGCCAGACACGCTGGTGCCCGCGATGGCCGCCGACCGGCTGGCCGGCCGCCGGCCGTTGTTCGTCGCGGCCAGTGCCGGCTCGACCAATACCGGCGCCGTCGACCCGCTATCCGAGCTCGCCGCCGTGTGTCGCGACGAGAACGTGTGGTTCCACGTCGATGCGGCCTATGGGGGCTTCGCGGCACTGACTGAGCGGGGTCGTGGCTGGCTGTCGGGCATCGAGGCAGCTGACTCCGTCACGCTCGACCCGCACAAGTGGCTGTACCAGCCGTTCGAGTGCGGCAGCCTGCTGGTCCGCGACGGGGACCTGCTGCGCCGGGCCTTCGAGATCACGCCTGACTACCTGAAGGACGCCCAGGCGGCGGCCGGCGAGGTCAATTTCGCCGACCTCAGCATCCAGCTCACCCGGATGAGTCGCGCAGTGAAGCTGTGGGTGTCGTTGCGCTACTTCGGAATCGATGCCTTCCGCGCCACGGTGGACCGCTGTCTGGACCTGGTGCACCAGGCGCAGGAACGCATCGAGGCCAGCGCGGACCTGGAGCTGCTGCGCCCCGCCAGTCTGGGCATCCTGTGCTTCCGGCGCAGCTTCGCTGACACCGACGACGAGGACGAGATCGCCCGTCGCAACGCTGCCTTGGTGGCGGCCTTCGCCGGGACCGGCCTTGGCCTGGTGTCCTCAACGCGGCTGCGCGGCCGCTACGCGATCCGGCTGTGCGTGCTGAACCACGGCAGTGGCCCCGACGACATCGAGCGGGTGCTGCACTGGTTCGAGACGTCCACGCCTCACCCTGTTCCACCGGCGGCTCGCCGGGTGCTGGCCCAAGAGCGCCACATGCCGGTCGATCGGACCTGGCTTGGTTACCCACCCGTGGCGGTGGCGACCTTGCGCGCATTGCCGCTGTTCGCCGAGCTCACCGACGACGATCTCGAGCGCGTCGGCCGCGCCGCCGAGGTGCGGGTCGCCCCGGCCGGAGAGGAGGTGGTCCGGCGCTGGGATGCCGCACGCGACTTCTACGTAATCATCGATGGGACCCTGGCGGTGCACGTCGAGAGTCGCCACGTCCGCGACCTCGGGGCCGGTGACTTCTTCGGCGAGTTGGCCGCACTCGATTGGGGAGCCAGCTTCGGCTACGCCCGGCTGGCAACGGTTACCGCCACCAGTGACGCGCTCCTGCTGATGCTTCCGGGGGCGACCCTCAACGACTTGGTGCGCGAGTTCCCAGACGTCGAGACGCAGATTCGTCATGCCGTCGCCGACCGCCTCCCGCAGTCGTGACGGGCTCGACGGTCACACGCTGCTGGTGGGCCACGTCGGATCCGGCCTACATCGCCTACCACGACGACGAGTGGGGGCGCCCGGTCACCGACGACCGGACGCTGTTCGAGAAGCTGTGCCTGGAGGGTTTCCAGGCCGGCCTGTCGTGGCTGACAATCCTGCGCAAGCGCGAGCGGTTCCGTCAGGCGTTCGCGGGCTTCGTTCCCGCCGCCGTTGCGGCGTTCGGACCCGACGACGAGGCCCGGTTGCTCGCCGACCCCGGCATCGTGCGCAACCGCGCCAAGATCGCAGCGACGATCGGCAATGCCCGCGCCGTGTTGGAGGTCGGTTCGCTGCGCGACGTGGTCTGGGCGTTTGCACCGGATCCCAGCGCACCGCGTCGCTCGGCGGCCGACGTCCCCGCCATCACCCCGGAGTCCCTAGCGCTCAGCCGCGAGCTCAAGCGCCGTGGCTTCCGTTTCGTTGGGCCGACGACGGTCTACGCCTTCATGCAGGCGATGGGTCTGGTCAACGACCATCTGGCCGACTGCCTGGTCTATGCCGCCTGCGCCGGCGAGCAGACCGCCGCCCGCCAGTCGGAACAGCGATGAGTTCCGCAGTGTTGGGAAGTCGGAACTTCTACGACGGCCGTGCGGCGACACTCGGAAGGCCAGGCCAACGACATGCCGACTCCACGCACCATCCAGCGCACTTACCTGGTGCTGCTGCTGGGGAACACGCTGGCGACGTCGCTCATCTGGGGGATCAACACGATCTTCCTGCTCGACGCTGGGCTGTCGAACCTGGAAGCCTTCGCCGCCAACGCCTTTTTCACCGCCGGCATGGTGCTGTTCGAGGTGCCGACCGGGATCATCGCCGACACCACAGGGCGCCGAAGGTCGTACCTGCTCGGCAGCGTGACGTTGAGCGCGTCGACGCTGCTGTACGTGCTGCTGTGGCAGGTCCACGCCCCGTTCTGGCAATGGGCGGGGACGTCGATCCTGCTCGGTCTCGGGTACACGTTCTTCTCGGGAGCTGTCGAAGCCTGGCTGGTTGACGCGCTCACGGCCACGGGCTTCAAACGGCGACATGGACACCGTGTTCGGGCGCGGACAGGTCGTCAGCGGTGCGGCGATGCTCGGCGGCTCGGTCGCCGGCGGGTTCATCGCGCAGCACAGCAGTGTGGGGGTGCCGTTCGTGCTCCGCGGCCTGGTGTTGCTGGTGATGTTCGCGGTCGCGTTCGCGACGATGCACGACGTCGGCTTCACCCCGCAGCGGGGCGGCCGGCCACTGGCCGAGATGCGCAAGATCGCCTCCGCCTCGATCGAGTACGGCTGGCGCGTACCGGCGGTGAAGTGGCTGATGGTCGAGGCCCTGTTCACCGGCGGCGTTGTCTTCTACGGCTTCTACGCGTTGCAGCCCTACCTGCTGCAGCTGTACGGCGATCCGAACGCCTACCAGATCGCCGGTCTTGTTGCGGCCATCATCGCCTCCGCGCAGATCCTCGGTGGTGTGATGGCGTCTCGCTTCCGGCGGCTGTTTCGCCGCCGCACCTCGGCCTTGATCGTTGCCGCGGCGGCAAGTGTTGTCACGCTTGGTGCCATCGGATTTGTGGAGAACTTCTGGGCCGTGATCGGCTTCATCGCTGTTTGGGGGCTGCTGTTCGCTGCCTCGATGCCGGTCCGTCAGGCCTACCTCAACGGCCTGATCCCGTCCCAGCAGCGAGCGACGATCCTGTCGTTCGGCTCGCTGACCGCCTCGGTCGGTGGGGTGTGGGCGCAGCCGCTCCTTGGCCGGGCCGCCGACGTGTGGGGCTACGCACCGTCGTACCTGGTGGCGGCGGGTATCTCGGCCTTGGCGCTGCCCTTCCTGGTGCTGTCGCGACGCCAGCACGCTGGCGCGGACACCGTGCAGGTCGTCACCCCCGTAAAGCCTGTCGCGCAACCCGCATGAACATCGGCTGGGTTGCGACCAACCGGCCTGCAGGGACTATCCGACCTGATCGGTCGGGCGGATCAGCACCTCGTTAACGCTGACGTGCGGCGGCTGCGTGACGACGTAGACCACGCCCGCGGCGATGTCGGACGACTCCAGCGGACGCATCTTGGTCACCCGTTCCTTGACCCGCTGCTTGCTCTCGGCGTGGGTGATGTGATCGCTCAACTCGGTCGCCACCGCTCCCGGCTCGACCAAGGTCACACGCACGCCCCGCGCGGTGACCTCCTGGCGCAGCGACTCCGAGAAGGCGTTGACGGCCCACTTCGAGGCGTTGTAGACGCCCGACCCTTCCCTGGCGAGGCGCCCCGCCACCGATGACACCTGCACGATGTCGCCCGACCCCTGCTCCACCAGCCGCGGCAGCGCCGCGTTTGTGACATACATCAGGCCCAGCACGTTGGTCTCGATCATGCGGCGCCAGTCACTGGTGTCGGCATCCAGGATCGGTCCCAGCAACATGACCCCGGCGTTGTTGACGACGATGTCCAGACCGCCCAGGTCCGCGCGTGTGCGGCCAACCGCGTCGTGCGCCTGCTGCTCCTGCGTGACGTCCAGATCAAGGGTCAGCGCGCGGCCGCCGTCGGCGCTGATCTTGTCCGCCAGCGCGTCGATGCGGTCGACACGCCGGGCGCCGATCGCCACCGCCGCGCCCTCGGCGGCCAGCGCCAACGCCGTCGCCTCACCGATGCCCGACGAGGCGCCGGTCACCAGCGCCACCTTGCCTGCAAGTCGTTGATTCGCCATGCCTGCCACCCTAATGCGTCAGGCGGCGACGGGGACGGGCAGCGGCACGGCCTGCGGCTCGGGCGCGGCCGGGGACGACCAACCAAAGTAGCTCTGCAGCGTGGGCTTGAACGCGTTGTAGCGCAGGTCGCGGCGCACCAGGTTCAGCCCGATGCAGTACTTGCTGCAGCGACTGCTGCGAATCCCCCGGCGCTGGAGCACCCGGTCCGCGGTGCCGCGACCACGCTCGGACTTGACCTCGACGATGAGCCACCGGCCCGGGGTGGCGACCGCGGCGTCGTCGCCCCGCTGGAACTCCAGGTCATAGTCGATCGTGACCCGCTCCGGGCTGTGCTTGCCGACCAGGGTGACGCGGCGGTAACGCATGGCCAGCTGTGCCGACAGTTCGTGGTCAAAGACCTGGTCGTACACGTCCTGAAAGCAGCGTTGCACGAAGGCCTGAGCCGCTGCGGTGACCCCGCCGTGCTCGTCGGGCCGGTACACCATTCGTTGCTTGATGGTGCGGTCACGCGTGCCCTTGAGCTTGACCTCGAAGTAGCACAGGCCTGTGTCGAGATACTGGCGGGAGCGCACCTTGAACCGCCGGCGCTTGCCCTGGGCGTGCTGGTGGTAGGCGGCCAGCGCCTCGGAGTCGAAGTACACCGTCGAGTAGCTGAAGGCCGTGCGCCCCTCGATATCCAGGACGTCGAAGTGCTCGCCGAGCTCGCCGAGCGCCGCCGAGAAGTCAGCGGCGTCGACCAGGTACTTGTTCTCCTGCCGGTGCATCAGCGCCGCCCGGTCGTTGAGCTGCTCCAGCGACACGCGGTCCAAGCCGGCCAGCTGGTCGGTCCCAAGAGCGGTCATGCCGGCACCTTCTGCAGGTCGGCACCGTGGGGAGCCGACGAGCTCGGCCGCTCGATGTACTGGACCTCGAGCTCCATCGTGTCGCGCACGAAGTCGATGGCCGTGACGGTGCTCTCCAAGACCTCCGCGCCGAGCCGCTGCTCGAGGGTCGCCCGTAGCGCCGCCGAGTTCGTGTGCACCGAATCCAGCGTGACGTGCCGGCGTTGGGCGGCGCGCATGACACGTGGATGATCAAGCGCAAAGATGCTGGCCAGGATCAGCACGTTCAGGACCAGCGTGAAGCCGTAGTCGGGGGCTCCGATCCCGTTGACCATTCCCAGCACCAGCGCGCCGAAGAAGTAACCGAGCTCGCGGTTGCTGAACGGCTCGCTGCGAAGGCGGATGATCGACAGCATCGCGAACAGCCCGAAGCCGATGGCGGTGGCTGACTCGGCGGTGGAGATCACCGCGACCACCGTGAACAGCCCGATGTTGAAGAAGCAGAAGACCACCGCGAGGTCTTTGCGGGTGTGCCGGCGGAAGTAGATCACTACCGCGAAGACGACGATCGCGACCAGGTCAGTACCCAGCCGCAGCGCGAAATCGCCGTACTCCGCGATCGTGTCTGGTAGCTGCAACAGCACGACGTTCTCCTTCTGGATGGAGGCGGCTTGCCAGGTGTCCAGCAGCTCACGGGAAGGTGGCTGCAAGGTGAACGATGCGCCGAAGCCCTAAGAGCGGCGTGACACCTGTATGAGAACGCGCTTAGGCACCGCAGTCCCGCGACGTTGTCAACATGGGGACGACGAAGTCGCGGGACCACTGCAATGGCCGGCCAGCTTTAGGACACGGCGGTGGCGCCCAACAGCCCCTTCAGCTCGGCGTAGAGGTCGGGGGTACGACTGACGCACAGCCCGTCGTCGAGCCGCAACGTGGTGATGCGCCCGGCCGCGTTGCACAGCCGCAGGTGCACCGCGACCACGCCGCGGTGCTCCGCCAGCAGCGCCTTGAGGGGCGTGACGATCTCGGGCGTGCACTGCTGTGGCGCCAGGGTGAGGACCAGGGGCGCCCCCGTCGCGTCGGACAGGTCGGGTGCGCTGACCTCGGAGACGATGACCTTGGGAGTGTCGCCGTTGTCCAGCCGGCCCTTGACGCACAGGACCGCGTCCTCGGCCAGCAGCTCGTCGGACTGGTTGTAGACGGCCGGGAAGCAGATGATCTCGACCCCGCCTTCGAGATCTTCCAGAGTTCCCGTGGCATAGGGCTCACCCTTGCGGGTGAACTTGCGGGTCTTGCCGGTGAAGATGCCGGCCAGCGTCAGCGACCCCCCGTTCGCCGCCGCCAGCGTCTGCGGGATCGAGCGCGGCGAGATCTGTGTGAGCAGCCGCTCCAGGCCGAGCAGCGGGTGGTCCGAGACGTACAGGCCGAGCATCTCGCGCTCGGCGGCCAGCTTCTCGGCGCGTTCGTATTCCACGTCGGGGATCACCACCGCGTCGACCAGCCCGGCAACCGGCTCGGCAGCCCCTGCGAAGCTGTCGAACAGCGAGAACTGCCCCTCGGCCTCGGCGCGCTTGGTGGCGATCGCCTGCTCGACGATGGCCTCGAAGACCTGCAGCAAACCCTTGCGTGGGTGGGGCCGCTGGGATGTGGACAGGGACTCGAAGGCGCCAGCCTTGACCAGCGACTCCAACGTCCGGCGGTTCAGTACGGGGCCGTCGACCTTGCCGGCGAAGTCGGCGAAGTCGGTGAAGGCGCCGTGGCGGGTGCGCGCGGCGATGATCGCCTCCACGACCAGCTCGCCGACGTTGCGAACCGCCGACAGCCCGAAGCGGATCTGCTGCTGCCCGCCACCGACCGCGCCTTCCCGCAGCGGTGCGAAGTCCACCTCCGAGGAGTTGACGTCGGGCGGCAGGACGGTGATGCCCATGGTCCGGCAGGAGTGCAGGTACAGCGGCAGGCGGTCCTTGTTGTTCTTGACCGAGGTCAGCAGCGCGGCCATGTACTCGACCGGGTAGTTGGCCCTCAACCAGGCGGTCTGGTAGCTGACCAGCCCGTAGCCGGCGGAGTGCGACTTGTTGAACGCGTAGTCGGCGAAACCCTCGATCAGGTTCCACAGGTCGGTGCCGAGCTTGGCCTGGTAGCCCTCGGCCACCACCCCGTCGAGGAACTTGGAGCGCTGCGCCTCCATCTCCGCGGGCTTCTTCTTGCCGATCGCTCGCCGCAGCAGATCGGCTTGGCCGAGGGTGAACCCCGCGATGACCTTGGCGATCTCCAGGACCTGCTCCTGGTAGACGAGGATGCCGTAGGTCGGTTCCAGGATCTCGGCCAGGTCGGGGTGTGCGTAGCTGACTTTTTCGCGGCCGTGCTTGCGTTCGCAGTAGCTGGTGTGCAGCCTCGCCGACATCGGCCCTGGCCGGTACAGCGCCAGCAGCGCGACGATGTCGTCGAAGCGGTCCGGCTGCAGCTGCCGGCACAGCGCCGTCATGCCAGGCGAATCGAGCTGGAAGACGCCGTCGGTGTCGCCATGGGCCAGCATCTTGTAGGTCACCGGGTCGTCGAGGGGCACCTCCTCGATAACGATGCGCTCGCCGGTGGTGGTTTCGATGTGGCTCAGCGCGTCGGTGATCACCGTCAGGTTGCGCAGGCCGAGGAAGTCCATTTTCAGCAGACCGATGGCCTCGACCATGCCGCCGTCGTACTGGGTGACGATCTCGCCGTCGGCCTCGACGCGCAGGACCGGGCTGTGCTCGGTGATGGGACCCGCGCCGATGACGACACCGGCGGCGTGGATGGAGTGCTGGCGGCGCAGGCCTTCCAATGACAGCGCCGTGTCGAGCACCTTCTTGGCTTCGGGCTCGGTCTCCCAGGCGGTGCGCAGCTCGCTGGACATCTCGCGGGCCTTGGCCAGCGGGAAGTCCTTGCCCATGACCGGCGCCGGCATCATCTTGGTGAGCCGGTCGCCGAACCCGAACGGGTAGCCGAGGACACGGGCGGCGTCTTTGACCGCCTGCTTGGCCTTGATGGTGCTGAAGGTGACGATCTGTGCGACGCGGTCGTCGCCGTAGCGCTCGCGGGCGTAGCGGATCATCTCGCCGCGGCGGCGCTCGTCGAAGTCCATGTCGATGTCGGGCATCGACACGCGCTCGGGGTTGAGGAAGCGCTCGAAGATCAGGCCGTGCGCGATGGGGTCGAGGTCGGTGATCCCGGCGCAGTAGGCCACGGCGCAGCCGGCCGCCGATCCCCGCCCCGGCCCCACCCGGATCCCGACCGAGCGCGCGTACTGGCACAGGTCCGCCACGATCAAGAAGTAGGCGGGAAAGCCCATCTGCTCGATGACCGCCAGCTCGTAGTGCAACCTGCGGCGCACTTCGTCGGGGATACCTGCCTCGCGGTCGCCGGCCCGGAGGTCGCCGTCCTCGTGGTCCCCGGCCTCGCTGTGGCCGGCGCCGCGGTCGCCGGTCGCTGCCCGGCCGTCGCGGCGGTAGCGGCGCCGCGCGCCGTCGAAGACCAGCTGGCGCAGGTAGGCGGCCTCGGTCATCCCGTCCGGGCAGTCGAAGCGGGGCAGGTGGTTGGTGCCGAAGGCGATCTCGACGTTGCAGCGCTCGCCGATGTCCAGGGTGTTGCGCCAAGTCTCGGGGTGGTCGGCGAACAACGCGTGCATCTCGGCGGGTGACTTGACGTAGAACTGGTCGCCGGAGAACTTGAAGCGGTCGGGGTCAGACATCTGCGACCCCGTTTGGATGCACAGCAACGCGTCGTGAGCGGTGGCGTCGGCCTGGTCGGTGTAGTGGCTGTCGTTGGTGACCACCAGCGGCAGCGACAGCTCGGCGGCGATGCGGATCAGCTCACCGTTGGTCTGGGCCTGCTCGGGGATGCCGTGGTCCTGCAGCTCGATGAAGTAGCGGTCGGGACCGAAGACGTCGCGGTAGAAGGCAGCGGCCGCCACCGCGTCGTCGCGGCGGCCGGCGAGCAGCAGCTGGTTGACCTCGCCGCCGAGGCAGCCCGAAAGGCAGATCAGCCCGTCGGCGTGCTCGGCGAGCAGCTCACGGTCGGCACGCGGCTTGTACCAGTAGCCCTCCAGGTAGGCCCGCGACACCAGCTTCATCAGGTTGCGATATCCCTGTTGGGTCTCGGCCAGCAGCCCCAGGTGGTAGTAGGGCTCCTTGCGCGCCCCGCCATTCCCGCCTCTAGGCCCACGCGCACCCTTGGCGAAGCGGCTGTCGGGCGCGACGTAGGCCTCGCAACCGATGATCGGCTTGACGCCGTGCTCCAGGCCCGCCTTGTAGAAGTCGATGGCGCCGAACATGTTGCCGTGGTCGGTGATCGCCAGTGCCGGCATGCCCTGCTCGGCCGCCCGCCGCATGAGCCCGGACACCCTGCTCGCGCCGTCGAGCATCGAGTACTCGGTGTGGGTGTGGAGGTGGACGAATGAGTCGGGCACTGCTGCTGCTGCTTCCTCGTAGCGGGCCATGGACACCAGCTGCGGGGAAGAATAACAGCCATGTGGTTCGTGCCGGGTACGGACCTCCGGCGGTAGGAGTCTAGGCCACCATGCACCTGCGCGACCGTTGGCTCACTGTCAGGCCACGACCGCGTCGAGAACCCGGGCCAGGAAGCCGTCGACGTGCCGCTCATGCATCCAGCGCAGCACAACCACCAGATCATGGTCGGGCAGAACCCACACCTCGTTGGGACCAGCCCCTCTGGCCGCATACGCCGAGGCCGGGACGCTGGGGCGCAGCGCCCGTGCGGTGTTGAGCCACCACAGGTAGCCATACGAGGGGTTCAACGCGGTCGCGGCCAGCACCGCCTGATGCCACTCGCGCGACAGCAGCCGCACCCCGTTCCAGGTCCCCTCCCCGAGCATCAGCTGGCCGATGCGGGCCAGGTCGAGCGCGTCGATGAAGATGCCCCCGCCCCAGTGCCCGCCGCCGCTGACCGACGCCATCTCGACGCCGTCGATTGTCACCGAGGCGTTGTCGTACCCGTGCCAGCGCCAGGTGTCGCCGGCGCCGGTGCGATCCATCAGCTCGCGCCGGAAGACAGTGGGCAAGGGCTCCCGGTGCACCTGCAACAGGGCGTAGGCCAGGGCATTGACGCGGACGTCGTTGTACTCCCAGAACGTTCCCGGCGCGCCGAGGGTGCGGTCGCGGCCCTCACGACGGTCGGCGATGTCAGGCTTCCCCCACAGCGTGGCCTCCAGCTCGCTGGTCTGGGTCAGCAGGTGGTGCCAGGTGATGTCGCGGTTCCTGGGGGTGGCGAACAGCTGCAGTGGATCGCCGGCCATCCAGTGGTGGACCGGGGCGTGGACGTCGCCGATCAGGCCCGCGTCCACAGCCAACCCCGCGATCAGGGCCAGGCAGCTCTTGGCAACGCTGAAGGTCATGTCGACCCGGG
>Ga0136640_10001016_pt1 | contig 11080 bp, 10 predicted proteins | sample AntDrymUQ8642106_2_FD_105498 | JGI IMG/M metagenome (GOLD analysis project Ga0136640, IMG submission 105498) | Polar desert sand microbial communities from Dry Valleys, Antarctica - metaG UQ864 (21.06) | ecosystem: Environmental > Terrestrial > Soil > Desert | place: Antarctica: Dry Valley...
TGGAATCGAAACGGACGCGGCACCGAGAGCGGACGGTACAACCCCGACCGTGCCCGCTCCAGGGTGGTCTCGTCCCATCTCCGGGCCGTCCGGCTCGGCCGGGGCCTCCCCAGCCCATCGCCCGTCGGGGCCCCGCTTCACGGGATCGTGAGCAACCGCAAGGGTGCCATTGGGTTCAGCGGTAGTAGCCGACGACGTCCATGACGATGTCGGTGGTGTGGCTGGCGTTGACTTGGCAGCGGGCTGCGGTGTCGACCTTGGTGACGGCGAGGGTGCTGAAGCGCGCTGCGCTGCCGCCCCAGACGAGGGTGTTGGCGGCGGGCTTGGCGGCGCCGTTGGCCCAGACGGTGAAGTTGCCGTTGGCTACGGCGGCGTTGACCAACAAGATGTTGAGCATCACCGCGGTGGCATCGGCGGGGACGGTGCTGGCGTTGGCTTTGAGGTCGATGGTGCGGTTGACTCCGAAGCCGAGGGGGGTCTTGGGCCCGATGGCGGTGGGTGGGTTGTTGGGCCTCGAGTCGTAGACCCGGACCGGTGCGTTGAGGACGTGGAACGCCCCGGCCGTCGCCGGCCCGCCCAGCTTGCGCCAGGACCCCGGCGTACCGGAAGTGACGCAGAGCCACAGGTCACCGGCTGAGTCCTCGACGAGGTCGCCGCGCGTGTGGGCGAAGGCGTCGAGGGTCGGCGCCGCCCGAGTCGAGCCGTTGAGCAGTTGGACGTGGAACTTCGGCGCCGTGACCCGGATGCCGCCGCCGTTGCACTGCGTCGAGATCCCGATGCCTGTTCCCCCGAAGGTCTCTACGCCGATCCCGTTCGGGGAGGAGGCGAAGATCGCCGCCAGGTTCGGGTCCGTGGAGGTGTTCTGGGCGGTCACCCCGTAGGCCCCGCCCTGACCGCGGACACCGATGCCGTCGTCGGACTCTCCGGACACGCCGGCCCCGACGCCAGAGTCGGTGTCGTTGAAGCCCTCCACGCCCGTCGGCCCGAACCCGCGGACACCCCGCCCGATCAAGCCGAAGTTCCGACCCTCGACGCCCGTGGTGGTGCCAACGCCGATGATCGAGCCCGAGGAGTAGATGCCGGTCTTGCCGTAGGCTTCGACCTCGATGCCGACGTCGAAGTTGCCGTTGAGGGCACCGACGCTGTTGCGGCCTAGAGCGTGGGCGAACAGCGCCGGCTTGAGGAAGAGCGGGCCGCCGTAGCCGTTGTCGGTGACGCCGAAGCCATAGTCGGCGGTCGAGCCCTGGCCGACCAGCCCGGTGGCGGCGGTCGCGTTGTTGTCATCGATTCCGAGAACGAGCGCGTTGCCGTTGACGGCGGCCGCCGGAGCGCCCTCGAGGAGGACGGCGCCGGCGGCGGCCGCGCCCGCCGCGGCCAGCCCGGTCCGCAGCATGTGGCGGCGGCCCACCGGGTCGGCATCGGCCGGGCGACCAACCTTGGCCACCTCGGCAGTCTGGGCCGGCACCGATCCGCGAGAAGCAGGCGATGTCTCCACCTTGGCGACGCGGGCGCGCAGGTCGCGGTTCTCAGCCTCCAGCCGGTCGAGGCGCTCGGCCAGACCGGTCAGGTTCGATGCGTCGTTTCGGTCGGTCGCGTGTGACATCGCGTGGTCCTTCGTCGTGACCCCGGCCCGCCGAATGCGGAGCAGCCTTGGGTCACACCCAGCATCACGTCACTGCCACCCACCGACCAGGGTGCCAACCCCACAATCGATGGTGGTGCTGCTACGTCCCCGCCGCCCGCGGTTATGCGATGTCGATGTCGATGCGGGCCAGCCAGAGGCCGGGGGCGGCCAGCTCGGCCGGGGTGGGGAGGTGCTCGGCTCGCTCCCACAGGCGGGCCAGGCCGTCCTCGCCGGCCCGCTCGACCACGCCGTCGATGAACGATGAGCCCAGGTCGACGCGCTCCCGGGTGAGGTTCAGGCCGAAGAGCCGCTCGACGAAGCGGTCGGCCGGGCTGGTCTGGACGCGGCGGCGCCGGACGGCCTCGGTCACCTGGTCGTAGCTGCCGACGAGACCACCGCCGACGCGATCCATCACGTGGTCGACCCACCCGACGATGGCGGCCACCAGGGAGTCGAGGCGGGGCCGGATCTCGTCCTGCGCCGGTGACGACGTGGCGCCCATCAGCACCTCGGGGTCGGTGAAGAGGCGCTGCACCGACTCCATGCCCGACGGGTCTCCAGGGTCGAGGTCGCCGAGGGCCCGCTCGAAGCCGCCCGGGTCCGGTCGGAAGCCGGCCACGAACTGCTCGATCAGCGACCGCAGCTCGTCGCGCACGTGAGGGACCCCCAGCACCGTGTGGTGGGCGACCTCGTGCAGGCACACCCACAGGCGCACATCGTCGACGCCGAGGCTCCACTCCTCGGCGAAGGCGTCTATGGCGGACAGCAGGACCATCACCTCGTCGCCCTCGGGCCGGGGCACCGGCAGGTCGTACTGGCCGAAGCTGCGGATGGCCAGATGGCCGACCAAGGACCCGGCCGCCATGCCGAGGGTCATGGGCTGCAGCATCCCCATGAGCTGGCCCAGCCAGGCCGTGGCCACGTCGTCGTCGAAGGAGTCGAGCGAGGTCGCGTCCGCCGACCCGGTGTCGGCGCCACCGGCGGAAGGGTGGTCGCTCGCCGCGCCGAGGGACCGGGCCAGGCGCTCGAACAGCGAGCGGTGGTCGTCGAGGGTCCGGCTCACCCATTGGGTTCGGGTCACCGGCACCAGGGTGACGCCGGCCCCCCCGTGCGACGGCTGCAGCCCGCTGGCCCCGGCGACCTGCAGCTCAGCGACCCGAGCCAGCTGCTCGAGGGCGATGCGGGCCAGCGGGTCGACGTTGGCCTCGGGCTGGCCCTCGGTGGCGATGCTGTGGGCGATCTGGCGGGCCGCATCCCAGGCGATGGGCCCCTGGCGGCCGATCATCTTGGCCAGATCGCCGAAGAAGGGCATGCCCCCGAAAGGATCGCTCCCGCTCACGGCCGCGTGCTGTTTCGCGTCGGCGGATGTGGCGGCGGCAGACCCACGGCGGCATCGTATGCGGGTGGCTACCAGTCCCCTCCCCGGTCGGTCGGAGACGGCCGGGCCCGCAGACGCGGTGGTCGTGGTCACCGGGGCGGACGGGTCGCTCGGTCGACGGGTGGTGGCCCGGTTGCGCGAGGAACCTTCACTCGGGCCGGTGCTGGCCCTCGGCCGTGGTCTGCCGAGCTCGGCCGATAGCGCTGCGGTCGAGAGCGTCGACCTCCTGACCGGTGACCTGAAGTCCCACCTCCACGGGGCGTCGGTTCTCGTCCACCTCGACGCTGCGTACGGGCCCGCCCTCGACGACGACCCCACCGTCTCCCATGCCGACGACGTCACCGCCGCCCAACGCCTCCTAGACGCCGCCGGCGCCGTTGCCATCGACCACGTCGTGGTCCTATCGTCGGCCACCGTCTACGGGGCGTGGGCCAACAACTCGTTGCCCCTCACCGAGGACGCAACCTTGCGCCCGTGCCCCGACCTGGCCTTCGCCGTCCAGCGGGCCGAGGTGGAGCGACGGGTGGCCGAGTGGCGCCACGACCACCCCTCGGCCACGGTCACCGTGCTACGGCCGGCGCCGGTGGTCGGCGACGGCGACGACGTCGGAGACGACGGCTGGCTGGCCCGCGCCCTCCACGCGGCGCGCAAGGTGGCCGACATCGAAGGTGACCCGCCGGCCCAGTTCCTCCACGTCGATGACCTGGCCTCTGCGATCGTGCTGGCCGTCACCGCTCGTCTCGACGGAGCCCGCAACGTCGCTCCCGACGGATGGCTGCGCGGCGTCGAGTACACCGCCCTCGACGCCGGCACCCCCAAGCTCCGGGTGCCGCGGTCGGTCGGGGACCGCGTGGCCCGGTTGCGCTGGCGGTTGCGGCTGGCGCCGACCCCACCCGGCATCCTGCCCTACGCCCGCGGTCCCTGGGTCGTGGCCAACGATCGGCTCAAGGCCGACGGATGGCGGCCCGAGCACTCGAACGCGGAGGCCTTCGTCGCCGGCACGCCGGCCACCGCGCTTGCCACGCTCAGCCCCCGCCGTCGCCAAGAGCTGGCCCTCGGCGTCGCCGGTGGGGCGCTGGCCCTCGGCATCGCCGCCGGCGGGTGGGCCGTGATGCGACGCCTCCGCTCCCCCCGCTGACCAGGCCGCCGCATCGGTGGCGGGTGCTAGCGGGGGGCGTCGCCGAGGGTGACGGTGACTGACATCGTCTCGTCGTCTCGCAGGCGCGTGACCCGTACCTCGTCGCCGGGACGGGTCATGTTCAGGGCGGCCTGCACGTCGGCCAACGATCGCACCCGCTCCCCCCCGACGGAGGTGACGAGGTCGCCGGTGGCCAGATCAGCGTCGGCTGCGGGTGAACCGTCGGTGACCTCCTCGACGGTCACCCCGGCCGGAACCGAGCCAGCGGCGTCAGCGGCCGAACCTCGGATGCCGAGCCAACCCCGATCGACTCGACCGCGGGCGCGGAGGTCGTCGGCCACCCGCAGGGCCACCTCGACGGGCACCGCCCACCCGGTCGTGTCCTTGTCGGGCACCGACAGGCAGACGCCGCGCAGGTGCCCCTCGCCATCGACGAGCGCCCCGCCGTCGGCCCAGTCCGGCACCGGCCGATCGGTCTCGATCAGGCCGAGCATGCGTCCACCGTCAGGATCGGCGTGAGCTCCGGTGGCGCTGACCACCCCCTGGGTGACCGTCGGGCCCTGGGCTGTGGTCCAAGCCGCGACGGTGATGGCCGTGTCGCCGGTATCAGGCGGTCGGGGATCGATGCGGGCGATGGCCAACCCCTGCCGGCCGGCCACGGTGAGCGCAGCCAGACCGCTCAGCTGGTCGTGGCCCCTGACGATGGCCGACTCGGCTCGCCCCGACGGCCAGGTGACCAACGCCTCGTCAACGCCGGTGACCAGGCGCGAGCTGGTGAGGATCAACCCGTCGGCTCGGAGGACCACCCCCGAGCCCTGCCGGCGGATGTCGCCCACGGTGACGCTGACCTCGACCACGGCCGGGGCCACCGTGGTCGCCACCGACCTCGTGGTGCGCACCGTGGTGACGGGGAGGACCGAGGCTGGAGAGCCGCGGTCGACGCGTTCGACCCGCTGCACCGTGCGGGTCGAGAAGATCCCCAGCGCGCCGAGGGACACGACCGTCGCCGTGGCCCCGGTGATGCCCGACAACACGGCGACAGCCACCAGGGCTCGACGACCGTGGCCACGTCGTCGCGTCGGGGCCACCTGTGGCGGGCGGCCGACCTCCGACGGGTGTCGCCACAGGCGGTCGTCGGGTGGGAGGGGCGCGTTGCGATCCGACCACTCGTCGGGCTCGGTGGGCACGGCGCCCAAAGTTAGCGACGAGCCTCCCGCCGGCGACCGCGGCCCGCGGCGGCACGAACGACGCGCCGTCACCGCCACTTGCGGACGGGCTGAAGACGGTGGGGACCAATACGATGGCGCGGTGGCCACCGGGACTGACGACCTCGTCGCGCCGCCAGACGTCCCGGGTCGCTCGGATCGGCTCGGGCGCGGCCGTCCGCCCACGGCCCTGCCCGTCCCCCCGTCCGCTGACACGTGGGTCGACATCACCAGCGCGCCGCTGTCCGCCGGCCCTGTCGGTGTGTGGGCGACCACCCCTGACGCCGGGGCGGTCGTCACATTCAGCGGGACCGTCCGCGACCACGCCCCCGGCCGCGCCGGGGTGACCGCCCTCACCTACGAGGCGTGGGTCGATGCCGCGGTCGAGCGCCTCGCGGCAGTAGCCGCGGATGTGCGCGCCAAGTGGCCCGAGGTGCGTCGCATCGCTGCCCTGCACCGCACCGGAAGCCTCGTGGTAGGCGATGTGGCTGTGGTCGTGGCCGTCTCTGCTCCGCACCGAGACGCCGCCTTCGCCGCCGCCGCCCACTGCATCGACACCGTCAAGGACACCGTCCCGCTGTGGAAGAAGGAGTCGTGGTCCAGCGGCGAGGCGTGGGGCACCGACTCCCGTCCGATCACCCAAGCCAGCGACGACCAGCACCGATGAGCGAGCGCAGCGAGCGAACCAGGCAGTACGGGCCCTCTGACGGCGGAGCTTGCGGAGCCGTCAGCGCTCATCGGTGCCCGGCGCTGACCAACGTGGTCGAGGTAGTCCATGACGGGCCGGTGCACCGATGAGCCCCTTCGTCTTCCTGCTGATCCCGGTCATCATCGTGGTGGTGGCGTCGGTCGTGATGTACCTGCGCGGTCGCCAGCCCCAGACCCTGCGGTCCGGCATCGAGGGCTTCCAGCGTGAGATGCACGCCCTGTCGCCGGAGACCCAGGCCCGGCGGCCCCGCCGCTTCGAGGCTGACGGGTCGGCCCATGCGAGCCCTCCGCTGGACCAGGACACCTGAGAGGTGGCCCGCGACCTGGCGATCGACCTGGGCACGGCCAACACGCTCGTCTACGCCCGAGGCCAGGGCATAGTCCTCAACGAGCCGTCGGTTATCGCCCTCAACCAGAACACCGGCGACGTGCTCGCCATGGGCCACGAGGCGTGGCAGATGATCGGCCGCACGCCAGGATCCATCGTGGCCGTCAGGCCGCTGCGCAAGGGTGCCATCACCGACTTCGACATCACCCAGCGGATGATCCGACTGCTGCTACACCGGGCCGGGGTGAGTCGCTTCAACCGGCCCCGGGTCGTCATTTGCGTCCCGTCGGCCATCACCGAGGTCGAGCGCCGGGCGGTCAAGGAGGCGGCGCGGCGAGCCGGCGCAGCGGAGGCTCAGCTCATCGAGCAGCCCATGGCCGCCGCCCTCGGTGCCGGCCTCACCATCAACGAGCCGGTGGCGAACATGGTCGTCGACGTGGGGGGCGGCACCTCCGAGACGGCGCTCATCTCCCTCGGTGGGGTGGTCGCCCTGCAAGCCGTCCGGGTCGGCAGCTTCGACATCGACGCCGCCATCCAGGGCTTCATCCGACGCGAGTACGGCATCGCCATAGGCGAGCGCACGGCGGAGGAGATCAAGGTCTCCATCGGCTCGGCTCACCCCGTCCGCGACAACGTGAAGGCCGAGGTGCGCGGCCGCGACCTAACTACAGGCCTGCCCAAGACGGTGATCCTCTCGCCGGTGGAGGTCCGCGACGCCATCGCCGAGCCGGTCACCGCCGTCGTTGACTCGGTCATCGCCTGCCTCGGGGAGGCCCCGCCCGAGCTGGCCCACGACCTGATCGTGCGGGGCATGCACCTCGTTGGTGGCGGCGGGATGCTGGCCGGCCTGGCCCAGCGCATCGCCAACGAGACGGAGATCCCCGTCTACCTCGTCGACGCTCCCCTCGAGTGCGTCGTGCTGGGTGCCGGCCGCTGCATCGAGGCCTACGACCAGCTCAAGGTCATGTTCATGGAGTCGCGGATGTAGCCCCGGCGGGGATCCTGGCGCCGCCGGCGCGAGGTTGAGGCGCACGTGACGACCGGTGCGTGCTTAGATGTCGCCGCTGTGACCACACGGTGACGGCAGGCACAAACCGGGACGGCCGTCACGCCGTCACCGACGACCACGAGGAGACGACCGGACGCCGTGTCGGCCACCGACGAGACGTCGAGCGAGGGCGAGGCTGCGCCGGCCCGCGGCGCGTCGTCGGACCTCTTGCTCGAGGTGCACGAGGTCGGTGTGCGCTTCGGCGGGGTCGTCGCCCTCGACAGCCTCTCCTTCGCCATCGATGAGGGGACGATCTGCGCCCTCATCGGTCCCAACGGGGCGGGCAAGACGACCCTCTTCAACGTGATCAGCCGGCTGTACCCGGCTACCTCGGGCGCGGTCACCTTCGCCGGCCGGAACCTCCTGCGCGTCCCGCCCCACGGCATCGCCCGGGCCGGCATCGCCCGGACGTTCCAGAACGTGGCCCTGTTCCCCGGCCTGTCGGTGCTCGACAACGTGCGCCTCGGGTCCCACACCGAGGGCAAGGTCGGCTTCGCGCAGGGGCTGCTCGGGCTGGGCCGAGCCGAGAGCCGACGCCTCGAAGCCGAGGCCCAGGCCCTCCTCGACCGCCTCGAGCTGGGACACCTGGCCCACCTGCCCGCCGCGGGGTTGCCGTTCGGCACCCTCAAGCGCATCGAGCTGGCCCGGGCTCTTGCCGCCCGACCCCGCCTGCTGATGCTCGACGAGCCGGCCAACGGCCTCACCCATGGCGAGGTCGACGACCTGGCCGCGACGATCCGGGCTCTCCGCGACGAGCTGGGCCTGACGATCCTGCTCGTCGAGCACCACATGGCCATGGTGATGTCCATCTCCGACCACATCGTCGTGCTCGACTTCGGTCGACGCATCGCCGAGGGCCCGCCCGAAGCTATCCGCAACGATCCCAAGGTGATCGAGGCCTACCTGGGGACACCGGCGTGACCTCCGACGCGGGTGGCCGCCGGTGACCGAGATGCTGCGCCTCGACGGCGTCACGGGCGGCTACGGGCCGGTCAAGGTCCTCCACGGCATCGACCTCACCGTCGACGAGGGTGAGGTAGTCGTGGTCCTCGGCGCCAACGGGGCCGGGAAGACGACCACGCTGCGGGCCATCAGCGGGGTGATCGGCTCGGGTGGCCAGATGACCTTCTGCGGCTCGGTCCTGCCTCGCAGCCCTGAGCGGGTCGCGCAGGCGGGCATCGCCCACGTGCCCCAGGGCCGCGGCACCTTCGGCGACCTCACCACTGAGGAGAACCTCCGCCTCGGTGCCATCTTGCGGCGCGACGGCGAGATCCGCAGCGACCTGTCCCGCTGGTACGAGGTCTTCCCCCGGCTGGGCGAACGTCGCGGACAGGCCGCCGGCTCGATGAGCGGAGGCGAGCAGCAGATGTTGGCCATCGCCCGGGCCATGATGAGCCGGCCCAAGCTGCTGCTGCTCGACGAGCCGTCACTCGGCCTGGCCCCACTCATCACCCAGGACCTGTTCCAGCGACTGGGCCAGCTCAACAAGGAGGAGGGCCTGACGGTGCTGGTCGTGGAGCAGAACGCCAACCTCGCCCTCGACATCGGTGACCGGGGCTACGTGCTGGAGACCGGGCGCATCGTTGCGTCGGGGGCGGCCGACGACCTGCGCGGCGACGATGCCATCCGCCAGGCCTACCTGGGGTTCTGACCGACCGTGGAGCTCTTCTTCCGTCTCGTCCTCGGTGGCGTCGGCAACGGCGCGGTCTACGCGTCGGTCGCCCTGGCCCTCGTGCTCATCTTCCGGACCACCGGCCTGCTCAACCTGGCTCAGGGCGAGATGGCCCTGTTCTCCACCTACTTCACGTGGAAGCTCACCGACCTGGGCCTCGGCATCGCTGCGGCGATCGTCGTCAGCGTGGTGGCCAGCATGGTGGCGGGGGCGCTCATCGAGCGGTTCCTCATCCGGCCCATCGACGCCCCCGGCAAGAGCCCGCTCAACGTGCTCATCGTGATGCTGGGGCTGTTCCTCGCCCTGAACGCGTTGGCCCAGCTCGCGTTCAGTACCGACGCCGAGCCCATGCCCAAGGCGTGGCCGTCGGTCGGCAGCCCAGGGTCCCTCGTCGGCGACAGTGCGACGCTCACCACCCTTGGCGACATCCGCATCTCGTGGTCCGTCGTGGCCCTGGGCCTGGCCTTGACGGCCGAATGCCTGCTGCTCTACGTCTTGTTCCAGAAGACCCGCGTCGGCCTGATGCTGCGGGCCGTGGCCTCCAACTCCGACTCGGCCCGCCTCGTCGGCATCCGCTCGTCGGCGATGCTCATGCTGGGTTGGGCCCTGGCCGCCGGCCTCGGCGCCCTGGCCGGGTCCCTGGTTGCCGCCAACGGGGGATCGGTGAACCCGGGCCTCATGGCCGTGGTGTTGGTGTACGCCTTCTCGGCTGCCGCCCTGGGTGGGTTCGACAGCCCGGTCGGGGCCGTGGTCGGCGGGATGATCGTGGCCATCGCCGAGGCTCTGACCACCGGCTACGTCGATGCCTTGGAGACCATCGAGCTGGCGGTCCCCTTCGGTCTCATCCTGATCGTGCTGCTGGTGAGGCCGACGGGCCTATTCGGCCGGAAGGTGGTCGAGCGGGTATGAGAGGCCGAGTGGATCGACGAATCGCCTGTCGGGGCAGGTCATGACGCGAACACAGCTCCGCATCGGGGTGGGCGTCGTCGTGGCCTTCCTCGCCATCTACCTGCCGTACTTCAGCTTCGAGCCGGCGACCAACCAGGAGCTGTCGCGAGCGGTCTACTTCGCCATCGCGGCGATGGGCCTCAACCTGCTCACCGGGTTCAACGGGCAGATCTCCATCGGCCACGGCGCCTTCTTCGGCGTGGGCGCCTTCACCAGTGCCATCCTCGTCGACTCCCACGGGTGGATGTTCGAGCTCACCATCCCGGCTGCGGCGGTGGCCGCGGCGATCGTCGGGGTCCTCATCGGGATCCCCGCCCTGCGGGTGCGGGGCCTCTACCTCGCGCTCGTCACGCTCGGCCTGGCCGTCTTGTTCCCCCGTCTGGGCCAGAAGTTCATCGAGGGCGATGGAGGCACCGCCCTGATCCGCCCCGACCGAGACCGCTTCGACTCGCTGTTCACGTTCATGGCCAACGACCAGTGGCAGTACTTCGAGAGCCTCGTCATCGCCGGGGCCCTGTTCCTGCTGGCTTGGAACTTGACCCGCTCCCGCATCGGTCGGGCCATGGTGGCCGTGCGCGACCAGGAGATCGCAGCGTCGACGGTGGGAGTGAACCTGGCCCGGGTCAAGGTCGGGGTCTTCGCCCTGTCAGCGGCCTACGCCGGCGTGGCCGGGGCCCTCTCGGTGATGATCGACCGGGCCGCCGATGCCACCGACCCGGTGATCACGTTCCGCAACTCGATCGAGTTCCTCGTGGCCGTGGTGATCGGCGGCACGGCCACCATCGCCGGCCCGGCCGTCGGCGCCCTCATCCTGATCCTGTTGCGTCGCGAGACCGACGGGCTCATCGAGGGCAAGGAGGTGCTGTCACCGGCGATCTTCGGGGCCGCCCTCATCGCCATGATCTTCGTCCTGCCCGGCGGCGTCGTAGGCGGGCTTCGCCGCCTGGCCGACCGGATCCTCCCCCTCCGGGGCCCCCCTTCGGGCCTCATCGCCGACGCCGCCCTCGCCCCTGACACCATCGATGCCACCA
>Ga0136640_10001019_pt1 | contig 11058 bp, 7 predicted proteins | sample AntDrymUQ8642106_2_FD_105498 | JGI IMG/M metagenome (GOLD analysis project Ga0136640, IMG submission 105498) | Polar desert sand microbial communities from Dry Valleys, Antarctica - metaG UQ864 (21.06) | ecosystem: Environmental > Terrestrial > Soil > Desert | place: Antarctica: Dry Valley...
AGAAGCTCTTCGCCAAAATTATTTTCCGGCAAAATTATCGAAACACCCTGCGCTCTGTGCGGCACGGCATCGGCAATTTTTTTGGCTTCCTCAACAATCAGGGTTATTTCCTGACCCTCAGAAGATTCTACTTTACCATTAATAATTAAAAGTTCTTCATCTTTGAAAAATTCGCCGTATTTTGAAAAGATATCCGCCCAAGCGAGGCATTTAACCCCGACCGATTGATCTTCGAATCTAAAAATACAAAACCGGTTGCCTTTCTTGCTGTGTCTTGCCTGAAAGCCGGAAACGATACCGGCGATAATGATTTTATCTCCAACTTTCAAATCAACCTGCTCGGCAATTTTAAGAATTTTCAAATTTTTCAGAGTCTCTGCATACACGTCCAGCGGGTGAGTTGAGAGATAGAAACCAACCGAAGCTTTCTCCTGTTTCGAAAGCTCGTTCTGTGTCCAAGCCTCAACCTCAGGCAACTCTTGTCGAAGAATGGTTTCGCTGCTGTCCTGAACCGAAAAAAGGGCATTCTGACCTCTTATTTTATCAGTCCAGAACTTTTGCCCCTGCGAAACCGCGCCGTCGATTCCTGCAAAAAGCTTTGCGCGCCAAAGATTCGGGGGAGTTTCAGGCGCGATTGAATCAAAGGCGCCGGCGGTGATCAAAGTTTCCAGTCCGCGCCGCCCGATCGAACCCTGATCGAGTCTGGTCGTAAAATCATAGAGTGATGTGAATTTGCCGTTCTGGCGAGCGCTGATTATCGAATTTACGCTGCCCGCGCCAAGTCCTTTGATCGCGCTCAAACCAAATCTGACGTTTTCCTCAAGCGGCGTAAAATCGGCATCGCTTTCATTGATGTCCGGCGGAAGCAGTTTGAGTCCGCCTGAGCGGAGTTCGTTTGAATATTTATAAACTTTTGTGACATCGTCGGATTCGTTCGATAAAACAGCCGCATAAAAATAAGCAGCGAAATGCGCCTTAAGATAAGCAGTCTGATAAGCTAGATAAGCGTAAGCGACACTGTGACTCCGGTTAAATCCGTAATCGGCAAATTGCGCCATCAGATTAAAAATTTCTTCGGCTTTTTTCTGATTGATATTTTTTGAAATCGCGCCGTCAACAAACTTTCGCTCGTGCAGAGCCATCTCTTCACGGTTCTTCTTACCCATCGCCCGGCGCATCATATCGGCTTCGCCGAGGCTGTAGCCGCCGAGCTTCTGCGCGAGCTGCATAATCTGTTCCTGATACACCAAAATGCCGTATGTATTCTCAAGAATCTCTTTCATCTCCGGCACAATGTATTGAACTTTTTTCTCTCCGCGATGTCTTGCAATAAAATCATCGACCATTCCGCCATCGAGTGGACCAGGGCGGTAGAGCGCGTTAAGAGCTGATAAATCCTCTAATTCCTTGGGCTTTAAGCGGCGGCAAATTTCCTGCATTCCCGCCGATTCAAATTGGAAAATCGCTTCGGTGCGACCCTCACCGAAAAGCGCCATTGTTCTTTCGTCATCAAGGGGAATTCGATTCCATTTAATCTCGAATTTCGTTTTCTGCTTAATATTTTTTAAGCAGTCGTTTATGATTGTTAAGGTGGTTAAAGCAAGGAAATCCATCTTAAGCATACCGACTTTTTCAAGATCACCCATCGAATACTGACTGGTTAGTTCACTCTTGGCAGAGACGGCGACCGGCACTAGTTCGTGGAGCGGCTTGGGCGCAATCACTACGCCTGCCGCGTGTACTGAAGAGTGTCTCGAACATCCTTCCAAACGTTTGGCTAAATCGACCAGGTCATTAACGCCTGGATTGGTTTCAACTGCTTGTCTCAGATCGGAAACCTGCTCGAGAGCTTGTGAGATACTAATATTTCGCCCGCGAACCGGCTGTGGAATCATCTTACCGATTCTCTCGACATCGCCATACGGCATATTCAGCGCACGCCCGACATCTAATTGCCGCCTTCGAAGCTAGTGTTCCGAAGGTAATAATTTGGCAGACCGATTCGCGTCCGTAAAACTCGGTGACGTGATTGATTACTTCCGCGCGCCCTCTGACGCAAAAGTCAATATCAATATCCGGCATCGAAACACGCTCGGGATTAAGAAATCTCTCGAATAAAAGATCATACTGTAGCGGATCAACATCAGTGATGCCCAGACAGAAGGCGACCAGTGAACCGGCTGCCGAACCGCGACCCGGTCCGACGGGTATCTGGCGCTCGCGCGCAAAGCGTATAAATTCCCACACAATCAGAAAATAACCGGGAAATTTCATGTCCCTGATCATTTTAATTTCCCTCTCAATCCGTAGCTTGTAATCCTCGAGCGGATATTTTAGATTGCCCTCAGAGAGCATCTGTGACCAGACATTCCGGCGGCGAACTTCGAAACCTTCCATTACAACAGTTTCAAAGTATTCATCTGTTGTACGGCATTTTGAACTCTTTGGAATCGGAAAAGTCGGCAGCGCGAGATTGTCTCCTTCGGGAAGTTTGACTTCGCACATTTCCGCTATTTTCAAAGTGTTCGAGATGCTTTCTGGCAGTTCCGCACCGAATAAATCCCACATTTCCGCGCTTGAACGGACGTAAAAATTCGGACTGCCGAGTACCGTCCGCGTACTGTCGTTGATTGTTTTTCCTTCGCCGATGCACATTAAAATTTCGTGCGCCCGCGCGTCTTCTCTGGTCAGATACTGGGCTTCGTTGGCGGCGACCAGCTGGATCCCGGTCTTTCCGGACAGTTCAACCAAATCCTTCCGAATGTTTTTCTCTTCGCATAGATCGTGATCCTGGATCTCAAGGAAGAAATTTCCGCGTCCGAAAATTTCTTCAAACAGAAGGGCATTTTGGGCGGCTTTTTCAAAATTCTGGCTTTTTAAAAAATGCCAGACGGGTCCCGAAAATCCGGAGGAGAGAGCGATTAACCCAGCGCTTTTTTCGCTGAGCAGATCTAAATCAATTCTTGGTTTGTAATGAAAACCCTCTGTAAACGCTTTCGATGCAAGATAGACTAAATTAAAATAACCTTCTAAATTTTTTGCCAGCAGAACCAGGTTATAATATGGTCGCTCGCCTGCCTGCAAGCTCGCACTCTGTTCAAAACGGCTTCCGAAAGTAACGAAGGCTTCGTAACCGATAATCGGGCGGATACCTTTAGCTTTCATCGTTTTATAGAAGGAAATAGCGCCATACATATTTCCAAAATCCGTAATCGCGCAGGCTTTCGTATTTTGCGCCTCTAAATGATTTGCCAGTGGTTTGAGTTGGATTGTACTCTGCAAAAGGCTATAATCGGTGTGAAGATGTAAATGGACAAAATCCTGGTTTCGATATTCTGAATTCATAATTTTAGATACTTGCTCATCCATCTTTAGAAGTCAAAAATTTTAATTTCCATGAAAAAAGTTTATTTAGAAACTTTCGGTTGTCAAATGAACGTCTCTGATTCCGAGCGCGTCAAGACGGTTCTCGAGTCTGAAAATTACTCGCTCACGCTTGACGAAGATTCAGCCGATGTTGTTTTATTTAATACTTGTTCTGTCCGAGAGAAAGCGGAACACAAACTTTATACGAGAATCGGCGAAATTCGCAAACAATATTCAAAGAAAAAAATAGTCGGTGTTTTGGGCTGCGTCGCTCAACTCGAGGGCGAAACTTTATTTGAACAAAATCCTTCGATTGATTTTGTGCTCGGAACGAGAGCGGTCGGACGAATCGCGCAGGCGATCGAAAATGTTTCGGGCGGCGGAAAGCAATTTGCCGATTTAGGCGAGCGCGAGACGGATTATGATTGGTCTGTCTCGGAAAAACAAAAACATTCGCCGTTTATCAGCTTTGTACCGATTATCGAGGGATGTAATAAATTTTGCACTTATTGCATCGTTCCGTTCTCCAGAGGCAGAGAAAAAAGTCTGCCCCCGCCCGAAATTATTCGGCATATTCTTAAACTTCGCAAAGAGGGAGTCAAAGAAGTTCATCTGATCGGACAGAATGTTAACAGCTACCGCCCGAAGACTTTCGAGGGACTCGAAGAATTTCGCGGCGCGACGCCGTTTTCAAGATTGCTTCGGGCGGTCGCCGCAACCGGCATCGAACGAATCAAATTTACAACTTCATTCCCGAGGGATTTTCATACGGATATTATCGAAGCAATCAATGAAAATGAAAATTTGTGTAATTGGGTTCATCTACCGGTTCAATCAGGCAGCAATAAAATTTTAAGGCTGATGCGGCGCGGACACACGATCGAAAATTACTTTGAAAGAATTGATAAAATCAAATCTTCGCCTCGTAAAATTTCATTAACCACCGACATTATTATCGGTTTTCCGGACGAATCTCAAACAGACTTCGAAAATTCGCTCAAAATGCTGGATTATTGTCAGTTTGACAGTTCGTATATTTTCAAATATTCACAGAGAACCGGAACACCAGCATTTCAGATGGAAGATAATGTTTCAGCGGAAGAAAAAACACATCGATTTATCGAACTCGAAAAACGTCAGAAATTTATACAGACCCGAATTTATCAGACATATCTGAATAAGACGGTTAAAGTTTTACTTGAAAATGTTTCCGGCAAGCCAGATTTTGATTTGTCCGGGCGCACTTCGTGTCATAAAGTTGTTCAAGTGAAAGGCTCAACCGCTCTTTTGGGTAAAATTGTTGATGTCGAGATAATTGAATCAAAATCGAATACTTTGTATGGTACAGTCTTGAGAAATTTTATTTGAATTATGTTAATCGAAGTAAAAATAGGCGCGCTGATTATGGATCCGAATACAAATACGCCGATTGTAGTTTTAAAGGGCGTCGAATCCGAAACAATTCTGCCAATCTGGGTAGGCGCTTATGAAGCCAACGCAATCGCTCTGGAGATTGAAAAAATTGTTCCGCAGAGACCGATGACGCACGATTTATTGCGAAATTTTATTATTCAAACTAATCTTAAAATTTTGCGCGTTACAATCACAGACCTTCGGGAAAATACTTTTTATGCTTTAATAGAACTTTCCGACGCGCAGGGTAATCTGATCTCGATCGACGCTCGCCCTTCGGATGCAATCGCTCTGGCGCTTCGTTTTGATTGTTCGATCTATGTTAGACAAAATGTTCTGGACAATTCAATTTCATTGAACCAGAACAATGTTGCCGCCGAAAGCAATGTCAACAACGTCTCAGAAGACTGGCCTGATTTAATCGGATAGTTTCTCGAAACTTTTTTAATTTTTATAATGATAATAGTAATTGCTAACCAGAAAGGCGGCGTCGGGAAAACGACAACTGCGATCAACCTGGCTGCCGCCTGCGCTCTAGAAGGAAAAAAGGTTTTATTGATTGATTTGGATCCGCAGGGAAACAGTTCGCTTTCCTTTGTCGATTCACAAAATATCGATGGAAGCGCTTATGAACTTTTTACGGAACTCAATCATTCGTGGTCAAATTTCATCTATGCTACAAAAGTCCCGCAGTTGGAAATCGTTCCTTCTAAAATAAACCTCGCTAAACTGGAATCAAAACTAGCCGGAGATTTTGACGCCATCTTTCGTCTAAAAGACAGAATTCAACAGATTCATTCTGAATACGACTTAATTTTTATTGATACTCCTCCAACTTTGGGTCTGATTACGGTTAACGCGCTGGTCGCCGCTAATTATGTTTTAATACCGATTCAGTCTTCTTATTTTGCTTTGGAGGGAACTGACGATTTACTTGAAACAATCGAAAAAATCCGCTCGCGTCCGAATCCGGAACTGAATTTACTGGGAGTCCTCGTGACTTTATATGATAAACGGACATCTCTATCTAAAGATGTCGAAGCGCATATCCGCAAGGTTTTCGGGAAAAAAGCGTTTGACACGATTATTTCGAGAAGTGTGCGGCTTGAGGAATCACCCGCTCATAAAGAAACAATTTTTTCCTTTTCTCCAAAATCAAGCGGAGCTTTGGAATACAGAGAGTTAGGTAGGGAGGTTTTGAGACGTGTCTAAGAGGGGATTACCGACCGGCGTGATAATGCGCCATGATTCACACTACGTAGAGGATTTAGCCCGTATTAATCGCACGGTGGGGAAAGTTATACCGATCGATCAGATCCAACCAAATCCTGATCAGCCGCGGGTTGAAATTGGCGACTTAACCGAATTGAGCGCTTCGATCAAACAGAACGGTGTTTTAGAGCCAATTTTAGTTAAACCAAATCCTAAAACTGGTATCTGGATGATTATTGCCGGTGAACGTCGCTGGCGCGCTTCTAACTTAGCGGGTCTGACTGAAGTTCCGTGCATTGAACTTGATATCGACGAAAAATCAATCGCTGAAATTGCTCTCATCGAGAATTTGCAGCGAAAAGACTTAACAGTCTGGGAAGAATCCGACGGTCTGGCTTATTTAGCTAAACAATTTGGCTATACTCACGAAGAAATTTCCAAAAAAATTGGAAAAAGCCGTACTACTGTCACCGAATGTATGGCTATCGCCGGTATTCCGGAAGATATTCGCTTAAAATGCCGGCAATCCAATATTAATTCTAAATCTATTCTAGTAGAGATCGCTCGCCAATTTGATGAAAAGTCGATGCATGTCTTTGTTAATGAATATAAAAATCAACCTCCGAATCGAAAAAAAACAAAACAACTTTCCGACAAATCTAAAACAGATAAAAGGAATTTTGCCGCAGTCGATTCAAAATCAAATTCTGAAAAGTTTCCAGATGAAAATTCAAATACATTTGAATTTAACTCAAGCACAGATGATTATATTCTGCGAATATATTTTAAAAATCAGATACCTTTCAACAAAAATAAAATTTTGAGAGTATTAAAAGATGTATTTGATCAGACAAAAAATGATCAATAATAATGTTTTCATGAAAAATCAATCTATCTATATTCTAACAATCTATGATTTACCTTAAAATAACAACAGTTAATACAACATAATGTTTATTATCGGACTCAAATTATATCTTTTAATTTGAGTCCGATTGACTCGATCAACTGTGTCAAAACAAAATTGAAATCATTCCCTGTTTTGACACAGTTATAATAAAAAGATAAAATTGCCCTTTTGTTATCTTATTCAAATATTATCTTATTCGAAAAGTCACAAATTCAAATTACTGTTTAAGGAGCTACAATATATTGAGCAGCACTAATTTTCTATTTACATCAGAATCTGTTACGGAAGGACATCCAGATAAAATAGCCGATCAAATTTCTGACGCGGTTTTGGATGCTATTTTAGAACAAGACCCGACGGCTCGTGTCGCTTGCGAAACTTTGGTGACGACCGGTACTGCAGTAATTGCGGGAGAAATTACCACTAAAGCGGTGGTCAACTACAAAAAAATTATCCGCGATACAATTAATGACATTGGCTATAATAATGCCAGTTACGGTTATGACTGTAATACTCTGAGCGTGATGGACCTGGTCGGAACACAGTCACCGGATATCGCGCAAGGCGTAGATACGGGCGGCGCGGGCGATCAGGGGTTAATGTTTGGGTTCGCCTGTAACGAAACAGAAGAGTTAATGCCTCTGCCAATTCAATTGGCACACAATCTCACCAGAAAACTTTCCGAAATCCGTCGCAACGGTGAATTAAGTTACCTTCGACCTGACGGAAAATCTCAGGTGACAGTTGAATATCGTGACGGCAAACCATTTCGCGTCGAAGCCGTCGTTATTTCTACGCAGCATGCTGAAGAAGTCGAAACGGAGACGCTTCGCGCCGATATTTTAGACAAGGTTATCAAAACAACTGTTCCGTCGGAACTTCTCGACGACAACACGAAATATCATATTAATCCAACCGGGCGTTTTGTCGTCGGCGGTCCCATGGGCGATGCCGGTTTGACGGGGCGTAAAATTATTGTCGATACATACGGCGGATATGCTCCGCACGGCGGCGGCGCGTTTTCGGGCAAAGACCCGACAAAAGTTGACCGTTCGGCGGCGTATATGGCTCGCTATATCGCGAAAAATATAGTTGCCGCCGGGTTAGCCGAAAAATGTACGGTTCAACTAGCCTATGCTATCGGGGTTGCCGAACCGGTTTCAGTGCTGATTGACACGCACGATACGGGCAGAGTCGGCGAGCAGAAACTTTCTGAAGTGGTGCGAAGGTATTTCGCTCTTACCCCGACCGGAATTATCGAAGCGCTTGATCTGCGCCGTCCCATTTTCAAGGAAACTGCTAAATACGGACATTTCGGACGAACAAAAGATGAATTTTCCTGGGAAAAAACAGATAAGGCGGATGTCCTGCTCCGCGCTTTGAGTATTGCCACCAGCGTCTAGCAAGTTCTTAACAAAAATAATTTTTCAGAAATTAAACATTTACAATAAAAAACTATGGCTAAAGAAGGAATTTCGATGGAATACGATATAAAAGACATTAATCTTGCCACGCAAGGCAAACAAAGAATCGAATGGGCAGACCGCGAAATGCCCGTTCTTCGCTTGATACGCGAGCGTTTTGAAAAGGAAAAACCCCTTGAAGGAGTTAAACTAATAGCCTGCGCGCATATCACAACTGAAACGGCGAATTTGGCGCGCGCACTGCAAGCTGGCGGCGCTGAATCGATTTTGATTGCTTCCAATCCCCTGTCCACACAGGATGATGTGGCTGCTTCCCTTGTCGCGGATTGGGGCATTCCGGTGTTCGCGATTAAGGGTGAATCAACCGATACATATATGCGCCACGTCCGTATGGCTCTGGATTCAAATCCGAATATCATTATCGATGACGGTTCTGATGTAGTTGCTACGATGCTTAAGGAAAAAAAGGAATTGTCCGAAACAATTATCGGCACAACCGAAGAAACAACAACCGGCATTGTTCGTCTTAAATCGATGGAAAAAGCCGGTGTATTGAACTTCCCTGCCATCGCTGTCAATGACGCTCAAACCAAACATCTTTTTGACAATCGTTACGGAACCGGTCAGTCGACGCTCGACGGAATTATCCGCGCGACCAATATTCTGCTCGCCGGCAAAAATTTTGTTGTGGTCGGTTACGGATGGTGCGGCAAAGGATGCGCGATGCGCGCCCGCGGACTCGGCGCAAACGTTATTGTTACCGAGATTGACCCGATCAAAGCGATCGAAGCCGTGATGGATGGTTTTCGCGTTCTGCCGATGAAAGAAGCTTGCAAAATCGGCGATTTCTTTGTGACAGTAACCGGAAATCGACACGTTATCGACAAAGAACATTTTGAAACAATGAAAGACGGGGCGATTGTCGCCAACAGCGGACACTTCGATCTCGAATTAAATTTAGAAGCTCTCCGCGAAATGTCCAGCGAAGTTGCTACCCGTCGCCCGTTTGTCGAAGAATACATCGGCAAAAACGGAAAAAGCGTGATAGTTTTAGGCGAGGGGCGTTTGATAAATTTGGCGGCAGCCGAAGGTCATCCGGCAAGCGTGATGGATATGAGCTTTGCCAATCAGGCTCTCTCTGCCGAATTTCTTGTCAAAAATAAAGGCAGTCTCGGACGCGGAGTTCACGTTTTACCTGCTGAAGTTGATCAGGAAATCGCCAGCCTTAAACTTCGTTCGCTCGGCATCAATATTGATACGCTCACTCCTGAAATGCTCGAGTATATGTCGAGTTGGGAAACTGGAACCTAAAATTTATTTTTATAAAAAATGGGAGCGAAGTTATTTTTTTAGCTTCGCTTTTTTTATGTTTTGACCCTGGCGATTAAAAAAGCTCCCAAAATTGAGAACAAAATTAAGGGACTCCAGACGGCGATTCTGGCAGAAACGTAACCGTTTAACCCAAATTGATCAAAAGTGTTTGTCACGCCCATAAATAAAAGCCATAAACCAAATGCGTAACCGACAGTCAGAACGGTGCCTTTTTTGTTTAAAGATAATGCGAAAGGAGCCGTAAAAAGAGTTATAATTAAGGGCAGAAAAAGTGTCGTATGTTTCTTTTCAATTGCTACTTCATAATTTAATGTTTCAGTTTCTGATTCTAATGTCAACAATTTTTGTTTTAACTCTTCAGTGGTCAGATGGCTTGGTTTTTGATAAAAAGAATTAAAAGGATTAGACTTTTCATCAATTTTTATTTCGTCAACTCTCGAAACTTCAACTTTCCCGTCGACCCACAATATTTTTTCCGCTTTTTCAGTAAATTTTATTTTATCTTTGTCCCAAATTCCCTGTTCCGCTTGATAGACGGAATCGAATCTCAAAAAATCTTCTGAAAATTCATAGATGGTTAAATTTTTAACATTTGGATTAAAATAATTTCTATTATTCATTAATTCAAAAGAATATATTCGGTGCTTATCCGCCACCCAGATTTTCCCTTCCCGATTGGCTAAAATCCCTCGATTCCGAATCTGCACTCTTAGTTCGTCTTGTATTTTATTGGCAGCGGGAGAAACTCTCTCCTGTATCTCCCAATTGATAAACCCGAGAAACATCATCAGAAGGAAGCATGGAAACAACAGTCGATAGACACTCTGTCCGGCAGCGGTCCAGGTGACAATTTCGTTTTGTCTCGATTTAATAACAAAGGTCGCTAAAATGCCGACCATCAGAGCCGTCGGTGCTAGTTGGATATAAATAAATGGTATCAAATACAACAAATATTTAAATAGAAGAGTTGCTCCCCCGTTAATTTCAACGGCAAACTTCCAAAGTTCAAAAGCGGTAAATATAATATAGATTACGGTTAAAAACGCGAACGTCAAAGAAAAATATTTCAAAAGATTTTTGATAATGTCAAAATCTAAAATTTGCGTGGTAAAATTTAAACTTAAATCCGCTTTAGAATTATTTTGAACCGGCGAAGATGATTTTCGCTCAAAAATGTTTCTGAGGCTAAATGAATTGCCGAAAGGATTTTTTAAAACAAATTTTGTTGAAATAAAAAACCAGAAAATGAGTAAAACGCTTGCCAGCAACGGAAGAAGGCTTCCCAAAATAACACTGATTTTATTTGTTCGCGCTAATTGCTCGCCAAATATTGTCAGAAGATAGTAGGCAACAATGCAAATTAATGCCAAAAAAATCCCGAACCCTTTTCCTCCTCGGTTA
>Ga0136640_10001020_pt1 | contig 11058 bp, 8 predicted proteins | sample AntDrymUQ8642106_2_FD_105498 | JGI IMG/M metagenome (GOLD analysis project Ga0136640, IMG submission 105498) | Polar desert sand microbial communities from Dry Valleys, Antarctica - metaG UQ864 (21.06) | ecosystem: Environmental > Terrestrial > Soil > Desert | place: Antarctica: Dry Valley...
CGCCGCGCAGGCCTACGGCGACCTCGTCGCCGATGCGTGGTCGAGCTTCTGGTTCTGGGTCCGCAGCCTGTTCTAGTCCTGGTTCTCGGAAAGGCCCCGGCCTGTCCTGCCGGCTCTGCTCCCCCTATGAGGCAGGCTGGGACATCGTCGTGCGGGGCCGCCGCGTGACCTGACCGAGCGGAGCGCGAGCACGTGGTCGACTTCCGGTACCACCTGGTGTCGATCATCGCGGTGTTCCTCGCCCTCGCGGTCGGCATCGTCCTGGGCACCACCGCCCTGAAGGGGCCGGTGCTGGACGACCTGCGGGACAACATCAAACGGCTCAGCTCCGACAAGCGGACCCTGGAGGGTGACGTCGGCAACCTGCGCGGACAGGTGAGGGCAGCCGACGACTTCGCCGCCGGCGTCGGCCCAGGCCTGGTGCGCGGCGCACTGGCCGACCAGCGGGTCCTGCTCGTCACCACGCCCGAGACACCGTCCGACGTCGTGGACCGCCTCACCGTGCTGCTGGGTCAGGCCGGCGCCGGGGTCACCGGGCAGCTGCGGCTGTTGCCGGAGCTGTCCGAGCCCGAGCAGTCGCAGCTGGTTGACGACCTGGTCGCCCAGGTGATCCCCGCCGGCCTCGACCTGCCCGACGGGGAGCCGGTCGAGCGGGCCACGGCCGAGCTGGCCGCGGCGCTGTCCCGACCCTCGCAGGGCGCCGGCGTCGAGGTCGCCGAGGCGCAAGCCGTGGTGTCCGCCTTCGAGGAGGCCGACCTGGTGCAGTTCGAGAGCGACGGCGCACCGCTTCAGCAGGCGAGCCTCGCCGTGGTGCTGAGCGGTCCGACGCCGAACGTGGACCCCGAGGACGACGCCCAGGTCGCGCAGCAGGAGGCGCTGCTGTCCCTGGCCGCGGCCCTCGACCGGCGGTCTCGCGGCGTCGTCGTCGCCGAACCTGCGACCCCGGCCGCTGACCGCGGTCTGGTGAGCCGGTTGCGGGCCGACGCGAGCGTGGCCGCCGAGGTCTCCGGTGTCGACAACGCCGACCGGGGGGTCGGGCTGGTGGCCATGGTGCTGGCGCTGGCCGAGCAGGCCCGGGGCGCCGCCGGGCAGTACGGCGCCGGCCCCCGCGCCACCGGGCCGCTGCCCAGCCCCGCTGTGTCGTGACCGGCGGCCGGCGCGCGATGGCGCAGGCCGCCGCGGGTGCCGGTGTGGGGTGGGCCGGCCAGCGGCTGCTGACGGCGCATCCGCCCGGCGGCGCGTCGCGCTGGGAGCGCACCAACCACCGAGGTCACACCGTGAGCCTGCTGTCCGGCCCGGCCCTCGCCGTCGCTGCCGCCGTGAGCGCCGACCTGCCGTTCGGGTCGGCCGCCGTCGCCGGCCTCGGGTCGGCCGTGGTGGGGGCCTACGACGACGCGGTCCAGGACACGTCGGCCAAGGGGCTGCGCGGGCACGCCCGTGCGCTGCGCCGCGGCCGGCTGACCAGCGGCGGCGTCAAGGTCCTCGGAATCGGCGCCGCTGGCCTGGTCTCCTGCGCACTGCTCGGCCGACGTTGCGGGCAGGACCGGCGCCCGGGCGTGCTGGTGGGAGCGGCGGTCGTCGCCGCCTCCGCCAACCTGCTCAACCTGCTGGATGTGCGCCCCGGCCGGGCCTTGAAAGCCGGCGCGGCGACCGCGCTTGCCCTCGGCCAACCAGGACCGGCCGCTGCAGCGGCGGCGTTGCTGCCCGCAGACCTCGGCGAGCGAGCGATGCTCGGTGACGCCGGCGCCAACGCGCTCGGTGCCGTGCTCGGCCTGGCGCTGGTGCACCGTCACCCGGACCGCCAGCTGGTCGCGTTGGCCGTCCTGACTGCGGCCACGGCGGCCAGCGAGGTCGTGTCGTACAGCACGGTCATCGACGCCGTCCCGCCGCTGCGATGGTTGGACCGGGTCGGCCGGCGGCCGTGAGGACGTCCCGCCTCCTGCTGGGAGCGGCGGCGGGCATCGCCCTGGTGACCGTCGCCGCGCGCGTCGTCGGGTTCGGCCGGGTCGCGGTCCTGTCCCGGACGCTCGGCACCTCCTGCGTGGGGGACACCTACCAGGCCGCCAACTACGTCCCGAACGTCCTGTTCGAGGTCGTCGCCGGCGGGGCGCTCGCCTCGCTGGTCGTGCCGGTCCTGGCCGGGACGGTCGCGCAGGGCGACCGCGCGGCCGCGTCGCGTACCGCCAGCGCGCTGCTGACCTGGACCGTCGCCGCCCTCGTCCCGGTGGCGCTGCTCGGCGCCGTCACCGCGCCACTGCTCATGCGCGCGCTGGTAGGGAGCGACCCGACCTGCGCCGGCGCGGTCGAGACCGGCACTCGCATGCTGGTGGTCTTCATGCCGCAGGTCGTGCTCTACGGCGTCGGCATCGTGGTGGCAGGGGTGCTGCAGGCCCACCGGCGCTTCTTCGGCCCGGCGTTCGCGCCACTGCTGTCCAGCCTGGTCGTGATCACCGCCTACCTGCTGTACGCCGCCCGCGGCCCCGTCGCCGAGCTCGACCAGCTCACCCGCGGCTCGGAGCTGGTGCTGTCGGTCGGGACGACGCTCGGGGTGGCCGTGCTGAGCCTCGGGCTGCTCGTCCCGCTGCGTCGCTGCGGGCTCCGGCTGCGGCCGACGTTCGGCTTCCCACCCGCGATCGCCGTGCGGGTACGCCGTCTGGCGATCGCCGGGGTGGCCGGGCTGGCTGCGCAGCAGGTCGCGCTGGTGGTCGCCCTTCGGCTCGCCGCGGGTGACCCGACGGCAGGCTCGGTCATCGTCTTCACCGTGGCGACCGCGCTGTTCCTGCTCCCGTGGGCCGTGCTGGCAGTGCCGGTCGCGACCAGCGTCTTCCCGGAGCTGTCGGCCAGCGCCGAGGCCGGCGAGCAGGCCGTTTACGCCGAGACCGCGAGCCGGTCGGTCCGGGCGGTCCTGCTGGCGATGACCGGTGCGGCCGCCGTCCTCGCCGTGGCCGCCCTGCCGCTCGCCCGCCTGCTGGTGCGCGGGGTCCCCGGCCCGGAGAGCTCGGTGTCGCTCGCTGATGCCACCGTCGCCTTCGCCCCCGGCCTGGTCGGCTACGGGCTGCTCGCCCTGCTGGCCCGCGCGCTCTACGCGCGGGGGGACGGACGGACACCGGCGCGGGCGACCGTGACCGGGTGGCTGGTCGTCGCCGGCGCGGACATCGGGCTGGTCCTCGCCCTGCCGGCGGTCGACCGGGTGGTGCTGCTCGGTGTCGGCAACACGCTCGGCGTGAGTGTGGCGGCCGGGCTGCTCCTGCTCGGCCTGCGGCAGGCCGCGGGCTCCCCGGCACTGGCGGGCGCGACCCGCTCCGGGGCCGCCGGGCTGGTTGCGGCACTGCTGGCGTACGCGGTGGGGTCCCTGGTCCCGTTGCCGAACCCCTCGCCGCTCGCCGACCTGCTCGCCGCGGCCGGAACCTCGCTCGCCGTCGCGTTCGTCTTCCTGGTCGTGGTACGCCTACTCGACCCGGTCGGTCTACGGGGGCTGCTCCGTGCCTGAGCGGGTGCCTGGGCCCGAGCGGGTGCCTGGGCCCGAGCGGGTGCTGCTCGTGCTCGCGACCAGCACCGGCGGGGTCGGCCGGCACGTGCAGTCCCTCGCCGCCGGGCTGGCCGAGCGCGGCTTCGCGGTCACGGTCGCCGGCCCGGCCGGGACGGGCCGGGTGTTCGCCTTCCCGGCGTACGTCCCGGTCGAGATCGGCGGCCGGCCGCACCCGGCCCGGGATCTGCGCGCGCTGCTGGCCCTGCGCCGGCTCGCGGCTGGCGCGGACCTCGTCCACGCGCACGGGCTGCGGGCGGGCGGGCTCGCCGTGCTCTGCCCGCGCCCGGTGGTGACCACCTGGCACAACACCGCCGACGGTCGGCTGGGCGCGGCTCTCGAGCGGCTGGTGGCCCGCCGGGCCGATGTCGTGCTGGCGGCGAGCCCGGACCTCGGCGCCCGGGCGCGGGCGGCCGGCGGGCGCGACGTGCGCCCGGGTCCGGTCGCGGCGTCGCCGTTGCGGGCCACCGGCCGCGACCCGGGGCTCGGCTCGCCGCTGGTCCTGGCGGTCGGACGGCTGCATCCGCAGAAGGGCTACGACACGCTCCTGGCCGCCGTGCCGCTGCTGGGTGCTGCGGTGGTGGCGGTGGCCGGCGACGGTCCGCTGGAGGCGGCTCTTCGCGCCGCGGCTCCGCAGGTCCGCTGGCTCGGGCGACGCGACGACGTCGCCGACCTGCTCGCCGCCGCGGACGTGGTCGTGCTGCCGTCGGTGTGGGAGGCGCGGTCGTTGACGGCGCAGGAGGCGCTGCGGGCCGGCCGGCCGCTCGTGGCGACAGCCGTCGGGGGGATCCCCGAGCTGGTACGCGACGGTGCGGTCCTGGTGCCGCCCGGCGACCCGCGCGCCCTCGCTACTGCGGTGCGCGGGCTGCTCGAGGACCCCGCCGCCGCCGCCGCCGTGGCGGCGCGGGGGCGGGCGGTCTCGGCTACCTGGCCGACGCCGGACGACACGGTGGACCAGGTCGCCGCGCTGTACCGCGAGCTGCTCGGATGAGGCCGCGGGGCTTCCCGGCTCGGCTGGTCCGGGCCGGGACGCTGGTCGTCCTCGTCCTGTCCGCCCTGCTCGCCGGCCAGGTCTTGCCGTCGCCCCGGCCCCCCGCTGCAGCCGGACCCGTCGATGCAGCCGGACCCTCCGCGCTGTTGCCGTCGGCGTCGCAGCCGCCGAGGTCACCGCAAGATCATCCGGGGATCGCCGTCGGACACGCCCGGCGTGTCGGGCGTGAATGCCCGGATGATCAAGGACAGATCGGAGTGCGGTGTCCGGGCGTGCTCGTAGTCGGGATCGCCGGGCTGCGCTGGGACGACATCGGGCCCGCCACGCCCGCACTGGCCCGGCTGGCAACCACTGGGGCGGTGGGTGCCTTGTCGGTCAAGGCGCTGCCGGAGGTGAGCTGTCCGGCCGATGGCTGGCTGACGCTCGGTGCCGGCGCCCGCGCCCAGGCGTACGCCGTCGAGCGGCAGCCGTGCGGGGCGACGCTCACGCCCGACGTCGGGGACGCGCCCCGCAACGCACGCTCGCGGGACGGCGCCCAGCTCGGCGCGTTCGCCACCGCGTTGGCGGGCCGGGTGACGACGTCCGGGCCGGGCGCGGCGCTGGCTGCCGACCGACCCGGTGCCGACCTGCCCAACGCCGGTGCCGGTGCCGACCTGCCCAACGCCGGTGCCGGTGCCGACCTGCCCAACGCCGGTGCCGACCTGTCCAACGCCGGTGCCGGGCCGCCAGTGGTCCTCCTCGACGCCGGCACCCTCGTCGACGGTGACGCCTACGCCGCCGGCCGGGCCGACCGGGCGGCCGCCCTGCGCCGGGTGGACGCGGCAGTGGAGCAGGCCGTCGCCGTACGTCCTCCCGACGTTGACCTCCTCGTCGTGGGCCTGTCCGAGAGCGTCGGCAGCGACGAGCCGCGCCTGCACGTGGCGATCGCCACCGGCCCCTCCTTTCCTCGTGGGGCGCTGAGCTCGGCGAGCACCCGGCGCGCCCCGTACGTCCAGCTGATCGACGTTGCCCCTACCGTGCTGGACCGGCTCGGCAGGCCGGTCCCGGAGGTCATGGACGGTCAGCCCTGGCGGGTCGCCGGCCCGGCGCCGTCGCTCGCTGAGCTGGTCGACCTGGACCGCAAGGCGAGCGGCCAGCGCGCGGCGACGGTGCCGTTCATCGTCGTGGTCTACGTCGCCACGGTCAGTGTGTTCGCGCTCGCCGTCTGGCGCCGCCGGGTGCACGCGGCCGAGCTCGTCGCGCTGACGAGCACGGCCGTGCTTGGCGCCTCCTACCTCGCGAACCTGCTCCCTTGGTGGCGGGCCGACGTGCCGCTGCTTGCCCTGCTGGCCGTCACCGTGCCGGTCGCCGCGACGGTCGCGGGCCTGGCGTCAGTCCTCGCGGCCCGGACGACGTCGGTCGCCGCGCCGGCAGGGCTGGTCTGCGGGTTCGTCGCGGCGGTGCTGCTCGGCGACCTGGTCACCGGCGCGGACTTGCAGATGGCCTCGGTCGCCGGCTACTCCCCGCTGGTCGCCGGTCGGTTCGCCGGGATCGGCAACGTCGCCTTCGGCGTGCTCGCGGCGGCGGTCCTTCTGGCGACGGCGGCCCTCACCCGACGGGCCGCGGTCATCGCCGCCGTCGCGGTCGTCACCGTCGCGGTCGACGGGGCGCCGCCCTGGGGCAGCGACGTCGGTGGTGTGCTGGCGCTGGTCCCGGCCTTCGTCCTGCTCGCGATGCTTCGCACCGGACGGCGGGTCTCCCTGCTGCGCCTCGGGGGAGCGGCGCTGGCCGGCGTGACCGTCGTCGCGGTCTTCGCGGTCGCGGACTGGACCCGGCCGGCGACGGATCGCACGCACCTCGGGCGCTTCGTACAGGACGTCGTTGACGGCACAGCGGGAGAGCTGCTGAGACGCAAGGCGGACGCCGTCTTCGGGTTGCTGTTCCTGAGCCCGGTCACCGCGCTGCTGCCGGTGCTGGTCGCTGCCGTGCTCTACCTGGTGGTACGCCCCCCGCCCCCGCTGCGGGAGGCGTTCGACCGGGCGCCGGCCTGGCGGCACGGCCTGCAGGCGCTCGGGCTGGCCTGCCTGCTCGGGTTCGGGCTCAACGACAGCGGCGCCGCCATACCCGCCCTCGCGTTGTGCATAGCCGTGCCGGCGACCGCGGCTGTCGCCGTGCGGGCGCGGTCCCGCCCGGGCGCGTCGCTGCCCGCCCGACCTACCGTCCCTGTAGCCTGAACTTCCGTGCAGCGGGCTCCGTGTCCGCTCCGAAGCACGGGAGCCGCCGAGTGGCCCGCAGGATGACCGCCGCGCCGACCTGCCACCTCTTCGTCACCGGTGGCGTCGCCTCCTCGCTCGGCAAGGGGCTCACCGCGTCCAGCCTCGGCCGGTTGCTCAAGGCGCGCGGCCTGCGGGTCACCATGCAGAAGCTCGACCCCTACCTCAACGTCGACCCCGGCACGATGAACCCGTTCCAGCACGGCGAGGTGTTCGTCACCAACGACGGGGCGGAGACCGACCTGGACGTCGGACACTACGAGCGCTTCCTCGACGAGGACCTGCACGGCAGCGCCAACGTGACGACCGGGCAGGTCTACAGCGCGGTGATCGCCAAGGAGCGCCGCGGGGAGTACCTCGGGGACACCGTCCAGGTGATCCCGCACATCACCAACGAGATCAAGGAGCGCATCCTCGGCCTCGGCGGTCCCGACATCGACATCGTGATCACCGAGGTCGGCGGCACGGTCGGCGACATCGAGTCGCTGCCTTTCCTCGAGGCGGCCCGTCAGGTGCGCCAGGCGGTCGGCCGGGACCGGTGCTTCTTCCTGCACGTCAGCCTCATCCCCTACATCGGCCCGAGCGGTGAGCTGAAGACCAAGCCCACCCAGCACTCCGTCCAGGCGCTGCGCACGATCGGCATCACGCCGGACGCGATCGTCTGCCGGTCCGACCGGCCGATCCACGACGGCATCAAGAGCAAGATCGCCAACATGTGCGACGTCGAGCAGGAGGCGGTCGTCAGCGCCGTCGACGCCGCCTCGATCTACGACATCCCCAAGGTGCTGCACGCCGAGGGACTGGACGCCTACGTCGTACGCCGGCTGGGCCTGTCCTTTCGCGACGTCGACTGGAGCGACTGGGACCGCCTGCTGCAGCGGGTGCACCACCCGGCCAAGCAGGTCACGATCGCCCTGGTCGGCAAGTACGTCGATCTGCCCGACGCCTACCTGTCGGTCACCGAGGCGGTGCGCTCCGGTGGGTTCGCCAATGACGCCAAGGTGCACCTGCGCTGGGTCGGCTCCGACGACTGTGAGACGGCGGAAGGCGCGGCCAGGGCGCTCGAAGGGGTGGACGGGGTGCTCGTCCCCGGTGGCTTCGGGGTGCGCGGGATCGAGGGCAAGCTGGGCGCGATCACGCACGCCAGAACCCGGCAGATTCCTACGCTGGGGCTGTGCCTCGGCCTGCAGTGCATGGTGATCGAGGTCGCCCGGTCGCTGGCCGGCATCGAGAAGGCGGGGTCTGCGGAGTTCGACCCCGCCGGTCCGGACCCGGTCATCGCCACCATGGCCGACCAGCAGGACGTCGTCGCCGGCGAGCGCGACATGGGCGGCACGATGCGGCTGGGCCTGTGGCCGACCGCGCTGCTGAAGGGCTCGCAGGCGAAGGCGGCGTACGGCGACGACCCCGCGACCGAGCGGCACCGGCACCGCTACGAGGTCAACAACGCCTACCGCCCGCAGCTCGAGGCGGCCGGGCTGGTGTTCTCCGGGACCTCGCCGGACGGCAGCCTCGTCGAGATCGCCGAGCTGCCTGCGGCGGTGCATCCGTTCTTCCTCGGCACGCAGGCGCACCCGGAGTTCCGTTCGCGCCCGACCCGCGCGCACCCGCTGTTCCGGGCGTTCGTCGCCGCCGCGGTGGCCAACGCCGCAGGACGGATGCTGCCGCTGTAGCCGTCGGTCGTGGTTGCGGGAGGGCCGGCTCACCGCCAGCCCGCTCACCGGCGCAGCTCCTTGCGGGTGGCCTGCAGCAACCGGCGGACCTCCGTCGGCGGGACCTGCCGGTCCAGGCTCTGCCGAAGAAGCAGCGCGAGCGAGTAGTCCGGCTCGCTCGTGAGGGCCCGCGCCAAGGCAACGTTGGCCAGCCCCCCGTCGCCGTGTGCGTAGGCCACCCACGCCAGCAGCGTGCAGACCGCGGCGTCGTCGGGCGGCACCACCAGCCGTGCGGTCTGCATCAGCAACGCCAGCAACTCGTCGTGCCGGGTCAGCGCCCACGTGGCGATCTCGTCCCGGACGTGCACGTCCTGCACGGCGACGGCCAGCTCCGCCGCTTGCGCGAGATCGATCCCTCCGGGCGTGAGGCTGCGCGCCAACGCCGCCCGGGCCGCGGCGATGCCGCGCTGCCGCAGCGCCTCCCGGCCGTCGCGGTCGTAGCGCTGCAGCCACGCATCGACAGCCCGGTCGATCTGCTGCTCCGCCGCGACCGCAGCGAGCAGCACCGGTGGGGCCAGGGAGCGGACCAGCTCCTCGCGCGAGTCGAGCACCGCCCGGCCGTCGAGCGTGCGCTGCGCCTCGACGAGCTGCAGCGCGGGCGTGGTCGGGCCCTCCAGCGGGGTGCCCTGGTCGGGACAGCACGAGCGGCCCGTGCAGAGGTAGGAGAACCACCGCCCACCGCGCACGAGCAGCGCCTCCGACAGCACAATTCCCTTGGCCGCGCACGCCTGCTCGACCTCAGCGACCAGGCCGGCCCGGGCCCGCCCCCCGTTGTCCGGGGTCTCGGCGTCCGGGGTCTCGGAGTGCAGCACGAGCAGCGCCAGCGACGCCCCGTCGTATGCCAGTCGATCGGCGACCTCCGCGGGCGCGAGCCCCGCCGTGTCGCACCAGTCCAGGTCGAAGCGCATCGTCAGACCGATGCGCTTGCGCGGACCACGCAGCGAGATGACCACGAGGCTCTCGTGCGGGACGAAACCGCACAGCACCGGGACGACGGCGGCGATCTCGCCGGGCGAGGTGAGCCGGGCGACAGGGCGAGCGGCAGCGGCAGGCATGGCTCGACTGTGCGGCGCCCGGCGGCTGTGGGGGGTCCCGCGACGCGATCTGTGGACAGCGTTGCTCCGGACGCATGCTGGAGCACGGCTGCTGTGGACGAGCTCAGGTGCGTGCCTGTGGATCATCCCGACCTGGACTTTGCACCCGACACACCGGCGAGTCGAGTGCGCGTCCCAGGTCGGCGTGATCGGCACGCGCCGGTGACAGAACGTCAACTCCGGATGGCAGCGCGGCTGGCCACCGGCGCCCGACCCACCAGACTGGTCCCATGAGCGACCACGATCACCGCGTCCTGTCCTCCGACGTCGTCTACCAGGGCCGTGTCATCTCGGTCCGCAAGGACCTCGTCAGCATGCCCGGTGACACCAGCTCGCAGCGCGACGTCGTGCTGCATCCGGGCGCGGTCGGCGTTGTCGCGCTCGACGACACGAGCCGGGTCCTGCTCGTCACGCAGTACCGCCACCCGGTGCGGCGGCGGCTCGAGGAGCTGCCGGCGGGACTGCTCGACGTGGAGGGCGAACCAGCGCTGGAGGCTGCCCGGCGCGAGCTGGCCGAGGAAGCCGGACTTGCCGCGAAGACCTGGCACGTCCTCGTCGACACGCTGACCAGTCCCGGAATGACCGATGAGGCAATCCGGATCTTCCTCGCCCGGGACCTGCACGAGGTGCACCGCGACGTCCAGGAGCACGAGGAGGCGGAGCTGACCACGGCCTGGGTGGATCTCGACGAGGCAGTACGTCGGGTGCTCGCCGGCGACATCGAGAACGCCATGTGCGTCGTCGGCGTGCTGGCCGCCGACCGTGCGGTTCGGCAGGGTTTCGACGTTCTGCGTTACGCCGAATCCCCCTGGCCGGCGCGCAGACAGTAAGAAGCGAGAAGGTCACGAACGCGACACAGCAATACGTCCGGGCTTTCCAAACCGGACCAAATGCGTAATATGCCCGACATGAGAATCCTCCGTGGCAGTCTCGTGGCAATGGTGGCCGGCGGGCTCGTTCTGCTCTCCGCGAGCAACGCCTGGGCGCCCCACGTGGCCCAGCTCAATGTCAGTCAGACCACGGTGCGCCCAGGCGACGTCGTCATGATCACAGGCACCCGTGGCTATGCGCCCGAGAAGCCGGTCGAGATCCGTCTCGACGACCTCGACGGTCCGGTGCTCGCCACCTTCCAGACCGACAAGCAGTTCTTCGCCGCTTTCGGGCCCGGCGAGGTGACGATCCCCGTAAACCTCGGGGTCGGCTCGCATGTGCTCGTCGCCACGCAGGTGCTCGGTGAGGACTTCTCCTACATCCGCGGTGTCCCGGCCCGGGCCGCCATCGAGGTGGTGGGCCCGGGTGGCGCGCCCGCCGTGAGTGCCCCGTTGGCCCCGGTGGTCGAGGGCAGGCCCGACACGCTGAACGTGCAGGAGCCGGCGGGTGTGGCGTCGCTGGTGCTGGTCGGCCTGGGCGTGGCCGGCGCGGCCATGTTCCTGGCCTACGTGGGCCTGAACCTCGCTGGCAAGCGCGACAAGCCGGCGCCCGA